>Ga0207416_1002017_pt1 | contig 23774 bp, 23 predicted proteins | sample PaiPotPPM11metaG_FD_184107 | JGI IMG/M metagenome (GOLD analysis project Ga0207416, IMG submission 184107) | Iron sulfur acid spring bacterial and archeal communities from Banff, Canada, to study Microbial Dark Matter (Phase II) - Paint Pots PPM... ...
GCACCGTCCGGCGCGTGGTCAAGCTCTTCCGGCCCTATGTGCTCCAGGTGGCCGGGGTGCTGCTGATCCTGATCGTGGTTGCGGTGCTGGGCATCGTCAACCCTTACATGCTCAAGCTGATCATCGACGACGCCATCCTGAAGCATAATCCCAGGCTTCTGCTGATCTTCTTCGGGATCATGGTGATCACCCCGGTGGTCAGCACCGGGCTCGGCGTCTGGCAGACCTACCTCAACGCCGTCGTCGGCCAGCGGATGATGCAGGACCTGCGCCTGGCGCTCTACTCGCACCTGCAGAACCTCCCTCTCAGCTTCTTCACCGCGACCCGGACCGGGGAGATCCAGTCCCGGCTGGCCAACGACGTGGGCGGGGTGGACTCGGTGATAACCAACACCGCCACCAGCACCGTCGCCAACCTGACCAGGGTCGCGGCGACGCTGGCGGGCATGGCCTTCCTCAGCTGGCAGCTGACCCTGCTCTCGGTCGCGGTTCTGCCCATCTTCATCCTGGTGACGGTCAGGGTTGGAGAGGTGCGCCGACGGGTGAGCGCGGCCACTCAGGTGACCCTGGCCGACCTCTCGGCGCTGGCCGAGGAGACGCTCTCGGTGAGCGGGATCCTGCTCACCAAGGTCTACGGCCGCGAGAGGGTGGCCCGGGAACGCTACTCCAACGAGACCTCGCGGCTCACCGCGCTGATGATCCGCCAGCAGATGGTGGGGCGATGGTTCTTCGGGTTCATCTCCACCTTCTTCTCGATCCTGCCCGCGGGCGTCTACCTGGTGGCGGGACTGTTCCTCCACGCCGGGCTCAAAGGTGGGGTGTCGGTGGGAACCCTGGTCGCCTTCACCACCTTCCAGGCCGGGCTCTTCTTCCCGATTGGGCAGCTGCTCAGCGTCCAGGTCGAGCTCCAGGGCGCGCTGGCGCTTTTCGATCGGATATTCCAGTACCTCGACATCCCGGTCGAGATCGCGGATCGCGAGGGAGCCATCACCATCCCCAGCAGCCAGATCAAGGGCAGGATCGGGTTCGAGAACGTCACCTTCAGCTACCAGGAAGGCGCCGCCCCGGCGGTGGATGGGATCACCTTCGAGGCCGAGCCCGGCCAGCTAGTGGCGCTGGTGGGACCTAGCGGCGCCGGCAAGAGCACTCTCACCTACCTGATGGCCCGGCTCTACGACGTGGATGAGGGCAGGATCACCCTGGACGGCCACGACCTCCGGGACCTGACCAGCGCCACCCTGCGCTCGGCGATCGCGGTGGTGACCCAGGAGACCTTCATCTTCCACAGCACCATCCGGGAGAACATCCTGGTGGGCAAGCCCGACGCCACCGAGGCCGAGCTGATCGCCGCCGGTCGGGCGGCCGCCATCCACGACCGGATCATGGAGCTGCCCGACGGCTATGACACGGTCGGCGGCGAGCGGGGCTACCGGCTCAGCGGGGGCGAGAAGCAGCGCGTGGCTTTGGCCAGGGCGATCCTGAAGAACCCCAGAGTTTTGATCCTCGACGAGGCCACCAGCGCCCTCGACAGCCACAGTGAACGCGCGATCCAGGACGCGGTCTCGGGACTGATGGAAGGCCGGACCACCATCGCCATCGCCCACCGACTGTCGACCATCCTGGCGGCGGACCAGATCCTGATGCTGGAACATGGCCGGATCGTCGAGCGCGGATCCCACACCCAGTTGCTAGCCCAGGGCGGCGCCTACTCTCGCCTCTACCTGCAGCAGTTCGCCAGCCAGCCGTTAGAGGAGGCCGGCTAGCTTCGGCTCAATTGGGCCGAACGCCGCGCGTCGACCTCTGATAGCGCACTCGTCCTTCCCCGGGCACGGAAGTTCTCACTAGCCGGCGCCTACGGCGCTGAGGATGGTGATGACCAACCCGATGAGCCCGACGGCCAGCCCGATTGCACCGGTGACCAGGCCGGCGCGCAGGGCCCAGCCGCCGTCCGGGTGCCCCTGCTTCCCGTCAGCGTACCCGCGGGTGAGCAGGTAGGCGAAGGCAGCGACCAGGAGCAGGGGCAGTCCCACGATGGTGACCAGCCCCAGCACTCCCAGGATCGCTGCCCAAGTGCCCAAGGTTGCCAGAGCCACCACCAAGGTCCGTGGCGACCGCCCCCTCAGGGAGACAGTCAAAGCCGCGGCGGGGACCAGGGCCATGAACAGGAAAGTGACCTGCAGCTGCCATCCCGAGGGGAACCCCTGGGTCAGGAGGATCAGGAGGTCCGCCACCGCCCAGACGACAGCGGCTGCGGCCAAGAGGCGAATACGGTTTCTGGTCCGAGTGTCGACCAGCTCCCCGCCGGCCCCAGCACTGCTGGCTTCCAAGCTCCCCAGCCTACGCCGCCCGCAGGTGGGCGGCCACCACCTTTTCACTCTCGGCGCCCAGTCCTGCGGCGCACAGGGTGGGTAGCATTCGCTGCATGAGCGTGCGCCTGTACAGCCTAACCATTGACTGCAAGAGCCCTTCGACGCTGGCACGATTCTGGGCGGAGGTCCTCGGCTACCGGATCGTCTTTGAAGAACCAGACGAGGTGGTGGTGGCTCGAGACGAGGACACCTACCCGACGCTGTCCTTCGTGCCTGTGCCAGAGTCCAAGACCGTCAAGAACCGACTCCACATCGACCTGGCTCCCGAAGACCGAGATGCCGCTGTGGAGCGGCTGAAGCAACTGGGTGCGCACCCGGTGGACATAGGTCAGGGCCCCGATGTCAGCTGGGTGGTGCTGGCGGACCCTGAGGGCAACGAGTTCTGTGTTCTCAGCGCTCGGGAAGCCGGCGTTTAGCTGCTGCCCTCCACAAGGACGTGGGCGACGCTAGCGCTCCAGCTCTGCCCTACTCGGTGAACGATCCCACACCCACCATCCGCGGCGACCGAATCCCGTGCTTCACAGCCCCCTAAGTCAGGGCGACCGTTGCTCTGGGCGAGCGGCTACCGGTCGACGCCGAGTCGCTCGCCGCATACCGTGGCCAGCTGGTCCAACGCGACCCTGACCTGTTCCATGCTGTCTCGGTCGCGGATGGTGGCGGCGTGATCTTCAAGGCTGTCAAAGTCGATGGTGATCGCCAGTGGCGTGCCGATCTCGTCCTGACGCCGATAGCGACGCCCCAGCGACTGGGTGTCGTCGTAGTCGGTGGAGAACTGCTGGCGCAGGTCGTGCTCGACCTGCCGCGCCAGTTCCACCAGTTCGGGTTTCCTTTGCAGCGGTAGCACCGAGAGTTGATACGGTGCCACCTTCTGGTGCAGGCGCAACACCACTCGCTTCTCACCCCGCACCTCCTCCTCGGCGTAGGCGTCGAGCAGCAGCGCCAGGAAGATCCGGTCCACGCCAACGGCGGGCTCGACCACATAGGGCAGATAGCGCTCATTGGTACTGGGATCGGTGTACTGGAGGTCGTGCCCGCTGACCTCCTGATGGCGTCGCAGGTCATAGTCGCCGCGGCGGGCGATACCCTCGAGCTCACCCCAGCCCCAGGGAAAGCTGTACTCGATGTCGCTCGACGCCAGCGCGTAGTGCGCCTTTTCGTGCTCGCCGTGGGGCCGCAAGCGCAGATGCTCGCGGCTCAGGCCTAGCGACTCGTGCCAGGCCATGCGCTGCTCACACCAGTACTCGAACCAGTGGGCGTCCTGACCGGGTTGACAGAACCACTCCATCTCCATCATCTCCAACTCGCGAAGTCGAAAGATGAAGTTTCCGGTGGAGATCTCGTTGCGGAAACTGCGCCCGATCTGGGCGATGCCAAAGGGAATCCGCTGCCGTGAGCTGTTGACCACGTTCCTGAAGTTGACGAACATCCCCTGCGCGGTCTCGGGGCGCAGATACACCACCGCACCCTCATCTTCGACCGGTCCCATGAAGGTTTTGAACATGAGGTTGAACTGCCGGGGCGGACTCAGCGGGCCACCACAGTCGGGACAGGTGGTGGCCCCGTTGAGCTGGTCCCAGCGCCAGCGCTGGTGGCACTCACCCAGGCAGTCGACCAAGGGATCGCTGAAGTTGCTGAGGTGACCTGAGGCCTCCCAGACGGTGGGATTCATGAGGATCGCCGCCTCCACGCCCTCGACGTCGTCGCGAAGATCCACCATCTGGCGCCACCAGGCTTCGCGGATGCGGCGGCGCAGCCGGACTCCCAAGGGGCCGAAGTCGTAAACAGCGTTGATCCCGCCGTAGATCTCGCTACTCTGGAAGACGAAGCCCCGCCTTTTGCACAGCGAGACCAACGTCTCCAAGAGATTGGCAGCGGGCTCCGACATATCGACCTCCAGCAGTCCCGGCAGGGTGCGCCGAAGGGACCCGGGCTCAGGCAGTGCGCGTCATTCTAATGGCGGTAGTGGTTGACCCTCTCCCATCTCCTGTTCTCCCGTGGGGGTAATCAGAACCGCCCGGCCCGGGCCTCGGGCGGTCCAGGCGAGGCCGTCCCAACAGAGGCCGGTCGCCTCATCGATGGCAAGCACCTGGTGCTCGCGGGCCAGCCGCTCCACCACCTGACGCCACCTTCGGCCCGCGTCACTCCAGTGAGGTACCACCACTGCTGGAACCAGACCTAGGCCCCGGCGCAGGGCGAAGTCCTGGCCCGGCACCAGGCAGTCAGTTCCCAGCACCATTGCCCCAGCGCTGGAGCCGGCCACAGGAATCCCGGCCCGATAGGCAGTGATCAGCGCCTCCCCGGCGGGGCTATCGACCAGCACCTGGCGGGCAGCGCCGGGATCACCGCCGCAGAGGTAGATCGAGGCCGCGTTCTGCAACTGCCCGAGCAGACGGGGATCTCGGGCGTCCTGGCGGGTCTGGATCTGGCATCCGTCGACGCCTGCACCCATCTCGCCGAAGTGGTCGGCTGCCCAGCCCACCTGGGTCGCGGGTATGTCCTGGGCGGCTGAGGTCACGACCGTGACTTGGGGACGGGCGGCCCGTGCCAACCACCACATGTCGGGCTCATCGGCGGCGCGATGCCATTCACCACCGCCGAGCAGAAGCAGGGTCCGAGGGCTGCGGGCAGAGTCCATTGAGCGACTCCAAGACGGGAAAGCATCCGGCGAATCGGTCGCAATTTTCCTAGGTTGGACGCAGGTCTCGGGCTCGCGTCGGGCCCACTGCTAGCATCGAGAGGTGCTCCGACTCCGCGACACCCTGACCAGGCAGGTAAGAGCGGTGGAACCGCGGCAACCGCCCCAGCTCACCATCTACAGCTGCGGGCCAACCGTCTACCGCTCGGTGCACATCGGCAACTTGCGGACCTATCTGCTGGCGGACTGGATCAAGCGCATTGCCAAGACCCAGGGATGGCGGGTGGTCCACGTCAAGAACATCACCGACGTCGGTCACATGCGCCAGGAGCTGGCGGAGCGAGGCGGCGACAAGGTGATCGCGGCGGCACTGGCGGCCGGGAGGACGCCGCGGGAGATCGCCAGTGAATTCGAAGACGAATTTCATCAGGCAGAGGCCCTGCTGGGGATCGCGCCAGCCGACTTCTTCCCCCGGGCCACGGACCACATCCCCGCGATGATCTCGCTGGTAGAGCGCCTTCTCAGCCGCGGTCTCGCCTACCAGGTGGCCGGGACCGTGTACTTCGATACCAGAGCACAGCTCTCGTATGGGGCGCTCTCGGGCAATTCCCTGGAGCAGCTCCAGGGCGCGGCGGGCGCCGAGCCCGATCCGGAGAAGCATCATCCCGCCGACTTCACCCTCTGGCGCGCCGCTGAGCCCGGTCGCCAGCTGATGGTCTGGGACAGTCCCTTCGGTCGTGGTTACCCCGGGTGGCACATCGAGTGCTCAGCCATGTCGATGGCCTTTTTAGGGGAAGAAGTCGACCTGCACACGGGCGGTGTCGACAACATCTTCCCCCACCACGAGGACGAGCTGGCCCAGAGCGAGGGCGCCACCGGCAAGCGCTTCGTTCGCCATTGGGTGCACGGACAGCACCTGCTGGCGGACGGCGTCAAGATGGCCAAGTCCCAGGGCAACGTCTACACCGTTCCCGACCTGGTCGAGCGCGGCTACGACCCCCTCGCCTTCCGCTATCTCTGTGCCACCGCCCGTTACGGCACCCGCCTCAACTTCACCCTGGCGTCGCTGGCCAGCGCCCAGAGGGGATTGCAGCGCTTGCGGCAGTTGGCGGCCGACGACGGCGGGGCGGTGGATGACGAGCCGGTGGCGAAGCTGGAACGGGAGGTTCAGGGTGCGCTGGAGGACAACCTGGACCTCCCCCGAGCGCTGGCACTGGCTTGGGAGTTCGGGCGCCACGAGGGCCTGAGTGGGGCCACCCGGCGCAAGGGCCTGCTCAGCGCCGACAGCTGGCTGGGGTTGGGGCTCGACCACCCACCCCTGGCAGCGCCAGAGCCGGGTGAATGGCGCGAACTGGCGGCGGCCCGGGAGCAAGAGCGCCGCCAGGCCCAGTTCGCCGAGGCAGACACCGTGCGGGTGGGTCTACTCGACATGGGGGTGGTGCCGGAGGATCGGCGGACTGGGACCAACTACAGATCCGCGGGCGCGCTGGACCTCCGTCAGGGGCTGATCTCCTCCCCCTCCGAGGTCCCTGACCAGCGCGAGCAACCGGACCTCCTCGACGTCTCGGTGAGCATCGTCAGCCACGGCTATCCCGAAGATCTGGAACGCTGCGTGCGAAGTCTTCAGCGCCACCGTGGCGGACATCGGGTCGAGATCCTGGCAGTCGACAACGATGGCCCCGGGGTTGGCCCGACCCTGGATGGGCTCGCCCGCGAGGACCCCTCCATCCGGGTCTTCCATGCCGATCACCAACTGGGCGAAGCGGCTGCCCGCAACGTCACTATGCGGGCCGCCAGGGGTACGGTCGTGCTCATCATCGACACCGGCGTTGAGGCAACCGGGGATTGCTTCGCGCCGCTGCTGCAGGCTCTCAAAGACCCCAAGCTCGGCGCGGTGGGGAGATGGGGTGCGGTCAGCCGCAACCTGCGCGATTTCACCGACACCGACTCTGTCGAGGTGGATGCCATCGACGGCTACTTCCTGGCCTTCGCGCGCAGGCGGCTGCTCGAGGTGGGCATGTTCAACGAGTACTTCCGCTTCTACCGGATGATGGATTTCGACTATTCGTTCTCGCTGCGCGCGTTCGGGCTCAGTCAGCGTCGCCTACCTCAATTGCCGGTCGTGATGCACAGCCACCGGGGCTGGGAGGAGACGGACCCGGACGAGCGCGACCGGCTTAGCCGTCTCAACTTCCGCCGCTTCTTCGAGCACTGGCACCACCGCCGTGACCTGCTCTTGGACGCCGCACCGGAGACGGCCGGCCACCACTGACTGGGTTGGCTCAGGCCGCAGGCGTCTGGCGGAATTCAGCCAGGATCCGAGTGGCCTTCATCGGTTTGTCCAGATGGTGCTCGAGGTGGGTCAGAAGGATCGCCTCAACCTGATCCCGCAGGGAATCGGACCAGCGCAATCGACGCAGTGTCGCCAGGTCGCCCGCCTCCATCCGCCTCAGGACTCTCAGCGTTGCCGCCGAGCAGGGCAGCGCCATGGGCTCCTCTACCCAGCAGTCAGCCTGGACCACCCCACCCAGCCTGGGCGAGAAACCTCCATCCCGGTCCCGCAAATCCTCCCCGCAGACGGCGCAGCGTTGCAGCTCGGGCCGGTACCCGCCGATGGCGGCGATCTGGAAGGAGCTCAGAGCCAGCTCCAGCCGGGCGTCGCCCTCAGGATCGGCCATGCGCTCTCGCGCCTCCCGAACCAGCTGATAGAGCTCGGGATCCGGATGGCCCTCCTCCAGGGTGGCATCGACCAGTTCGGCCAGCACCGCACCACATGCGGTGCGGACGATGTCTGCGCCCGGCCAGGGCAGGCCCACCGGCCGGGCCTGGGCCAAGGTGGCCATGCCCCTCCCGGGGACCAGCAACAATTCGGACCGGGTGAGCAGGTCGAGGCCGGCCGCATTGCGCGCCTTGGGCCGCCGCGCTCCCTTGGCCAGAATGCTGATCTTGCCGTGTTCCCGGGTGATCATCACCAGGATTCGGTCCGCCTCCGCGTAGGCTCGGCGGCGGAGAACTATCCCCTCGTCGCTGACGAGGTCAGCCACCTTTCAGCTGGACTCGGGATGAAGATTCTCGACACCGGCCGGGGCCGCTGTCCCACTGCCAACACCGAATTCGCTGGCGAGTGCGAACGGGCGCTCGGATCGGAGCCGGACCGTCTTGATGGCGCGTCGGTCGATCTCCTCGACGGTGATGGTCACTCCGGCCCCGGCGTCGATGACGTCGCCGACCGCGGGGATCCGTCCCAGGTGCGAATACACGAGGCCTCCCACCGAGTCGAAGTCCTCCCCGGCCAGCTCCAGGTTGAGCACCTCATTGACGTCATCGAGGCTGACCGAGGCACTGATCAGCGCCTCGTTGGGCGCCACCAGCTGGATGTCCTCCTGCTCGGCCTGGTCGTACTCGTCGCGGATCGGTCCCACGATCTCTTCGAGCACATCCTCGATGGTGACCAGCCCGGCGGTCCCGCCGTACTCGTCCACCACGATCGCCAGGTGGGTCTTGGCCCCCTGCATCTCCTGGAGCAGCTCGCCCAGGCGCTTGGCCTCGGGCACAAAGGTCGGGGGTCTGGCCAGCTGACCGGCTCGGACATCGGGGGCTTCGTCCTGGTGACTGGCCCGCAGGAGGTCCTTGGCATAGACGACGCCGACGATGTCGTCCACCGTCTCCTGGTACACGGGAATCCGGCTGTGGCCATGCTCGAGGATCTCGGCGATCGCCTCATCCACGGTGGCATCCGCCGGCAGGGAGACCATCTGGACCCTGGGGATCATCACCTCCCGGACCGGCTTGTCCGTCATCTCCAGCACCCCGTGGATCATCTCCCTCTCCTCTTCCTCGACCACACCCTCCTGCTCGCTGGCGGTGACCAGTTCCTTGAGCTCGGCCTCGGTCAGGAACGGGGCTCGCCGCCCGCCGGTGCCAGGCAGGAGCCGAAAGATCAGGGCCGAGATGGTGGTGAGCACCAGCACCACCGGGCCGAGGAGCCTGGTCGTCACCGTCACCGGCCCGGCCAGCACCCGGGCCATGGTCTGGTTGTGCTGGAGTGCGTAGGTCTTGGGGCCCAGCTCGCAGAAGAGCAGCACCAAGATGGCGAGGGCCACCGCCGACCACAGCGCCGCCCCGGCTCCGAGATGCTTTTCCGCCAGCAGCGTGGCCGCCGAAGAAGCCAAGACAAGGGCCAGGGTGTTGGTGACCAGGATGGTGCCCAGGTATCCACCGGGGTTGGCCTGCAGCTTCTCGACCTGAGCCGCCCGCCGGTCTCCGTCGGCACGCCGGGCTCGGAGCCAGATTCGGCTGACCGAGGTCAGAGAGGTCTCGGCGGTGGCCGAGAGGCCCGCCACCACCAGGGCCACCACCAGGAGAAAAACCAGCCAGTCGCTCATGGGCGGGGTCGCTGCTGGAACCGAGGCGCCAGGCTACCTCGAGTCATTGAGGCCCGGCCGGGACGGTCCCGGCCGGTTGGTCTCCCACCCTTCCCTCTGGGGACCTCTTCTGCAGCGGGCGTGGTATGTCTGCGGGTGAGCCAGAGCTCATCTTCCGAGCGAGTTTATCAGGCGCCCTTGATCACCGAAACAGCGCAGAAACGCTGCGCCCTTCGTGGACCCGGACGATGGCCTCGGCGATCAACGGAGCCACCGAGACCTGGGTCACCTTGGCGCTGTCCACCAACTCCTGGGGCAGGGGGATGCTGTCGGTGACCACGACCTCGTCGACCGGAGCCGCCTCCAGCTTGGCCAGGGCGCCGGCGCTGAGTACGCCGTGGGTGGCCAGGACGTCGACTGAGGTAGCGCCGTTCTCGGTCAGCGCGTAGGCGGCGCCCGCCAGGGTGGAGCCGGTGGAGATGAGGTCGTCCACCAGCACACAACGGCTGCCATCCACCTCGCCGATCACGTTGAGGATCTCGACGTCGTCGTTGCGGGGGCGCCGCTTGTCAACGATCGCCAGCGGCGAATCCAGCCTCCTGGCGATGGCCCGAGCGCGGGCGGTGCCGCCAACATCAGGAGAGACCACGACCAGAGGTTGACGCCCGTGCCGGGACTGGACGTGGGCGGCCAGGATCTTGCTGGCGGTGAGGGCGTCGACGGGGATGTCGAAGAAGCCCTGGATTGCCTCGGCATGGAGATCGAGGACGATCATCCGCTCGGCGCCGGCTCCCTGCAGGAAGTTGGCCATCAGCTTGGCCGAGATGGGGTCCCGGGCCTGGGTTTTCTTCTCCTTGCGGGCGTAGCCGTAGTAGGGCAGCACGGCGTTGATGCGCGCAGCGCTGGCGCGGCGGAGAGCATCGAGGATGATGAAGAGTTCCATGTAGTTGTCGTTGACCGGCGGGCAGGTCGACTGGATCATGAAGACGTCGTGGCCGCGGACCGACTCCCCGATCTTGACGTCGAACTCACCGTCCGCGAACCTGGTCACCTCCATCGGCGCCAGGGGAACCCCCACCTCCTCTGCGATCCTCTTTCCCAAGTTGAGATTGGAGGTGCCGCAGAGGAGCATAAGCGGCCCCTCGGAGCCCTTCATGAGGAGACCTCCGACTTTCCCGGGCTCTTGGAGCGGCGTCGGGCCACCCATCCCAGGACGTTGCGTTGTCGGCCTCGCGAGACCGCCAGGGAGCCGGGTGGCACCTCATTGGTTATGACTGACCCGGCCCCGGTGTAGGCACCCTCTCCGACCTCCACCGGCGCCACCAAGACTGTGCTGCTACCCAAGCGGACGCCGTCCCTGATCACCGTCCGATGCTTGATCTCTCCATCCCAGTTGGCCGTGATGCTGCCGGCTCCGACGTTGACGTCGCGGCCCAGCTCCGAGTCCCCGATGTAACTCAGGTGGGGTACCTGGGTGCCCTCGCCGACCCGGCTGCGGACCACCTCGGTGAAGGTTCCCAGGTGGCTCATCGGGCCCATCACGGTTTCGGGGCGCACTCGGTTGAAGGGTCCGATATCCACTCCGTCGGCCAGCTTACAGCCGATGAGGTGAGATCGCCCGACCCGGCAGTCGCTGCCCAGCTCGACATCCTCCAGTTCCGCGAAGGGACCGATCACGCAGTTGGGTCCGATTCGGCTTCGACCCCGGATCACAGTCCCCGGCGCGATCAAGGTGTCTTCCCCCACCTCGACGTCGCAATCGATCCAGGTGGCTGCGGGATCGGCCACCGTTACCCCCGACAGCATCAGCCGCCTCAGGGTCCGGCTCCGCAACGCCGATTCGGCGGCCGCCAGCTGGATTCGGTCGTTGACCTGGATCGCCTCCTCGACATCGGCCACGTCGATGGTGACCGCACCCCCGGCCACCATCTGAGGAATCCAGCTGAGGTAGAGCTCGCCCTGGACGTTGTCGGCAGTGAGGCGAGCCAACGCCTCCCAGAGTCCCGGGAGTGCGAAGGCGTAGGCGCCGACGTTGACCTCAGCCGCGGACCCATCCCAAGGCTCGTCAGCGTCCTCGACGATCTTGCTGAGCCCTCCGCCTGGAGAGCGCACCACCCGACCGTAGCCTCGGGCCTCGCTGACCACCGCGGTAAGCACCGCCGCTCCAGCTTGAGATCCCGCCTGCGCCTCCAGCAGGCGCGTCAGGGTTCCGCCGCTGAGCAGAGGCATGTCGGCGGGAAGTACCAGCACCACCGATTCACCGGCCAGCGCGTCGCGGGCCGTGGCCAGTGCCGCGGCGGTTCCTTCCGGCTCGGGCTGAACTACCAGCTGGGCGCGCTCAGTGAGAGCTAGCCCGGCGGCGTCCTCGAGTTCCCGCACCACCACGATCGGGGGACGCAAGGTGGCGGCCTCCGCGGCCCTCAGAGAGTGCTCGAGCATGGAGACGCCGCCCACCTGATGCAGCACCTTGGGCAAGCGGGAGCGCATCCGGGTACCTGTGCCGGCCGCGAGAATGACCGCCCGCGCAGCCGAGCGTTCGCTCAACTTTCACCCCGCTGCCAGCCTGGTTTGTGAACTCGCCGGAGCCGTCCGAGTATAGCAACGGCTCATTTGGCCCCGGTCCCCAAGGACCGTGGGTATGCTGCCCAGCGTGGTCGCCGACCAGCCGCTCTCGGACGAGCAGCTCATCATCAGCTCCCGCCCTGCGGCCGGGGTTGCTCACCTCGCCCTCAACCAACCGGAGCGCCGCAATGCCCTGACCGAGGAGCTGGCGCGAGAGCTCCGCCAGGCGGTCAAGTCCGTGGCCGCCGACCCCTCGGCCAGGGTGCTGGTCTTGACCGGAGCCGGCGAGGCGTTCTGCGCCGGCGCTGACCTCGGCTCCCTGGGCGCCGAGGCCAGCACCCCGGCGGCCAAGCAGCAGGTCCTGGCTGATTATTACCGCGCCTTTCTTGACCTCCGCGACCTCCAGATACCGACCATCGCGGCTGTCAACGGACCGGCGATCGGAGCCGGGCTGAACCTGGCTCTCTGCTGCGACCTCAGGGTGCTGGCCGAAGATGCCCAGCTGGCGGCGCCATTCGTCCGCCTCGGTATCCATCCCGGCGGAGGCGCCACCTGGCTGCTGGTAAGGCTGGTCGGCGTGACCGCCGCCCGAGAGTTGCTGCTTTTGGGCCAGCCAGTCGACGCCCAGCGCGCGCTGCAACTGCGGCTGGCCAACCGGGTCGTCCCGACTGCCCAGTTGGGGCAGGCCGCTTTGGAGTGGGCGACCGCCCTAGCCGCCCTCTCCGGTCCGGTGCTGAAAAACGTCAAGCACACACTCTGGATGGCCGAGACCGGAGCCAGCCTGGATTCCGTGCTCGCCTTTGAGACCTTGGCTCAGGCCGAGTCCCTGCTCAGCGAGGACGCGGCCGAGGGCTGGGCCGCCCTCCGCGAGCGCCGGCCGCCCCAGTTCCACGACCGCTAGAGGACTTCCGTCGGGGCCCTGCGCGGAGCAGAGAGGAGGGGCACCAGCTCTCCAGGACGCAGACCTCGCAGCGGGGACGCCGGGCCAGACAGACCTGACGGCCGTGCAGGATCAGCCGGAGGCTGAGATCGGTCCAATCCTCAGGTGGCACCATTCGGCAGACCTGAGCCTCAATCTTGACCGGGTCCTGAACCTTGACCAGCCCCAGCCGGTTGCTGAGCCGGGTCACGTGGGTGTCGACTGGGAAGCCCGGCTTGCCGAAAGCGACGCCGAGGATGACGTTGGCGGTCTTACGACCGACACCGGGCAGGCTGGTCAGTCCCTCCATGGTGTCCGGCACCTGCCCGTCGAAGTTCTCGCAGAGGCCCTTGCCCATGCCGATCAGGGCTCGGGACTTGGCCCGGAAGAAGCCGGTGGCATGGATCAACGTCTCCAGTTCGGTCGGCTCCGCCCCCGCGTAATCTGCCGCAGTCGGATAGCGGGCGAAGAGCGCCGGAGTGACCTGGTTCACCTTCTGGTCGGTGGTCTGGGCGGAGAGGATGGTCGCCACCAGCAGCTCCAGTGGGCTGGCGTGAGTCAGGGCGCAGGCGGCCGGATAGACGCGGGCCAGGGCTGCCACGGTTGCCAGCGCGCGCTGCCTGGGCGTGTGGGGTAGCTGGGTGCCAGCGGCTTCTGCCACCACGTTCAGCGCAGTCGCCCGGACACGCCTTGGGCGGCTATCCTGAACCCATGCTGGCGGGCCCGTTGCAAGGAGCGGTCACGCGTCTTCGGGCACGCGGAGCCGGATGGTTGGCCGTGACCCTGGGACTGGGCCTGCTGATGGCGGGCTGCACTTTCTTCGGCCCCAACGGCACCCCTCAATCCGCGCACATCCAGTTCCCCCCCGGCAATCCGGTCCATCAAAGCGACGCCAACCTCAAGATCAAAACCCTCGCCACCCCACCGAAGAACCCTGAGTACCGAATCATCATCTATCACAACGTCAACACCGTAGGCGCGTTCGTGCCCGAGACGCTGACCGTCCCGGTTGGATCCACCGTGGAGTGGATCTGGACCGACCAATACGACCAGCACAACGTTTGGTGGATCGATGCAGCGCTGGTCAACTCCCCCACCAAGGGTGCCGGGTTTCGCTGGGCGGTGCAGTTCCTCACGCCCGGCACCTACGACTACTACTGCACCCTCCACCCCGGAATGGCTGGCACCGTTGTCGTCACGGGTTAGGCCGGCGCGCCTCAAGGCCGCGCTGGCGTCACTGCTGACGTTGGGGATTTCCGGCGCCTTGCTCAGCGCCTGCGTAGGCCCGGCCACGCCAGCGCGACATGCGCTGCAGCAATGGTTGACCGACGTCAGTGCCCACTCGGTCGCCTACGCATACACCCTGCTCGACAACAGCGCCGAAATGCGCACCAACTACGACGCCTTTTTCGACGGGGTCAACCGCAGCGATGCCACCTTCAAGGTGGTGTCGCTGAAGGTCATCAATCCCCAGGATGTCTGGGCCCGTATTGCCGTCAGGACCCCGGGCAGCGCCCACGCCACCTCGGTCAGGCTGCAGATCGTCGAGGAAGGCAATGGTGGCGACTGGCTGATTGGAGCCCCGTTCTCGACCGAGGGCGCCCGGGCGATCGTCCCCTTCCGCTAGGCGCCGCCGCGGCCGGGATCCGGGTTAGGAGGAGGGCGCCGGCTCGCTCCTGGCTCGGCGTTGCCGCACTGCCAGCCCCAGGCTCCTGGGCGGGCGGTCGCTGCCCTTCTCCAGCAGGGGCAGGAGGTGGTCGGAGATACCCTCAGCCTGCAGCTTGAGCCAACCGGCCTCGGCCGATAGGTCGTTGGTAACCACCACTTCGTCTCCGATTAGCTCGACCTTCCATTCCAGCGCCTCTAGGCGCCGAACCAGGTCCGACATCAGGATGAGGTGACGCTTGAGTTCGTTCGCGACTGCTGCCAAGCGGACCGAGACCGGCATCCGATCCACGGTGGGCCGGTCGGGAAAGGCGAAGCTGCGCACCTCAGAATAAGTGGTCACCGAGTAGGCAACCGGCTCGTCGGTGATCGAGGCCAGCACCCCGGCGGGCGCGGCTATCGGCCGCAGCACCAGTCTCACGGCGTCGTCTCCCAGGGCACGATCACACCCACTGAGGAGCTGGGGCCGCTCATTGACGGCCCCGGTTGCGACGGTGCCGTGAAGTTCTGCTGCTGGTTGATCAACATCTGGTCGGTGATCAAGAAGGGTGAGCGGGAATCCTCGCGAATGTAGCCCATTAGGGCCATGATCAGGCTCACCGCGACGCCGACGGTGATCAGGGCGGCGGCCTGGCCCCGGCCGGCGTCACCCCAGCGCATCTCGCCGTTGCTGACGTGCTTGAGGTACACCGTCACCGCCCAGATGGCGACACCGGTGAAGGCGATCAGAGCCACCAGCTTGAACGGAATCATCTCCCCCCAAGGGATCAGCAGCCCGCCCTGCCAAATCGGCACGTTGGCGTTGGCAGCGAACACATCTTCATAGCTCCAGGCCAGCGATGACGGCGTCGATATCAAGAGCCAGGACGCGAAGGATATGGCGGTGCAGATGGCGAGCGCCCGCGAGCGGAAACCGCTGGCCACCACCCGTCGCCATAGGTAGAAGATCCCCACCGTGAAGATGGCGCCCAGCAGGAACACCTGGAAGAGGAAGGCGACGCTCAGCCCACCCAGCATCATGCTGTACCAAGACGCGTAGGCGTGGAGCTGAATCTCCTTGGCGTACTCCCAGCCGATCAGTGGCTGGGCCAGTGTGAACCCGATGGCATAGATGAGCCCGTAATGGCCCATCCAATCGCCGAAAGCACGCGCCTCCGGGCGTTTGGCCAGCAAGATGCGGATCCCGCCCACCAGCGCAATCACGGCGCCGGCGAAGGCGATGTTGCCCACGAAGCGATGGATCTCCAGGGGGATCTCGGTGGGATTCAACAAGTTCAGCGCCAAACTGGTAGATGGGCGAGGTGTGAGCATGTAGGACGCGACCACGTCGATCGCCAGCATCTGGATCGATGCGTTGATGAAGAGCAGCAGCTCCATGCCGACGCGGAGGGCGCGGAAGTTGGAGAGCCGATCCCACTGCGAATAGAGCAGGTAAAGGCAGGCGATTTCGCCGACAAAGGCGATCGCCTCGACGACCAATGGCCAGAACATGATCCTGACCAGGGTCACGAAGAAGTGACTCCAGATTCCCAGGAAGAGAATCAAGACGGTGAAGATCGCCAGCGACGAGCCGATGGCGAAGGTCGCTCCGAGGGCGGTGACCAGTCCTTTGGAGAAACGAGTTTGACGTGCGTCGTTTCGCTTCCAGCCCGTGAAATCGGTGACGGCCAGGATGAAGTAGCCACCCTGCTGGAAGGCGGCGAACTGGATGTGCAGCAGCATCAGCAGCGCCACCAGCGCGGTTGCGACGGCAGTGTTGAGGGGAGTTGCGACCAGATGCGGCGCCGAGGCGGCGATCACGGTGGCCGGGCTCACAGGTTGAAGAGCCGGTTCACGGCCAGCAGCGCTTCAAAGATGAGGAAGAGGACGGCGAACAGCGCTGGCACCATCACCTCGGGTCTGCGCCAGGGCTCCCGCTCCGGGGAGCGGTCCAAGAACGGAACCAGCATCAGGAAGGTGGTCCCGATGCCCGGGATCACGAAGACCCCGACCGGGATCATCCAGGCCTGGGGGAACTGAACCAACAGCTGGTCGAGCGGGAGGAAGAACCATTCCGGGGTGGGGACGTAGTTCAATGCGGCCGGATTGGCTGCACGCTCCAAAGGCGCTCCCACCACCACCGCCATCACGAAGATGATCACCACCAATAGGAAGCTGACTACCGCGTCCTTGAAGACCTGGGAGGGGAAGAACTCGTCGAGGTCAACCGGGACCGCATATCCGGGGTCGCTGGGCACCGCCGGATACGGATACTCGGCGTGAGCCATCCGCCCGGCCCGCTCCTCCGGGGTCTCGTTCTCAACCCCTTCGTAGTTCACCCAGGAGCCGTGTTCGCCATGCCGGCGGAGCAGGATCAGATGCAGCCCGATCAGGGGTACCAGCAGGGCAGGCAACAGCCAGATGTGGATGGCGAAAAAGCGGGTCAGCGTCTCCGGTCCCATCTGGGGACCTCCTCGCAGGATCTCCTGGATCCAACCCCCCAGGAAGGGGATGTAGTCGACCACATGGGTCACCACCGTGGCGGTCCAGTAGGCCGCCTGGTCCCAGGGCAGCATGGCGCCGGTGATGCCCAGGCCCAGTACCAACAGGAACAGGATCACGCCGACTATCCAGTTCAGCTCGCGGGGTTTTTTGTAGGAGCCACTGACGAAGGTGCGGATCATATGCAGGCCGATGATGAAGAGCAGAACGTAGGCGCCCCAGAGGTGCATTCCCCGGACAATCGCTGCGAATTCATCGTGGTGCTCGATGTAGTTGAGGCTCTCCCACGCCTCCGTCGTCGAGGGCACATAGGTCCACAGCAGGAACATGCCGGTGACGATCTGAAGAACGATGATGATCAAGGTGGCGCTGCCCAGCGAGTAGGCCCACGCCCCGCGCCGGGGCACCGCCTCGTAGAGAAGCTGGTGGGTCAAATCGGAAATCCCCATGCGCTCGTCAACCCAGCGATAGGTGGCCGCCAGGGGCCGAGCGACCGGTCGCGTCAACTTCGCGACCAGGGGATTGCGGACGGGCTGGCTGGGACTTGCCACGCCGGTTATGCGCTCACCAGCACATTGCGCACGTAGAGGGTGTTGCCAACCAGCTTGTGCTCATAGCGGAAGAGTGGCCAGGGCGGCGGCCCGCCTACGTTGGTTCCGTTGATGCTGTAGAGGCCGCCGTGGCAAGGACACAGGAATAGCTGCAGGTTGAGGTCCCAGTGCACATCGCATTGCATGTGGGTACAGACGTTGGAGAGGGTGAGCATCTGGGTCGCGCCGCTGAGGTTGAGCTTGACCACGTATACCGTGCGCGGCACCGGCGGCACCGACCATCCCTCGTCGATGGGCAGGTTGACCACGTACGCGGTCGGCACCCCGACCGGGACCTGGCCGATGTCAGCCACCATCACCCACGGCGTCTTGCGCTTGACGAACAGCGGGCTCAGTACCGAGCCCACGATCGGGGCCGCGATCAAGAGCGCGGTACCCGCCCCGGCCGCGTTGATCCCAAGGATCATGAACTTGCGTCGCGAGATGCGCTTCCTGGCTAACTCCTGGGGGCCGTCAGCCACCGGCCAGGACCACGATGCCTACCAGTAATGCCAGGCACATTCCCAACAGGAAGAGGAAGGTGAAGACACTCGCCGAGACCATGAGCACCGCCAGCACCTGACCCTGCTCGCTGGCCAGCCGCCGCGCGTGCCGCAGCACCACAACTACGCCGGTCAGCATCACGCAGAAGAACGACGTGATGATCAGGCCTAGATACCAGGCGGATTCGAAGTCCTGATAGTTCACGGTTGATAGGAGGGATTGATCTTGAAGTTCTCAGCCGACTGGTGCAGGGTGAGCAGGCAGCTGTCCTGCCCGGTGGTGGCGTCGATACCGCATGAGCCCTTGGCGTTCTCTTTGATCACACCCATGTAGATCGAGAGCACCAGGGCGCAGACCCCCACCACCCCGATCAGCCGACCGGCGAATGGGTTGATGCGCACGGACGCCCCGGCGCCCCGGATGGATCGCAGATAGGCGATCAAGTTGACCGCGGTGGCCAGGAAGGCGATCAGCAGAGCGACGTAACGCAGGGCGACCAGATTGGCGGGAATCACCGCTGCCGGCATGGCTGCGCCCGCCATCCCCAGCAGGGCAACCACCGTCAGGGTGGCGCCACTGCTGCCTTGACCGGCAGCCTGATTGTGGCGCCAGAAGACCAGATTGGCTCCGATCACCAAGACCGCCAGCAGCACCATCTGACCGATGAAAAGGCTTGCAGAGTTGAGGACAAAAAGGTTGTCGAACGCTGGCGTCGAGGTGTTCTTCACCGTCTCCGCCAGCAGAAATCCGGTTAGCGGCTGAGCCAGAAGGAACACCGAACCGATCCCGAAATTGACTCGCGCCGCCCAGCGCTGATAGGTGACCTCGGCCGCGGACTTCGCCCGGCTCCCCCGCCACACCGCAAGGCCGGCCAGGAGCAGGGGGGCCCAGGACAGGTTGGCACCGGCGTAGTGGAGCAGCAGCCAGGGATAGCTGGGTGAGAAGGCGGCCCCGACGGCGCTCACCGCCGTGCCTGGGGTGAGGGCGTAGCTATCCAGCAAGACGATCGTGAAGAGAAACACGTACTGGACAGCGGCGAAGGCGAATCCAATCGCGAGGTGGAGCCGAGGCGAGATACGGTCCCAGCAATAGGCGTAGAGCAAGAGCAGGGGAATGCCGACGAAGAAACTGGCGAAGGCGATGGTGAGCGGCAGCAGCAGCTCGTTGAGCAGGGTGGCGATCAGCCGGCCGTAGAGATCGGCCAGCAGGAACACCGCGAACACCGCCCATGTCGCCCCAAAGCTATAGAGGTAGAGGACGGCCTTGGACAGGCTGCGGGCGTAGCGGAGGGAGTTGGGGTCCCCTCCCCTGCGTCGTCCGGCCAGCTCCATGAAGGGCGCCAGAGCTACCGCGGCCAGGATGAATCCGACCAGGGCGATGTGGATAAGGAAGACCGCCCCGATCGCGATTTGCGCCCCGAGGGTGCCGAAGGGGAGCCGTGGCAGCGGATCGGCAAGCGAGGACAGCAGCACTTCCCGCCAATGCTGACGGGACGACCGGCTACAAGGCAACTACCGCGGGGGGAATAGTCGGAGCAGGTTTGGGCGAGCCGGATAATCCTTCCGTGTTCGAGCCACTGCTCTTGCTGCACGGGGACGACCCCTTCCTGGTCACCAGCGCAGCGCTCCGGCGGCGGGACCAACTGACCGCCGATATGGTCTCCGAGCTGGGCCTGGAGGAGTTCCAAGCTTCCCGAGATCTCGACGCCATCTCCCGTAGCCTGGCGACGCCCCCCTTCCTCGGAGTTCGACGGCTGGTGGTGATCTGGGATCCGCCCCAGCTGGCTGGTGGACAGCGATCGGCCCAGGAGGCGCAGTCCTTGGCAGACGCCCTCGGCACTCGGCTGGACACCACCGCGGTGCTGGTGGTTTCCAGGGGCACGATCGCGTCCGGCTCGCCCCTGATCAAAGCGGTCAGAAGCCAGGGAGGCGAGGTCGAGCAACTCAAGCGTCCCAAAGGCAGAGAGCTGCGGCAGTACGTGGAGACCCGGCTCCGGGAGCAAGGGCTCAGGCTAGGCCCTGCGGTGGTGGGTCGCCTGGTGGAGGTGGCAGGGCAGGACCTGGGTCGCCTGCACCAAGAGCTGGAGAAGCTCTCCATCTATGTGGCGGGTAGCGGAGCCATCAGCGACGGCGACGCACTGCTGCTGGTCCCTCCAGCTCCCCCCACCGAGCTCTATCGCCTCACCGATTCCATCTTCGAGTCGCCAGGTCGGGTCGGTGAGCGGCTGGCCAACCTGGAGGGCCGCTCCGACATCCCGCCGCCGATGGTGGTGGGCGCGGTGGCGCGGGTGCTGCGAGATCTGATTGCCTTCGCCAACGCCAAGCGGGATGGGTCTGGCACGGGCCTACCCCCATGGCGCGAGGACAAGCTGCGCGCCCACCTCAAGAGGGCCGGAGAGCCGCGCCTCAGGCGCTGGCTGGTTGAACTCGCCGACCTCGACTGGGCGACGCGCACCGGCGCGGTAGACGGGCGGGAGGGACTGGACCTGCTGCTGGCGCGCATGGCCAGCGAGTTGAGTGCTCACCCGCAGAGGTGAGCCGGGCCTGAGGCGCTAGCTCAGCTCTTTTTGCGACTCTTGCCAGAGGTTCCCGCCGCCCGACGCTGCGCGCTCGAGGTCCGCTCGGTCTTGGTCGCGGGCCGGCCCGCCTTGGGAGTCGCAGCAGACTTGCGAGTGCTGGTTCCCGACTTGGGCTTGGTCCCCTGCGCGGAGGCCCGCTTGGCGGCTGGCTTCCGGACCTTGACGACCTCCGTCTCTGGGGCATCCGCCTTGGCGGCGAGGCGCATCAATCGCGACTTGCGCCGGCTGACATTTCGGGGGTGGAGCACCCCGTGCTCGGAGGCCTTGTCCAGGGCCGAGGTGGCCAGCTTGACCAGCGCCTCGGCCGATCCCTCCTCAGCCCCTTCGACCACTCGCCGAGCCTTGGCCACGGCGGTACGCACGGCCGAGCGTACCCGGCGGTTGCGCTCATGCTTGCGAGCTGCCGACCGGATGCGCTTGCGGGCGGAACTGGTGTTTGCCAATGCTCCAGGTACCTGTACTTGGGACCGCGGCCAGGGCCGGGCCAATCTGGCCGGCATCGGGAGCCGGCCAGCGCCGAAGTATAGCAATCGGAGATCGATGCGGCTCTTGGCCGCCGCTAGAGTGGCACGGGTGTTGCGCCTCGGTCCGGCCCCCGCCAAGCTCAACCTGGCTCTGGAGCTAACCGGGCGTCGGTCGGATGGATACCACGAGATCTCGGCGGTATCCCAGACCATCGACTGGAGCGACGTGGTCGCGCTGGAAGGGGGGGACCACAAGGCAGGTCCCTCCCCGCCGGTTCCCGAGCTGCAGGTCTGGGGGCCCGAGTCTGAACGCGTGCCACTGGGCAGCGACAACATCGCGGTCCGAGCCGCGATCCTGCTTCGTGAGCACGGCCTGGGTCAGCGCATCAGCCGGGTGGCGCTGGAGAAGCGCGTGCCTCCCCAGAGTGGTCTTGGGGGAGGCTCAGCCGATGCCGCCGCGGTGCTCCGGCTGGTCGCTCCAGGAGCCGACCGACAGCAGCTGGAATCGATCGCCCTCCAATGCGGTGCCGACGTGCCCTTCTCGCTTCGGGGCGGGGCGTGCCTGCTGGAAGGCATCGGAGAAAGGATGACTTCCGTCCCTCCGCTGCGCGAGGGCGCCTTCTTGGTGGTGGTGCTAGCGGCGGTGGCCACCGCCGCCGCCTATGCTGCCACCGATCCTGAGGACTTCAGCGACGGCAGTCGGGTCGAGCATCTCGCCATGGCCCTGCGGGAGGGGCAACCACTCGACCAGGACCTGTTTGGCAGCGGGCTGCAGCCCGCTGCCAAACAGGTCCTGGTCGAGTGGTTGCCCCTCCCGCAGGGCCTGAAGCAAGCCACCCCCGACGTGCGCTGGGCGATGACCGGCAGCGGCGGTGCCTTCTTCACCTATCAGCCTGACCCCAGGGCGGCTGCCGCGCTGGCCCGGCTGGTGGCTCCCGCCTGTCCCGGGGCCACTCTGCGGGTGGTGATGCCCCTGGCCGGACACCTCTGACCAGAGGTGGCGCCCAACCGCTCGGCGCCGGGGTCTAGGCGGGAGGGAGCAAGCCGCCCAGTCCGCTAGGGGTGGGCAGCGGCCCGGCAACGATGTCGCTGGGCTTGCTGATGCTGAAGTTCTTCCCGTAATCGCTGAAGTTGCCGGTGGAATTGAGGGTCATCGAGATCGAGCCGCTGGGAAGATCGGACGTGCCTGGAGCCAGGGCCGGCAGCCCCGAGAGGTCCAGGTCCACCCCGACCGATACGTCGGTGCGATCCAGCTGGCCGCTGGCGGTGAGGACGTAGCTATCGACCCTGGCCGAGGTGAACTGGAGCAGCTCCTCGATCGCCGGAACGTCCTGGCTCAGAGACGGTTGAGCGGTGGCTAGATCGGTCGCCATGCCGGCCAGCACTTGCGCCAGGGCGTGGTTCAGGGCCGGTCCCGTGACCGAGGTTTGAACGTGATCGACCTCAGCTCCATTCAGCTGACTGTCTCCGAGGTTGCTCACCGTCGCCGAGCTGTGCAGCTCCTGGCCCCAGGTCTGAAGCTCGGCCTTGAGGTTGCTCAGACCACCGCTGGCTGCCCCGCCCACACCACCCGCGAGCCCGGAGTCGCCCTTGAGGGTATGCCACTGGGTGCCGTTCTCAGAAAGGTACCTAGTGCCGTTGAGGTCGATGAGATGCCAGGTCTGGTCCAGGATGGGGCTGAGGGTGAAGGAGAGCTCAAACAATTTCTGGCTCTGGAAGTCCACCACCCCCTCGAGCTCGGCTGAGTTGATCTCCGCCTGGGCCAGGCTGAGCTCGCCCGCACTGACTCCGCTGGGACCGCTGACCTTGCTGAGGTCGATCTGCACAGTGCTGGTGAAGCTCATGGCAAAGGATGTCCCCAGCGCCTGCTGGTTGGCGGAGTCGAGGATGGCTCGGGCGCTCTTGTGGGCCGTCGCAGCCTGGCTGCCACAGCCGACCACGGCCAGCGTCGCCAGAGCGAGAAGGGCGATCGGCGACCTGCGAAGTCCAGTCAGCACAGTTCGATCCTAACGCCACGGGCCTGAATCCCATCCCTTGGCGGTAGGTGAATGAACCGTGACTTAAGCCCGCGACCACCGGGCGGCTGGTAGCGTAGCCGCCGTGGCGCAGGCGCAGTGATGGAAGCGAAGTCCCGGCGGCCGGCGGCCCAGGAGACCCGCCGCAAGGCGTCCTCGCATTCGGCCAAGATCGTGGAACTGCCCGTCTCCAGCCGCCTGGACCCGGACGAGCGGCTCAGCGATCCCGGCAACTACATCAATCGCGAGCTGAGCTGGCTGGACTTCGACGCCAGGGTCCTGGCTGAGGCCCAGGATCCCCGGGTCCCATTGCTGGAGCGGCTCCGCTTCCTGGCCATCACCTCCAACAACCTCGACGAGTTCTACATGATCCGCGTGGCTTCGCTGAAACGGCAGCTGGCCGAGCGGGTCCAGAGCACCCACGCCGACCTGATGACCCCGACCGAGCAGCTCCGAGCCATCTCCAAGCGGACCAGGGAGATCGTGGCCGCCGAAGGGCGCTGCCTGCGCGAGGACCTGTCGCCGCAGTTGGAGCGTGAGCGAGTGCGGATGGTGCTGGATGGCCAGCCCCTCAGCCGATCCGAGCAGAGGGCGTGCGACGACTACTTCGAGGCCCAGCTCTATCCCC
>Ga0207416_1002018_pt1 | contig 23761 bp, 19 predicted proteins | sample PaiPotPPM11metaG_FD_184107 | JGI IMG/M metagenome (GOLD analysis project Ga0207416, IMG submission 184107) | Iron sulfur acid spring bacterial and archeal communities from Banff, Canada, to study Microbial Dark Matter (Phase II) - Paint Pots PPM... ...
CCGTCGAAGTACCACCAGACACGCCATTTACCGATAGCGTCTACATGGCCACCGACACGAGCGCCTGGAACCCGCAGGCGGTGAAAATGCAGCGCATCGACGGCCGTCACTTTCGGATTCAAATGCGGTTGCCGGGCGGCACCAGGTTTAGCTACCTATTCACCCGCGGAGCATGGAGCAATGCCGAACGCGACAGGGCAGGCCTCGAGCGAAGTCCACGCCGCTTGCTTGTTTCCGGGGCGGATGTTCAGATTATCGACGCGACGGTCTACCGGTGGGCCGACCTTCCGTAGGGGAGTTGTCGTACGCTGATAGAACGTTGCGCTAGCGCACGAAGCCTCTGGCTATAAAGGTTGTGGAGAGCACCATAAACCACGCGGCCATTGGACAAAACGGTCACCGTTACGCCGCCTCGGTTGTGATACCCGTATGCAACGAGGAAGCGCTTCTCGAAAAGCTCATCAACGATCTCCAGGATCGATTTTCGCGGCTGCCGTTACTGATTGAATTCGTCATCTGCGAGAACGGCAGTCGGGATGCAACCAAAAATATCGGAGCGCACCTCGCCGCAAAGCACCAGCACGTGCGGCTCGTGTCTCTGGAACGGCCGGCATATGGAGCCGCCATCCGGGCGGGAGTCGTCCAGTCCGATTCTGAATTCGTCGTAATCTTTAACGCCGATCTTTATGATTTGACGTTTTTTATTCGCGCGTTGGACCTATTCGAAGCTGGCGCTGACCTTATCATCGGGTCGAAATGTCTTCGGCAATCGATCGATCGCCGGCCGCTTTTACGACGCGCCATCACCGCTTCGTTCAATTGGTTGCTGCGCGTCGGATTTCGTTACACCGGGACTGACACGCACGGCATGAAGGCAATCCGCCGCTCCCGCATCATCCCAATTTTCGAACGTTGTCGTACAGAGCATGAGGTGTTCGACACCGAATTTGTGCTTAAGGCGCAGCGCGCGGGTTTAAAAATCACGGAGCTGCCGGTTTGCGTGGACGACGGGCGCCCCGCGAGAATCGCGCTGCTTCGACGCGTACCGAGCACGTTGCGCGATCTTGCCACTGTCTGGCGAACCCTCTAAGCGCATTTGTCGAGTCTCTGCAAGCTGTCGTGAGGCTCACAATCATTTCACCATATCCGACATCTGCAGTTACGGAGATGTCGGACTCGAGAGATTCAGCGTTGAACTGGTACACGCGGCGTTTGGCGGGCGCAATCGCCTCGCAGGGGGTAGAAGTATCGGTCATAGCGCCGATCGGCGATGGAGCATCGCGTTTACGGTGGCAGGACGGCAACGTTGTTGTGATCCCATGCTACCGGCGCGGCAGCGCGACCGCCGCGCTCAGCATGATGACGGCTGCCGCAGAGACGCGGGCCGAAATCATCCACGTCCAGCACGAACTCTTCGCCTATGGTGGTTTGCCTACGGCCACCGTTCTACCGTTTTGTCTACGCCACCTTAGAAGATGCGGTCTAAAGGTCTTCACTACCATTCACGGGGTCATCCCGCTCGAAGCAATTACCCCTGAGTTCGTACACGCGAATCGCATTTTTGGTCCGGTTTGGGGTGTGCGATACATATGGCGCCAGCTCATACGCAACGTCGCGCTCGCGAGCAACGCGGTTCACGTACATGAGGCGTACTTGGGAGATCTGCTCGTCGAGCAATATGGAATCCACCAAAACAGCATTCGGGTGATTCCGATGGGAATCGATCGCAACACAAATGTGTCCCTTCGGGAAATCGCCCGCGAACGATTTAGTATACCTCCGGAAGCCGAAGTCGTGTTGTTCTTCGGCTATATGTCGACGTACAAAGGTTTGGTCCAATTGACGGCAGCGATACCGGCCGCTCTCAAGCGACGGAGCAAGCTGCACTTCGTGCTCGCGGGTGCCGTGCCCGCGCGCTTGCGCGGGACTAACGACGTCCGCGAACAGTTACATGTTGATGGTGTTGACCGAGACCGCATCCACATTACTGGATTCGTTTCGGATCAAGCGATTCCGCACGTTTTTGCAGCATCCGACGTCCTTCTGCTGCCTTATACGGTAGTAATGTCGGCAAGCGGCCCGATGGCTCTCGCTATCTCGCACGATGTTCCCGTCTTGCTTTCGGATAGGTTTAGCAACGCGTATCCAGCGGCCCCTGGCATGTTCGTACCCGAGCCGGGTCAGATAACTGACGCGGTATGCAGTTTCTTCGAAGACACAGCACGGCAAGCCGCATGCCGAGCGTTCGTGCGAAGCTTGGCGGCGGAGCGCACCTGGCCGGCGGTGGCACGTGCATTCATCAACGTCTATGAAAATCTATGAAGATTTATGAAGATTCTTATGATCGTCCCAGAATGGCCACCGCATGTGATCGGAGGCGGCGGCCACGTCTTTGAGGCCATCGCGCGCCATCTTGCGACCCTGGGCCACGAGGTTACCGTTGCCCACGGCGATCACACAAATCGCAATTTGTTTGCGGGTGCCGACGTGCGCGTTGACGGGAATCTCGAGATCATGCGGATTCCGCTCATACCGGTGCCGCCTCGCTTCGCATGGATGAGCTCGACCTTCCCCCCGACGATCCCAGCGCTACGAGGTCTCGGCAAGCTTCTGAAGCGCCCGTGGCATGTAGGGCATCTTCACGGTGTGGGTTTTATGCTCATAGACCTCGTCGCGCGCGGGCTGCGGCGAAGGCGGATTCCGTATGCGTTGACGATTCACGGCGTGCCGAACTCACCGCTGCATCGCGGCAGATTCGCCGCCGCCGCATTGAGAATATATCTAAGGCATTGCGCAAGGCCGTCGCTCCTGGGCGCCAATGTCGTGACGGCGGTCTCGAATGAGCTGCTGCGCGATCCGCTGCTTCCAAGCATCTCCGGGACCGTGATTCCGAACGGGTTAGCTGAAGGTGATTTTTACCAAGAGCCTGATCACCGCGCGCCGCGCCCACTGCCGAAGCTCGTGTCGATAGCTCGGCTGACGAAAAACAAAGGAATCGACATCGCCATTGCCGCCGTTGCTGAGCTTACGCGACGCGGCATTTTATGCAGGTACGATGTATACGGCCCCGATGGCGGTGACGAAGCTGAGTTTCGTGCGCTCGCCGCAAACCTCGGCTTGAGAGATATTGTAAGTTTCAAAGGGTCATTTAGTCCGGCCGCTCGCGCGGGGATTCTTGCTGGTGCGGATCTTGTCTTGATACCTTCAAGGGTAGAGGGATTTGGCATCGCCGCGCTCGAGGCGCTAGCTGCCGGCGTGCCCGTCCTGTCAACGCGCGCTGGTGGCCTCGCGGATTTCCTCGACGATTCAAACTCGATCGCGGTTGCGCCATGCAGCGAATCGATGGTGGACGGGATATTGCGAGGGCTTGATCCACGCCTTCGGGAGAAGGTCATTGTTGGCGGACGCAATACCGCAAATCGCTTTCGATGGCGAACCATATTACCTCGATATGACCAGATGTTGCACGATATCGCGCGTCGGGACTACAATTAACGCATGTTGTATCCGTTGGCCCCCCGCTGTTAGATGTCGACACGCGTTGCTTTCGTTGCGCCCTCATTTCCGCCGTCGGATGGTGGAGGCCAGCGTTATAACCATGAGCTTGCGACCGCTTTTGTTCGTGCCGGCTGCCACGTTCGGGTGGTTACACCGTTTTCCGGCCCTGCACTTCATGCCTACGAGGTCTGCAAGATAGCGGGCATCGTGCAGTATAAGCAAATAAGAATCATGTCACCGATCGGACTAGGCCGAGCCATCAAGAGCTTCTCGCCGGACATTATTCAAACAGCGGGTCCAGATCCCAACGAGTTAACGGCCGCTGCCGTTCGGCCGAAGCGCGTTCCAATCGTGTCCGTTTTTCAAACGGACCTCAATCTCGCTAAGGTGAGCTCTCGCGTTTATACGCTCATACATCTTCGTGAACTCCGATGGTTTGATCGGGTAGTGTGCACGAATGAGATCGTCGCGAGGGGTCTTCAGGCTCGTGGCGTGTCTGCGGCACGAATGAGCATCATGCCACCCGGCGTAAGTGAAGTTTTTGTTGCCGAGGAAAAACCGGCACAGCGGACGCGCGAGCCGCTGCTGCTCTTCGTAGGTGTCCTTGACGATGCGCACGCTTACAAGCGTCTCGACATCTTGCTTCAAGCATGTAAAATTGTATTTCAGAAGCAACCTGCGTACAGTCTCGTCGTTGTTGGCGGAGGCCCATCTCTTGCCAAGCATCGGATGCAAGTGCAAGAGCTGGATATTACGGCACGTGTTCGGTTCGCAGGCCGTGTATCCGATCACGAATTGCGAGAATATTATCGAAGGGCGCAGATTTGCGTGCTGCCGTCACCGACAATTCAAGAAGGGTTCGGCTTGACGCTCTTGGAGGCCATGGCGAGCGGATGTTTCATCGTCGCATCGTCGGCGATTGGCGCGGCGTCACTGGTGGAGCGCTCAGGCGGCTTGATTGTGCGGCCGTTCGACGTCGACGATTTGGCAAACGGAATTCTGAGGTTCATCGAAGACGTCGACCTTCGAGAGAATCGCTCTGCAAGATTGTACGACGTTGCACGCGGTTTGAGCTGGTCGAAGATCGCGCAACGATGGCTGACGGAAATCTTCGAACCGCTCATTGCAGAAAGCCGTAGAATCTGGTGATCGAGAAAAAGTCCTACCGTCACCTCGTGTTATTGCTTGGCTTTGTGTTGTTTGCCTGTGTTGGGCTACGCACAACGATCTTCACGCCGGGTGTCATTGCATACTCGTTCGAGTGGTATATTCCGCCGCTGCCATCCCAAATGGCCACTGCTCTTCACGCGTCGCTCAGGCCATGGGTACCTCAGAATTTTGGGCTCGCAAATGTTTACCCGGCGGCTATGTACATCAATGCTCTCCTCATGCTTCTAAGCCCGTTGGGGGGTGGCGTCGCGGAGCGGGTCATTCTTGTGGCCGGGATCTCGATTGCAGGTTATTTTTTCACTCGCTTCGCTCAAGCCCTAGGTGTCAATCGACCTGCCGCGATCCTGTGCGGGGGAGCGTATTGCGGCAGCCCGTTCGTTTTGAATCACACCGCGGCCGGGCACCTCCCCTATCTCATGGCATTCGACGTGACGGCCGTACTTCTGTGCGCAATTCTTGCGGTATATCAAGACGGCATTCGAAGCAAATGGATATGGACGCTGCTACTGTTGCCCCTGGCATCTCAGCTCCAGGCACCAATCGCGATCTTCGCGCTTTTTGTCCTGCTGAGGCTGACGGTTTTACGACGGCGGAGCGTCACGCTGTTTATTATTCTTGGAGTCAGCGTGTTCATCACGGCGAACCTGTTTTGGATGCTTCCACTTGTGGCTCAGGCAGCAAGCGAGCTAAAGTATCTAAGTCAAAACTTTGGAACAAACCAACAGCTTCACGTTCTTTCAGGCGGCCGGCCCATCGTCCAGGCTTTGCGCTTGGAGCCCTATAGCAATCCCATAACGTTTTCGTACGTCGCAGCGCTCGGGATATTTGGCAAATTCGTCGCGTTCGTTAGTTACGGAGTGCCCCTTGTAGCTTTAGGTGGCCTTTTGTCGATCCGAGACGAACGCAGCGATATAAAGAGACGCATTTTCTTGCTTTTCTTTCTTGTGTGGATGGTTACGCTGTTCCTAATGAAAGGCCCCGTGGGATTCGGCGGCGGCTTCGAGGAGTGGCTGTACGAACATTTTGTCGTGCTTAGTTTCTATAAAGAAACATATCACTTTGGTTTCTTTATTGCCGTATGTCTGCCCTTACTTTTCGGATTTTCTCTGGACCAATGGACCAAATCAAATACGAGTCGGCGGTGCAGGTACGCACTCCTGGGAGCCGGCACGGCCGTGGTGCTCTCCTGGACCGCTCCTTTTTGGCTGTCTGGCAATCTCATGAATTGGGCGGAGCCGGTTGAGGTTTCTCACGAAAATGATCCAATTGCCAATTTACGCCCCTCGCAAAAGTTTCGACTGCTTGTAGCCCCGAACGCAGGCCTCTTCATTCCTGGGGACGATCGGAAGCACAGCGGTACCGGAATTGATCCCTATTTGGTATTCTCACCGGTCCCCACGTTCGGCAATTGGTTGTCGCTTAACCCACTGGGCGTTGCTCTCGATGAATCGATCGATGGTGTTGGCAATGTTGACGATACGAGAGCCTGGATGCGGTATGCGAGCATTGCCAAGGTAATCATTAGGACGCACCCCCAATCGATGTTTCAAAGGGATTCCCAAGCGAACGTGTCGTCGGCGCTCGAACCACTCATGCGCGCCGGAGATCTTCGATATGCGAAAATGACCGCATTGGAGATCTTTGATGTTTGGGAGGCGCCTTTCGAATTGCAGCTGCCGGTCCGTAGGGACCTGTGGTCTGCAAATGGTCGTCCGGCGACAGTTATTGGCAGTGATGAGATGTCGGCTGCAGCGGTCGTGCGAAATGGTAGCGTATTGGCAGTAAATGCGCCGCGGCGCGGAACGTTCGGCGTGGAAATATTTTCGTTTGAATATCTTTCAAATCGGCCAGGGCACATGACCGTCATCGACCCGCTGCGACAGCGTATGGTACTATCGACGCCCCTCAGCCCGTCGCTCACCTGGCGACACATGGCGATCCGCTTCAATGACGAAAAGCAAAATCTTGTGCTTTGGTTTGACAACTCGCCGTATCGAGAATCGCTCTTCGCCGTCCGCAAACCACGGTTTTTCGGTTTAGGGCCGCGTCGTCGGGAGGCCGTGCGGTATGGGTCCCATGGGTTTCAGCCGGAGGTTTCGTCGGCTTCATGGGTTGTCGAGGAGCCGGATGAAAAGATGGCGACCAAGAACCCCGACCGTACCCCTGACGTGGCCAATTGGCCGCGCGCAACCTTCGGCGATCATGAGGGGGCGCCGACGTTCGATTGGTATCGGCCGCTTCCCGGAAAAATGATGGTATTGAGTCATCCGCTCGCGATGGCCTATGGGACCACCCGTGTCTACGCGTCTGCCGATCCATTGGAGGCCCTGTCGGTGCTCGAACGCCTTGGCCGACCTCCAAGCGCGGTGCTGTGGCCCGAAGACGTTCGCTCATCAATGAGAGAACTTTATGTCGGCAGCGTTCTAGATCGCGGAGATTGGTTGAGCACGAAACTCATAGGTTGTACGTCATGCGTTGTGGAGCCTGGGCTTCTTGCGAACCTGGCATTCGAACCGAGTTTCGGATGGGTATCGGGCAACATCTCGAGTAACTGGATCGGATACTATAACGATTATCCTGGACCACTCGCCGAACATTTTCTCTATACATCATCAGACCGGCCACTCCGGCTGCAAATACCGAACATTTCCAAAGGTCAGCGAGTGGCGGTTCGATTCAAAGCGTGGCCGAACAGCGCGCTGCGAGCGCGCTTTTCAGGCGGGCGTTGGCACGAAATCACCACGGAGAGCCCAGAGCTCGAATGGATAGACTTTGGCCATGTGCCGTCGACGACATTGGAGATCGGAGGGTTTGGTAAGCGGCTGATTGATCGGATCGTCGTAATACCTCCGAAAGCTCGAGGGCAATCGGTGCCTAATTCGGAGCCGGATGACATACGATATGCCGCGTCTGATGAGCGGGGGGTCGGCCTGCCTGCGGGGGCCGCCATTAACAGTTGTTCGAGTCCGGAATCGATCGACGAATTCCATACCGACCGGGCCGAGCAAATCGAAACCGACAGTCCGAATTGGTCAACGACGGGTGCGGTTTCTGTGAAAAACGGCCTGATTCAGGTTGTTGGAAACGGCGATGCTTATAAAACCATTCCTTGGCTCGTGCCGGGCGCCAGCTATCGATTTTCATGGCGTTACGAGGTACATGGAGCGGCGATCATTGAAACGAGCCTTCAGATTCCTGGCAACGGCCCCGACGGTAGTCATGCAATCGTTCAACGAGTATCAAATCGAGAAGTAAGCGGTTGGCTCGCGGTACGGTTCTCCGAGCATCATCCCAACGCCACCTTGCTCATCCGCGTTATCTCGCCGCCATCCAGAGCCGTAGTGGTCCACATCCATTCGCTGATGTTGTCGCCCGAATGGCTGAAGGAACCTTGTGAGCTAATTTGGGCCTATGGGGCTCACCCGCTTCATGGCACACCGCAGGTCGTAATTCGCGATGCTGACTACGGGACGTACGATCTCGAAACGAACTCAGCTGGAACGTTTATGCTTGTCTTGAACGAAAACTTCGATGAGCTATGGCAACTGCGCGATGCTCATGGCCGGTTGATCAACGCGCCCCACTTCAAGGTTAACGGATACGCTAATGGCTGGATTTTGCCCGGCGGGCCTACGACTCTCGTGACCGCATCCTATGGCGATCCACTATGGTGGCGATTTGGAGAGTACTCGTCGGTCGTCGGAATAATCGTCATCATCGGAGGCATTGCACTTGCAGGGAAAGCAGAAAACGTTGGTTAGTTGGATCGCTGCGGTGGCGCTCGTGGTCTCTAGCACGTTCATCCCAGTTTTTGCGTCAATTTCAGCTGCCGTCCTCGTGATGTTTTTGGGTTGGTTGCGTCCCGTATTCATCTGCGCGATCGCACTCCTGATCTTGGCGATCGTGGTCGGGGCGGGATCGCCGAGCGAGGTCGAACCGCTCGCCGAGGGTTCGCTTCTCGTGCTCACTGGCGTCGGTCTTGGCCTGCTCGGGCAGAAACGAGCTCGAGCTTGATGAGACCTCACGATCAGCGATTAAGCATAACTCATCCCGACGGCTTTTTCGGCAGATACCGCGGCCGTCAACCTATCCTGCGAAGAAGGGCGTGCATCCCCATCGCGTGGCGAGAGCCTGAAAATGGGGCGTCGATGATTCGCATCAACCTCATCAGCGCGAACGGTATCGTTGCCAGAACATTGAACGACGGTCGACCCTTGATTGGACTCCCAATCGTCGGTGCATCGCTCGCTACCAGACGCATCGCAAGCCGTTTGAGCGGCATATTGTAAACAACCAAGGCGTACCACAACCATGATGCAATGAAACCGTCGTACAATAATTCGAGAACTTGAAAACCGTGCTGCTCGGCGATCGACCGGAATTCCTCAGTTGAATACCGGCGTAGGTGCCCCTCGATCCGATCAACCTTCCGGCAATGACCCCGGAAGATGGGTAACATATCTTTATACGCGTTTGGCGAGGTGATGTAGATAAGTGCACCTGGCTTCGCAACGCGTGAGAGCTCAGACCACAGGCGCTCATCGTCCGAGACGTGCTCCACGACTTCGTTGACGATAATTTTTGTATAGCTCTGGTCCGCAAATGGCAGCTTTTCGGCGGAGCCGGTTTGAAAGATGAGACCGGATCGCGTTTTCGTTAGTTGCCTCGCCGACTCCACGGCCACAGACGAGAGATCGACTCCAACGCCGTCATCTATGCCGCACAGCTGTTGGAGCCGATCCAAAAAATATCCATCCGAACAACCAACATCGAGCACCCTGTCTCCTGGTCGAATTTGCAGCCAGCGCGCCATCCGAAGTACCAAAGCGCGATTGTCGGGATTATCGGACGTGATGAACTTTTCGCTGTTTCGCGATTCGTAAAACCGCGTTTGATTCGCTTGGTCTAACATCTTTATTGGACAGGAAAACCGCTTGAGAGAAGCCGCCTCATCGCAGCTGGTCGCACGCACAACAGATTAATTGACCATTCCATGTTGTCGTCAAATTGACGTAGCTCGTCGCAGCCAATCGATCGTAATCGTGCGTCATCGGCATTATAAAGACGAAATCCTAGGTCGGCGAGTTGTCGGCAGTACTCCGACGGGCTTTGTCCCATTGCCAGAATTCCTTTCGGCCAAAATTCAGTTAGGATAATGAGCTCGGGGTTTGAAGCCAGCGTTGCCTGCATCCCGCGAATTATTAGAGGCTCACATCCCTGGGCGTCTATCTTGATAAGATTCACACAGTCCCAGGCGCGCGTCAAATCGTCTACTGTTGTCACTGGGACGACAACCGGCATATCATGCTCCTTTGTTGAGAATGGTTCTTCGCATGACGCAGCCGCAATGCGATAATCACCGGTGTTCCATTCTTCCCCTCGAACAAGCGATGTCCACCCAGCAATAGGTCCCACCGCGGCATTCACAAGTTCCGCCACACCGGGCGTGAGATTGGCCTCAACATTGTCGCGTAGCAGTAGGAAGTTATCTGCGTCGGGCTCGACCGCCAAGATGCGCCCGCCGGGCATGCTGGCGGCTCCCAGTATCACGGTGTAATAACCAATGTGGGCGCCGACATCGACAATGCGATCTCCGCTGCGCACAATCTGCTTCAAAAGGCGCGTTGGGTTCGGCTCCCATGTGCCGAAGTACAAAAGATTGAAACTAATGAACGGATCGCGAAGGTCGATCTTGAATGAAAAACCGCCAACGCGTGCATACGAGAACGTTCCCCTAGCGAGTCGTGTCGCGCCCATTACAAGCGAGCGAATCTGATCTCTAAAACCTTGAGGGATGAGCTCGCGTATGCTCATCGATGGGGTCTCCCCTGAATCAATGTTGCCATACCAGGAACCGATACGCTATACGAATTCGTGGGCGAAATAACTTCCCCCAATCGGCTGCTGCCGATGTATCCCTAGCCAAACAATCGAGGCATGTCGACTGTGTCGCTTCCGACGCTGGCCTTCGGCGGCGCAAGCGCATCCCTTTTCGAACAAGCAGGGCGGGACAACCGCATCCGAAATCTAGAGCACAGATGGATGTCGCCCATACACCCCAGAGAAACCCTTCGCAGGTTCCAGTGCGGGTGCGGGATCTTGGGATGTCCACCGCTGCGGTCATGCTTGCCACATTCGCAAGCATATTGTTCGGCTTCGGCCGCGAGGTCGTCAACGCACGATATTATGGCGAACGCTGGGAGCTCGACGCGTTCCTCGTGGCGTCGATCATCCCGACCCTTGTGTTCGGGGTGTTCAGCGGCGCGCTGGTGAGCGCGCTCGTGCCCGTGTTCTCCGAGTATTTTGCCAACGAGCGTTCTGAAGAAGCGTGGCGGCTCTCAAGTACCGTCATCAACGTGCTGCTCATCGTGCTGTCCGTGGGTGCGCTGGTCGCCTGGCTCGCGGCGCCCACGATAACGCGACTTTTCGCCTCATCGTGGACCGAACCGGGTACCGGCGTCGCGATCCGCATGACGCGCATTCTCATGCCGACGATCATCGCCACCTCCATCGCGGGCGTCATGCAGGCGCTGCTCAACGCGCAGCACCGCTTCCGTGCAGCGTCGCTGCAGGGCGTGGCGCTGAACATCTGCACCGTCGCCGGCGTGCTCTTTTTCTACCATAGATACGGCATTTTCGCGCTCGTGTTCGCCACGGCTGCCGGGCTCGTAGCGCAACTGCTCGTCCAATTGCCCAGCTATTTTCGGCGCTGTAAGTACCGCTTCGTCATCGACCTGCATCATCCCGGACTGCGCGCACTATATTTGATGTTGGGACCCATCGCGGTAGGCTCCGCCGTTGGTCAGATCAACCTGCTGTTCGACAAGTACTTCGCGTCGACGCTGCAACCGGGAAATATCGCCGCCATGCAATACGCCACGAAGGTAGTTGGTTTTCCCCAGCAGCTTTTCGCCGCCGCCATCGCCACCGTTATCTTTCCCATGCTCTCCGCACAGTTCGCGACCAACGACATCGCTTCGCTGCGAAGCACCGCGTCCAGCGGCTTGCGCATGACGGCGCTCATCACCATGCCGGCCGCGATGGGGCTGATCATCCTCGCGCAGCCCATCATCGGCGCGTTGTTCGAACGCGGCGAATTCACCCACGGCGACGTCGTGCGTACTGCAGGCGCCATGCAGTTCTACGCCGTCGGCTTGCTCGGGATCGCAGCGAGCATCGTGCTCACGCGCTGCTTTTTCGCCATGCGCGATTCGCGCACGCCCGTTGCAATCGCTGTCGGCGTCGTCGTCCTCAACATCATCGGATCGGCGTTGCTCGTGCGCCCCTTCGGCGTCAACGGCCTGGCGACCGCGAATTCCATCGCGTCGATCACCGAAGCGATCGTGCTCTACGTCATCCTCAACCGACGGATCGGTTCGGAAAACGCGCTCATCGTTTCGTGCGTCGCACGCGTCGGCTTGGCGTCGCTCGTCATGGGCGGGGCGGCGTTTATCGTGGAGCACTTGCTGTGGCATGACGCCGGCACGCTGCTCCAGCATTTGACCACGCTCGCCGCTGCCATGGTCACCGGAGCAATTGTATTTTTGAGCGTTGGGACCGCGCTGCGGGTCCGAGAGCTTGCGAAACTCCTCGCCCTCGGCGCGGAGTACATCGAACGCCGCGCCGAATCGGTGGCCGAGGGCCGATGAGCGATTACGAGCGCGCAGTCGCCGAAGCGGCCCAATACGTAGGATCCAACACGCGCCTGCGGCCGCGCGTGGCGATCGTCCTCGGTTCCGGGCTCGCCGCCGTGGCGACGGCACTCACCCAAGCCGACGACATCAGTTATGAAGCCATACCGCATTTCCCGCGAACGAGTGTGGATGGCCACCGCGGCCGCCTGCTGATCGGCGACCTGCGCGGCGTGCCCGCCATCGCGTTCCAAGGGCGCGTGCACGCCTACGAAGGTAAGAGCATGCGCGACGTGGCGTTTCCCGTGTATGTTGCCAAGCAGCTTGGCGTCGAGGTGCTCGTCGTCACCAACGCGGCGGGAGCGGTGAATCATCATTTTGCACCCGGCGACGTCGTGCTCGTCACCGACCATCTCAATCTTGCCGGTGCGAATCCATTGACCGGTCCGAACCTGGAAGCGGGTCCGCGATTCGTCGATTTGCGTGACGCCTACGATCTCGCATTACGCGATGCGGCCAAACGCGCGGCGGCGGCGCGCAACATCGAGCTGCATGAGGGCGTGTATGCGATGATGGCCGGGCCCGCCTATGAAACCAGCGCAGAGGTCCGTATGCTGCGCACGCTCGGTGCGGACGCGGTGGGCATGTCCACGGTGCCCGAGGTCATCGCGGCGCGTCACGCGGGCATGCGGGTGCTCGGCCTGTCGGTCATCGCAAATCGGGCAAGCGACGCGGACGCGGCGCCGCTGACGCACGAAGAGGTGCTGCGGACGGTCGAATCCGCTGCCCATCGCGTGCGCGGCGTGATCGAGGGCGTCGTCGAGACGCTGCGCGTGTGAGTCTCGGTCCAGCGGGCGTGCGCGCGATCATCGACAAGAAGCGCCGCGGCGGGACGCTCGAGCGCGACGAGATCGAGGCGCTCGTCAACGGGTATGTCAGCGGCGAGATCGACGACGCGCCGATGGCAGCGTGGCTGATGGCCGTTTGCCTTACCGGGATGACCTTGGATGAAACCGCGCATCTCACGCGTGCGATGGCGATGTCCGGCGACACCATCGACTGGGCCGGCGCCGCCGGGCCGATCGTCGACAAACATTCGACCGGCGGCGTCGGTGATGCAGTGACCTTGGTGGCCGTGCCGCTTGCGGCCGCCTGCGGCGCCAAGGTCGCGAAGCTCTCGGGGCGCGCGCTCGGCCATACGGGCGGCACGATCGACAAGCTCGAGTGCATTCCCGGGTTGCGCACCGAACTGTCAATCCACGAATTCAGGGCTCAGGTAATGCGCGTCGGGTGTGCCGTTGCCGCCGCCACGGCGCGGCTTGCGCCGGCGGACAAAATGATGTATGCGCTGCGCGATCGCACGGCGACCGTGGCGAGCGTGCCGCTCATCGCCGCATCCGTGCTGAGCAAGAAGGTTGCCGGCGGCGCCCCGGCGATCGTGCTCGACGTCAAAGTTGGCGCCGGCGCGTTCATGAGAACGCTCGACGAGGGCCGCGCTCTTGCCGAAACGATGATTGCCGTCGGATCTCGTTTGGATCGGCGCGTGCGCGTGTTGCTGACGGCGATGGACGAACCGCTGGCCGATTCGATCGGCGACGCCCTCGAGCTCGAGGAAGCGCTGCGCACGCTCGAAGGCAGGTGCAACGGCCGGCTTGCCGATGTTGCCGCGTCCGTCGCCGGCGCAATGCTGCAAGTGGCGGGCCTGCGCGGCATTCGCGGCCCGGCGGATGCGCTGAGGTCCGGGGCGGCGCTGCGCAGTTTTTCGGAGATGGTTGCGGCACAGAATGGTCGGCTGGCGGACTTTGACCGGCGCTTCTCGCCGTCGTCGGAAGTCCGCGCGCGCGCGGACGGCTATGTGGAACGCATCGACGCGGGCGCGCTCGGGGAGATCGTCGCGCGTGCGAAGGACACCGGGTCTGAGTCGGATGCGCGGCGGCTGGGGCTGCGGCTGGCCAAACGGGTGGGCGACGCTGTGAGTCGCGGGGAGACGCTCGCAGCATGCTTTGGGGCGCTCGATCCCAAGGACGTGGCCGAGGCGCTCGTCATCGGGCCACAGCGCGCCGAACCGCGCCCGCTCGTCCTCGCGACCCTGTAATCTTTCGATGGGTTTCAAAATCGCAGTCATCGGCGCGCGCGGGCAGCTCGGCAGCGAAGTCATGCGCGCCGCAGCCGCCGCCTCGGTAGAGGCTATACCCATCAACCGCGAACAATGCGACGTGCGCGACGAAAGCGCCGTGAGATCGGCATTCGAAAAAATCGCGCCGCTCGATCTCGTCGTCAACACTGCTGCATTCCATCGCGTCGACGACTGCGAGTCGCGTCCCGGCACGGCCACGGCGGTCAACGTTCGCGGCGCGTACAACGTGGCAAACGCGGCGCGCGCGGCCGGCGCTGCGACGGCATTCATCAGTTCGGATTTCGTCTTTGACGGCAGCAAGAGCGCGCCGTACGTGGAAAGCGACGAGCCTGCGCCGCTGAACGTCTACGGCGCAACGAAGGCCGCCGGCGAGGCGGTGACGCGCCTTGCGAACCCAAAAAGCTACGTCCTCAGAATTGCGAGCGTCTTTGGTCCGGCCGGCAGCAGCGGCAAAGGCGGCAACTTCGTTGAGACGATGATCGCGAAAGCTCGAGCGGGCGAGCGCCCGGCGGTGAGGGACGACCTGATTATGTCGCCCACATCCGCAGCCGACGCCGCCGGCTTGCTCGTCGAATTGCTTCGGCGCCGCGCGCCGCCGGGTGCGTATCACTTGAGCAACGCCGGCCAGTGCTCGTGGCGCGAATTCGCCGACGTCATCTTCGAGCTGAGCGGTTCGCCGCTGCGCGCGGAGCCGGCGCGCAACGCCGACACGCCCGATCGAGCACGGCGGCCGCGTTTTTCGGCGCTCGCCAGCGAGCGGTTGGGGGAGCTTGGGCTCGCGGCGCGGCCGTGGCGCGAGGCGCTTGCCGAGCACCTAACCCTGCGGGGCTACCGCGACGCGGGCTGAATCCCAAATGCGCGCCGCGCCGTGCAGCTCTTCGAGGCGCGTCATCCAGCGGATGTTGTAGTAGCGCGGATCGTCCAGATCGTTCGGCAGCCGTGCGAGCAGATGTTTGATGGACTCGAGGACCGTCGTGTGCGGCTCGAAGCCGGCGACCGCAGCGAGCTTGCGATTCGAGCAGCGGTAGTCCCGCGCCAGCTCGGGCGGCGGCGCGTTTTCGATGCGCACGTGGTGACGGCGCAGCGCGTGCGCGTGCGCGACGAGCTCCGCCAGGTTTCGAATTTGAAAGTTGGCGTGCACCACGTTGAAGATCTGCCCGCCAACGCGTTCGAGCGGCGCTTCGAGGACGCGCAGATGCGCCTCGGCGACGTCGTTCACGTCCACCAGCGGCCGCCACATCGTGCCGCCGCCGTGCAGCGACAGCCTGCCGTACAGCAGCGCATCCTTCGCGAACGTGTTCACCACCAAGTCCAGCCGCAGCCGCGGGCTGTAGCCGTACACCGTGGCCTGTCGCAAGATGACGGGCGCGAAGTCCGCGTCCGCCTCGCGCAGCAGCGCCGCCTCGGCGGCGCGCTTCGCCTGCGAGTATGCTCCGCGCGGCGCAATCTCGGCCGTCTCGTCGTGCGTGCCGGGGCCAAGCCCGTCGTACAGCGACGCGCTCGAGCCGAACGAGAAGCGCCGGATGCGGCGTCTGCGGCACGCCTTGGCGAGCGTCTCGGTCGCGACCGCATTCATCTCCCAATTAGCGGCCGGATTGTATTCCGCCGTGGGGTCGTTCGAAAGGCCCGCTAGATGCACCACCGCATCGACGCCGTCGAACGCCGCGTCGGGAATCGCCCGCACGTCGCCTTCGACTAGCTCGATGGCAGGATGCAACGGCGCCAGCGCGGCCCGGCCCCAGAAAAAACGATCGAGCACGCGCACCCCGTGGCCCGCGCGTACCAGCCGCTCGCACAGCACCGCACCGATATAGCCGGCCCCGCCGGTGACGAGAATTTTCACGCGCTACGGCAGGATCTGGACGCCGAAACCGCTCCAGGTCCGGCCCAAGTAATTGAAGTTGTACGACCGGCTCAAGTCCAGCGCCAGCGAGCGGTTGACGCGGAAGCGCACGTCCGCCGACAGAAACCATGGCTGAACGAAGACCCCAGCCGGGTTGTTGGTGGCGGCGCTGGCGTGGGTTGCGAAGACGAGCAGCCCCAGCGCATCGCGATTGGCGTAGTTCGCGCTCAGCGTCTGCGCGTTGAATTGCGTGAACCCGCCGAGCCCGAGCGTCGGATACAAATCGTGCACCGGCGCAAAGCTCTCGGAGAATCCGGTCGTGAAGTGCGGCGACCAGCGGCGCTGGAGGTTTGCCGAATAGACCTGCGCCGATTGCGTGTGCGGCAGGCTGTCGCGCAGATAGCGGTCGTCGACCGAAAGGTTGAGCGTCGTGTTCGAATCGATCGACAGCGGGCGGGTCGCGAGATAGCCTTCAACCGCGCCGTGCACGACGCGGCTCGGCAGCAGCACGTCCGGCGGCAGCGGGAACGCCGGAAAGACGAGCGGATTGTACGTCACGCCGTATTCGCTGCGCAAGTAGTAGTAAAGGTCGGCGCCGGCGCCGCTCGGCGAAAGCTGTTGCGCGAAACTCTGCCAGCCGAGCACGGCTTGGTACGTGTTATGAAATTGATTTGCGCTCAGCTCGAAGTACGAGCGGTGCACGGCGTCGCGCACATCGTATTGGTTGAAGATGCCGAAGCCCTGCGCCGCCGAGGCCGTGAACGTCTGCGCGGCGTGATCGTTGATGTTCTCCTGCCAGGTGAAATTTGCCACCTTGTCCGGACCGAAGATCGGCGCCGCGGAAATCAGCGCGTACGCTTTTTGGCCGTCGACGAAATGCTCGTCGACGCCCAGCGCGACTTTCGTGACCTGATTGTAGAGGAAGTGGAGCCCGAAGATGGAGTCGCGCGTGCTGCCGACGTACACGGGAATGTCCTCGTTGGCGCCGGGAACGTTGGTCAGCACGTAGCCCGGATCAGACGAGAACGCGTACACGTATGAAGGAAAGAAAAACGTGCGCGAGCCGGGCACGAGCACGTGCGCGTCCTGCAGCCGCACGTCGGCGCCGAGGTGCGCAACCGCCCCGGTTGCGAGGGCGAACGCCGCCTCGCCTTCGGTATCCGGCAGACTCAGAGGATCGCCGGCATCCACGCCTGGAGCGGTCGCGTTCGGGCGGCCGTCCGCCGCGTCGCCCGGGCGATGCAGCCAGACCTTCGAAGCGCCGTTTCCGATCGATACGAGCAGGCCGTCGTGCGCATCGAGGTTGCCGCCGAACGCCGCGCCGCGCGCGCACGCTATGCTGCACACCGAGACATCGCCCGCCGCCACATAGCGGTCGGCGCGCAGATCCACGACGATGCGCCGCGCGCTGACGTGAAAGGTTCCGTCGTCCAAATAGGCGCCGCCGTTGCCGTCGAGAACCAAGTGCCCTGCGTAAAACGCCACGTACGGTGCGCGCAGCGTAACTGCCGGGTGCAGCGTCGCCGCGCGCGCCGCGTTCGGCGCCGAGCATAACACTGCGCAAGCGATGGCGGCGGCCGCGAACGGTCGCCTAGTGTTTGTCGAGATACGCCTTCACCATCTCGCCCAGCCGCCTGATGCCCTCGACCACATTGTCGTCCGATGCGTTGCTGAAATTGAGGCGCATGGTATTGCGCACGTCGCGATTTACCCAAAACGGCGCGCCCGGCACGAAGGCGACCTTGGCCTCGGCGCACATGCCGAGCAGCGTCTGCGTGTCGACCGGCTCGGGCACCCGCGCCCAGAGAAACAAGCCGCCGTCCGGCCGCGTCCACGACGAACCGCTCGGCATGAAGCGCTGCAAGCTGTCCAGCATGAGGTCGCGGCGCCGCGCGTAGACGGGCAGCATCTCGCGGATGTGCGCTTCGAGGGCATCCGGCTGTTGCGTGTATGCATACACGGCGCGCTGGGTGAACGTGGAAGTGTGAAGGTCGGCCGCTTGTTTTGCCGGCACCACTTGCTCGTACACCGATTTTTCCGGAATCACGAGCCACGCGACGCGCATGCCGGGCGCGATGATCTTGCTCACCGTGCTCATGTACAGGCAATTCTTGCCGCCCGCCAGCGCCATGAGCGACGGCAGCGCTTCACCCGAATAGCGCAGCCGCCCGTACGGGTCGTCTTCGTAGATCGGGATGCCGTGCTCGGCGCAGATGGCGACGATCTGCTTGCGGCGCTCGAGGCTGAGCGTCACGCCGGTCGGGTTTTCGAAGTTCGAGACGACGTAGAGCAGCTTCGGCTTGCGCGGCGCGGCGCGCAGGACGCGGACGAGATCGTCCGGGAGCATGCCGTTGTCGTCGCTTGCGACGTTGAGAAATTGCGCCTGATACGCGTCCCACGCCTGGATGGCCCCGAGGTACGCCGGGTTCTCGATCAGGACCGAATCGCCGGGGTCGAGCAGCACTTTGCCGATGAGATCGAGCCCCTGCTGCGAGCCGCTGATGATGAGCACCTGATCGGGGCTGCATTCGATGCGGCTCGAAGCGTAAAGATATTCGCAGATCCACTCGCGCAGCGGCGGAAAACCCTCGGTCACGCTGTATTGCAGCGCCGCAGGTCCGTCTTTTTCGAGCACGGTCTGACACGCGCGCGCGAATTGCCGAACCGGAAAGAGCTCGGGCGCGGGCAAGCCGCCGGCGAAGGAGATGAAGTCCGGCAATTCGGTGACTTTGAGAATTTCGCGGATGGCGCTGGCTTTGAGGCGGCCCATGCGCTCGGCGAATCGAAACACGGGCACGTCGATTTTGCTTGTGGCGGCTGCCAGCGACATGCGGTTCTCGTTCTCCGATAAACCTATTCGATTCCCCCATTTTGCGTTCGCGCGTCCCGAATGAGGGTGCGCGGCAGGCGCAGAACTGCCGGGATAAATGGAAGATTCGCTGCGCGGACTTCTCGAATCGGTTCGGTCCGGAACGATGTCGATTGATGAAGCGGTCGCGCACCTCGCGGTCGCGCAGCCCGGCCCCGACGCGCCGGCGTTCGCGAATCTCGACCACCTGCGCGGCGCACGTACCGGCTTTCCCGAAGTTGTTTACTGCCCAGGGAAAACCGACGCGCAGATTGCTTCGATCGCGGCGCGGTTGGCCGAGCGCAGTGGCGTCGTGCTTGCGACCCGCGCCAGCGAGGTGAATTTCGCGGCCGTGAGCGCCGCCTTGCCGGGTGCGCGCTTCGACGCCGAAGCGCGCGTCATCGCGTTCGAGCGCAGCCCGCTGCCGCGCGTCGGTCTCGTTGTACTGGTGTCTGCGGGCACGGCGGACCGCCCGATCGCGGCAGAAGCGCAAGCGTGCCTGGACATTATGGGCAACGCCGTCGCGCGCATCGACGACGTGGGTGTAGCCGGGCTGCACCGCGTGCTCGGCCATGTCGGCGCGCTGCGCACCGCCAATGCCGTCGTTGTCGTGGCGGGCATGGACGGCGCGCTGCCGTCGGTCGTCGCGGGTCTCACCTCCAAGCCCGTGATCGCGGTGCCGACGAGCGTGGGTTACGGCGCCTCGTTCGGCGGGCTGGCGGCGCTGCTCGCCATGCTCAACTCGTGCGGGCCGGGTGTAGCGGTCGTGAATATCGACAATGGATTTGGTGCGGCGTGCGCGGCATCGCGCATCAATCACGTCGCGTCGGCGCGAGTCGATGATGGTTGCCGTGGTTCGACCGCAGGTCGATGATGGTTGCCGTGGTTCGACCGCAGGTTGATGATGGTTGCCGTGGTTCGACCGCAGGTCGATGCTGCTTGCAGTGGTTCGACCGCAGGCCGATGACGGTTGCAGTGGTTCGACCGCAGGTCGATGACGACGGCGAGCGAAGCTCGCCGGTTCGATGAAGCTCGCATATTTCGACTGCTTTGCCGGAGCGAGCGGCAACATGATCCTCGGCGCGCTCGTCGATGCTGGGCTGGCACTGGAAGCCCTCGAACGCGAGTTGCGCAAACTTCCGGTCGGCGGCTGGGGCATTCGTGCGGAAGCCGTGCGCAAACGCGGGCTGGGCGCCACATACCTCGACGTGCACGTTCCGGGGGAAGATCACGATCACGGCCGGCCCCACACTGCTACCGCAAGCGGCGAGGCGAGCGCTGCAAAGACGCGGACGCTCGCGGACGTCATCGATATTTTGCGCGCGGCCCACTTTCCAGCCGCAATCGAACGCACGGCGACCGCGATCTACCGGAGACTTGGCGAGGCCGAAGCGCGCGTGCACCGCATGCCGGTCGAGACGATCGCATTTCACGAGGTTGGTCAGATCGACGCGATCGTCGACATTGCCGGAGCGGCAATCGGCTTGCACCTGCTCGGCATCGATGCCGTGTATTGCTCGGCTCTGCCGTGCGGCCACGGAACGATCCACAGCGCGCACGGTCCGCTGCCCTCTCCGCCGCCCGCCACCATGGAACTGCTGCGCGGCTTTCCCACCTACGCCGTCGACGTCGACGGCGAACTGGTCACGCCGACCGGTGCGGCGGTATTGACCGCCGTCGCAAGCTTCGATTCACGACCACCCATGACGATCGACCGCATCGGCTACGGCAGCGGCCGGTCGGATTTCCCGTTCGCCAACGTGCTGCGCGTGGTTCTCGGAGATTCGATGGAAGCCGCGAGCAGCGACGGCGCGCCGTCCGGCAGCGTCGTGCAACTGGAAACGAATATCGACGACATGAACCCGCAGCTGTTCGAGCACGTCGTCGAGCAGATGTATGCGGCAGGCGCCCTCGACGTTTGGCTGCAGCCCGCGCAGATGAAGAAGGGACGCTTCGGCACGATCGTATCCGCGCTCGCGCCGCACGAACGCGCGGATGCGGTCGCCGCGGCACTGCTCGCGGAGACGACGACGATCGGGGTACGGCGCTGGACCGCACAGCGCGTCACGCTGCCGCGCGCGATGGAATCCCTGCAGACGAGCTACGGACCCGTGCGCGTCAAGGTCGTGCAGTCGCCGGCCGGGCCGCGCGCGCGTGCAGAGTACGACGACTGCAAGGCGATCGCCGACGCTCGCAACATCGCGCTGGCGGACGTCATGCGATCGGTTGAGGCCGAGGTCGATATATGGCTGCGCAAGCGGTAGACGATCTGCGCGGCATCCTGCGCAGCATGCGCAGCGTCGTCGTCGCATTTTCCGGCGGCGTTGACAGCGCGGCCCTGCTGGCAGTTGCGGCGGACGAACTGGGCGATTGCGCGCTGGCGGTAACCGGGCGATCGCCGTCGCTGGCCGCTGGAGAAGCCGAGCTTGCGGCGCGCGTGGCGCTCGATCTGCGCGTCGCGCACGCGTTCATCGACACGCGGGAGTTCGACGAGCCACGTTACCGCGCCAATCCGCGCAACCGCTGCTTCTATTGTAAGGCCGAGCTGTACGCGCGCCTAGCCGAAATTGCGCGAGCGCGCGGTTTTCGGTTCGTGGCGGACGGCCTCAACGCCGACGACGGCCGGGAGCCGCTCGACCGGCGCCCGGGCCGCGCTGCGGCGCGCGCGCATTCGGTTCGCAGCCCGCTCGCCGAAGCGGGCATCGGCAAAGCCGGCGCGCGCGCCATCGCGAAGCGCTACGGTCTCGAGGTGTGGGATAAGCCGGCGACGCCGTGCTTGTCGTCGCGGATTCCTTATGGCACGCGCGTGGAGACCGACGACTTGCGTAAGGTGGACTTGGCGGAACAATACCTGCGCGCGCGTGGCTTCGGCATCGTGCGCGTGCGCCATTTCGGCAGCCTGGCCCGGATCGAGGTGCCGAGCGCCGACATCGTACGGTTGCAAGCGTCGCGACGTGAGATCGGCGGCGCGTTGAAGTCGGTCGGTTACGAGGACGTTGAGATCGACGAGCGCGGTTACCGGACCGGCAGCCTCAATGAATGAGGGCGCGAACTGCGTTCGCGCCCGTCATCGACCTTCGGTCGAACCACTGCAAGCATCATCGGCCTGCGGTCGAACCACTGCACCTGCAGCTGACATCGACCTGCGGTCGAACCACTGCGCCTGCTGCTGACATCGACCTGCGGTCGAACCACTGCGCCTGCTGCTGACATCGACCTGCGGTCGAACCACTGCACCTGCGGCTGACATCGACCTGCGGTCGAAGCACTGCACCTGCGCCCGTCATCGACCTGCGGTCGAACCACTGCACCTGCGGCTGACGTCGACCTGCGGTCGAACCACTGCAAGCATCATCGGCCTGCGGTCGAACCACTGCACCTGCGGCCGTCATCGACCTGCGGTCGAACCACTGCACCTGCAGCTGACATCGACCTGCGGTCGAACCACTGCCCCTGGAAACGTGGCGAGTCCGAGGTTCTAGAAGACCTCGACTGATCTCGCTCCGGCCGAAGCGAACGCGGACTTGACTGAGTCCAGCTTGTCTGGCGGCGCGAGGTAACCGGCGAGCCATTCGCCGCCGTCGACCGCCTTCGAATAGGCGTCGGTCTTGCCGTCCGGTATCCCCAAATCCGAAAGATAATCGCCGAGCTCTCCGTAGTCGAGCGTCTGGGCTCCCGAATCGGTCAGACCCGGCACACCGGTGCCGGTCTCGAGTCCGGTTCCGGCGCTGCCGATGACGCCGCCCGAAGATTGGACGTCGCCCAGATAGACGTATTGAGCGCCGCTCGTCGCAAGATCGGTGGGAATTTCTTCGTTGCCCGCGACCCGCAGTTGCGACACGTCGTAGCCGGCGGACTTGAGATTGCCCGCCAGCGCCTGGATGGCGCGATGGTTGTCAAAGGTGCCGACGACAAATGTACCCACAACGTCTCCCTCGTGGCGGCGAAACCCGGACGAAGCGGTTCTGAAGCGAACCGTCGATTCGGGCGCCTTGGGTTCTGGAGCCGGACAACGGCAACCTTTAGCGGCCGGCGATCGCGCGATACGACCAAGGGTCCATTGTTGCCGGCATGGTAACAGCCGGAAAACTCATGAGCATTGAAGATCCCATCGAGTCGGCGGCCGCCGTTCAGGGCGTAACGGTTCCGATTCCCAGCGGCGCCTTCCAGCTGCGTGCGTTTGCCGGCGCCGCCGGCATCATCATGGGCAGCGGGCTGGTCTCGAACGTCTTTAACTACCTCTACCATTTCACTCTGTCGCGGCGGCTCGGTCCGGACGCCTACGGCACGTTGACCACGATCTTGGCGATCGCGGCGATTGTCGCGGTCATCGGCGCATCGATCAGCGTCGTTGCGATGCAAGAAACCGCGCGCATGTGGGCGGCGCAGCCCCATGGTCGCATCACAGCGTTTGTGCGCCGCGTCGGCCTCGGGGCGCTGGGCGTATCGGCGATCACCGCGGCGGCGATCGTATCGATCAGCGTGCCGCTCGCGCGCTACCTGCACGTCGTGCAGCCGGGGCTATGGATCGTGTTCGCTCTCTACGTGGCGGTCAGCATTTTCAGCGGCTTCATCCGCGGCGCCGCGCAAGGCGCGCACCGTTTTGGATTGTACGCCGGCTCCATCGTGTCCGA
>Ga0207416_1002021_pt1 | contig 23737 bp, 19 predicted proteins | sample PaiPotPPM11metaG_FD_184107 | JGI IMG/M metagenome (GOLD analysis project Ga0207416, IMG submission 184107) | Iron sulfur acid spring bacterial and archeal communities from Banff, Canada, to study Microbial Dark Matter (Phase II) - Paint Pots PPM... ...
GGGACGCTCGTACTCTGGCTCTGCTGCATGCAAAAGTAGACGTCATCGATCAGTCCGCCATTGATCACGCTGCGGGCGGAGTCGCAGTGATGCATGATTTTCGGCGGCTGGTATGCCTCGTACAGAGCCAGTGCTGCCTCGACGCTCTCGTCAAGCTCTAGCGAGCCATGGGCCGGAGCTTCGCTGGAAGAGACGATCTGGATGATTTGTTGGGCCAGGTAACCTGCGCAGACGGCATCATCCAGCGCGAAGTAGTCGAATTCGCCCGAGCAAACCAGGGCGATGTCGCTCCCGCGCTCTCGCGCCAGGCGAATGGCATAGCTGGTGACGGCGCGGGCATTGTAAAGGCTGCCCGCGAGGCGGACGCTGTGTTCCGGGCAGGCGTAGAAGGCGCGCGTGCCGTTGGTGGTGGTGAGGATCAGTTCGCGCCTGGCGAGATCGACCTGCGAGAATTGGACGGGCGAGTTGCCGTAATCAAAGCCTGGAAGCGGCTGCACGTTGCGTTCGCCGCACAGCAGGCGTTCGGGATGCTTCTCCCTGGCCGCGCGCGCCTGCTCAACGCTGCCGGCGACGAAGACGCGCGCCGCGCCGCGCTCAAACATCACCGGCAGCGTCGTCGTGGCACGGATCATGTCAATGACGATGTAGATATCTTCCGCTGACGCCGCGACGGTACGCAGGCCCGCGGGCGTGAAATAGACTTGTATGTGCATGGTAGCTTCAGTATAACATACGGCAGGGGCGCACCCTCCACATATGGTACAATACGGCAATAGTGGGAATACTGGAAGTTATACCGGAGAAGAAATGTCAGATCGTAGGGGCGAACACGTGCGAGAACATGATCGCCTGATACCCGCCATCGGAAACCGCCAGCAGGATAGCGCTGCGCCCAAACCGCTCTGGAACGTCCCGGCCGCCTTCACGCCGCTAGTAGGGCGAGAGCAGGACATGGAGAATATTTGCGCCTTACTCGCTCAACCAGCGGTGCGCCTTGTGACGCTGCTCGGCGCGGGCGGCATCGGCAAAACGCGCCTGAGCATCGAGGTTGCCAATACACTGCGCGGCGCGTTCGCGGATGGCGTGTGCTTTGTCTCACTGGCAACAATCAGGGACCCAGAATTGCTCTTACCGGCAATTGCGCAAGAACTGGCGCTGCAAGATGCCGACCGTTCGTGGAAAGAGCAGATGTGGGAATTTTTGCGCGAGAAACGCCTGCTGCTCGTGCTGGACAACTTTGAACAACTGGCACAAGCAGCGCTGCAGCTCGAGGGCGTGCTGGCCGCCTGCCCGCGGGTGCAGATGATTGTGACGAGCCGGGTAGTGCGAAACGCCTGCTGCTCGTGCTGGACAACTTTGAACAACTGGCACAAGCAGCGCCGCAGCTCGAGGGCGTGCTGGCCGCCTGCCCGCGGGTGCAGATGATTGTGACGAGCCGGGTAGTGCTGCATATTCCGGCGGAGCGGCAGTACTTGCTCGCGCCTCTGGCCGTGCCAGATATGCGACAGCTTCCCGACAGCAGAGACATCGCGCGCTATGCCGCCGTCGAACTCTTCGCGCAGCGCGCCCGCGCCTTGCAGCCAGCGTTTCAGGTTACGCCCGCCAACGCCGCGCTCGTCGCCGAAATCTGCGCCCGCCTGGATGGGATACCACTGGCGATAGAACTGGCCGCCGCTCGCATCAAACTATTGCCGCCGTCCGCGCTGCTGCCCAGGCTCGCGCACAGCCTCGACGTTCTGACCAAAGGGCAGTCAACGCTGCCGACGCGCCAGCAGACGCTGCGCAGCGCCATCCAGTGGAGCTACGATCTGCTCAACACGCAAGAGCAGCGCATCTTTCGCCTCTGCTCAATTTTTAGCGGCGGCTTCACTCTGCCAGCAGTCGAGGCGCTGGCGGCAACTCTCGCTCAAACCGGCGGCGCAGCGGGCAAGGACAAGTCACTATCCCAGGTCGAGATGGCGCTTGACGGCGTTGACTCGCTGATCGATAAGAGCCTCTTGCAGGCTCCACGCCAGGAAAGCGACGACGACGAAGCCCGCCTGAGCATGTTGGAAACTATTCGCGAGTATGGGTTGGAATGCTTGCAGGCGAGCGGCGAGATGGAGGCCGCGCGGCGCGCCCACGCGCTGGTATATCTCAACCTCGCCGAGGAACCGGCAGCGCCGCAAACTGGATTGGTGCGGGGACAACCGTTCAACTATCTCGAACGCGAGCATGATAACCTGCGCGCGGCGATGGCGTGGACGCTGGAAGAGAGCAGTGACAATGAACGCGAGCAGAAGAAAGAGCTGGCATTACGCCTGGGCAGCGCGCTGGGCATGTTCTGGATGACACGCGGCTACCTGCAGGAAGGCTGGGCCTTCCTGGAACGGGCTTTGCAAGGCGCCGAGGGCAAGGCAACTCCTGTACAGGCACGAGCTTATCGTTTTGCCTCAGATATCATCATGCGCCTGGGCGATCTCGACAAAGCCGGGAGGCTGCTGGCAAACAGCTTACAGAGTTTCAGGGCGCTTGGGGATCGCGAAAACATCGCTTCCTGCCTGCGCGGGCTGGGATGGATCGCACATCAAAAGAGCGCAATCGCGCAAGCGAGCGCGCTGTATGAAGAAAGCCTGGCGATGTATAAAGAGCTGGGTAATAGCCAGGGCGTCGCCAATACATTGCTCAATATCGCGTTTATCGCGCAGACGCGGGGCGATTTCGGGCAGGCGCGCGTGCTGCTGGAGGAAGTGCTGGCGCGGCAGCGCGCGCTGCGCAATAAAGCCGGTATCTATAGCGCGCTCTACCAGTTGGCTCAGGTGATCTTCGGTGCGGAGGAACCGCCGCCGGAAGGCAAGATTCGCCTGCTGCTGGAAGAGGGACTTGATCTTGCCAGAGAGGCAGGAGACAAGCGCGCCGCCGCCGCCATGCAGGGGATGCTCGGCTGGCTGTCGTTTCGTCAGGGCAACGTGGCGGTGGCACGGCTGCGAGTCGAAGAGTGCCTCCAGTTTTTTCGCGAAGGTGGGGATCGCTTGATCACCGGCAATTATCTCGCGCTGCTGGCGCAAATCATGGCAGCTCAGGAAGACTACAGCGCCGCCCAGGCTCTCTTTAAGGAAAGCCTGGCAATCGCCGGAGAAATCGGCGACAAGACCGACGAGATCCCCGCCGTCTGCCTGGAAGGCATGGCGACGATGGCGGTGGCGCAGGGCTATCATGCCTGGGCGGTACGATTGTGGGCAGCGGCAGCAGCCTGGCGCGAAACTATTCAATTGCCGGGAATGCCCGCCATGCGCGTGCTGCGAGAACGCGAAATCGCCGCTGTGCGCGCCTTCCTGGGGGACGCGCTCTTCGAGATGCTCTGGGCCGAAGGACACGCCATGTCGCCGCAAGAGGCGATCGCCGCGCGTTGGCTGCCCTCGCCCGCGCAGCCAGCTTCCTCACCCGCGCCAAAAAAGAAGCCGCTATCCTATCCTGCCGGGCTTTCTGCGCGCGAAGTCGAAGTGCTGCGCCTCGTCTCTCAGGGATTGAGCGACACCGAGGTAGCTGACCGCCTCATCGTCAGCCCGCGCACCGTGACCACCCACCTCACCTCCATCTACAACAAGCTCGGCGTCAACTCGCGCGCCGCCGCGACGCGCTTTGCCGTCGAACATCACCTCATTTAATGCCAAAATAACCATCATGGCGGGCAATCGCATGATTGCCCGCCATGATGGTTATTTCTCCTGCTTCTTCTGCCGCTCCATCTCGCGCAGTTCGACGCGGCGAATCTTGCCCGAAATCGTCTTGGGCAGGCTCGTCACGAACTCGATCTCGCGCGGGTACTTGTAGGGAGCCGTCACCTTCTTGACGTGATCCTGCAGCTCGGCCGCCAGTTCCGGCGCGGCGCTGTAGCCAGGGGCGAGAATGACGTAGGCTTTGACGATCTCGCCGCGCATCTCGTCCGGGCTGGCGATGACCGCCGACTCCGCCACGGCGGGATGCTCTTTCAGCGCGCTCTCCACCTCGAACGGCCCGATGCGATAACCGGCGCTGATGATCACGTCGTCGGCGCGGCCCACAAACCAGAAGTAGCCGTCCTCGTCCTTGTAGGCGCGGTCGCCGGTGATATACCAGTCGCCGCGAATGCAGGCGCTGGTGGCGTCGGGGTTGCGCCAGTACTCCTTGAACATCCACGTCGGGCGATCGGGCTTGACGCGCACGGCGATATCGCCCTCTTTATTTGGCGGCAGCGGCGCGCCGTCATGGTCGATGACTTCGACATCGAAGCCGGGCGATGGCTTGCCCATCGAGCCGGGCTTGACCGCTATTGGCGGGAAATTGGCGCACAGCAGCACCGTCTCCGTCTGCCCGTAGCCGTCGCGGATAGTCATGCCCGTGGCCTCTTCCCACACCTTGATCACTTCGGGATTGAGCGGCTCGCCCGCGCCGACGCAGTGGCGCAGGGCTTTGGGCGGGTGCGCCTTCATGTAGGCAATCGGCTCGTCGAGAACCATCATGCGATACGCCGTCGGCGGGGCGCAGAGCGTGGTGATCGGGTAGTGGTTGAGCATTGCCAGCGTCTCGATGGCATCGAATTTGCCGCGTGCGTCCTGCATGAACATGGCCGCGCCCATGACCCAGGGGCCGAAGAGGTTGCTCCAGGCGGCTTTGGCCCAGCCCATTTCGGAGAGATTCCAGTGCAGGTCGTCTTCGTGCAGGTCGAGCCAGTATTTGCCGGTGATAGTGTGGCCGATGGGATAGCTGGCCTGTGTGTGCAACACCATCTTGGGGTAGCCAACCGTGCCGGAGGTGAAGTAGACGAGGCAGGGATCGTCGCTGCGCGTCTTGGGGCCGCTGTAATCCGGCGAAGCTTCGCTGGCAATCTCCTGGAAATTGACCCACCCCTCGCGTCCTGCCGCGTCGGCGTTAGCGCGGTCGGCCAGGACAGCAAACTGGACGGTGGGACACTGGCCGCGCACCTGGTCGAACTTGGGCGCGCCCTCGTGGTCGGTGATGAAGGCGCGCGCTTCGGCGACTTCGGCGCGGAACTCGATGTCTTTGGGCGTGAGCAGCGTCGTGCAGGGGATGGGTATCGCGCCCAGCTTCATCAGGCCCAGCACGCTCTCCCACCATTCGGGGATGCGCGGCAGCATCACCAGGACGGTATCGCCCTTCTTGATGCCCAGTTTGGCAAAAGCGTTGGCGGCGCGACTGGAACGTTCGGCGAAGTAGGCATAGGTGAGCAGCGCTTCCTCGCCGTGCTGTCCCACCCACAGCATCGCCAGTTTGTTGGGGTTGCTGGCCCATTTGCCGATCACATCCGTGGCAAAGTTGAAATACTCAGGTACGTCGAGGTGGAAAGCGCGCCGTTCCGCCTCGTAATCGGTCATATGCGGCGTTTTTGCGGTAGCCATAGATACACACTCCTTGTGATATAAACATCGCAACATCGCTGATGTATGTAATATATCATGTCTGACCATTCATCAGCCGTGCATCTTGACGGCCTTTTTGACTGCTGCCACAATCTCTTCCAGGTCAAACGGCTTTCCGATAATTTCAATGGCATTCGTCTTCCCAACGAATTGTTCCAGAATATGTTTGTTGGTCGTGGTGATGATAAACTGCCTGCCTTCGGTCTCCTTCGCATTTTTCAGCAGTTGGAAGAAGGTCCAATTTTCTTCATAAGGCGGAGCGATATCAACGAGAATCACCTGCGGATCATGCTTTTGACAAAAGCCCACAAAGTCTTCTCGCCCCTTTTTGAAATCGGGTACGTGGCCCGCTACGGTATGAAATCCATTCTCATTCAAGAGGAGTTGGATCATCTCGACAATATCTTCGCTTGAATTAATGACTGCTATGGTAGTAGTCTCTTTCTTTTCCTCTTTCATGGGGAGTATCCCTTTCTCACTTCGCCGATTATCTTTCTCCAATTGTAACAGCCTCGTAAATACAACGTTTTCTGAGGGCTGATTTTGTTCCTTTATCGCTGGAAATACCCCTCCGGCAAGTGCCAGCGCTGGATAGGCGTCAGTAGCCCATCGGTAATCCCCCACTGGCAAGGCTATGATACAATGGTGTCAAGGCAAGCACCTATGCCTATTTCCCTGGCGTAAATTAGCAAAGGAGTTTTGAATGCACCCTAAACTTGATATTATGAATGAGAAGGGCTTTGTCGTCCTGAAAGATTACGATGGCCCGCAAGTTCCCGCCGCGGAATGGGAAAGTCTCGAATATATGGACTGGAAGAGCGGCGGCGATACCAATTTCGCGCCGATTGCCTCGGCCTTCGGGGAAATGGAATGCCGCGGCTTCTGGGATCACGGTAAGCCCGACAAGGACGGCATCTGGACGAAGAACGCCGAAGTTTGTCCCACGCTGGTACGCTGGACGGAGCAAGTCGGCACCAGGTATGGGCGCGTTCGCATCATCAAGCTCAACCCGAATACCTACGAAGAAGCGGTGCATAACCTGCATCTCGACGATAACAACCGTCTCAATCCCGATGGTGAAGGCTGGGTTGTGCGCTCCTGGCTGCAACTCACGGACAATCCCAATTCCTATATGATCTTGCGCGAAGACAAGGACGATCCCTCGACCGAGTCGCGCATCCCTATGTGGAGAAACCGCCAGTTCGTGGTTGACTCGCAGCGCCTCTGGCACGCGACGTGGCATCCCGGCCCTGAGCCGCGTTACGCGCTGATCGTCTCTTTCGAGAGCGGCGACGCCCTCCAGAAATGGATCGAGAGCCAGTTGCCCGCGCCTTCGAGCGTGCGCTAGCAAGCATACAACGAAACAAACCTGCCATCCATGTGATGGCAGGTTTGTTTCGTTGTATGCTTGCTAAGCTGCCGGTTTCACTTTGAGCAGGTTATCGAGGGCATCGGGGTTCTTTTGCAGGCGCTTCAAAAAGGCGGTCTCTTGCTTCTGCGTGAGGCTGCCGGAGCTAACGGCTTGATCGAGATAGGGCTTTACAGCGTTCGCCTCATCGGTTTGCAATTGCGCGTCAGAAACGTGCTGCGCCGTGGCGATCTGCGTCAGGGTTTGTCCGGACTTTATATCTGACTGCAATTGACTCGCGGTGAGCTTGAGATCCTGCGCTATCTGGCTCTGGATAGTCGCCGCGTGCGGCCTCAAGACGGCGAGGAACGGGTTTTTCTTTGCGGTCTTCGCGCTGGGGCTGGCTGTGACGATCGGTGTGGGCGTTTGCGCCGGCATCGAGGCCGCTGTGATCGCGGGACCGACGATAAAAAAGCCCACCAGACCTAAAGCAATCACCAGTATCGCTATCCCTCCGATGATGAATATCATGCGTTTTGTCATTGTTCACTCTCCTGTGCAACGTTGCTATTGTTTTTCTCAAATTTTTTGTAGAGAACATATCCTTGCTACCTGACCCCTATCTATAATGTACACGATAAATGTCAGTAAATTATCTGGGAGTACTCAGAATTTTCTCAAGATGTGCAGGGGAATCCGCAGGGGCAAAAATGCAAGAAGGGCAGCAACAGCTTGCCCGGAACTGTCGCTGCCCTTCTTGCTAGCACGAGAGAGAGAAGAAGGAAGGGTGTATTGTTGTCTCCTAACCTTGTGACGCTCATATCATAGCCCGCAGGTATGAAAAAAACATCAAATAAAATTCAAGAATTCCTCAAGATTTATCAGAAGGCAGGGAAAAACACAAAAACCATGCGTCCAGGCGACAAGGATATGGTACTATATAGTACTATATGGTGCGAAGAGCAGGGCCTGGGAATTCTTGATAAAAACCGGTTTCGCGCGTTTTGCCTGACCCCCACGCGCCTGACCCCCACAAGGGGGCCACTACACATTCCCCGGTGGCACCGCGCGACCTGTAGAGACCCCCCTTGTGGGGGTCAGGCGCGTGGGGGTCAGGCGCTGGGAGTACTGGCTATGCCCCAAAGAATACTGGTTATCGAAGACGAAGACGGGATTATTCACTTATTGAATCTCTACCTGAAAGATGCTGGCTATAACGTGAGCGTCGCGAAGGACGGCGCGGACGGCCTGGAACTGCACGCGCGCGAACATCCCGACCTGGTGATTCTAGATATCATGCTGCCGACCATTGACGGCTTTGAAATTTGCCGCCGCATCCGCGCCTGGTCGAAGACGCCCATCCTCATGTTGACGGCGCGCAGCAGCGAGGATGACCGCATCCAGGGCTTAGACCTCGGCGCGGATGATTACCTGGTGAAGCCGTTTAGCCCGCGCGAACTGGTCAGCCGCGTGCGCGCCATCCTGCGCAGGATTGGCAGCGCCGATGGCAACGGCACGCGCGCTCCTGGCGGTCCTGCGCAGGGAGAGGAAGCGGTGCTGCGTTTTCCCGGCCTGACCGTGGATAGCGCGGCGCGGCGCGTCGAGATCAACGGCGCGGAGATACAGTTGACGCCGACCGAGTTCGATCTGCTGGCCCTGATGGCGCGATCGCCGGGGCGCGTCTTTACGCGCGAGGTGCTGATGAATAAGGTGTGGGGTTACGACTACCTGGGCGACGGGCATACCATCGATGTGCATATTAGCGCTTTGCGCAAGAAGCTGGAGGCAAATACCGAGCAACGTTATATTACGACTGTCTGGCGCGTAGGATACCGGTTCGAGATCAAGGCACGGTCAATCACCGTCTAACATCATGACTACACAAAAACTCACAACAACACGAACGCGTTGGCGGCAGAGCATTCGCTGGCGGCTGGCCCTCGGCTCCATACTGGTGTCGCTGCTGGCGACGGTCTTGCTGGCGCTCTCCGTCATCCTGGCAATCATCTATTACTACGGCGTCGATCAGAGCAACCGCCTCGATAGTTTTGCCGCCAGCAGCGCGCAGCGCATCGGGGGAGTATTCGCGCAGGATTTTAGCCTGAACAAAGCCTCCGCCACCATCTTTCCTAACTACCTGGAGCAAAATTACCAGGGCGAGCAGTATTTGCTGGTCATTCTCAATCATCGCGGCCAGATTGCCTATCCCCACCTGGGAACTTCTGCGACCACACAGTCCACCTTTAACGCCTTCGCCATCGCCCTTGCCGATCCCAACCTGCGCAATGGGGACTTCGTGGGAATGCGCAGCGCCATTGCCAGCGCCCAGCACGGCGTCACTGCGAGCGGCGAGCTTGGCGCGGGCAGGCCGGTAGCTTTGCCGCGCCCTTACGTCGTCTACCCCATTTTTTTCAACGGCCAGAGCAGCAACCAGGTCATCGGCGTGCTGGTCTTAACGCCGCTTTCCGCGGCGGAGAACAGCGTGCCGCCCTTCATCTCCGCCGTCGGCATCACCGTTCTCATTGCCGCGATCATCGTCGCCATCCTCTCGGCGCTGGCGGCTTTCCTCTTTTCGCGTACTATTACGCGCCCGCTCGCCAATCTCACGAAAGCGGCTCGCGTGCTGGGGTCCGGCAATTACTCCATCCAGGTCACTTCTGCCTCGCATGACGAGCTGGGCGAACTCTCCCATACTTTCAATGAGATGGCAGCAAAGCTCGCCAGCGACGTGCAAGAACTCCAACGGCAGGAACAGTGGCGGCGCGAGTTGATCATGAACATCACGCATGACCTGGCGACGCCGCTCACCGCTATTGCCGGCCTTGGCGAGTCGCTCGTTGACGGTGTGAATAAGAGCCACGAGGATTACGAGGCCACGGGGCGCGTGATCGTGCGCGAAACGCTGCGCCTGCGCCGCCTGGTCAAAGACCTGCACATGATGGCGAAAGTCGAAGCCAAAGCCATACAGCCGCAGCGCAAACCGGTACGGCTGGCCGCGCTCGTCGATGAGGAGCTGGCCGTGTTGGCGACGGAGTTCGAGCGGGTGAACGTCGAGCCGCGCAACGCCATTCCCTTCAATCTGCCCGCGGTGCTGGTCGATCCTGATATGCTGACGCGCGTTTTCTCTAACCTGTGCGATAATGCCTTGCGTCACACACCGCCGGGCGGCAGCGTGAGCATCGAAGCTATCCAGCATGACAACCAGGTACTCGTCGCCGTGACGGATAGCGGCGAGGGCATTCCCACCGGCGCGCTGCCCCTGGTTTTCGAGCGATTTTTCCGCGCCGACTCGGCCCGCCAGGCAACGACGGGCGGCAGCGGCCTGGGCCTCGCCATCGTGCGCGCCATCATCGAAGCACACGGCGGCACTATCTGGGCGGAAAACGTACCCAGTGGCGGCGCGCGCTTCATCTTTACCTTACCCGTCGCCGTGACGGATAGCGGCCCCATCTGGAACGCGCCGACGCTGTCCATGCCGGTGCAGTAAAATTTTCCCAGATCTCCCATCGTGGGAGCAATAAATTGCGCCCCTACGGCAACCGGTGTATACTGCCGAAGAGGATATTATATGGGTTCAAAAAACATTCTGTTAACAGTAAAGGCTTGCGATGACTGTATCTCATTCTTCTCTCTCTGATCATCTGTTGCTGTCTGCCTCGCCTGCCAATGGCGGCGAAGGGCAGGCATTGAACGGCGTTCTCCAGAAGATTGTGCAAAACGCCGGCGCGCTGCTGGAAGTGCAGAATTGTTCCCTGGCGTTAGCCGATATCACAGGAAGCGTTCTCGTCACCCAGGCCACGTTGCAGAAGCCTGGGCAGCAGGCGCGCCATTCGCGCTTTCAACTGAACGAGGGCGTGGCCGGTTGGGTAGCTGAGCATCGCGCTCCACTGCTCATCAACGATGTCGCCAGCGATCCACGCTTCAAGCGGTTGGGTCGCCTGCCCGTCGGCTCGATGATATGCGCACCGCTTGTCGATGAGGGGCGCGTGATCGGCACGCTGACCGCCAGCAGCCCCGAAGCCAATACCTTTAGCGAGCGCCAGTTGCAGATGCTGGCGATTTGCGCCGAGCAAGCGGTGCTGGCAATTACCAACGCGCGTCACGCGGAACTGGCGCGCCGCCAGGCCAACCAGTTGGAAATGCTGCTTGACCTCTCGCAGGGCATCACGACGCGCCTGGACGCGCCATCCCTCTATCGCGCCATCCTCACCGACCTGCGCCGTCTCGTACCTTGCGCGCTGAGCGTGATCTACCAGTATGACGCCGCGGCGGATGAGCTTGTACCCGTTGCGGAGTTGAACGCCAGCAGCGCCGCCGTCCCTTGCGAGCAGGAGGGATGTGAGTTAGTCGTCGCGACCGAGCAGATACAAAGCGAGCGTATCAGCATGCGCAGCGAAGAGTCAGTAGCCGCCTGGGCCGCCGTGCATTTCCATCCCATGCTGCGCGCGCCCGGCCCCAGCAAAGCGCCGGAGAGCAGCCGGGGCGAAGAGCCAGCCGGCGCGCCGGAGAGCGGCCAGGGCGAAGAGCCAGCCGGCGCGCCGGACGCGGCGCAGATGGCCGCGCCGCTAGTCTCGAAAAATATCCTCTACGGCGTGGTGGCCTTGTGGCGACCGGAACCCTTTTCCAGCGAGGAACTACGACTTCTGCGCAATCTCAGCAATATGGCCGCCGCCGCCCTCGAAAATGTCGAACTGTTCCATCGCGTGCGTACCGAACAGGAGCAGCTCAGCGCCATCGTCACAACCAGTTCAGACGGCATCGCGCTGGCCGGGGTGAATGGCTGCTTCATCGAAGCCAACCCCGCCTTCGGGCGCATCTTCGGATTGGAACCGGCGCAAGTCGTGGGCGTGGAATGCCTGGAACTATTCGGCTGCGAGCAAGATGAAGACAGCGAGCAGGCTATGTGCCGCGACCTTTGCGCGATCCAGAAGGCGCTCCAGCTTGAGCAACCTATGCCTTATACCGAGGTCGATCTCACCATTCACGGCGCGTCGCGCTGCATTGGCCTGAGCATCACGCCTCTCGCCGCCATGAACCAGCCGTTGTGCCTCGTCATGGCCCGCGACGTCACCGCTATCCGCGACGCGATGCGCCTGAAAGCCAATTTTCTCTCAATGATCACGCACGAATTGCGCTCGCCTCTCAACGCCATCAATGGCTATCTTGACCTGACCCTGACGGGCGTCGCGGGCGCGCTCAACGAGCAACAGCGCGAATTTGTGCAGCGCGCGCGCGCCAGCAGCGAATACCTCTACGCGCTGGTAGAGGACCTGTTACTCATCTCGCGAGCCGACTCCGGCCAGGTGCGCCTGAATCGTGAATTGATCAGCCTGCAAGAAATCATCGCCAACGCGATTGAAGAACTGGAACTGATGGCGACCGACAACCATGTGAGCGTTGAGGTAGACATTCCTCATGATTTCCCGTCTCTCTACGCTGACGCGGTGCGCTTGCAGCAGGTCTTACGCAATCTCGTGAGCAACGCGCTGCGCTTTACGCCTCCTGACGGGCAGGTGACGGTTACAGCGTCTATTGTACCCCCGCCGGATCGTGGCGAAGCCGATCTGTCTCCCTCCCCGGTTGAAGAAGCGGCGCCCTGGCTCCAGTTGCAGGTGCGCGATACCGGCTATGGTATTGCTCCTGAACACCACGAACGCATCTTCGAGCGCTTCTACCAGGCTCCGCAGTCCGGCGCGATGCGCGCAACCGGACAGGGGCTGGGCCTGGCGATTGTCAAAATGATTGTAGAACTGCACGGCGGGCTGGTCAGCGTCGAAAGCGTTCCGGGAGAGGGCAGTGTCTTTACCTGCCTGCTCCCCTGTTTGTTGTCGTAATATCGCAATCTGATGTGATGTGATGTGGCGGCATATCTAGCGTAGAACGTCACTCATATGGTATAATTTGTAAGGAGACGGCGCGTGGCGCACAGCAAAGAGTAGGAGTTATTGTGTACCTGGCTACTGATCGCGACAACGATTTCCTCTGGCCCTGGCCCAGACCATAAAGGAGTTACGATGGACATGCTAGAAACGTTGAGCCTCTTTCTGGGTATCTGGCTGCTTTTTCTCTTGTTAGCAATCTATTATCTTTCACAATCCCCAGATGGCAGAGTCGGACGTTGGCGTGACTCCGTAAGCGAGCATCTTTCGGCGGAGAGCCGGGCGAAGGTCCTGTTGCGCGAAATGCTATCAGAAAATCAGTACCACCAGTTGATAAAATTCGGCTATCTGGAAATTGCCAGTCCAGGCTATGATAGCCGCACCTACCGTATTCCCGGCGCTGGCGGCCTCGTCAAAGTGTACGAGCGCGGCTGTCCCATCATGGAGCTTTGTTTGCAACCAGCCGAGCCGCTGCCTGATGGCGATGTGGTGGTAATGCATAAGTTGATGATCGAAGCCAACGAGCAGGAATATCTGCAACGGGCTAATCATTTCGCGCCCGGCATTATTTCTTTGCGCTGCCAGCATCTTTAGCTCCCGCACACGCTACCTGTATTGGCTTGTATGCAAATAACCTGACCCATTTCTCTCCTGGCGTCAAGTTATTTTTTATTATTGGACTTTCGCCGCGAGAATACGTCTATATTTTAAGAAAACCAACCTCTACCAACATTGAGAAGGCGGGCATAGACGATGGAATGTCCTTATTGTCACGCGGATAATCGCGACGGGGTGAACTTCTGCGGAACCTGCGGCAGACCTCTCATTCCGAACGCGCCAGTAACCGCCGCGGCCTCCACCGGCAGCACGAGCGGCGCTGCCGTTACTTCCCGCACCCTCACGCCTGGATCGCGTTTGCAGGGTGGCCGCTACGTGATTAAGCGCGTCTTAGGGCAGGGCGGGATGGGCGCTGCGCTCCTGGCGACCGATATTCGCCTGGACAGCAAAAATGTCGTCATCAAAGAACTCATCTCCGATAATACAGATCCCTCCAGGCTCCAGGAAGATGTGCGCAATTTCAAACGCGAAGTTGCCACGCTGGCACATATCGAACATCCCCTCGTACCAGCCGTCACAGACCACTTCCAGGAAGGCACGCGCTACTTCATGGTACAGGAATATGTCGAGGGCGAGAATCTCGAAGAACGCCTGGATCGCTTGAACCAGCCGTTGAAAGAGAAAGAGGCGCTGGAATACACCACCGAGGTGCTGGACATCCTCGACTACCTCGCCCAGCAAACGCCGCCTATCGTGCATCGCGATATTAAGCCGGCTAATATCATCATCGGCGCGAAGGACAGGAGAGCGCACCTGGTCGATTTCGGCATCGCCCGCGCCGACGCGGCCCGCAATGCCAAACGCAAGCAAACATCCGCCCTCGGCACGCCTGGCTACGCCCCGCCCGAACAGTACCAGGGAAACGCCGATCCCCGCTCCGATCTCTACGCCCTCGGCGCGACGCTCCACCACCTGCTGACCAATCGCGACCCGCGCAATCACCCGCCGTTTACCTATCCGCCGGTGCGCACGCTCAATCAATCGTTATCGCCGGAAGTGGAAAGGGTGATTGCCCGCGCGGTGAACAACGATATCAACCAGCGCTACCAGAGCGCGGCAGCAATGAAACGCGATATCGACGAAATCCTGTTCAGGCGTTTTGGCGTCTCCGGGGCCATGAGCAGCTACACGCTCGGTACATCCGGGCCGATGAGTACGACGAATAGGGCAAATGCGCCAACTGTGCTGAGCCGCCCGCAGCCCTTTCCGCAGCAACCCCCTCCACCACCGCCGCCCATGCCCACGCCGACCCCGCAATACCAGTCCGGGAGCAAAATACAACCGGTGCAGCGGCGCAGCAACCACCTGGTGCGCAACGCTATCTTGCTGCTTCTGGTCATCCTGCTCATCGGCGTGGGCCTTTTCGCGTACATCCGCCTGGGTCAGCATCCACAGGTGACCGCTGGCACGCCAACGCCGGGCGCAATACCTACCGCAATCACCAAAAACGGCATCGGCGTGACAAAAGCCCCCGACGGCGAGATGATCGGCATCAGCGACGGCACGTTCGCCTTTGACACGAACCGCCCCTCTGGAAACTACATGACGCAGGCGGCGACAGCCCTCAAGTCCGGTAATGCTCCCAGCGCCGAGTCGCTCTGGCAAGAAGCTCTCAACGTGACGGGCGAGTCGAATAACGCCGAGGCTCTGATCTACCTGGAAGACCAGCGCGTGCTATCGTCCGGCTCGCCCTACATCACCATCGTCGTGGGTACGATGATCACCGGCGGCAATGTCGGAGTTGGACACGATGATCTGCAAGGCGCGTATGTGGCGCAAAAAGAGTATAACGACGGATCGAAACTGAGCGGCGGCACCATGGTGCGCCTGCTCATCGCTAATGCGGGCAACAATAGCCAGTACGCGACTACAGTAGCGCAGCAGATCGTGCAGCTCGCTCAGCACGATCGGACGTTCGTGGGCGTAATGGGCTGGCCTTTCAGTTCCTATACCCAGTCCGCCGTCAACACGCTCACTCAGGCCAATATCATGATGGTCTCGCAGACGGCCTCCAGCGACCTGCTGACCGGGGTGTCGCCCTACTTTTTCCGCGTGGCTCCGCCCAATACCGAGCAAGGACAGGTTGGCGCGAAGTATGCCGGGCAGATTCTCCATGCCCACACGGCAGCTTTATTCATCGATGCCAGCGACCCCTATAGCGAGACTCTGGGCAACGACTTTCAAAAGCAGTTCACCGCCGATGGCAATACGGTCTTTACGGAGCAGTATAAAGAGGGTACAGGTGGACACGCGGCTCTGCCACAGCTCTTGAACAACGCGCTGAGCCGTAATCCCGACATCATCTACTTCTCCGGCTATGCTTCCGACGTTAGCGTAGTGCTAACCGATCTGCCCACCTCCGGCCCGTTCGCCAAGATTCCCGTCCTGGGCGGCGATGCTCTCTACGAACTGGGCGGCTACACCAGCAGCGCCAGCGCCGCCGACCGGCATTTGCGCTTTACCTCCTTCGCCTTTCCTGACGAGTGGAATGGTTCCTCCAACAAGCCTGCATTTTTCGGCGAATATAGCTCCGATTTCGATCCCAGCAGGGTGCAAACAAGCACCCCCTACGGCTACACTCGCGCCGACAGCGACGCAATGATGTCTTACGATGCCACACTTGTCCTGCTAAACGGCAGCAATGCGCTCCTATCATCCAACAAAGCGATTACCGGCAGCGCGCTGCGCGCGGTGTTCCTCACGTACACTGGCGCGAAGGCCATCCAGGGCGTGACCGGCCAGATCTCCTTCGCCTCCAGCGGCGACCCGGTGAATAAGGCGTTCGTGGTTCTCTTCGTTGACGCCAACGGCTTTATCCAGCAGCAGTCAATTCAGGGGTGCCTCCAGGTAGGGAAATGTTAGATGCAGAAGATGTGCCTGTTTGGCATCAGGCACATCTTCTGCATCTAACGCTGCGCGCCGTTTGTTCTCACCAGAGCGACGGCAGCGATTGCAGCAGCAGGTAGCGCAAGGTGATGAGCATAAAGGTCACAATGAGGAACGAGAAATCGAAGGAGCGCATCGGCGGCACAATGCGGCGCACCGGGTCAAGTATGGGATCGGTGATACGCGCCAGGAAACGAATAAAGGCGAAACGCTCATCAAAGCCAAACCAGGAAGCAAAAACACGCACGAACAGGGCAATAATCAGCAAGATGATTGTGATCGAAATCACAAGCGAGGGAATACCCAGAAGGTTGATGTTCATAGCGTTACTCCTGCCTGGTGGATACGCGAATAGTGGTGAGTCCGAGGACTTTGCGGCGGGTGATATCCGTCACGTGTACGCCAGCCAGATCGGGCAGTGTTGTCACGTATTTCTGCACCAGCTCGCCGAGCGGGCGTGCAGCCATCCAACCAGCGACGGAGGACGCGGCGGCGCTGGCGACGCGGGTGCGCGTGCGGCCCGATGTCATGCCGAGCAGCGTTCCCACGGTGATCACGGAGACGCCCACGGCCAGGTTTGTGCCGCAATTCGGGTGAATCGCCAGTTGCGCCTCGCCCGCTTGCAGGCGGCGCAGCGCCTCATCCAACGCCCGGCGCAACTGCTCAAGGTCTACGTCACCGAAAATGATAAAACCGCCTGAGTCCGAGCGCGCGCTGACGCGCAAAGTGGGAACCATGCCACTCAGGATGGTAATCGTGGCATGTTCGAGCGCGTGGTTTTGACGAATACGACGGCCAAAAAGGATATCCTCTGGTTTCATGGTTTCCCGCTTTCTTTATGTATGAACGCGCTCGCCAAAGATGGCGCGTCCGACGCGCACAATCGTGGCGCCCTCCTCAATCGCTATAGCGTAATCATCGGTCATGCCCATCGATAAGTGCAGCCACGCGATCTCCGGCAGCTCTTGCCGGAGCTGCTCGCGTAAGAGTCGCAGGCCGCGAAACGCCGGGCGCGCCTCTTCGGGATCGCGTGCCAGCGGCGCAATCGTCATTAAGCCCTGCACCGCCAGCGCGGGCAGCGCGGCAATCCGCCGCGCCAGCGCGGGCGTCTCCTCCGGAGTCATGCCTTCCTTGCTCGCCTCGCCTGAGATATTGACCTGCAACAAGACCGGCAGGGATTTGCCTCGCACGCCGGCATAGCGATCCAGCGTCTCGGCCAGGTGCAGGCTATCCACGCTCTGCACAGCGTCAAAGGCTTCGGCCACCTTGCGCCCTTTATTGGTTTGCACGTGGCCGATCATGTGCCAGCGCATCCCCGGCGGGTGAAAGGCCGCGACTTTGGGCAGGGCATCCTGGACGCGATTCTCGCCGAAATCCGTCACCCCTTCATTATACGCGATCTGCACCCACGCGAGAGGCATCGTTTTCGAGACGGCCACCAGCGTGATCTCGTCCGCCTGCCGCCCCGCGCGGCGCGCCGCCTCCGCGATGGTCGCGCGCACGCGGGCAATATTGGCGGCGATGCGTCTTCGTGTCTCCTCGGTTGTCGCTCGATCACCTATCATATTGCATCTCGTTTTACTGTAGCCCCCACGCGGCTGTGGCAGCCTGGAAATATGACAGCCCGGAAATGTGGCGGCGCCACATTTCCAGGAGCCACAACAGACCTGCTTCTCAAACTTACTTTGTTAAACTTCTTCATTGTGCTGCTACACCAGGATAACCACTTTACGCCAGCTGGTTGATAAAATCCGACAGCGCACTGGCGACGGCCTCCGGCGCGTCGAACAGCACGAGATGCCCGGCGTCTGGAATGATCACCAGGCGCGATTCCGGTATCTCATGGTGCAGCCGCTGGGCATAGCTCAGTGGGAACTGTTGATCTTTCTCGCCCCAGACGACCAGCGTGGGTTTGCCCAGCGTGTGCAGGTCGGAGGCGACCGAATTGATATAGTTGGGCAATAACTGGCGAATATGCATGAACAGCGTCTCTTTGCCCAGCTCGCTATTCCAGGGCGTGAGATAGTCATCTATATTGGCCGCGAAGCGTTCCGGCTGCTGGGAGCCGCTGGGCAAGGTTTCGCGCAAGTCGCGCAGCAGATCCTCAAGGCTGACTTTTTTAGGAGCATCGAGTTCCTGGCGCTCTTTCATTTTGGTAAGCGGCCAGTTCTCGGCGGTACTGTCCAGGTAGCAGATGGTATCGATCAGCGCGAGCGCGGCGACGCGCTCGCGAGTCAGGCGCGTCGCCAGCACCTGGGCCACCGCGCCGCCGAAGCCGTGTCCAACCAGGATAACGTTCGTCAGATTAAGCTGCTCGAAGAGAAAAGCCAGCGCGTCGCCCTGCCCCCAGTTGGAGGTATCCGCCGGCCAGGGAAAATCGGACTGGCCGTAGCCAAGCATGTCGATGGCATACACGGCGCGCTTGGTCGCGGCCAGCCGGGGCATGATCGCGGCCCAGCTAAACGCGCCCGCCGGCATGTCGTGCAGCAGCACAATCGCGCCGTCAGAACCGTGTTCGGCTCCCTGCACGATATAGCTGAGGTTGTAATAGCTGAGGTTGTAATAAATCACCTGGGCCGTGCGACGCTCCGGGCCGCCGACCCGCTCCGCCTGTTGTGTCATACAATGTACCTCTTCATCATTTTATCTGTATGTTATCTTATCCTCTTGCCTGCAACGCGGGTACGTTGTAGAACGCGCCAAAACCGGCGTAGCGCGCGGTTTCCTCGCCCAGTTCATCTTCAATTACGAGTAAGCGATTGTATTTGGCTACGCGCTCGCTGCGGGCTGGCGCGCCAGTCTTGATCTGACCCGCGTTCGTGGCGACAACGAGATCGGCAATCGTCGTATCCTCGGTTTCGCCGGAGCGGTGCGAGACGACGGCGGTGAATGATGCGCGTTTCGCCATCTCGATGCAAGCCAGCGTCTCCGTCAGCGTGCCGATCTGGTTGAGTTTGATCAAGATCGAGTTGGCCGAGCGTTCCTGGATACCGCGCTTGAGCCGCTCTGTGTTGGTAACGAACAGATCGTCGCCCACCAGTTGCACGCGGTCGCCGAGACGCTGGCGCAGCAACTTCCAGCCGGCCCAGTCGTCTTCGCTGAGGCCGTCTTCGATGCTGATGATCGGGTATTCGCCGATCCACTGCTCGTACAGGTCTATCATTTCAGTGGCAGTGAGCGCGCGGCCCTCTTTGGCAAGGACGTATTTGCCGTCCTGGTAAAACTCGGAGGACGCGGGATCGATGCCCAGGCAGATATCGACGCCGGGTTTGTAGCCAGCCGTCTCGATCGCCGCGATAATCAGTTCGAGGGCCTCGCGATTAGAACCGAGCGAGGGAGCAAAGCCGCCCTCGTCTCCGACATTGGTGTTATATTTCTTGCCGTGCAGCACTTTCTTGAGGCTCTGGTACACCTCGGATCCCATGCGTAGCGCCTCGCGGAAGCTGTGCGCGCCGGCGGGGAGGATCATGTATTCCTGCATATCGGTGGAATCGTCGGCGTGCTTGCCGCCGTTCAAAATATTCATCATCGGCACCGGCAAGGTACGCGCCACGACGCCGCCCAGGTAACGGTAGAGCGGCTGCTGCTGCGCATTGGCAGCCGCCTTCGCCACGGCCAGCGAAACGCCGAGAATGGCGTTCGCACCCAGGCTGCGCTTGTTCGGCGTGCCGTCCAGTTCGATCATGATCTCATCCAGGACGATCTGGTCGGCTGCGTCCAGGCCCACAATAGCTTCGCTGATCGCTTCGTTGACATGGCGCACGGCTTTGAGTACGCCCTTCCCACCGTAGCGGCCCTTGTCGCCATCGCGCAACTCCACGGCCTCGTGTACGCCCGTCGAAGCCCCGGAGGGAACGGCGGCGACGCCGCGCTCCCCGCTCAACAACAACACCTCAACCTCAATGGTGGGATTGCCGCGCGAATCGAGTATCTCACGAGCGTGGATATCCTCGATGGCGGCTACTCCATTTATATTCGCTGGCATTTAAAATTACCTCCATAAGCATAGTCACGGAGGTATTGTACATCCTGAGATGGGGTCGGGGCAAGTTTTCGTCTTCACACCTGGGCCAGCGCGCGCGCCAGCTTCTCCGTGTGTTCCGGCAGACCAACGGTGACGCGCAAAAAATTGCGCAGGTAGGGATGATTGAAGTAGCGCAGCAGGATGCCGTGCGCTTCGACCGTCTGTCGCACGCGTTTGAACAACGCTTCTTCCTTGCGCTTCGACCGTCTGTCGCACGCGTTTGAACAACGCTTCTTCCTCGCGCACGCGAGCCAGGATGAAGTTTCCCTCGGACGGCACAACTTCCAGGTAGGGCTGGCAAACCAGCGCGTCGTACAGGTGGTCGCGCTCGGCAACGATCTTCTGGACGCTCGCCAGTACCTCGTCGAGATGCCGCAGCGTCTCAATAGCAGCAATATGCCCGGCCAGATTGACCTCGAAGGGGCATTGCGCGCGCCTGATGTAGCCGCCGATCCATTCAGGTACGAGGCCGTAGCCGACGCGCAAGCCGGCCAGACCAGCCCATTTGCTGAACGTGCGCAGCACGACCAGGTTGCGATAGCGCGGCACGAGATGGACGAACCCTTTGGGGTTGCGCGAGAACTCGACGTAGGCTTCATCAACGACGACGATACGCCCGCTTTCCAGCAGCGCCAGGATGTCGGCCTCGGCGACGGGATTGCCCGTCGGATTGTTGGGCGAGCAGAGAATGATCATCCTGGTTTCGGGTGTGAGGGCGTCCAGGATGGCGTCCACGTCGATCTCGTAGTCGTCGCTGCGCGGCACTTCGAGCACATACGCGCCGCAGAGGGTCGTGATGGTGGTATAGAGCGAGAACGTGGGAGGGCAGCAGATGATGGTATCGCCGACCGAGAGGAAAATCTGCCAGAGCAGCGTGATCAGTTCCATGCTGCCATGACCCACCATGATGTAACGCTCGTCCAGGCCGGTGTAGGCCGAGAGCGCATCACGCAGCGCCGTCGAGTTCGTGTCGGGATAGTTATTGTACCAGCGATGGTCGCTTAACGCGCTCAGCACCGAAGGCGGCGGACCGTAAGGGCTTTCGTTGCTGTTTAGCTTAACCAGACTATCGATGGGAATGCCCGTGCGCTGGCTGAACGCTTCTAAAGATTCACCCGGAACGTATTCCGCTATACGGTCGAGTTCCGGGCGCACATGCACGATACCTGAAGACGATTTATATAACATGAACCAGCCCTGTTTATTTATCCACGTCGGCATCGACGAAAATCTGTGTAGGCCGGCGAATCAGCGAGCTGTGCGCAGCCCCATTTTTCAACTGGCCGCTATTGTTATTCCGGCCAAAATTCGTGTGCGACTGCGGCTGCACGACTGGCTGGAATGCCGGGGTCTCGGAGGACATCTCAGCGGAAACCTGGGACATCTCGATGCCTCTGCGCAGCGTCATCATATCACGCAAAAAACAGGCTACGGCTGAAGCCGCTGAGCCTTTCTCCCTGGCATTATCGAAACGACGGGCTGTCGCTTCGCCGGCCACCTGCGCCGCTTCGGCCATCGGGTCGGAAGTCTTGGCGGCGTAGACATCCTGGAAGATGTCATCCCAATCAGCCCACCTGCCGCGCAGAGGCTTCCAGCCAAGCTGGCTATCGCTGACCGTGCGCCATTTCTCTTCGGTGTACTGAACCCAGTCGTCCAGCAGGCGCGTCATAGCAGCGAGTTGCTGGCGCAGGCGTTCTTCTTCCTCGCTGGGACGGTGCGGGAACGCTGTCGGCAGGTTGCCGGTCATCTGCTGGCTGAAGCCATTGCCGCCCTGCATCTGCGGGAAACCGCCCGCCGCCTGACCGCTGCCGAACATGCCCATAACGCCCGGCAGCGCGCCGGTGACATTGCCTGGATAAAGCGAACCTGTCAGCGCGGAAAAATCGGGAGCGGCCTGCCCATCCGGCAATTGCAGCATCGGCACTTCTGCTCCGGCGGGAATCTCGCCGATGATCTGGATGCCGCTGGCGTTCAGCATTGACTGGGTGATCGTCGTGCCATCGGCAAGCGTCAGCATCTCGCTGGGCAGCCCGCCAATGATGATCTCTTCGTGGCCCACGGCGTCCAGGATGCGCCAGGCCAGGCGCGGGTGCTTGATGGCCCACCAGACGCGCCGCGAAAGAAAGGTGCTGGCAAAAGTGAAATTAACAATCAACCAGACTATCCCGCGCACAGCAACCCAGTTGACGAGGCCAACCACAATGATCCAATACCATGCGTCATGCTGGCCCGCCTCTTCGATAAAGGTAAGAACGGCTGCTACTGTCAGGCTGGGGTCGCGCAGCGGATTGATGAAATCCAGGATGCGCTTAAACCATCGCCGGTCTATGTTCACTTTCAAGATATGCTCCTCTTACTCCCGCCACTGGTTCGGCAGAACAGGTCTCTATTTCCAGGCTTACAATGCTTGATTGTAGCATGACTGCCGATTACTTGCAATTTTTCTGATGCTCACAGGGAAAAAAGGGTGATAGCGAAGCAGGCAGCGCTTCTTTTTATACTTCTACTCTTCCAAAACGGAAGACGGCCATAATTCTTGAAGGGGCGGTACTTTTGTACTGGATGAGCCTGTGGAGAGTGTGGAGAGGAGCGGAAGAAGCAATCACAATAGGAGCGCCGGGCATTGACTGCAATTATGGAGTTGCAGCCAATGCCCGCGCTCTTTTACCGCTATGGATAACGCGGATAGCGAGGACGCGCTAAGCTTATACCCGCGATCAGTCCTACAATGAAGACGACCAGGATAATGATGATCAGCATTTCCAAACCGATAAACATCCCCGTTCTCCTTTCTGCCCACTTCCTGCTCGGAAGTGCGCAAGCGAACCGGTCGGTTATCTCCGTCGTAGAGACTGTACCCTACCGACGGTCTACCAACGCCTACATAGTGGCACTCAAAGAAACGCAAACAATGAAAGGTTATCAAAACTCCCTTACTACCGGGATGCAATATACTCCTGCACACGCGCTAATTCACGAATTCTCTTATATGCAAGACTGACAAGCGCGGCGTGGCGGCTGCGCTCTCCAGGATCGCGGGGAACTTGATGGCTATACACTTCGAGAGCAACGCCCGCGCGCAGGAACGCCTGTTGCAGCGGCGTCGGCTCGCCTTTGAAAGACATGCGGCAGGCCAGGTCAATGAACAATGCGGTACGCAGCTTCGGCGGGAAGTTGACCACTTCAGCCACAATCACCTCAAAGAGCGACGCGGTAAAAACGTTTTCAGCCGCCACTTCTGGAAAATCCTCTTCATCACCTGCCGCGATGAATCTCTGGGAATGCTCTGGCGCATCACCGGTAATGGGAAGCAGGCGTTGATCGCGCCGGATCAGGTCGATAAAGCAATTGTGAGCAATTCGTATGCAAATGCGCTGAACAGAGCGAACAGGTGGCAACTCTCCCATGTTTCCCCGGTGAATACGCCAGAGCGAACGTACAATAGCTTCCTGGACAATCTCGGCAATGATATCTTCACGCTGGGTCAGCCATGTTGCTACATTGGCGGAATACACCCATTTTGTTACCAGGCAGATCAGCAGGCAATAGTTGCTGTGCCAGTTGATGACTGAGTTTTTCTCGT
>Ga0207416_1002022_pt1 | contig 23730 bp, 24 predicted proteins | sample PaiPotPPM11metaG_FD_184107 | JGI IMG/M metagenome (GOLD analysis project Ga0207416, IMG submission 184107) | Iron sulfur acid spring bacterial and archeal communities from Banff, Canada, to study Microbial Dark Matter (Phase II) - Paint Pots PPM... ...
TTGAATACCAGGCGCTAACCGTGAGCTCGCAGCGTGCCAACGTGGCCTCCTGCATCGGCAGCGTTGTTGGTGCTGTGGCCGGCGTCGCCGCGGCCGGGGTCAGTGCCGCCTTCGACCAGCCCGGCGCAGCGGCAAGTGAGGCCGGCAATGCCCTTGTTTCCGGTGCCGTCGATACCGGGGTCAACTGTGCTCTCGCAGCTGTACCCACAGGCGAAGCTGAGGGCACGGTCGGAAAAGCGGGGGCGGTTCAGGCATCGCGGGCGGCAAGATCAATCCCTCAGGAATCACTCGACGTGCTTGGCTACGTTGAGAGTCACGCTGCTGCTCCGCCCGGCTATGTGGGCGGGCGAATTTTCCTGAATGATGGCCGGAACCTAGGCGAGGTACTTCCAAAAGCAAACGCGGCCGGAAATCCCATTACCTACAGAGAGTGGGACATTCGGCCCCATGTCGGACCGCGAGGTCCAGAGCGCTTGGTTACAGGCAGCGACGGAAGTTCCTGGTACACCCCTGACCACTACAATTCCTTCGATCAGATCTTCTGAGGGAAGCCGCAGTAATCATGCATCAACCCGGCGAGCCGGGCCCGCCATACTTTCATCTTGTGGAAACGGGTGCTGAACTGACCAACGCTGCAGTTCAAACAGCCTCTAGGACCGGAGTTTTTGTTGCTGAGGTTGATGGGGGGAGGTCCCGGACGACGCCGGACTTCTTTGGGCAAATTGGACGGGCTTTCCAATTTCCGGATTATTTTGGCCACAATTGGAACGCGGTAGACGAGTGCCTCGCCGATCTAAACTGGGCCCAAGCGGATGCGTACACCCTGGTAGTCAGGGATGCCTGGTTGCTGCTGAGTAGCGAAGCGCCAGACGAACGGCGGTTACTCTGGCGCATTTTGTCCCGGGTCGCCGAGGAATGGAAGGCCCCAGCCACCGTGGGAGCGTCATGGGCTCATGGGCGCATCGCATTCCACGTCTTCCTGCTCGGCCCTCGTGAGGAGTTACCGACCATGGCAAGCGAGATCGAGGCGGTCGGATGTGCCGCTGAGATCGTTTATGCGTAGGCATACGGAGCCTTCAAAATGATCTTCGAAACGGTGGATCGAGTGTTGGGAACCAGCGCGTTCGATTCAGGTCCTTAACGCTACGCGTAACAAGGCGGAAATCTGGATCGACCCTCCATCCGACGAGACACTTCTGCGTGTTCACGTCTGGCACTATGGTCGTCGGCGCAGGGATTTGAGCGGCACCCTGGACCAGCTGCCCGATATGCTTGACTCGGCTTACGGGAGTGCGAAGCAGTGGTTGGGCATAACGTAGCGAAGCTCACACCACCAGCCAGTGGCGATTGACCTACCTTGAAATGTGAAGCTTCCATCTAAGTCTCACGAATTCGCACGCGGTCCAGAGCTTTAAACGCTCACGGAGAGCATGCAGTGAGGGCTGATTCCCTTCCACAGGGATTGCGTCGAGCCGTGCTAGCGGTCGTCCTGCTGTGTTCGGCCGTGATCACTGCCAGCGACGCGGGTCCTGACGGCACAGTCGCCTACGGTTACGACAACAAGTCTCGCCTCGCCTCGTTGACCGACCCGGTGGGCGGGATCTTTAGCTACAGCTACGACAGCGTCTGGCGTCTGACCGGGCTGAGCAGGCCAAACGGCGTCAACGACGCCCTCTCCTATGACGCAGCGGGGAATCTTTTGAGCCGGAGGGCGAGCCTGGGCGCCACCGCCCTGTACAACGCCGCCTACAGCTACGACTCGAATGGCCGGAGGGCAACCTTTGCCGACCCCACCGGGACCTCCAGCTACAACTTCAACGCTTCTGGCGAATTGACCGCCGCGGCGCATCCGGCGGGCGGACTGGCCAGCGAGCAGTTCGCCTATGACGCCGCTGGGAACCGGACAGCGTCCGCCAGCATGGCGGCCGGCTCGTTTGGCTACGACACCGCCAACCGGCTGCTGAGTGACGCGCACTCGACCTACAGCTACGACAACGAGGGCGACCTGACCTCGAAGACCAACAAGGCGATGGGTACCGCGACCACCTACGCCTGGAACATGCGGCATCAGTTGACCTCGATCAGCTTTCCCGACGGCACGACGACCACATACCGTTACGACCCGCTGGGCCGGCGGATCGAAAGCAACGTCGCCGGCGTCGTTACACGCGATGTCTACGACGGCCAGAACGTGCGCCTCCGCTACGACGGCAGCAACACCCTGACCGCGTCCTTTGTCGACGCGGGGGTGGATGGGCATCTCGAGGAAACCCAGGCAGGCCAGCGTCTCTTCTACCTGCAGGACGGCTCCAACAGCACGGTGCAGCTCACCAACAGCAGTGGGGCGAGCGTCGCCAGCTATGGCTACGACAGCTTCGGCAACCCTGCAGCGTCGAACGGCAGCAGCCCGGCGAACCCATTCACCTACACCGGCCGGGAGTTCGATGGCAAGAGCGGCCTCTACTACTACCGCTCGCGCTACTACGCGGCCGACCAGGGCCGCTTCATCTCCGAGGACCCGATCGGGCATCTCAACGCCTACACCTACACCCAGAACGACCCGGTCGACTTTGCCGATCCCTCCGGGGCGCTGGCGGTTGAATACCAGGCGCTAACCGTGAGCTCGCAGCGTGCCAACGTGGCCTCCTGCATCGGCAGCGTTGTTGGTGCTGTGGCCGGCGTCGCCGCGGCCGGGGTCAGTGCCGCCTTCGACCAGCCCGGCGCCGCCGCATCCCAGGCTGCCGGGGCAATGGCTACCGGAGCGCTCGATGCCGGAGTCAGCTGCGCTCTGGCCGCGATCCCGGGGGGCGCCAGCGAAGAATCCTCCGCGGTGGCCGACGACTTCGTAGTGGTTCGCGGCGGCACCAAACCGCTGCCCCCGGCTGGAGAGGTCTTCTCCGGCGCAGCAGGGCGGACGGTAGAGGAGGCGGCAAGCGGGGTGCCGCACGGCATCATACGCTCAACAACGGCCGGGCAAATCCGTGCCGCTGGGGGAAGCGTGGAGTTCAAACCTGAGTTAACCCGGTCCGGGGTGATGAACGACAAGCACGTAAACATATGTATGGGCCCAGGGGAGTGCCCATTCGGCGATCCATTTCCTAACCCGGTGCCGCCGGGCAGTAGAATCCAGTAAACACAAATGACGTGGTTACCGATCACGTACCGGGACTTTCATGACGTCCCCAGGGCATTCGTCGTACAGCGCAACGGCGATCTGTATTTTTTTGACTGTCCCTTCGATCCAGCAGTTGATGACTATCCTGATGAGTACACGGTCTATCGGCTACCTGAGGAGTTCGCTAGGGACAAGGATCACATTCCTTGGGATAACCCATCTGCGTCCGGCAAGGTCGTGGGCCGGCTCCCCATAGCTGCTGTCCGGCTCGATCCGTCCAAACGGGTATCCGTAGACGACCGGATTTTTGAACTCCTCTAGACGGAATCCGGACGCAACGAGCTGCCAGGCATCATCGATGGCCTGGCGGTTGACCTGATCGACGTAGCTGATACGTTCGACGAAGCCGACCGTACGTTCGGTTACAGACGCGGGTCACAGCGAGTTGAGACGGCGGGGCCCCGATAACGTCGGAGGCGACTGCCGCCACCGCGAGCTCATGAGTCTCAGGGCCCGCTCCCTCACGCTAGCCCGACTCCTGGCGGCGGCCACTCTAGTTGTTCTGTCCGCACCCGGTACGGCGTCCGCGAGTATGGCTGCCGGCCCCTTTGGCTACGACACCGCCAACCGTCTTCTGAGTGACGCCCGCTCGACCTACAGCTACGAGAACGAAGGTGACCTGACGTCGAAGACCGACAGGGCCACGGGTACCGCGACCACCTACGCGTGGAACATGCGCCACCAGCTGACCTCTGTCAGCTTCTCCGACGGGACAACGACTGCGTACCGATACGACCCGCTGGGCCGCCGGATCGAGAGCAACGCGGCCGGCGTGGTGACGCGCGACGTCTACGACGGGCAGAACGTGCGCCTCCGCTACGACGGGAGCAACACCCTGACAGCGTCCTTTGTCGACGCCGGCGTCGACGGTCACCTCGAGGAGACGCAGGCCGGCCAGCGCCTCTTCTACCTGCAGGACGGCTCCAACAGCACGGTGCAGCTCACCAACAGCAGTGGGGCGAGCGTCGCCAGCTATGCCTACGACAGCTTCGGCAACCCGGCGGCGTCGAACACTGCGAGCCCGGCCAACCCCTTCACCTACACCGGCCGGGAGTTCGATGGCAAGAGCGGCCTCTACTACTACCGCTCGCGCTACTACGCGCCGGACCCGGGCCGCTTCATTTCCGAGGACGCGATCGGGCATCTCAACGCCTACGCCTACACGCAGAACGACCCGGCGGACTTCGCTGATCCCTCCGGAGCGCTGGCGATTGAATACCAGGCCCTGACAGTGAGCGCCCAGCGTGCCAACGTGGCCTCCTGCATCTCGAGCGCCGTTGAGGCAGTCGCGGGGGTGGCTGCGGCCGGTGTCAGTGCTGGCTTCGACCAGCCCGGCGCGGCTACCAGCGAAGCTGGTAATGCCCTAGTTGCCGGAGCGGTCAATACCGGCGTCAGTTGTGCCCTGGCCGCTAACCCAGCGCGCGCCGCAGGGGGCGCACGAATACGGTTCCGGCCGAACACGTCCCACATCTTTCGGGTCGCCGCGGGCCACCTGGCCAAGGACACAGCGGAGAATCGCGCGCTGCTTGAGGGTGCCATCAAGGCCGGCAACCTGGTTGGCAGACGAGGTCCAGGCGGTAGTATCAGCGTCTACCGGGAACTACTCGCAGATGGGCGGCAAGTGTGGGTAGAGGTGCGCAAGGGGATCGAGATCACAAACGGCGGCGTAAACGACTTTCCACGACCCTAGGAGGCCCGTTGGAGATAACTGATCGCGCGGCTTTCGTCGCAATGAAGTTGTTTTTGGAGCGGTTCTACGCGCGAGCAGGCAACGACATGGAGACGCTCATCGCTGATATCAGCCTCGAGGCGGATGGCAAGCCGTTGGATCCCGCCGCCTGGGACGACTGGATAAGTTGCGTCGAGAAGGCGAAGGGGTAAGACTTTTCTCTAGACGGACATCTAGTCGCGATCAGCCGCGACGCACGTGGACTTCAAAAATCACGGGCCGGGAGCTCTGTCAGGTCACGGCCACGTGTGCCCGGAGCCTGGAAATCCGGCCTCCGGCCACGGTCCCGGCAACCCACACATCCCATTCGGCGATCTGCCGCCAGGTTGGGGCGATACGCCGCCTGGAGTTGATCCGATGACGCCGATCGGACAATGACGATCCACTTGTCAGCTGAGGACGTTCCTGCATTCCTCGCCCGATTTTGGAATTTCGGGGACGCAGTGGTGCGGCGGGTCGCGATCGAGCTGACACGTGACCGCCCTAGTAGGCTCGCGGTTGTAGAGGTTCTCGCCAGGGATTCAACGGCCAGCGACCAGTGGGTAACCTGCCGGCTCACGATGCGGCGATTAGCTGAGTTCCGAGTCACCGAGGGCCGTACTAGTTACCAAGTTCTCTCCGGGGGACTGCAAATTGCGTGGCAAGACGGCATAGTTTTCGTTGACTTCGGTTCAGACACCGAGCTTCTCGGCGATGCAGAGGCCTTTAGGGGATCTGCCTTCTACTTCGGATGCTCCAGCATCGAATGGGAGGTGCGACCGTATGACGCAACCTGACCGCCCATAACGCCTATCGAAGAAGGCACTCATCCCTCCGTACTCGATCCACCAGCTCCGCAAGGACATGGCCTCGTGGACAAGAGTTAGAAGACCCGCATGAACCCAGTCGAACGTTCTACACGACTACGGTAGGGTCATCGGCAGCGACCAATTTGGCAGTCCGGCAACACGTGGATAGACCTAAGAGTTCGCGCGAAGAGTTGCTGGCTGACCCGCGCCTTGACTGGCCGACCAGTCGGGTGCCTCAGTTGACCCTCTCTTGGACAATAGTTCGGCAGTGAGCACTGGGTTTCTTTGGGAGGTGTCGCGTCGAGCCATGCTGGGGGTGATCCTAGTGTGTTCGGCCGCGATCACCGTGGCAGGTCCCGACGGCACGATCGCATATGGCTAAGACAACAACTCTCGCCTCGCTTCGCTGACCGATCCGGCGGGTGGGAGCTTTGGCTTCGGCTACGACAGCGTCTGGCGTTTGACCGGGCTGAGCCGGCCCAACGGAGTCAACGACTCCATCACTTATGAAGCGGCCGGAAACCTGCTGAGCCGAACGGCCAGCCTGGGCGCGAACAACTTATATGGCGCCTCCTATAGCTACGACTCGAATGGCCGCCGGGCAACCTTTGCCGATCCCAGCGGCACCTCTAGTTACAGCTTCAACTCGGCCGGCGAACTGACTGCCGCCGCGCATCCGGCGGGCGGACTGGCCAGCGAGCAGTTCGCCTATGACGCCGCTGGGAACCGGACGGCGTCCGCCAGCATGGCGGCCGGCTCGTTTGGCTACGACAGCGCCAACCGGCTTCTGGGTGACGCGCGCTCGACCTACAGCTACGACAACGAGGGTGACCTGACCTCGAAGACGGACAGGGCGACGGGTACCGCGACCACCTACGCCTGGAACATGCGCCACCAGCTGACCTCGATCAGCTTCCCGGACGGCACGACCACAACCTACCGTTACGACCCGCTGGGCCGGCGGATCGAAAGCAACGTGGCCGGGGTGGTGACACGCGATGTCTACGACGGGCAGAACGTGCGCCTCCGCTACGACGGCAGCAACACATTGACCGCCTCCTTTGTCGACGCTGGCGTCGACGGGCATCTCGAGGAAACGCAGGCTGGCCAGCGCCTCTTCTACCTGCAGGACGGCTCCAACAGCACGGTGCAGCTCACCAACAGCAGCGGGTCGAGCGTCGCCTCCTATGCGTACGACAGCTTCGGGAACCCGGCGGCATCCAACAGTGCGAGTCCGGCCAACCCCTTCACCTACACCGGCCGGGAGTTCGACGACAAGAGCGGGCTGTACTACTACCGCTCGCGCTACTACGCGCCCGACCAGGGCCGCTTCATTTCCGAGGATCCGATCGGCCACCTCAACGCCTACACCTACACCCAGAACGACCCGGTTGGACTTCGCCGATCCGTCCGGGGCGCTGGCGGTTGAATACCAGGCCCTCACCGTCAGCATGCAGCGCGCAAACGTCGCTTCCTGTATCTCGAGCGCGGTCGAGGCAGTCGGCCAGGTGGCTGCAGCCGGTGTTAGCGCCGGCTTCGACCAGCCCGGCGCCGCGGCATCTCAGGCTGCCGGGGCCCTCGTTGCCGGTGCGGTTGTTACCGGCGTCAGCTGTGCCTTAGCGGCTAGCCCAGGAGGCGCCGCGGAGCCAGGGAACGACCTGCATCTTGCACTCGGTCCAATGAAGACCCTTAAGGGGTTCGCCGCGGAAAAGAACGCAATCACGTGGGCACATCCAATGTTCGAAGACATCTGGCGCTCTGGCATAGGCGGCGCACGCGAGAAGAGCCTGGCGATTATCGACCGGGTTGCATCCTTGGGCGGCCGAATAAGCTTCGATGCGCGTCCGGCCTTCTCAGAATCGGCAGCGCTTGACCCCGCATCAGAATTTTTCAGCAGCGTTCTTTCCACCGAATTTCGTAAAGTCAGTGAGAATCCCGCTCTTCGAGCGATCACCGATATCATTAGGAACTGACTGTGTCAGTTACGCGCCACTTTGAGCAGGACGAGTCCGTTCTCGGCGCCCCGCTGGAAGATTGGATTGCGCGCCATGTGATTTTTTGGCTAGCGCTCGCCGAGGTGGTTAATTGGCGGGAGGTCGCGGCGGCCACAGGGTTGTCACGTCTTGACCCGGCCCTTGATGACGTGAGGTCCGCCATTCAGAAACTACTACCCCCTGGGAGCGAGTCGAGCACCGTTACAACCGGGATCTTCGCCTATCTAATCCCGGGCGTGGGGGATGGCACTGTTGACCTATGTCGACGCACGTTGCGAGCTTTGCGTGAGACTGAACCGACCCTCACGATCAGAATAGGCATGGCTCCTCATCGTGGCACAGGACCATTCAAGGCCGGAGACCTGACTGCTCACGCAACGTGGGCTCTGGCCAGACACGCTCAGCAGAGTGCTGATGGGCTCGCCGTGTGGCTGGGCCCGCGTACTACAAACATCGAGCCGAGTGCTTGACCTACAGCGAGATCCTGCGGTGGACCGTTACAGGACACCACCGGCGCGCATAGCAACTCCGTTTACCACTAATAAAGGTGACCAGCGAAGACTTTGGATGTGCGATTCTTACCGTTGGGCGACCAGTCACAGGCGTGGACACCATAGACGGCCACCTTGTCAGTCAAGGGTCCCCTGGATCCGGACTACGATCAGCCGTCTAGCTATCCAGTGAGCGCATGGCGCGCCCGCTTCGCTTGTCTGATTTGCTCCGGTCTCCTGGCAGCGGGTGGCCTGGCCAGCGAGCAAGAGCGGCCTCTACTACTACCGCTCGTGTAAACACCGAAGGGCTGCAGCACGCTTTTGCGAACGGCACCTACCAATTCACGGGGACCTGAAAGTTCGGCTGCCGGGCTCGCTGGCGGTCGACGGTATGCACTAAGGGCCTAAACATGGCCGGATCCGTGACGGCCCGGTTTCTATGGCGTATCTGCCACGATGAGGAGAACGTGGGAGTCTACAGCGAAATTCTGCGGCACGCGCAGACAGGTACTTTAACGGCGGACGAGCTGGAGGGTGTCCTTTCGAAGTTCCGCTCCGGGATCGGTCACCATGCGGGAAAGGCCGAACTCGTCATGATTTTGGGAGAAGCAACGGTCACGGACCCTACCCGCGCCAGAACGGCTTTACTGAGCTCGCGCGAAGCGCGAGCGTACCTGGAGCCTCTACTCGACGCGACTGATGACCCGTGGCTGGTTCGCAATACACTGGACGTGCTCTGTAATTATTTGGGCGACTCCGGACGGATCCGCGATCGACTTTACTCCTTGGTTCGCCCGTCGGATTGGGACCCAGACGGCGACGCTCGCATCGTAGCGATAACCGCCCTCGGCAAATTGATCGCTCGAGAAGGCACCCCTGAAGGATTGACGGAGCTGCTTGCCATCGCCGAGAGTCCGTTGGACCCACTACAGGACTGGGCTGTCCGAGGATTGGCCCTCGCTCTAGGCGCGACACCACTGAGTCTGCCGAGTGCCCGCAAACGGATGCGATCGGACCCGGCGCTAGTTGAGCGCACTCTACAACGAGCGCGCGAGTGGCGCGACAGCGCTCCGTAACGTCCCAGCAGCAGCCAGCTGACTACGCGGAGCCTTGGGCCGTGGGCCAATCGCGTGCCGGTCGCGCCTGGCGATCAGCTCGTCCCGGACATCCCTGCGGAGGGGCTTCGAAGAAAGGCGCCCCAACGAGGAGCGTCAGGCGGCAGAGCACCCCCCGGGAGGCGCTAGCAATATGCTCGACAAGTCAGAGGGTTATCTGCCACGATAGGCGCTGAGTGCCGGATTACGCCGCCATTCTAGCCCGCGCCAAGAGAGGCGAACTCACAAAAGAAGACCTTGACGAAGTTCTGAGCCTAGCGCGCACTAATTTGCGCAGCCACCCAGATCGCTACCGAATGGTGATGACGATTGGCCATGCGACGTTGCAGGATGCAGCCGGCCGAACTCATCGGGTCAGGCTTGGTGCGACAGAAGGTCGAAGTCTCCTCGAGCCGCTGTTGGATGCCACCGAGGACCCGTGGCTCGTTCGAGAGGCATTGACCGTGCTGTGCTAGGCATCGGCCTGGATGACCTCTTGCGGATTGCAGGGGATCCGAACGACCAGCAAGGTGATTGGGCGATCCGAGCGCTAGCAGAGGCTGTCGGCGAGAAGGCCGCGTCGCTTCCACCGGTCCGAAAAGGAATGCGTTCCCGCCCCGAGCTGGTGGAGCGTGTGCTGACAAAGGCAGAAAAAGCCACCCCAGCCGGGGCATTCCTCGCGGCCTTCGGCAGGTTGAGTGTCAGTTGATGGTGTAAACACCGAAGCCCTGTAGCACACTCAGGACAATCGTGAGGGCTTGTCCGCGGCGGATTTGAAGGATGACGACGTGCAGTCCTGAGCGAAAGAAACTGGATGTTGCGCCCGAGCAGCGTTGTTGCTGCTACGACCCTGGAACCGTCTTCGCATGACACCGAGATCTCTCTGTCCCTCAAAAGAACGCGATCGACTACGCCTATAGACTCATCTCGTGCCTGCTCGACTCATCGACGGCCGCGCCCACGCCCGCGCCATCCGCGCCGAACTGCAAGCCGCGGTCGCAAGCCACCGCAACCAGCGGCCGCCGGGGATAACGGTCATCCAGGTGGGAGACGACCCCGCCTCGACGACCTACGTCCGAGGCAAGCACAAGGCCGCCGAGGAAGCCGGGTTTACGTCCGCGATCGAGCATGTGCAGCAGAGCACGCAGGCAGAGCTGAACGCCCGCATCGACCGGCTAGCCGCGGACCCGGCAGTCGACGGCATCCTGCTCCAGATGCCGCTGCCCAAGCACCTCGACCCCGACCAGGCGTTGGAGCGCATCCCGCCACGTAAAGATGTCGACGGATTGCATCCTTATAATGCCGGCCGGCTGGCGCAGGGGAATCCGACGTTCGTGCCCGCCACGCCGCTCGGTGTCCTGGAGTTGTTGAGGCGCGAGGGCATCGACCCCACCGGCAAACACGCAGTCGTCATCGGCCGCTCCCGTCTCGTTGGCCGGCCGCTGGCGCTGCTGCTGCTACAAAACCACGCCACCGTGACGATCGCCCACTCGCAATCAATTGACCTTGCCGCGATCGCGCGATCGGCGGAGATCCTGGTCGCGGCGACGGGCAGGGCCGGTCTGATCACCGCGGACTTCGTCCGGCCCGGCGCCGTCGTCATCGACGTCGGCATTACCCGCGACCCGGCAACCAACAGGCTGACCGGCGACGTCGACCGGGCGAGCGTCGAGCGGATCGCGTCGGCACTGACGCCGGTACCGGGAGGGGTGGGCCCGATGACCATCGCCATGCTGCTGGTCAATACCTACCGCGCCTACCGCCAGCATCTTTCCACGCCGTGACCTACGAGGAATCACTCGCCTACCTGAGCTCGCTCGGCCGTTTCGGTATCAAGCTCGGGCTGGAGCGCACACGTGCGCTGCTCAACGAGCTGGGGAATCCGCAGGAGCTGTTCCAGGGTGTGCTTGTGGCCGGGACCAACGGCAAGGGCTCCGTTTGCGCCATGCTCGCATCGGTCCTGCAGGAGGCAGGCTACAGCGTTGGCTTCATGCCCAAGCCGCACCTCGTTTCCTACACAGAACGTATCCAGGTGAACCAGCGCCCGATTGCCGAGGCCGACTTTGCGGCGCTTCTTACCTCGCTGCGACCGATGATCGACCGAGTCGCCGCCGAGCACGGGCCGCCGACGGAATTCGAAATCCTGACGACGGCGGCGCTTCACTACTTCGCCCGGGCCGGGATCGACCTGCTTGTCTGCGAGGTTGGACTGGGCGGCCGACTCGATTCCACGAATGTGCTCGACCTGGGCGTCGAGGTGATCACCAACATCGCGCTCGACCACACCCAGTACCTCGGGACAACGCTGGAAGCGATCGCCGCCGAGAAGGCCGGGATCCTCAAGCCCGAGAGCCTGGCGATCACCGGGGCGCGGCCGCCTGCCCTCGCCGTGATTGAGTCAGCCGCTCAGAAGCAAGCGATCCCTCTCTTGCGGCTCGGACAGGAGATCACGGTTGAGGCGGCCGATCGAGGCTGGGCCGGTGTGCTGGCGACGATAACCACGCCCGGCGGCACCTACAAGGATCTGCGGATCCCGTTGCTGGGGCTTTACCAGGCGGAGAATGCCGCGCTGGCTGTGGCCGGCGTCGATGCGCTGCGGGCGCGCGGCTGGGAGATTTCCAACGGTGAGTTGCGCAACGGGCTGGCGCATGCGAAATGGCCCGGCCGTCTGGAGATCATCGATCGAGATCCGATCGTCCTGGTCGATGGCGCGCACAATCCCGCGGCTCTAAAGCGCTCGCTGGCCACGGTCCAGGGCCTGGCGAGGGGAAAGCCGATGGTGATCGTCTTCGGCGCCATGAAGGACAAGGACCTGCCATCGATGCTGGAGCTATTGCGGGCAACCAACGCGCCGGTGACCTTCTCTCGCATCAACTGGCACCGTGCCGCCGAACCCGCTGACCTTGTAGCCCAATTCGGGACCGGCGCACCCTCTGCCGAGTCGGTCGGCGAGGCCCTGGAGCTGGCTCGTGAGCGAGCCGGCCACGACGGCATTGTCTTCGTTTGCGGCTCCCTCTATCTCGTTGGGGAAGCCAAGCAGAGCGCCAGGCAGGTCAGCGGCCCGCAGCCGCTGCGCGCCTAATTTCCGGCGGCGACCTTCATCTCGCTGTTGTAGCGGTCGCTGAGCGGTTGGAAGAGGGCCTTGTCCGCATTTACGGCCCCCGCCGTGTCGTAGGTCGATAGCTTCTGCGAGTCGGCGTCGAGTGCCGCCCGTTCTTTCTGAAAGGTCGCGAAGTCGTGCGCCTGGGCGGCTGAAAGCCAGGCCTTGAGATCGGTGACCAGCGACTTCAAATTCTCCAGGGCGGCCACGATCCGGATCGGAACGGCCGGGGGCTTGGCCAGCTTGGCGGCCTTTTGCAGGCTGGTGTCGGTCGCGTTCAGCTGGGCCAGAGTGCCGGTAATATCCACCGCTTGCTCCGCTTTGACAACCCCTTGAAACCCCTGGAATGTGTCGAAAAACGGGTGCAGGAAGTCAGCCTGTTGCTGGTAATAGGTAATGGCCTGGTCTGCATATGCCATGGCGGTCATACCGGCGTCGACGCGGTTCTGATCCCGACTCAGGATCCCCTGCTCCGGCAGCGTCAGCGGGGAGCCTTTCAAGCCCGGTCGGGCCTGGAGCAAAGCTGACCGGTCGGCCTTGACCAGCGCCTGGGCCTGGGCAATCTTGGGCTCGAACTGTGCCAGCGCGGCCTTTCCCGCGGACACGTCGGCTGTCGGCGAGCTGAGGTCGATCCCCTTGAAGGGATCCTGAGAAAGCGTGCCGGCCACCGTCTCCTGATGGGCGATGGTCGTCTTCAGCGCGGTCGGCGCGGTTGTTGGATCCACCGGCGGCGGATGCTCCGGCAATCAGGTACCCAATCAGAAGAACCAGAACCAGGACGATGGCGCCGATGATCAGCCACTTGCGAGACCGTCGTTGCGCGCCTGGAGGGGCGGGCCCAGGCTGAGCCAGCGTCGTCGTCGACCCGCTGCGCCAGATTCGGCTTCCGCCACCTGCTCCCCCGTTACTTACCGTCCTCTCATTGACCATACGCCACCTGGTGGGCCCGCTGTCAATGGCTGAGCTCGAACTCTTGCTGGTCCGGCCGGACTCTAGGATGGGACGGTGAAGATCGGCATCATGGTCGAGGGCCAGGAAGGGTTGACCTGGAAGCGGTGGTTCCGGATTGCGGAACGGGTCGAATCGCTCGGACTGGACTCGCTCTGGCGGTCCGACCATTTCTTCAGCGTCATGGGTCGCACCGAGAGAGATTCGCTTGAGGCCTGGACCTCGCTGACCGCGCTGGCCCAGCGGACCAGGCGCATCGCATTCGGGCCGTTGGTCAGCCCGATGACATTCCGCCATCCAGCGCTGCTTGCGCGTATGGCGGCCGCCGTTGACCTCCTCTCCGAGGGCCGGCTGGTCCTCGGGGTGGGCGCCGGCTGGAACGACGACGAGCACGCCGCCTACGGAATCAGGCTGCCGCCGCTTAAAGAGCGTATGGACCGTCTCGAGGAGGGCATCAAGGTTATCCGCGCCCTCTGGACAGGCGGCCCCATCGACCTGGATGGCGAGTACTACCCGCTTGACGGTGCTAGTGGGAACCCGCGGCCGCGGCAGCAACCCGGTCCACCGCTTTTAATCGGAGGCGACGGTGAGCTAAGCTTGCTCGCCATCGTGGCCCGCTACGCCGACGAATGGAACTCGCACGCAGCGGGGCCGGAGGCCTATCGGGCGAAGCGCGCCCGGCTGGAGGAGCATTGCCGCACCGTAGGCCGAGATCCGAAACAGATCCGGCGCTCGTGGATGGGCGGAGTGTTGATCGCCAAAGACAGGAACGCGCTGGAGCAGCGGGCGAGCTGGTTCAAGACGTTCCTGACGGCGCTCCAGGATGTACCCGCCGATCAGGTCATCGAGGCGCTCCGCTCGAAGTCCTGGCTGGTGGGCACGCCCCAGGAGATTTCCCTGCAGCTGGGTGAGTGGGCTGCCGCCGGCGTGCAGCGGGTGATGCTGCAGTACTACGACCTCGATGACATGGATGGTCTCGGACTGCTCGCGGAGGTGGCCAAAACGATATGAGGCAGTTCATACGCTTCGGTCGCAGTAGCTGGGTCTGAGAGGACGGCAAGACTACGCGATTTGCCAGCGTTGCAACGAGGGCATGCCTGGCGCTGTTCACCGGGTAACAGGGCACTTCGCGGGGAGCAAGCCGATCGCGCTTGACCTGCAATGAATGTGCCCGGGATCAACGTGAGCGCGTATGCGAAAGTCACGGACCTGACGGCCGCAACCATCGACCTGACCGGCCCATGGCACTGGCTGTGGCAGGGACAATTCCGCGCCCATCCCAACGACAGGGCGGATTTCCCGTGGGCTACGGAGACGTTGCCCTATTTCGTGGCGCGGGGGACCGCGCCGACGTACCCGGGTGTCCACTCTACGTGCCGCCCGGCTCGTACACCATGATCGTCCGCATTGCCAGCGAAGAGGCTGAACTGAAGCATCGGCCAACCTTCAATTTGTGGGTGCGCCCAACCCACAGACGGGGCTTTGGCAGCATGATCCGGCTTGCCAGCTCGTGGCCGACAGCCTCAGCCAGCAGCGGGCGTACCTGAATACCGATCTGAAGGCGTTGCGTGAGCTGGTCAAGTACATCGACCATGGCATCCCCACGCCCGCCGATCTGCAAGCCGTCTCCCCTTCGGCGACGCTTCCGGAGTTACGGAGAACGGCCGAGGACACGATCGCGATGCTCGGCCAGACCCCGCCGCGGTGGGCGTGGCGTCAGCCGTGGGTCGTAAGCTGGGTCGATGGTCGTTGCGGTGCTCGGCACCGGCAAGATGGGCGCTGCGATGGCGCGCCGCCTGCATGAGCGCGGCTTCGAGCTGCGACTCTGGAACAGGACCCGCGCCCGCGCCGAGCAACTCGGATTAGGAGAGGTCAGCGGGACGCCGGCGGAGGCGGCCGCGGGCGCGGAGATCGTAATCAGCATGCTGACCGACCCGAAGGCGGTTCGGGGTACCTACCTTGGGGAACGTGGTGCGCTCGAGGCGCCCGGACAGCGGATCTATGTCGACTCCAGCACGGTGAACCCGGGGGTCCACGAGGAGATCCTGAAGGCAACAACCGGACGCGGGTCGTCCTTTCTCGAGGCACCGGTTCTCGGAAGTGTTCCGGCCGTCGCCGCGGGCAAGCTATTCGTGCTGGTCGGTGGTGAGGAGGCTGTCCTCGCCAGGGCCCGCCCGGTGCTCGAGGCGCTGGGCGAGGTCCGTTACGTGGGCCCGCTCGGCTCGGCGGCCCGCCTCAAGTTGATCGCCAACAGCATGCTCGCGATCATCAGCGCGGCGGCGGCCGAACTGTTGAACGCCGGCCTTCGCAGCGGGCTCGACCGCGATCGTGTCTTTGAAGTCTTGACCAGGTTCGCACCCGCCCTGGAGGCGCGGCGGGCCGGCTATCTAGACGGACGCAACGAGCCGGCCAATTTCCGCCTGGCCGACCTGGTCAAGGATCTAAACCTGGCTCTCGACCTATACAGCGAGGCCGGGGCCGAAACGCCGCTGACGAAATCAGCGCGGGAGCTTTTTACCCGGGCCACGTCGGAGCACGGCGAGTCAGACATCGCCGCGATCAATGAGCTCTGGCGCCGGCCCGCGACAAGCCGGAGCTAGCCGCCTCCCGGTTAGCCGTGCGACTCGTCGTCCACCGGTTCGACGTGGACGACGGCGTCGGACACGATCGGAAGCTCACGCCGGATTCGCTCCGAGACCGCATGCCCCACCTCGTGCGCCTTCGCCAGCGTGAGCTGGCCGTCGACGTGCACGGACACATCCAGCAGTACGCTCTTGCCGGCTTGCCGAGCCCTGAGTGCGTGGTAGCCATGAAGCTGGGGGTCGGTCTCGAGGATTCGCTCGATCGCCGCCAGTGTCTTGCGGTCCGGCATAGCGTCGAGCAGCACCTGCGTGGTTTCGCGACCCTGCCGGATGGCGGTCGTGCCGATGATGACCGCGACCGCGATCCCCGCGGCGGGATCCGCCCAGTGGAAGCCGAACACCGCCACCAGCGACAGGCCGATAAAGACCGCGACTGACGCCCAGATGTCCGAGGTGAAGTGCAGGGCATCCGCGTCCAGAGCGGCGCTGCCGCCGTGAGCCTTTGACACACGTGCCAGGTAGCGGCTGACCACGATGTCGATAACAACCGCGCCGAGGACCACGACGAAGGAATACCAGGCAACGCGCACCGGCGAACTGACCACCAACCGGCGCACCGACTCGATCACGATCGCGATGCAGGTGGCGCCCAGCAGAAACATCTGGATCAGGCTCGAGATGTTCTCCGCCTTGGCATGTCCGAAGGCGTGCTCTTCGTCAGCCGGCTTCTCGGCGGTCCGGATCCCGGCGTAGGCGAAGATGCTGGCCGAGAGGTCCAGGAAGGAGTGCGCCGCGTCGGCGAGAATCGCCAGGCTGCCGGTCATCAACCCGACGGTGAGCTTGGCCGCGATCAGGACCAGGTTCACCGCGACGGAGTAGAGGGCAGCTGAAGCCTTGCTGTCCCGGCTGAACGCCACCGGGTGAGTGTGAGCGCGCTCCATACCCGGTAAAACTAACCTCCAGGCGCCTACTTGCAACCGCCAAAATACAGGCATGGGTCAAACGGGGCCGCAAGCTCCCCTGGCGCGAGCCGCGATCAGGGCAATGCATCCCTATGAGTGGGAGCCCCCCAGCGCCAGCATCGCCCGCCAGGCGGGCGTCCCCGAGGACCAGGTCGTCCGCTTCGACACCAACACCTTTCCATGGCCGGGGGTAGCGCTCCAGGATCTGCCGCCGCTGGCGCTCAACGAGTATCCGGACACCAGCTACGGGTCACTTACCCAGGCTATTGCCGATTACGCAGACGTCGTGCCAGACCGAATCACGGTAGGTGCCGGGGCGGACGAGATCCTTGACCTGTGTGCCAAGGCCTATATCGATGCCAGCACTGCGGTCGTGCTGGCGCGGCCGACCTATCCCATGTTCCGGATCCTGACCGAGATCGCCGGCGGCCGAATCGACGAGGTGCCGATGATCGACCTACGGCTCGATCGCGCCGCCTTCATCGAGCGTGCGCGGGCGGCGCGGCTGACCTGGCTGTGCAATCCGAACAACCCGACCGGCGAGTTGTTGCCATTGGACTTCGTCGCCGAGGTTGCCCAGGCAACGCCGGGCGTGCTGGTCGTCGATGAGGCCTATTTCGAGATGTCCGGCGTCACAGCGCTGCCGCTGATCGAATCGATGCCCAATGTCGTGATCAGCCGGACGCTGAGCAAGGCCTTCGGCCTGGCCGGTGTGCGAGTCGGCTATGCCTTGGCGGGACCGGCGATCAGCGATGCCCTGCGGCGGGTGCGCCCGCCAGGCAGCATCAGCGTCATCTCCGAGGCCCTGGGCGCGCGTTCGCTGCGAGACCTCCAAGGTATGCGCAAGCGCGTAGCCACCATCGCCTCGGAGCGCGAGCGCCTCCGCGGCGAGCTGATCGGGCTCGGCTTCGAGGTGCGCGATTCAGCGGCAAACTTCCTGCTGGTGCACGCCGGTCGAGCGGCCGCGCCCGCCTTGCTCAAGTCGGGACTGGTGGTCCGGACCTTTGGAGCCAGCCATCCGCTGGCGGAGTACATCCGCGTCACCGTGCGCCGGCCGGAGGAGAATTGGCGCCTTGCCGAGGCGCTCAGGCAGTACCGGAGGCAACCAGCGTCGTAGTCGGGCTTAGTGGTGGCGCTTCCGCTTCTTGTGGCCGGGCTGGCCGTTGCCGGTTACCCCAGCCGCCATCGGCTCGTCATCGACCGGCACACCGTCGGCAGACGCGACTGGTGCGTTCCCCTGGGTCTCGACACGCGGTTCTTCACGCCGGATAGTGCCGCTCACCTGCCGGGTCTGCTCGACGATCCGCTTGCTGACCGTTACGTACTCCCGGACTATGACCCGCTTGTGCAGCACGATTTGCTCCTCGCGAACGGGGATGCGGGTGATGTCCTGGTCGGCGCCGAGCTCGGTGATGGTCTCGTCGGGCTCGAGGCGGTTCTCTTCGGTGGTCTGGCTCTCCTCGGTGATGACGGACTGCGCGTGCGGGACGGTCACGCGCTCGACGACGATCTCTTCGCGGCGGATGGGGACTTCGATCGTTCGGTTCTCCGTCACGACGCGCTTGCGAATGCGCAGCTCGCCGGTCTGCACGGCGACGGTTTGTGGCACCAGTTCCTCCTCGTAGAGAGGCACGCGCTGGTCGCCGCCGGTATGGCCGGTCCCGGACTCGCCGCTGGCCGCCTCGCCGGCGTCGATGTCATGGGCGCCGGAGCGTTCGAGGATATCGCTCGCTTCGAGCCGTCGCTCGCGCGCAATGACGGTCACCGTGGTTTTGCGATCGCGGTCTTCCTCAGGCAGGAGGGCGTCGAAGAGCTTGCTTTCCGGCTGCTTGACCTCGATCACTTCCTGGTGGAATCCGGCCTCGCGCAATGCGTCAACCGCGCTCTGGGCCGACGTCGGATCGTCGAACACGCCGCTTACGGATAGCGGATCGCTCATATCTGACCCTCCCTGAGTGGTGGGCGAGGAAGGCTTGCCTCCTCGCCCGATGAATTACCTACTTCTGGATGTCGGAGTCGGATTCGATACGTGGCTCCTCGTGTGAGACCTCGCCGCTGACCCGCTGCGTCTCCTCGACCTGTCGCTTGCCGATGCTGACTTCCTCTTTGACGTAGGGTTGCTTGTCAGCGTAAACGCGCTCCTCGCGAAGGGGGACGTTGATCTCGCCCTCGCCCATCTCGCCGTCGGCCTGGCGCGCCTCGACGGGATGGCGCTCGAGCACCGGCTCCTCGTGGGTCACCGGTACGTCCATCGACTGGTTCTCCGTCACGACGTCCTTCTTGAGGCGGACGTTGCCGCTTTCGACCACGTCCTTTTCCGCTACGAGCTTCTCCGCTTTCAGATCCATCGTTTGATCGTCCTGCTTGCTCATCTGCATCTCCTTGTGTGCGGGTTATCGCTGGTGATGGTCGCCGAGATTGTTTTCAATGCGTGGTTCTTCCCGGCGCACATCGCCGGAGATCGTCTGTGTCTCCTCGACCTCTCGCTTGCCGATGCCGACCTCTTCCTTCACGTAGGACTGCTTGGCGACGTGGACCTTCTCTTCGCGAACCGGTACGTTCAACTCGCCTTCACCGATCGTTGCGCCCTGGGCCTCGCGGGCTTCAACCGGATGGCGTTCGAGTACGACCTCCTCGTGCTTGACCGGGACGTCCATCTGGCGCTGCTCGGTGACGACCTCTTTGCGCAGCTTCACGTTGCCGCTCTCGACCGTCTCCTTGCGGGTGGCAAGCTTCTCTGCCATCAGGGGCATCCGCTCGCCCTCTGCGGATTGCGTGCTCTCGAACTCGGGCCGCCGCGTCTGCATGTCGTAGGCGCCGGCACCCTGCAGGATTGAGCGGGCCTCCTCGTAGCGGCCGCCACTCTTCACTGTCACCAGGCTGCGGCCGGAGCGGGCCTCGCCTTCGTAGTACTGGGCTTCGTCGTGGGGCACGCCCAGGCTGGTCAGTGCGCCGATCAGGCTGCCACCCGCGGCGCCCAGTCCGGCGCCCGCCGCCGTGACTGCGAGGATGCCGCCGGCCAGAAGCGGGCCGATGCCGGGGATCAGGCCGGCCGCGATGGCGCCGGCGATGCCGCCAACGACACCACCCGCGACCGCGCCACCGATGACGTGGCCGCCGCTGGTGTAGCCACCTTCCGTTCCGGCGTCGCCCTTTTTCTCGTCCTGGTTCGGGGTCGTATAGCCGATCTGGTCGTCGCGAAAGCCGGCCTGCTTCAGGTCCCGGACGGCCCGGTCGGCCGCGTTACGGTCCTGGAAGACGCCGACGGCTGTATCTCGTTCCTGGGCCATGGATGCTACCTCCTCGAATATGACTTTTGTCGTGTCGCGTAAGACGATAGCCACGCTATAACGTCTGGCGCAAATCCGTATTCAGCGAGGCGATCGCCGAACACATCCCTACGGCCGGCTCAGTTCCTGCCAGGCATGGGATTCAGTCGGTTTGTTCGGACAATTGCCGGTGTCGCTGCCGCCGGTCGTCAGGACCAGCGAGCTGTCTTTGAAATCCAGATTGTGTCCGTTGACCACCAGGTGGATGACCGGAACATCAGACGACCGGCCGCCACAGGTGTCGCCGGGGGCTTCGGAGGTATCGAAATCGGTCAGCAGCGGATTGGGCTGAAGCACGCTCGTCTGGGTGAGTATCAGGCTGCGGTGCGCACCGAGTCGCATTCCGGAACCCCAGAGCTCGTAGTGATGCGTGCCGATGTCAACGGCGACCCGATCGATCACGATCTCGCCTGCAGTGCGATTGTCTATGCGCACGGCTCCGGCGTCCCAGGTCGGGCCCTTCCCCGCGAAGTCGACGCCCGGAGCTCCGGCCCAGGGTGTAGGGAAGACGGCCGGCTGCCCCGCGGCTGGCGGGCGGCTGTCCGCGTAGGCGACGTAGACTCCGACAGCCGGCGCCTGGGAGGCGACGACGATGGCGGCAACGACGGCGGCCGCGCCTCCGCCGCCCACCCAGGGCCAGTGTTTGGCCACCCACGTCCCGACCGTGTGCAGCGTTCCTCCAAGCGTCGGAGCGACCACGACCCCGCCCGCGAGGGCGCCAAAGGCCCGATCCGCAAGGTCCGGAGAGGGTGGCTCGATTCCCGCCCGCAGCGCTGCTCTGATCTGGGCGCGCAGTCCGTCGTTCACGGTTCTGTCCTTCCTCGCTCGTCGAGCCCCGGGCGCAAGCGCTTCAATGCTCGGTAAAGACGTGCCTTCGCCGCGGCGGGCGTCAGGCCAAGGATGCCGGCGGTCTCCTCCAGTTCGAGGTCGAGCCCGTAAAAGAGGAAGAGGACGAGGCGATCCGGCCGGCTCAGGGTTCGCAAAGCCTGGTGAAGATCAGCCGTCTCCGCAAGCTGGTCTTCGGAAGGTCCCGACGGTTGGGCTACTTCGGGAAGTTTGATAACGCTGCTCCAGCGCCTGCGCCGGCTCATGCGGCACTCGTTGGCAACGATCTGCAGGAACCAGGCACGCACCGAGTTTTCGGTTCGTGCCTGCCTCAGCTTGGTCCAGGCCTTGATCACCGCTTCCTGAACGGCGTCCTCGGCATCCTGTCGGTGGCCGAGCAGTGTGAAGGCCAGTCCGTAGCCTGGCTCGACCAGCGGGCGGATCATGGACTCGAAGGCCTCGCGGTCGCCGGCCTGCGCCCGCTGCAGAAGGCCGGGAGTGTCAGTGGTGGGCGCCATGTCCACGCTGTCGACGATACGCGCCGATCATCGCAATCTGCCAGCGAAGACGCTCGTTTACAGCAATTGCAACCGATGACGCGCCTGGCGCATCTAATTTCTAGTGATCGTTTGGGTGTGGCATCGTGCTGGCGCAAGCCAACGCTGAGCTCGCGGCCTTAAGAATGGCATCTGGTCCACCGGATCAGGTCGAGCTACTAACGCGCGCCTACTCCCGTCTCGATTGGGTTATCACCCAGCTGGAGATCTTCCATCTCGCCGGCAAGACCAGGGTCCCCGAGGCATTCAAGGCGCACCTGCTGGCTACCAACGGGCTGATGCCATCGCCGATCGAGCCACCGGCGGTTTGGAATGCGCTGATCCGTCGAACGATCGACCAGTGCTTCGAGCTGCAGGAGCGGATAAAAGAGGAGATCCACCGGCTCGAAGGAGACTGAAAGCTCGGGCCGGGCTGTCCTCATCGTCCGGCAGCCTCAGGTGGATGATCTGATAGCGATGCTGTAACGCGCTCGGGGAGCTGATCCGTTTGACACTTTTGACCGATCGAACGAGAATGGCGAGCGCCAGTGATGAAGCTCAAGACAGCCTTTTTGCCTGCCCTGGTGCTGGCGGCCGCGGGCATCGCCCTCTTTAACAACCAGCTCGGAGCGCTCGCTTATAGCAGCGGCTCGACCGGGTACGACATAAGTTATCCCCAGTGCGGTGGCGCCTATCCGACGGGCGCCTTCGGCATCATCGGGGTCAACGGCGGCTATCCCTTCACTTACTACAACTCGTGCCTCGCCGATGAGGTGAGCCACACCCCGAACGCAGCCCTGTATGTCAACACGGGGTACGACCCCGGCTACACCAAGGTGGACTCAACCCACAGCACCGCGGCATGCGTCACCCAGTCAGCGTCGGTCTCGGGGAACCCCTCGCAGCAGGCCGCCTGGGCGGTCGGCTGCAGTGAGGCAAGCCGGTCGATCACCTACGCGACCTCCCAGGGCGTCGCCAATCCGAGCAGCTGGTGGCTCGACGTGGAGACCGCCAACAGCTGGTCGTCTACGGACCTATCGCTGAACCAGTACACGCTGCAGGGTGTTGTCGACACCCTGCTTCGCCAGTCGCCGGCCGCCGTCGGAATCTACTCGACCGGCTATCAGTGGAAGACCATCGTTGGCTCACTGCCAGTCACGGGTATCGTCGCCGACTGGGTCGCTACCGGCGCCTCCACTTCGAAGCGGGCCAGGGCCTACTGCGGCACCGGCTTCACCGGGGCAAAGGTCTGGTTCGTCCAGTACATCCGCTCCGGCTTCGACACCGACTACGCCTGCTAGACGTTAGAGGTTGACGAGGGGCACGCCAAACTGGGCGTGCAGGCGAGCCGCGACCAGCGACCGGTGACAGGCGCGCGCGTCGCGCTCGACGCAGAGTAGCGCCGACGTGCGGTCATCCGGCAGTGACTCGAGCAGTCTGACGAGGTCGACGCTGTCAAGCACCTCCGTTAAATAGCGCCGGCGGTACTCTTCCGCCAGCTCGACCCGCGAGCGCTTGCCAACTCCGAGCCGGTCGTCCTCGCGATATTGCAGATGGCGCAGCTCGGTGGTGGGCGCCAGCTCGGGCCGGTGCTGGTAGGAGATCGCGGCCTGCTTGAGCGCGGCCTGCAGCCGCAGCGAGTTGGCCCAGGCGTACTGCGGTCCGCGCACGCCGCGTCGCTGGCGGACGTCGACGACCGTGGAAACCCGGCCACTGCGCAGCTTGCGTAAGAAGTCATCGAGGCTGGAGTCGTAGACGCCGATGGTTGCGATCGTGCGCATCGGCGCGGCAGTTAGCTGACGCTGACGAGTGTGGCCTGCCGCTCTCCGCCAGGTGTCTTGAAAGTTACGGTGTCGCCGGCCTTTCGATCAACCAGGGCGCTTCCCATCGGGGATGCGATCGACATCAGGCCGCGCGCCATGTTGCCCTCGGTCGGGCCGACGATCTCGTAGCTCGACTCCCCGAACTCGTCGCGAACCACCACTTTGGAGCCGATCCGGACCACTCCGGTGGCGCCGGATTCAACCACGACCTGGGCCCGGCGGAGGGTCGCCTCGACCGTCTGGATCTTCCCGTCGAGCATGCCGAGGTGCTGGCGGGCGTCGTGGTAGGCGAAATTCTCGCTCAGGTCGCCCTGGGATCGCGCCGCCGAAACCTCCTCGACCAGCCCCGGGCGG
>Ga0207416_1002025_pt1 | contig 23716 bp, 20 predicted proteins | sample PaiPotPPM11metaG_FD_184107 | JGI IMG/M metagenome (GOLD analysis project Ga0207416, IMG submission 184107) | Iron sulfur acid spring bacterial and archeal communities from Banff, Canada, to study Microbial Dark Matter (Phase II) - Paint Pots PPM... ...
AAGAGCTATGATGCAGGAGAAGCGCGAGCAGCTGGACGCCGTCATCGCGGCCATCGACGAAACGCAAAGCCTGCTGCAAACCAACCAGCAGGAATGGGAATCTATTGTTCGAGTGATCCGGGTGATGCAAAAGTCACAAACCAACGATTGGCGCAAGAAATACTTTTCCGATGCGCAACTCCAGCAAATGGAAGAGCTGAGCAAACAATCTTACACCGGGGAGCAGCGAGCTAAATTAGCCGAATGGGGCCAGGACTGGAGCGAGGAGGATCAGCGCGTCGCCACTCAGCAGTGGAGCGCCTTCACCACCGAACTACAGCATCTCACCGCCGCAGGCGCCGACCCGGCCAGCCCCGAAGCGCAGGCCCTCGCCGCCCACTGGGCAACCCTGATAGGCGGCTTCACTCATGGCGACCCCGGCATTCAGGAAGGACTGAAAAACCTGTACAGCAATCTGGGAAAAATGCCTGCCAGTGAAAGACCCTTTCCCATGCCTTATAACAGGGAGGAAGAAGCGTTCATGCGAAATATGATCGAAGTTTATTGGGAGAACCAGAAGTAGCCCTGTAGCGCACGGGCATGACGACCGCGCGGGGCATGGCGACCGCAAGGGTCGCCACTACTATACGACGCTTCTTGCACGTTTTCGTGTATAGTAGTGGCGACCCTTGCGGTCGCCATGCCCCCCAAAAGAACACAACGAAAAGGCTACATCTAAATATTTGAGATAGTACCTTTTTGCTCTGCTTTTTCACTGGCTTGCGTGATGGATGAGCGCGGGACTAGCCGGGCTGGCGGGTGCGGCGCTGTTTGCGGCGCTGGGCTGCCGCTTTGCGCTTGCGGCGCGCCTGCGGGCTTTCGTAGTGCGTGCGACGACGCGCCTCGGAAAGCACTCCATCTTGCTGGACTTTACGGTTAAAGCGTTTGAGCGCCTGCTCAAACGAATCTCCTGGATTTACTTTTACTTCACTCATAAGCTATTACCAACGCGATCTTCGATCATCACTTCGGCCAGACTTCTGCGGCTGATAGCAATCACTACAATAAACAGGTTTGTCGCTGCGGGGTTGGAACGGCACCTGCGCCTCGTTGCCGCAACTCGAACAAGTCACAGTATACATCTGGCGGGGTTCGCGAGCGCCACCACTGCGACTGCCATACCCACCGCCGGACTGCCCCTTACGCGCAGCGCGGCATGATGGACAACGGGTTGGAGAATTCGTCAGATTATGACTGGCGTAAAATTCCTGCTCACCTACGGTGAAGACAAATTCCTGATTGCAATCGCGACAATGCAGGGTCTGATCACTCAATGACATGATTTCTCTCGATTTCTGGATTAGTATCCCAATAACTTTTCGCGTAGCGCGCGCTTTGCTCTGCCATCGCTTGAACTGACCGGTACATAAATAACAGGCTCCAAAGCTATACAGCACATCAAGACGCTCTACAACGCCACACGAGTATAACATACCGCTTCGTAAAATGCACTAGTTCTTTGACAAATTTCTCAGGGACACAGAAAACCGGGCATATGCTATAATAGGCGTCACTGACAAAACAAGCTTGTATTCTGGTTGAAGCGGAGATACGAAAGAATGCCGACACGCAACGATGCTTACATTTTAATGACGACCCATGTGCAAAATGAGAACTTGCGCAAACACATGTACGCGGTGGAAGCCGCCATGCGTTTCTATGCCCGCAAATATGGCGAAGACGAAGAATTATGGGCTATGACAGGTCTGCTGCACGATGCCGATTACGAGAAATACCCTGATCTGCGCGAGCATACCCAGGTGCTGGCCGGTTGGCTGCGCGAGGGCGGCTATGACGAGCATATCACTTACGCAATCCTGGCGCACAATGATTTGAACGTGGCGACCCACCCGCGCAATAACCTGCTTTCTCATGCCCTATTTGCCTGCGATGAAGTCACCGGCATGGTAACAGCGACCGCCCTGGTGCGCCCAACAAAAAGCATTCTCGGCCTGGAAGTCAGTTCGGTGCGCAAAAAGATGAAAACCAAAGGCTTCGCGGCTGGCGTCAATCGCGAAGACCTCGTGAATGGAGCCGCCGAGCTGGGCATAGACCTGGATGAACATATCGCTAACGTGATCGAAGCCATGTCCAGCGTCGCCGATACGCTCGGACTGGCCGGTATACAGGAATCGGCGCCGCTAGGGTAGTGGCGGCGTACCAGGGCGCAGGCAATTGCCAGGGCGGGGGCAAGCCCCGCCCTGGTTAGTATCGCTACTGATAACGAATATGCAGCAATCACCACAAGCTCGACAACGCCGCTTCACGGCGAGTGAAGTAGCGGAATTTGAATACTGTCCCCTGGTCTGGTGGCACGAGCAATTTGAGCCGCTGGCGCAGGCCGACACGGAAGAACTGTTCGCCCGCCTGGTCGAACTGGAACATGAATATGGCTCACAGGCTACCGCGCTGCCAGAGTACGATACGATCGAGAAGCTGCTGCTGCGCGCGGGCGCTTTTGATGAGGGCCGCCAGCAGCACGCCGACCACGCCGAAGAAGTCGCGGAGATCGAAGAAGAGGCGCGCGTTGGCGCCAGCACCGGTCGCTACAGGCGCCTGCTGACCATCGCTATAACCACGCTGGTCATACTGGCCGTGTTGCTGATCGTCGCGGCCATCTTGTTAAGGTGAGAATACCCTATGCTCAACACCACTTTGCTTTCAATCGGACTCGCCCTGCTGCTGGCAGCCTTTGCCCTGCTCATGCTGAGGTTGAACGAGCGGCGCGTCCAGCGCGAGCGGTTGATCGCGGAAAAGCAGCGTGCGCTCGGCCTGCCAGAGGGCAAACTGGTGTACGAGGACGCCGATGGGCTGGGCGAGGCGCTCACGTCACGCGATTACCCGCTGGCGGGCAAGCCCGATTACGTGGTGCAGTTGCCCGATGGACGCCCCGTGCCTGTCGAACTCAAGCTCAACGTGCATGACGCCAGCGCGCCGTTCAACAATCATATCGTGCAGGTAGCGGCATATTGCCTGATCCTGGAAGACTATTTCGAGCAGCCGCCAACGCACGGCATCGTGCGCTACGCCGACTGCGAATTTACCGTCGAATACACACCCGCCCTGCGTAAAAAAGTGATCCGCTTACTCACCGAAATGGCGAAGTGCAGCGAACAGCAGCGTCCGGCCCTGAAAAGCCAGGTCGTCAAGAAATGCCGCCCCTGCACCTTTAAGGCCATTTGCCCGGTGGGGAAAAACAAGTAACGGTTTCGTTCTCTGTTTTACCGCTTGCTTCATTTTTGTGCTTATGGTTACGAAATATTAACTCCATTACTAAATCCATAATCGTATCATTACCAATTCTCCATCCAATCTTGACCACTCTCTAGCAAAATATGAAGGGTCAAGCAGTATCTTTCGTTTGGTTTTTTCTTCTCCGGTGGTAATCCCTTCTCTCGCGGTTTTGTTGTGTATGTAGCGCGTATTTCTAGTTCAGGAGAGACATCGATGAAACGTATTCCGTTCAAGCGGCACCTGATTATTTTTGGTGTCTGCGTTTTACTGGTTGGAACAATGGTATCTTTAGCGGCTTTCGCGAAAACACCCTCTTCAGCACCTACTAGCAAGCATACCATTGCGGTCATTCCTTTTGAATTCGACCCTGGTCATACAGGGACGGTGGAGGCCGCCTGGGCTCCTGGTCAGGGCGATAATATGGGCGGGAAGAACGAGGCGCTGCTTTTGACCAAGCTCACCACGACTGCGACGAATGCGGCTTCCGGCGCGACTGTAACCAATGTCAAAGGGATACACCTCACTGAAATCGGCTGGGATGTGCGCGATAATGGTCACTGCGGAGCCGGCGCGCCACGATTTAACGTGGTAACAAGTGACAATGTCACGCACTTTATTGGTTGCGTGTCACCTCCTCCAGTGACGAGTGTTCCCGTTGGACCCGATGCGAACGGATTCACCTGGCACAGAAATCGTTATGATCCGGCAACAGCTTTTCCACCAATTCTTCCAACCGATACGGTCAAAAGCATCGCCATTATCTTTGACGAAGGTGTCGATACGGGGCCAGATTTTAAGGGATGGACTTTCCTGGATAACATCGATATCAACGGCACCTTGATTTCGCAGGGACCCACCGATTAGGAGAACAGGTAAGAAGTAACCCGAACTTGACTCGCTTGTTTTGACAGCATAAAGCGAAAATGATGAGCAAACAGATCACTCTGTTTGCTCATCACGTTTAGTGGCATCGCATCGCTTATTCCCGCTCTCATTATCTCGGCTCTCTTCATCGAACAGTCCACTCAGTGAATTGGAGAGTGTATAATATTGCATGAGAGTACCCACAAGAAGCCAATTCAGCGCATCCTCAATTGTCAGCATATTGGACAGCTTAACGGTTGAGGGTACGTGAAAAATCTGAATGTATGTGAACACATAAAACTGCCGCACAGGCAACGAGGGCGGGTGAGGAGCATTGAACGAGGAACAAGGGCATCAAAAAAAAGGGAGTAATAGCGCCATGTCGAATGAAACGATTGAACTGAAAGGCCACATCATCGACTCCTGGACACTGCCGCGAGTCTGGGACATCATCATGGATCGCGGGGGCAACTTCGCCGTCGAAGAAATGCGTATTGGCACGCATAAAACCGATCCAAGTTACGCACGTATGAAGGTCGAGGCTCCCAATGACGAGGTGTTGGAACTTATCCTTTCCGAGCTGATGCAACTTGGAGCCGTGCTGATGCAGGGCAACGATGCACAAACGGCGCTCGTTGAGCAGCACGGTGTGTTGCCCGCGAAGTTTTACTCGACGACCAATCTACCCACCCAGGTGCGCCTGCACGGCCAATGGGTCGAAGTCGAGCAGATCGAGATGGATGTTGCCGTCGTAATTGATCGCGCTCATAACCGCGCCTGTGGCAAGCCTATGCACGAAGTCGAGGTGGGCGACGAGGTAGTCATCGGCCACGAAGGTATCCGTGTCATACCGTTCGAGCGCGCTCGTGACCGCGAGGCATTCGCCTTTATGCAAAGCAACGTCTCCTCTGAAAAGGTCAAAGTGCTGGCAATCCACGAAATCGCGCAGCAGATGCAAGAGACACGCATACGCAAGGGCAAGATTCTCTTCGTACTCGGCCCGGCGGTCATCCACACCGGCGCGGGCCGCTACATCGCCGACCTGATCCGGCGCGACTACATTCAGGTCATCTTCGGCGGCAACGCCATCATCACGCATGATATCGAATCTGCGCTTTTCGGCACCTCGCTGGGCGTCAACCTGCAAAGCGGCGAACAGGTTGAGGGCGGCCACCGCAACCATTTACGCGCCATCAACGCCATCCGCGCCATCGGCTCAGCAGAAAAAGCCATAGAGTCAGGCTTGCTCAAAGAAGGCATCACCTACGAAGTGTATAAGCACGGCGTAAAGATGGTGCTGGCCGGCTCCATCCGCGATGATGGCCCCATGCCCGGCGTTATCAACGACATGCAGCAAGCCCAGAACGCCATGCGCAAAGCCTTACCCGGCGTCGAAATGTGCGTCATCGTGGCCTCCATGCTGCACGCTATCGCCACCGGCAACCTGCTCCCCGCCACCGTGCGCACCGTCGTCGTCGATATCAACCCTTCGGTAGTTACAAAGCTAGCCGACCGGGGCAGCTTCCAGGCGGCGGGTCTGATTACCGATGCTGAATTATTTTTGCGCGAGCTTGTGGAGGCTTTGGCCTGATAGAGTAGCGAAGAAACAACCATGCTGCGAGCTATCTGGCAGAAGCTGCGAGACAGGCGTATCAACAGAAAACCCGACAGCGCTCTAAAGCGAGTATAAAAAATGAACCAGTATTCCTGGGCAACCTGCCCTCAACCAGTGCGCACCCAGATAAATAACCTGGTTGCCACGCTTCAACAAATGTTGAGCAACAACCTTGTTGGCATTTACCTGCACGGCTCGCTGGCGATGGGCTGCTTCAACCCACAGTGCAGCGACATTGACCTGCTGGTCGTCACGCTCAACAGTATGACCGTCGAAACCAAACGGGATATTGTGCAATACCTTTTGACGCACTCGTTGTCACCTTCACCAATCGAGATCAGCTTCCTAGTGCAGGAACACATACGCCCTTTCCAGCATCCGCTGCTATACGAACTGCACTTTAGCGAAAGCTGGCGCGAACGATATACGCGGGCATTAGCAGATGGGACGTGGCGAACGTGGAACGACGAAAAAAAGCGCGATCATGACCTTGTGGCACATCTCACCATCACACGCGCCAGGGGTATTTGTCTATCTGGAAAACCTATCCAGGAGGTGTTACCCACCGTTCCACCAGCCATTTATGCTGCCTCGATTGTGGGAGATTTTAACGATGCGAACGCCGAACGGCAACAAATGCCCGTCTATTTCACGCTGAATGCCTGCCGCATACTGGCTTATCTGCGCCAGGGGCATCTCTACTCCAAGGATGAGGGCGGCGTGTGGGGATTACAAACGTTACCGCCGGAATTGCATGGAGTCGTCGAGCAGGCGCTGGAAACATATCGCGGCCATCTGACCGGCGCAGCATTTGATGAGACTGCATTAACACAGTTTGCTCATTACATGGAAGAGCACATCATTGATGAATCTAACTAAACCCGCGCCGATTTCTAACAACATCACTGTATTGGATAAATGCGCACTCCTCGCGTCTATATAATTGAAAGAAGTGCCTCAATGGTTCAACTGAGAACGCCGAGACACTTTACAAAGGAATACATATATGATGTCGCTACCACCACCACCCCCCAATCCATACTTGAACGAATTGCGCATGAAAGAGCGTATGGCCGAACGAGACCAGACCATCCCAAAATTCTCCCGGAAATCGGCTCTCATAGGGATTGCCATTGTTCTCATCGTTACTATTGGCGGGCTTGTGCTTCTCTATATGCCCCATTAGACATGAGAAGATGCGCTTTTCTTACGCCTATAATGCCTGCGCGCCTTCGCCTGGTTGCCGCATGTCTCCATATCACACCAGCGACGGCTATGGTTCTTGCTGATATCGAGGAAGAGCCAGCGGCAATCTTCGGCAGAGCAGGCTCGCACATCATGCAACTTATCTGAGGTCAGCAGGTCCGCCGCCGAACGCACTATGAGCCAGTTGATACGCTCCAACCGGTCGGCGTCGCTCTTTGCGCTCCAATCCCAGCGAAAATGATTTTCCTCTTCCACACGCACGATACATGCGTGTGACATCGCCAGCGCCAGCGCGGTATTCAACAAGGCCATATCCTCTGCGCCTGGCGTTGATTCTTCCGAGATAGTGTAAAAGATGCGGTAGATTGCCTCGCGCAAATTTACCGCGTTGTGTACTATTTTTAATGCTACTTGAGGATGCTGCTCTGCTATCCTTAAGAGTTGGTGCGCCTCTTCCTCTTTTAAGAGGCTCATATATAAGCCCCACGCCAACAAATCGCTGTAGCTTTGCAGCAGTTCGTTTCTATCGGGATTATTGCGATCTCGCAATGTATGCGTAAAGTCCAGGCAAAGCCAGTTGCCTGGAGAATCATCAAAGTTCGGTACAGGTATGCTCATGCTCTTCTCAACCATAGTAACAATCACTCTTATCGCATTGAACACGTTACAAATAACCATCAAAATAAACTTGACAGGTTAGTCTCTACGTGTTATAATATAACCATCAAATACATTTTAACAGGTTAGACACACAAAGTCAAGCGTAAATCTTACAGAAATGCCCGGTTTTGCTCAGGAAAAGCCGGGAATAACCGAAAGGGGTCGGGTACAATGGAACTATTGATCGTACTACTTATTATGGTCGCGTTTGACCTGGCGGCTATGCGCTGGGGTTGTAATAGCACGGAACCAATTCACTCTCCCGAATGGGAAAAACGGCTGGCTCCTCCATTTGTAGGCTATCGCTAGAGAAAGGGCAGAGCAATGCTAACTGAAAAGGCAATGAAAACGGAAACGCAAGAGACCGCGACAACGGCTGTTCGGAAAGCATCGCCTGCCCACACATTACGTTATGATGCGCTGCTCGTGTTCATCACCATGATCTGGGGCAGCACTTTTCTGGTCGTTAAATACGTGGTCAGGCTGAGCGGGCCATTTACCTACCTGGCTTTCGCATATGGCATAGGCGCATTGACGCTGGCCCTCATCTTTCGCAAACGGCTGGCGCGTATCACACGCGCCGAATTGCGCAACGGCTTGATCATTGGCCTGGTTCTCTTTACGGGCTACGCGCTGCAAACCACCGGCTTACAATTTACCACTGTCAGCAAAGCTGGCTTCATCACCGGCTTAAATGTGCCACTCATCCCCGTTTTCATGTTCCTCTTGTTGCGACATAAAGCCTCGCGTAAGGCTGTCCTGGGTATTCTCTTCTCTTTTCTCGGCCTGTTTTTGCTCTCATTCAACAACCAGCTAACACTATCGATTGGTATAGGCGAGGTACTCATTCTCGGCGCGGCAATTGCCTTTGCCCTGCATATCGTCGCTATCAGCCGTTTCTCGCCGGGAGCAGACGCTACCAACCTGGTGATTATACAGATTGGCCTGCCTTCGCTGCTCAGCTTCATCGCTATCCCTATTGCGCATCAACCATTCTTCGTGCCTTCGTGGTCATTCTGGCTTCCGGTTGTGCTGATGGGAACGATTGACGTAGCCTTCACGCTGCTGGTGATGAACCGCGTGCAGCAATTCATCGGCGGCACAAAAGCTGCCCTGATCTACGCGCTTGAGCCGGTATGGGCTGCCCTTGCTGGACTATTGCTGGCCGGTGACGTATTGAGCGTGCCTGCCTGGATTGGCTGCGCCTGTATCCTCACCGGCATGATAATCGGGAGACTGAGTTAGCTTGATCACTGAAACAAGCAGGTGTAGGAATAAACCCTTAGAATAGCTTGTTGCAACTAGTGAAGACCAGGGTGCGTAATGGTACTATATAAACTGATACCAACCCCGTATGATGTACATGCTATGGAAGTGATCAATGGAAGTACAAGACCGCCATCACCGGCTTTCCATTAGCGAACAACTTCGCCTGAGCGTTTTATGGTTCTCCCTCAATTTTCAGGTTGCCGCGCTCATCCCCATCGTTATTCCTACGCAGATTATTCTCTTCGTCACCCCCGGACAGGTTGGTGGTGCCCAACAGGCCACCCTGTTAGGCTGGATAACGGCAGCCGGGGCCGTGATGACCCTGTTTGTGCCGCCGCTCATCGGTATGCTCTCCGATCACACTTACAGTTCGTGGGGGCGCAGGCGGCCTTATATCCTGATGGGCGGGTTGTGCATGTTTTTTGGCGGACTCATCCTGGGCTTTGCCAGCAATATCTGGTTCTTTCTGCTCGGCCTGGTGATTTTCCAGCTTTCCGTTAATGCAGGCACGGCAGGCTATCAAAGCCTGATCCCCGACCAGGTACCCGAATCGCAGCGCGGCGAATCTTCAGCTTACCTGGGGATCATGATTATTCTGGGGAATCTGTGTAGCCTGGGCCTGGCGAGCTGGCTGCTCGGCTCCGTCACCGCCAATTCACCTGGCTCCGTCATCCGGCAGGGCGCGATTGTTTTTTATGTGGTCAGTGGTATTGCTCTGCTCGCGGGCCTACTCGTCACCGTGCTTGGTGTGCATGAAGTGCCTCTTTCAAACGAGCGAAGGCTGGCTGCTGTTCATACAGAGAGAAAAGCCATTAGCTGGCGCGAATGGGCGCGAGAGAACTGGCTCAAACCCTGGCGAGACAGCAATTTCTCCTGGGTGTTCCTGACGCGCTTTTTTGTGATGATGGGCCTCACACTGTTCATGACCTTCATCGAATACTACTTCGCCAACGTCGCGCATGTCACCAACTTTGTGCAAACGACCGCTGCCGTCGCGGTGCTGGCGCTGCTGGGAGCCGTCTTCAGCGCGTTTTTACTGGGCGTGCTCTCAGATCGTACCGGGCGTGTAGCCATCGTATCGCTGGCAACGGTATGCATGGCAATCGCGGCGCTGGCTTTTGTGGTGCTGCCCGGTCAGTTCGTATTATGGCCGCTCGGTATTCTCTTCGGTCTGGGCTACGGCGCATACACCAGCGTAGACTGGGCCTTGACGCTCGATTCCTTACCCTCTTCAAACACGGTCGGCAAAGACCTGGGCATCTGGAATGCCTCGACCACTTTGCCCGCCATTATCGCGCCGCTCATTGGCGGCATCATTATCGCCATCACCAGCCACTTCGGACAATTGCTGCTGGGCTATCGCTTGATTTTCTTGCTGGCCTGTGTCGTTCTGCTGCTGGGGGCCGTCTTTGTACTCAAGGTGCGCGAAAAACGCGAAGGTATACTCGTTCGCGCAGCAAGCGTTGCGGTTGAAGAGGCGGTTCGTCCCTCTCGTCGCCCGCCCGGTTTTGGCTGGAAACTGGCGTTCCGCACGCGCGCGGGGCGCGCGCGCGGTTTCCTGCTCTTCTGGCCTTTCTGGGAATGGCTGACGCTCACCGTCTGGCGCGTCAAACCCGTTCCGCACGCGCCTAACGGCCTGCTAATGCTACATTTCACGCATTACAAAGGACCCTCGATCGATCTACCCGACGGAACCCACGTTCAGAGCGGCGACCGCATTGGCGAAATACACTTCCGTAATCGCACCTTACTAAAGGCTGCTCTCAATAAAGGCCCCTGGGGCTTGCTCCACCTGATTTCCCAGGATTTTCAGGCCCTGGCCGCCTGGACGAGCCAGCCCGACTTTCCCGCCGATATTCATGCCTTCTACGGCATCACCCTGCTCAGTCGCGCCAGTCGCCGCCTGGGCTTCACCCTGCGCGAGCGACCAGTTACCGTCCAGGCCTGGTTCGACCGCTTCTTCATGAACGGCCTGCTGGTACTTTACAACCAGCACGGGCTAGATCGTCTCTTGCAAGGCACCACTTACAGAACTTACCCGCAGGAGGTGTGGATGTCGCGAGGCGACTTCGTGAAACGCTATTCCCCTCAATTTAGCGCTTGATCGCGCAATTGTAGCACGTAACCTTACATTGCTGCTCAAACCGTTCGACGTGGTTGAGCTAATAGACCGCATCAAGCGCATTCGCATCGGTCCCGGTCAGCTTATTTAGCAGATGTGCCTCTTGAAACAGGGGAAAGATCGAGCCAAAATCTCCATGTAGCATGAAAAAGCTGAACATAAGTGTGAAAGAGTATGCTATAATAAAAGCCATTAAAGAGCGAAAGGCAGGTCTCTATGCCAACACAAGAAGAGCGATTGACCAAACTAGAATTTGATCTCAAGCAATTCAAAACTGAGACCATCAAAGCCTACGGAGATATGGCTTTTGAAATGACTATCGTCAAAGGTCTCACAGAAAATGCCATCGGACGATTAGCAGCCCTGAGCGACACCACAGAAAAACGCTTTGAGCGCATAGATATACGTCTGAATGCAATGGATGCACACCTGGAGAGCATGGACAAACGCCTGGAACGAGTGGAAAATATGCTCACTCAAATTCTTGCACGCCTGCCAGAAAAACCATGACCCATCTCTTCTAAACCACAACAGCAGAGATACCCGGGCCAATGAGCAAACAGCCTGGGTATTATTTTTCTCATAAGGAAATAGCATACCCTCAAGCAGAAAATTATATCATGAGCAAAAAGAGCCATAGCAGATCAGGTGAAACAGCCTCAGAAGTGTGATCAACGGCGATATAAACCGTGATTATCTCCCGACACCCGAAGCAGCAAAACGAGCCAGCTTGAGTGGGTTACATATTGCTCGTTTACTGAGAGACAAAAAGCTAAATGCTTCCACACCGAATATGCGGAATCGCCCCTGCAAGACATCTCTGAAGCTTGATGCCAGGCCGCAAGAGGCAGAAGCTCACTCCGCAATTTCTCACTGGAAGCATATAGAAGGTTTCCAATTAGGTCGAGAATGGTTTGTTTATGTTGACTCATTGGAAAACTATCTTGCAAGCCCTCGGAAAACTGGCCCCAAAAAGAAACAGCCGACAGATGAAAGTATGGAGTCATAGAAGAATGCGCAACACTTTCCTACGGACTGAGAGACTACGCCGAGGATGGACTCAACAGCAGCTTGCGGACTTTGCTGGACTTTCACTTTCAACAGTAGAGCGAGCCGAAAAAGGCGAGTCTATACGTGTCGATTGCATTCAACGACTGTGTGAATGTCTCTCGAAAACATCAGAAGAGTTAGGTTTGCTCAAGATAGACGAAAGAGTAGTAGAAAGTAATCACCAGATGAAACAACCATCAGCACTTCTACAAAGTGAAGAGAGAGATGAATGCTTTTCCTTTGGGAAGCTGCAAACCACCTGAAAGACACTGGATGGGGATGGGCGAAGCATCTATCTCCCACAACATATTCGCTCTCATTACATTCCATTCGCCCAGGAGCTTCCCGAAGAGCTACGAGTCAGAAGAGATCACATTCAGCAAGAGCAGGTGAAAAAAAGTGAGCAAGGTTTATCCTCATTCTGGAATGGTCAGATATACGCGCTTGACCGTTTCGTGATCGGGCGAGAATCAACTAATGAAGATATGACGCTTGATCTGTGGTTTCGCCCCTCAGATTATTACACCTTCCTTGCGACGAATATGAGCCTAAACGAACCGGAAATGCGGGAAAAATACCTTGCTGATGTCGATTGGTCTGAGGCTATTCCTCACTTTTCCAACTCCTTTGGTATCTCTCTCACCGTCGTTACTTCCGATGGATACACGGTTTTTACCCAACGAGGGAAAAGCGTTGGAACCCGCCCGAAAGTGTATGATACTAGCGTCATTGAAGGATTAAGCAGACCGATTGACCGCAGCACGACCGGCGAAGCGCCCGATGTCTATCGCTGTGCCTGTCGCGGACTCGCTGAAGAATTAGGACTTTATGAATCCGTCGATTTCTCTGTGGCTGATATTCTCTTTTTAGGGTTTGGCGTCGATACTCGCTATGCTCTGCGCGGCTTAAATGGCATGGTGAAAATTAAGCCGAGTATCGAGAAACTTTTGCGACGCTGGGATAACGGAGCTAGGGATAAATTTGAAAACCATAAACTGTTTCCTGTTCCCTTCACACCAAGGGATGTTGTTTCCTTTGCATATGCTCACCTGCCTTTCGCCCCTGGTCCAACAGTTTACAACACCTTAGTTCATGAATTTGGACGCTCGATGGTAGAAGATGCATTTGATACTGTTTCTACTTAAACAAGCGCATATGATGCAAGAGACGGAGTAAAAAGGAGAAGGACTCCTGCCAGCATAACTGACAGCAGAGCCGACGATAAACGATGGCACGAAACGGGACAGAGCGAACGACGAAACACCGATTTCAGCACAGGGCGAACATCCACGAACGCCAGCAACAAGGTGAACCAATTCCGTCCCTTGGCATCTTCGAATCAATAGCAAACTATAATAATGAGTGATGTCATCGTTAATTCAAGCTGATTTTCCCAATGAGAAATCTCATAAATATGAAATGTTTTCGCAGTTAATTAGATACCTCGACTGTAAATCTAGCTACCAGAGCTTTTCTATGTTATGATGTACCCATCATTCAGGAACAACTTTATATACACATATTTGGGCACAAAGCTGTTACCATCAAGTTAAAGGAAGAGCAATTAAGCTCTATAGTAGAAATTCATGGACTCGATCAGTTAGTGGAAATTAGAATATGCGGAGAAAACCCGATAAGGAACCTAAAGTAAGTTAGGATATAGCTCAAAAGCAATTGAAGTTTTCTACTCCTATGCTCACAAAGATGAACGATTACGGAGTGAACCTGATAAGCACCTTTTCAATCTAAAGAGGCAAGGACTCATAAATGCTTGGTATGATCGTAATATTAGTGCTGGAAATGAATGGGAGCAAATGATAGATGATCATCTGAAAACTGCTCAGATTATTCTACTTCTCATTAGTCCAGACTTTTTGGCTTCCGATTATTGTTACAGTATTGAAATGCAACGTGCAATTGAAAGACATGAAACTGGAGAGGCACGCGTAATTCCTATTATTTTACAACCTGTGGACTGGCAGAATACCCCCTTCAGTAAGCTCCAAGTTCTCCCAAAGAATGCTAAACCGATAACTCGTTGGCGAAATCGGGCAGATGCGTTCTTAGAAATTGCGAAAGGAATCCGTGAAACAGTTAAAGATCTAACTACGCCTCTTACTAGTACTAAAGATGTCTCGGGTAGCTATAAATTAGCGCATTATGAGGCAAAGGAATCAAATGAGGTTCTTGCTCATCAAGTCATCTCGAATATGCCGTTTCAACGAAACCAATACTTTACTGGTCGTGATGATATCTTTGCACATCTAAAGAGCAGACTTACATCAAGTAAAATACCTCAAGTGATCAGCGGTCTTGGAGGCATTGGCAAAACGCAGACCGCCATAGAATATGCTTATCGGCACTCTGTTGATTATAAGTACATCTTATGGGTCAGAGCAGATACCTATGATTTGATGGTATCAGATTTTACCAGTATTGCAGACTTATTAGGCCTTTTTTTACATGAAGAGCAGGATCAGAATCTTGCAGTCACTGCAGTTAAGCACTGGCTAAAAACTCATAGTGGTTGGTTGCTTATTCTCGATAACGCTGACAATATTGAGGCAGTTTTCGACTTTCTACCAAAGGGATTACAAGGACATACCATTTTGACGACTCGTTCCCATGCAACTGGGATCAATCTACAAGAAATAGAAATGGAGACTATGAAACCTGAGGAAGCAATCCTTTTTCTCTTGCGCCGTACTAAGTATATTGAGTTAGATACATCACTCGATAATGTTTCTATGGCTTATAGGATAGAGGCACAGAAGATAGTGGAGGTGATGAGTGGCCTGCCTCTCGCACTTGCACAGGCTGGTGCTTACATTGAGAAAACAAAATGCGGTTTAACTGGTTACCTGGAGCGTTACAAAACACGACATGAAATACTTCTACAGGAAGGTGGAGTACTTGATTCTTATTATACTAAATCTGTTGCTACTACTTGGTCTCTTTCCTTTGAGAAAATTGAAGAAGCAAATCAGGCTGCTGCTGAACTGCTACGTTTATGCGCTTTCCTCCAACCAGATGCCATTCCGGAGGAGATCATCGTCAATGGAGCATCAGAACTTGGGCCAATCCTTAAGCCTGTAGCTGCCGATCTTTTTGAGTTAGATAAGACCTTTGAAGAAGTCTTTAGATATTCCTTAGTGCGCCGCAATCCGAATGGCACAATTACTATTCACCGTTTAGTTCAATCAGTGCTGAAAGACAACATGAGCGATGAAACGAAACGTAGTTATGCGGAGCGAACAGTGCGAATGATGAATTTGGCCTTTCCAGAAGTTGAGTTCGATACATGGTTCCGCTGTCAACTCTGCCTCCCTCATGCAAAAGTATGCTTGGCACTCATTGAGCAATGGGACTTAAAAAATGAAAAAGCGGCCCGCTTGCTTATTCAGGCTGGATACTATTTACGAGAGCGTTCACAGTATAGGGAAGCTGAAGCAATGTTGAAGAATGCATTGTCCATTTATGAGACACTTTTTGGGCCAGAACATATTTTTGTAGCAAAAAGTCTATATCATCTGGCTCGATGTTTTTACGAACAAGGTACGTACAAATATGCCGAAGAGCTCTATCAACGAGCATTGGAAATTCAGGAAAAAGTGTTAGGCATTGATCATCCTGATGTAGCTACCACTATCAACTATCTTGGCTTGCTTTACAATAGCCAAGGCAAGATTGCGCTAGCCAAGTCTTTGCATCAGCGAGCGCTTTTGATTCGCGAGAAGGCATTAGGGCTAGATCACCCAGATGTTGCCTACAGCTTAGTAAATATAGCAAGCCATGTCTTCGATCAAATTGAGTACAGTCAATCAGAACTCTTGGACAGCCAATCAGAACTCTTGTTAGAAAGGGCATTGACGATCTTTGAGAAAAACCTTAAACCGGATCATCCGGACATAGCTACCTGTCTTAATAATCTGGGAGGATACTACAATAGAGCAGGCAAAGATGACTTAGCAATGTCTTGTTACCAACGCGCATTTGCAATCTTTGAGAAAACTCTAGGAATGGAGCATCGTTCGACAGCGGCTTGTCTAAACGGTATAGGAGGAATCTATTATAAACAAGAAAACTATGCCATGGCAGAATCATTCGGCAGACAGGCACTTGTAATCCGTGAAAAAATTCTGGGAAATGAACACCCTGATACAGCAACAAGTCTAGCTCACTTGGCGTTTGCCTTTATTGGTCAAGGTAGATACGAAACTGCTAAACCTCTTTTGAGAAGAGCGATTGCAATTCGTGAAAAAACAGTTGGAATCGATGACATCTCTCTAGTTCCAATTTTAAGCAAATTAGCAGCTTTACTACGAATTTCAAAACAGAACAAGGAAGCTGTCACCTTGGAAGAGCGTGTGAAGTCGATAAGAACTAAGCACGCTCAGGAAAATGCAATGGATAGAAACAAATAGGGGAATGGAGAATTTGCTTCTACTTCGTAGCTGAAATAACCTATTGATCTTTTAGGAACAGGAAAAGAGACAGAAAAAAACAGTGTAATATCATAAGCTTAGGAGTCGTCAGAGAATAAGGGTCGCAAGCTGAGGCGGAGTGTGATAGACTGTGAGGCATGAAGGAAGAAGAAGCGATCAAGCGAAGATTCAAATTGGTGGCCGGGGAATTGAATGAACGGTCGCGGCGGCTGGTAGCCGCCAGCGAGGCGGTGGCGCTCGGATGGGGAGGGTTCTCTGCCGTCTCACGAGCGACGGGTCTCTCCCGCAAGGCCATCAGCCACGGGGTCAAGGAACTGCAGGAGGCAGGAGGAACGAGAGAAGGACAGATTCGGCGACGAGGAGGCGGACGCAAGAAAACGGTGAGCAAGGATCCCCGTCTGGTCGAGGATCTGGAACGGTTGGTGGAACCGCTGACGCGGGGAGACCCGGAGTCGCCGCTGCGCTGGACGTGCAAAAGCCTGCGCAAGCTGGCCGAGGAACTGGCGCGCCAGGGCCATCAGGTGTCCCATCAGTTGGTCAGGGAGTTGCTGCACGAACTGGGGTACAGTTTGCAGGCTAATCGCAAGACCCATGAGGGAGGAGACCACCCTGATCGCGATGCCCAGTTCGAGCATGTCAATGCCCAGGCAGCGGCTTTTCTTGCGGCGGGTGAACCGGTCGTGTCGGTGGATGCGAAGAAGAAGGAGCTGGTGGGCGATTTCAAGAATCCTGGGCGCGACTGGCAGCCGCAAGGGAAGCCGGAGCAGGTGCGCATCTACGACTTCCCCATCCAGGGCCTGGGTCGGGCTACTCCCTACGGCGTGTATGACTTAGGACAGAACACGGGCTGGGTCAATGTGGGGATGGACCATGATACGGCCGCCTTTGCCGTGGAAAGCATCCGACGCTGGTGGAGCGAAGTTGGACAGGTCCAGTATCCCGAAGCGAAGCGGCTGCTCATCAGTGCGGATGGGGGAGGCAGCAACGGCTCCCGCGTGCGCTTATGGAAATGGGAACTGCAGCAGCTGGCCGATGAAACCGGCTTGTCGATCACTGTCTGCCACTTGCCGCCGGGCACGAGTAAATGGAACAAGATTGAGCATCGCCTCTTTGCCTGGATCAGTCAGAATTGGCGCGGCAAGCCGCTCGTCAGCTACGCGGTGATCCTCAAATTGATCGCTGCGACCACGACCGAGGCGGGCTTGACGCTGCAATGCCAACTCGACACCAATAGCTACCTGGCGGGTCGTAAGGTGTCCGATGAAGAGATGGCTACGCTTTCCATCCTGCCAGACCTCTTTCATGGTGAATGGAACTATACCATCCAATCTCGGACAACTCACATTGATACCGTTATTCTTTGACGACTCCTAAATACATACATTCCCTCTAAACCTGAGGACCTCCCAATCATATAAGTATCCTTTAGAGTCAAGAGTCATCAATCTTGACAGCTTCAATGACAGCTTACAAGGCAAACAAGCGCGATACGCCATAGACAGATATAGACAATAATGTACCGCCACCTGGCTTCACAAGCCGATCAAACTAGGCGAGAGGTAGCCCCAATTTAGCACATGAAGGTATTCGACTCCCCCTCATCTCAATTGACTGGGTCGTCTTTTGCTCTTAGTTCACTGGACAATGCGTGTCTCATCCCCCTTCAATCCTTCTCCGCAAACATACATTCCTCAAAGTAAAACGTATATATTGATAGAGCAAATATTATACCCTCAAGCAGAAAATGCAGAAATATGTCACGAGTAAAAGCAGCCGTTGTAGGCCAAATGAAAGAGCCTCAGAAGGGCGACCATCCGCTCTTTCACCCACCTTTCAGGGGTGATAATATTCGTGGTATAATGAATGAGATATTTTGCCTCATAACAACCTTTATTACCATAGATAATGGCGCGAATCGCGCGCCAGACACGGAGAACCTGTTACCATGCAACTACTTGGGAAGATGCTAGGCGACCCCAACAAAAAAGATATCAAGGCTATGCAGCCTGTTATAGATAAAATAAATGCGCTTGAAGCGGATATGGAGCAATTGAGCGATGAGCAGCTGGCGGCGAAGACGGGAGAGTTTCGCGCGCAACTGGCGCTTTACCTCAAAGGTGGGCTGGTATTGGAGGATCAACTGCTCAAGATCTTCCGCAATGTGATGGAGGTCGTTGAGCCGCTGGCCGCGCAGTGCAGCGATGCGCAGTTGCGCGAGGCCATTACTGAGCCGCGCAAGGTGATCGAGCGGCGCCGCGACCCGGAGAAGATGCTGCGCGACAACCTGCAAGACACCCTCTCCGAATGCTTTGAACAGGCCTATGAAAACCTGAACCCCACCCTCAATACACTGCGCGTCAATGCGGCGATGGATAAGGCCGAGGAGACGCAGGACTGGCCGGACGAAGCGAAAGACCCGGAGAAGGCCACGCTCTCGCTGCTTACAACGATTGAGCCTGTGCTGGCAGAGATGGAGGACGACTACCTGCATGAAGCCTTCGAGAAAGCCTGGACGAAGTTCGAGCAGGCGCGCAGCAGCGCAGCCAGTAAAGATGATGGCGCCGACGAGCGACTTGAGGCCATGCTGGGCGATGTGCTGCGCGGTTTGCAGGGCGAACTGGTGGCATTAAAGGCCGAAGCCATTGACGAGCTTCTGCCTGAGATTGCTCGCAAATATCGTGCCGGGAAAACACTTGAAGACATCCTGCCGGAAGCCTTCGCGGTTGTGCGCGAGGCCGGTCGGCGTCTTCTCAAAATGCGCCACTTTGATGTGCAGCTTATCGGCGGTATAGTGCTGCACCAGGGAAAAATCGCTGAGATGAAAACTGGCGAAGGTAAGACGCTGGTCGCGACTTTACCGGCTTACCTGAATGCCCTCCCTGGCAAGGGCGTGCATGTAGTGACAGTGAACGATTACCTGGCGAAGTTCCACGCCGAATGGATGGGGCAGATCTACCAGTTCCTGGGACTGAGCGTTGGCGTGATTGTAAATGCCGTCGAACCGCTCACGGCCCAACGGCGAGCCGCCTATAATGCCGATATCACCTATGGCACCAACAACGAATTTGGCTTTGACTACCTGCGCGACAATATGGTCAACTCGCTCGACCAGCTGGTGCAGCGCGACCTGAACTACGCCATCGTGGACGAGGTTGACAACATCCTGATCGACGAAGCGCGCACCCCGCTCATCATCTCCGGTCAGGGCCAGGAATCGACCGACCAGTACGCCAGATTCGCGCGCTGGGCGCCGCGCCTGAAAGAAGAAACCGACTATACCATCGAAGAGAAAACGCGCACCGTAATACTCACCGATGCCGGTATCGAAAAAATCGAGCAACTGGCGGGCGTAAAAAACATCTACGAGGCGGAAAACGTGGAGTTGACGCGCTACATGGAGAATGCCATCAAAGCGCATGTCATCTTCAAGCGCGACAAAGACTACATCGTCAGGGATGGCGAGGTCGTCATTGTTGACGAGTTCACGGGTCGCCAGATGCCCGGACGCCGCTATAGCGAGGGTCTGCACCAGGCAATCGAGGCCAAAGAAGGGGTCAAGGTGCAGCGCGAGAACCATACGCTGGCAACCATTACCTTCCAGAACTTTTTCCGCCTCTACGACAAGCTGGCAGGCATGACGGGTACCGCTCTGACCGAGGCCGAAGAACTACACAAAATCTATAAGCTGGATGTTGTGGTCATTCCAACCCACAAACCGATGATCCGTGTAGATCAGGCTGACCTGATCTATCGCACTGCCGAGGCCAAATACCGGGCGGTGGCAGAGGAAATTCGGGAATTGCATGAAAAAGGCCAACCTGTGCTGGTAGGTACTACCTCGGTCGAAATTTCTGAGCATCTGTCCCACATTCTTGAAATGCAGGGCATTCCGCACAACGTCCTCAACGCCAAACAACACGAACGTGAGGCGCAAATCGTGGCCCAGGCCGGGCGCAGCGGAGCCGTCACCATCGCCACCAACATGGCCGGGCGCGGTACCGACATCCTGCTGGGCGGCAATCCCGCCGGCTACTTCGATAGTATCCTGCGCAAACATGCCGAACACGTCGATTTCATTCGTGATATGCCGGTGCAGGACGATGCCGATCGCGAGGACAAAGAAGAAGCTATCCAGCAATACATTGCCAATATGTCGGAGGAGGAGCGCAACGCCATCCTCGAACAAAAGATTCGCGAATGCGAAGAGGACCACATTCGAGTGGTCGAGCTGGGTGGTCTGCGCATCATCGGCACCGAGCGGCATGAGTCGCGCCGTATCGACAACCAGTTGCGCGGTCGCGCCGGACGCCAGGGCGATCCCGGCTCATCGCGCTTCTACCTGTCGCTGGAAGATGAGTTGATGCGCCGTTTCGCCGCCGACCGCGTCTCGAAGGTAATGGAATTCGCGGGTATGGACGAGGATATGCCGCTCGAAAGCGGCATGGTCTCGCGTTTCATCGAACAGGCGCAAACCCGTGTAGAAGGCTACAACTTCGATGCGCGCAAAAATGTCGTCGATTACGATGACGTGATTGCCAAACAGCGCGAAGTAATCTATGCCGACCGCCGGGCCGTGCTTGAACGCGCCGATTTGCACGACCGCGTGCTGAGCATGATAGGCGACGAGGTGCGGCACATCGTCGATACCTATATCCCCGGCAACATCGTCAACGAGGAAGAGCAACTGGCGCATGTCTTCAACGCCCTGGAAACCTGGATACACATACCCGACGAAGCGCTGCCTGAAAACATCCACGCGGTGCGCAAAAATGACTTGCTCAACAAACTGACCGAACTTGTCACTGACCACTACGAGGAGCGTGGCAAGCAGCTCAATACACTGGTTGAGGAGAATCCTGGCCTGGGTATCCCCACCATTCGCGACCTCGAACGCTCATATACATTGCAAGTCATTGATCGGCTGTGGATGGATCATATCGACTCGATCGATATCATACGCAATAGCATCCATTTCCGCTCGATAGCGCAGCGCGACCCGCTCGTCGAATTCAAAAACGAGGCCTTCCGCATGTTCGAGGGCCTGAAAGCCGACATCCAGCATCATATCGTTGATGACCTGCTCAAACTCCTGCGCGGCAACATCACCATCAAAGTGCAGCAGCCCGCGCCCCAGCGCAAAGCCCCGCGCAACCTGCGCACCAACGTCGATGATATCGCCAGAGCCAGCGGCCAGGCCAAAGGTGACGGCTCGGATGGAACCGTCCGGCGGCCAATCTCCGGCCCCGGCGCTCGTCAGAGTGGAAAGATGCGCACAAACGGCACTGCCCCTGCTCCGCGCCAGGTGCAGGCCAACAAAATTGGCCGCAACGACCCCTGTCCCTGCGGCAGTGGCAAAAAATACAAGAAGTGTCACGGAGCATAATAGATACATCAGTCAAATCAGGCATGTAGGGCCGCGATTAATCGCGGCCCTACATGCCTGATTTGACTGATGTATAACCATTCGCTTATACATACCCTCACAACATTTGAAGCTATTTCATAGCTTTTTGCCCTCTTTCCATGTTACTCTTTGCTTATAGGATGGTCGCAATAGAGTAAACAACGGGGTTTACACATAGATAGCCATCCATTAGCCCTCGAATGGGAAAGGACATCAGTATGAGCGCACAACATATGCATAACGGTAATGGGAACGGCACATATACAATGAACGGGCATAGCCCCTGCAAAAATATCATAGGCGGACCCTCGGCGGCTGAATTAGAAGCGAATTGGGAAGGCAATTTACGCTGGCGTGGCATTATGCGCCCCTATAGCGGCGAGGACGTTGTCCGGCTGCGCGGATCAATTCAGATTGAATATACGCTGGCGCGCCTGGGCGCGGAACGGCTCTGGAACCTGCTAAATTCAGAGGAATACGTCTCGGCGCTCGGCGCGTTGAGCGGCAACCAGGCGGTACAGCAGGTCAAAGCCGGATTAAAAGCCGTCTATCTGAGCGGCTGGCAGGTAGCGGCGGATGCCAACCTCGCCGGGCAGATGTACCCCGATCAGAGCCTCTATCCCGCCAATAGCGTGCCGAACGTCGTCAAGCGTATCAATCAGGCTTTTCAACGGGCGGATCAGATTCAAATGTCCGAGGACAAAGACGATACCTACTGGTACGCGCCCATCGTGGCCGATGCCGAAGCCGGTTTTGGCGGGCCGCTCAACGTCTTCGAGTTGATGAAGGCTATGATCGAAGCGGGCGCGGCAGGCGTGCATTTTGAAGACCAGTTATCTTCAGAGAAAAAGTGCGGTCACATGGGCGGCAAAGTGCTGGTCCCGACGCAGAACGCCATCAAACACCTGGTAGCAGCGCGCCTGGCCGCCGATGTGAGCGGAGTATCTACGCTGGTTGTGGCGCGCACAGATGCCAATGGCGCGCACTTAATCACCAGCGACATCGACCCGGTAGACCACAAATTCCTCACCGGCGAGCGCACCCCCGAAGGCTTTTACAAGGTGCGCGGTGGATTAGACGCTGCTATCGCTCGTGGCCTCTCTTATGCTCCCTATTGCGACCTGATCTGGTGTGAGACTGCCGAACCCAACCTGCAAGAGGCACAGCGTTTCGCGGATGAGATTCACGAGCGCTTCCCCGGCAAGTTGCTGGCCTATAATTGCTCCCCGTCCTTCAACTGGCGCAAGAAACTCGATCCCGAAACGATCGCCAGCTTCCAGCATGAACTGGCGAAGATGGGCTATAAGTTCCAGTTCATCACGCTGGCCGGCTTCCACGCCCTCAACTACAGCATGTTCAAACTGGCAAAGGGCTATAGCGAGCACGGCATGGCTGCCTACTCCAAACTGCAACAGGCCGAATTCGTCCTTGAGAACTACGGCTACACCGCCACCAAACACCAGCGCGAGGTGGGAACCGGCTACTTCGACGAGGTAGCCCAGGTCATCGCTGGCGGCGAATCTTCAACAACCGCCCTGACCGGTTCAACCGAAATGGCACAATTCCATTGATGGTCCTCGGATGAAATTTACCAGCAGGAAATGGTAATATATTAAAGGGCAAGCGTCCCAAAAATTGGGACGCTTGCGGCCCAGTATCCTGTAGGGACAAGGGGTGGGGAAGGGTGGATGCGGGGGCCTTGTGCTTGTCCTCGTCGGATTTACCTAATCCAGCGAGGCATCATGAAACCCCAACAGAATCATCCTGCGAGGAGGACAAGCACAAGGCCCCCGCATCCACCCTTCCCC
>Ga0207416_1002026_pt1 | contig 23715 bp, 19 predicted proteins | sample PaiPotPPM11metaG_FD_184107 | JGI IMG/M metagenome (GOLD analysis project Ga0207416, IMG submission 184107) | Iron sulfur acid spring bacterial and archeal communities from Banff, Canada, to study Microbial Dark Matter (Phase II) - Paint Pots PPM... ...
CCACAAACTGGCAAACGCAGGTATCAATATCAAGTGACCATACACTGAAAAGCGGTATGAAGGGAAACTTTCACGTACCGTTTGGGATTGGCGGTGGAGGGAGCGATCCCTTCGCCGACCATACTAAAATACCCTGAAATAACCACTGAAGAGAAAAGCGTATTTTCTCATTTACCGAGATAAAAATGAAAGACCATCTTCAGTATACTTGAAAATGGCCCCTCTGTCATCGATCGGAGCTGGATTGAACATTGGCTTAGTCATTCAACCAGTGAAGTAGCTTCTATTTTCTGCAATTCTATTGGTAGGTACTCCATCAAAAGAGTGTACTTCTCCTTGATCTGATCCAGATTATCGCCTGCTATATCTAGCATTGCATAACGATAAGAATAGCCATCTTGCCAGTAATCCGAGAGCTTTTTCCCCTCTTCTACCAGTATTTCTATGTTTGCTATATCAAATGTCTTTTTCAGATTTTCTATCTCTTCTGGCTTTGGAATTCTTATCACAAGATGATCATATTTTACTCGTAAAGGAAAGCTACTGATTTGCCTTGCCTTTTCTTTTACCTCTAGAGATGGCATGTGGCCTAAACACAGTTCAAGCATCATTTCATATGGAGAACATACATAATACTGCTGATACAACGAGTTAAACCCCTGACTGATTCTTGTATTCATCTCAATAATGATAAATTCTCCTTCAGGAGTCAGAAAGAACTCTAGATCAAAGCCATTATTATCAAACCCTATTACTTTCACAACCTTCTCCAGCAGGTCTTGCAATTTTCCTGTCAAGTCTTTGGGGAAAGCTCCAGGGAGATCAAACCGTGCAAAGCTCTTCCTATCCTCGGTGTAGATCGATTGGACGACACCTATGATATGTACTTTTTGATCAAAGACAAAGGCATCCACTGTATATTGTTCTGCATCAATAAATGGCTGGACGAGATACCAGTTCCATGACGGTGAATAGGTATTACCAAAGCGCAAGAAAAAGTCTTCAAACACTTTATACATCTTGTCTCGTGGTTGTTGATTCAGCCATGCCAGTTTTTCTTCAAATTCTTGCTGTGAATGAATCATGAAGGCAAAGGCAGACAATCTTCCCTTACTGGGTTTGATAAAGATGGGATAGTCGAATGGGGGAAACGCTGTACTGGTAATGTTGATAATAGTCGTATCTGGGTAGGGAAGTTGCTCTTGCTTCATGTGCTGAGCAAACATGGCCTTATTGTGCCCTAGATAGACAGCATAGAGTGGTGGACCAACAAGATGATACTTCTGGGCAATAATAGCTGCAACAGGAGAATCTTTATCATGAAATCCAACGACACCATCAAGTTGCGTATCTTCTAACGAGGTGAGCATTGCTTTCGCTTGCGCAAAGGGAGATGTCGAGTAGTCTGTATCCTGGAATATCAAATCATACTTTTCTCGCAAATCGTAGAGATCGGGATCTTCTTTACCGACAACTAAAATGGTTGGTTTTTTCTTCATGTGTTTCTCCTTCTTTAAACACTATTCTGTCACTTTTGTATCATAAACATAGCTAATGAAATTTATAGGAGTAATCTCGAAAAGCTGGAGATTACTCCAAAGATGTTTGAGAGGCATAAAGAAGCCAATCGTGTGAAAACTCTGCATGGTATGTATCACCTAGCTTGCCTTCAGGCGATTGGCTTCGTCTTCTTTGAAGAGGAATCACCTGGCATTCACTACTTCTCTGGCAGTTATTTCGCTGTGATTGCTCTCCAAGAGAGAGTATATACTTAAGGCACCTCCTATTTCGGGAGATGAAGGGACAATTTAAGGCTGGTAAAAAATTGGCAAAATTGCGCTGGCAACGGGCATTGATATCTTTCTCCGTGTACAAACGATAATGGGCTCATTCAAGTAACGAATCTCATCCTTTATTATAGCTATTACTTGACGAAAATAGTTAGCTTCATGCCTGGATGGACAGTGCAGTAGAGATGGAATGTGCCAGCAGTATTAAATGGCCCAAATTCCTGACTGGTGTTGCCGCTCAGCTGGGTATCTACTGTTGGGGCTCCCGGCTCTTTTTGAGCTCGGGCGTTGCCGTTGTCATCCCAAGTCCCATTCTCGATAATATGGATCTCGGATGTATCGTTGACCAGCGTGATTTGCTGTCCCTTTTTAATAGTAATCGAGGACTGCTCAAAGTTTGACTCGTTCATATGAACCTGATTTGGGCCGCTTGCTGTGGCACTTTTTCCACATGCTGCTACCAGGGAAATAAGGATTGTTAGCAGACCCATTACGACGATTGCTACAAATAGCTTTTTCATAATTTAGTTACACACTTCCTAAAAAAACTTGACTATTGAGTCTCCTCTCACCCGAAGAGCTTCTGTATCAGCGGTAATGACGATGTAGCTCTGAGGCGTAGTGCTTTCCTACCTGATCTGCGTGCTGTTCAAGCCAGGTAGCCAGATGAGTGTGGCCCGTTGGTGGCTGCTGAGAAATGAGCAGGTTCGCCATCAAGCCCTCGACCTCTTGGCGAGTGATCAGCACATCACCCACCAGAGGTTCAATCAATTTTGCCAGGTAAAATGCCAGTGTCGGGTTCACATGCATGATAAGAACTTTGCGCTGCAATTTGCTTGCAATGAGCCGTACCAATTCTTCAAAAGAAAAAACATCGGGTCCAGCCGCATCTGTAATCAGACTATCACTCTGCTGACCTGTTTGAACAACAAGATCAGCCATATCCTCAACATAAATGGGCTGGAGACGGTACTGACCAGAGCCGAAAAGAGGAAAAATAGGGAAGTGCCGCACTATCCAAGCAATATTGTTGATAAGGATATCTTCAGTACCAAAGATGACAGTAGGGCGAACGATAGCATAGGAGAGGCCGGAATTGATCAAGTCTTGTTCCAGGATGGCTTTTCCTTTAAAGTAAGGGAGTGGCGATGTTTCGGCTGGATTAGTGATACTGACATGCACAATACGCTGTACGCCTGCCTCCTTTGCTGCTTTGAAGAGAATCTTTGTATTCTCTACCGCTCGCTCAAATGTGATCGAGCCGTGAGAGAAGCGAACCCAGTAGGTGTTGTAGAGGGTTGTGACACCCTGTAAGCTCTCGACGAGTTTCTGTGGCTGATCGAAGTTGAAAGGGTACACTTGAACCTGCTCGCCGAACGAATTAGGATTGTTAGGATGTCCTGTAAGGGTGCGAACCTCTTTTCCTTGAGCCAGGAGCCGCTGGGTGATATACTTCCCTGTATAGCTGAATGCTCCTGTGATGACATTAACTTCGTGGGATGTCATAAACTGCCATGCCTTTCTGCTTTCGTTGCAAAGTGCACATATGATCTCACCTCTACAGGCGACCCCAAAAACTTATGGATAATGATAAAATTATAGATGGGAAAGAGTGAAAATGCTACCTGAAATTTCATCGGTTATATACCTGAGTTCAGTCGTCAGGTCCCCTGATTCACAAAGGTATCTCCTGGCTACCAAGTCGTCAATTATTAAGTCATTCCCGCCTGATAGGCAGAAAGGAATAGAGTAGAATGGAGCAACCAACCCTGAGTGATCCCCCGTGGTACCACACCTTCTTCGGTGAGGACTACCTGCGGATCTATGATTGGCTGACCCCTGAACGGACCGAGCAAGAAGTGGAGGGCATAGCCACGCTGCTGGGGTTGCCGAGCGGCAAGTCCATCCTTGATCTCTGTTGCGGTTATGGACGACATACCATCCGTCTTGCGAAAAGAGGGTATCAGATTCCCCTTTCTCGCTCCTGATCTCAGGCTGAATAAGTTGAGCACCTGAGTAGTTACGATTTTCCACACTCAGACTGGTGGCAGATTTGTACTAACTATGAGCTTGCTTTTGGATTTCGCCAACAATATCCATTCTCACGAAGAGCCAAACTTTTTCGCTGTGCTCATCCTCCAGGATCTTCCACTTAACCTTATAGTCTTCATTTCCAACTGCCACAAATTGCTTGACCAGAAGACTCGCTCGCAATCTATTGGCTGCAAACGGGTCGTGATGCATTGTTAGAAATGCCTCCTGTATGTTTCTCTTCAAATCCCTGTCCAAACTGGTAGAGACAACAACGGGTGGGATAGGAGATGGGCCAAGCGTATCGATGACACGAAGCTGTGAGGCGAGGTCGGGATTTCTGAGACACCATACATCGAAAACGTGCGAGTCGATGGCTGTAGTATCGGCATTGCCATCCAGAATTGCTTGCAGGGATGCCTGGTGTTCCCCCGTTTTAACCATAGTGCCAAAATAAGGCAGTGTCTTGTTGCGCTGGTATAAGAAAGCTTGTACCAGATTATAGCCAGAATGTGACTCTCGTTCGTTGTAAGCCCATACACAGCCTTCCAGATCATCAAACGTTGTGTATGGGCTATCGGAGCGTACAACGATATCGGAGAAGTAGACTGGTTGGCTCTGGTAGCGCTCTCCGCTGAGCACTGGAGCAGTAATCGGTTCAATAGGACAATAAGGCTGCGTTGCGCAGCGAGCATAGAGTAAACCACACATAAAGCCGACATCAGCTCTTCCGTCGCTGAATTTCTCTGTGGATTGTCCAACACCGAACATGGTAGAGATGCCGATACGTTGACCTACGTAGTGAGCAATGTATTCGTATGTGTCGTACATGAGAGGCGACAAAAAAGTTGTGAAGCGCAACATATCTAACTCACGAGATGGACTACATCATGCACTTCATAGCTACGCTCGATAATAATCGGTTCGTGCGGACGTACGTGGAATGTATAATATCTCGTACTCTGCAATTGCATATCTCCTTGAGCAAGTCCGTTGGGAAGGATGCCATGATGAAGCCGTACCCACTCGTAGTAAAGCGGTGCCAATTGATAGGCGGCGTAAGCATGTGTAGTTGAGCCCTTGACATGTTCTCGTATTGTTGCATCACGAAGTAACACCAGATTATACCAGCTATCCTTACGCAGCTCCAGTGATGAATAGCTCAAGACACCTGGAGTCTTTACAAGCTCAGTGAGCAATTGATCATCTGCTCGGGGAATTTCGCTCGCGACAGTTGGGTCAATGGCTTCCTGCCTGCCGCTAATAAAGCCAACGAAGGTGAGACTTCTATTTAGTAGTAACTCTTGGTAGTTAAAGATAACAATGCGATGTTCGCGGCTACGACGTTCCTCTGAAGAGTAGATTAAGGGGAGCGCTGTTACCGCAGACGGGTCAAGTGACTGCAGCGCCATGTAAAGCTTCCGTGCCATGTGCCTGAGGACAACAAGATCAAGTCTGCTCCTGCTGATGTCCATGTAAGCGCCATTGGCAATTACTTCTTTTCCACTTAAATGATTACTCATGGTTCTTATCCCTTTTTATGCTCATTATTGCCAATGAACTACAAACTGGTAAAGAGTATAGAAGCCATCCATAGCATCCAGCTGATGGGTTTAGCAGCTTCGAGGACATACAGAACGAATGAAGCAACTGTGGCTGATGCAATAAACTAAAGCGGAACAAGTTGTAGAATTTTTACATACTAATTCATTATTTTCAAGATGACACGGTCCATTGTGTCACAATAGTATGAATTTATCCCACAAGTAAGAGATGTTACTTATATTCTAAAGGAAAATGCGACACTTTGTCAATGTTTGCAGTGGGGTTTCTGAAGTTTTGATATAAGCCTTTTTGCCAGTTGGATATCTCCCCTATCTGTTCATTGCTCTACAAAATTAGAGCAGGAAAAAGCTAGAACAGAAGCTTTGGCAATATGTCTGCGTATAAGTGAATTTTAATTGCCCCAGGGCTTTTTAGGGATCTAGGAAATGTTCTCTTGGGTTACGAACTGCCCTCGTTGGAACGTCGGTGGACCTATGTTAAGGCCAATGAGCCTATCCAGCAGCAGCAGATGTTCACTCGCTTATATACCTATCGCGAGTTGTGCCGGTTGTTCGAAGCGGCCGGGTTTGTCCAGTTTGAGGGCTATGACGCTAGGACTGGACAGCCGTTCACTGTCAACTCAGCCCATCTGCTACTCGCCATGACCAAAGGTCTGTAATGGTTGTCCTTCTCAGGCTTATATCAAAAATTCAGTATTAGCCTCAAATTGTCTTGACATGGAATGGGTAATACTGTATGATTTGTTGCAAGAAATTGAATAGAGTAAACGCGTTGATCAGGATTAGTAGATATCGGTGTTGTCAAACAGCGAGCCGAGATGGTGCAAGTCGGCGGACCAATGCTGCATCGAACCCGCCTGAGAGTGTCAGTGAGAAACTGACCGGGCCCTTCGCCGTTAGCTGGAGGAGTAGTTAAGAGTTGACTGCGCTAAGTGGGACTGTGCTGTAAAGTACGGTTCAAAAGAGGTGGTACCACGGGTTAAATACTCGTCCTTTGTCAGGACGGGTTTTTTTATGTTCGTTTTTGTTTGATAGATTGTGAGGTAATGTTATGGCAACCGAAGAGAAGTTTGTTGAGGAGATTATCGACCAGGAAGACAATTTTTCACTATGGTACAACCAGGTCGTACGCAAAGCAGAGCTCGCTGACTATGCTCCGGTACGTGGTTGTATGATTATTCGTCCCTATGGATATGCTATCTGGGAGAATCTGCAGCGACTCCTGGATGCACGCTTCAAAGAGACTGGTGTGGAAAATGCCTACTTCCCGCTGCTTATTCCTCGGAGCTTTCTGGAGAAAGAGGCTGAGCATGTTGAGGGCTTTGCTCCAGAGGTGGCTTGGGTCACGCGTGGCGGTGGTGAAGAACTTGAAGAGCCTCTGGCTATACGCCCGACCAGTGAAACCATCATTGGGCACAGCTTTGCAAAATGGATTCAGAGCTATCGTGATCTGCCAGTTCTGATGAATCAGTGGAATAATGTTATGCGCTGGGAGAAACGCACCACTCTGTTTTTGCGCACCTCTGAATTCCTTTGGCAGGAGGGTCATACGGCGCATCGCATCCTGGAAGAGGCAGAGGAACGCACCCGTATGATGCTGGAAGTCTATCGCTCATTTGCCGAAGAGGACGCAGCTATCCCGGTCATCCCCGGGCTCAAGAGCGAGAATGAAAGATTTGCTGGTGCGTTACGTACCTATTCGATTGAGGCCATGATGGGTGATGGCAAGGCTCTACAAGCAGGTACCAGCCATAATCTCGGCAATAATTTCGCCAAGGGTTTTGATATTCAGTTCCTGGATGCCGATGGACAGCGTAGGTACTGTGCAACCACCAGTTGGGGCATGAGTACACGCATGATTGGTGGCATCATCATGGTCCACGGCGACAAATCCGGCTTGATGCTCCCACCACACTTGGCTCCGTATCAGGTTGTGATTGTGCCAATCTGGCGCAAGGAACATGAGAAGTCAGCAGTGCAAGAGCTGGTTGCACGTGTAGAGAAAATGCTCAAGGGCAAGGTACGAGTAAAAGTGGATCGCAGTGAGAACACACCTGGCTGGAAATACAACGAGTGGGAAATGCGTGGTGTCCCTGTGCGCATGGAAGTAGGTCCGCGCGATGTGCAGAATAACAGTGTCATGCTTGTTCGTCGTGACAATCGTGCCAAAGAGTCTGTCTCCGTAGATGCTCTAGAGACACGCCTGCCCGAATTGCTGGAAGAGGTGCAGAAGGCAATGTATCAGCGTGCTCTCAAATTCAGGAAAGAGAATACCCGTACTACCGAGAGCTATGAAGAATTCAAGGAGATCATCGCTGAGAAACGCGGCTTTGTGCGTGTGAAATGGGCCGGGGATAGTGACGCAGAAAAGGCTATCAAGGAAGAGACGAAGGCAACCTTGCGGGTCATTCCGTTTGACCAGCCAGAAGGCGGTGTGCAGGGCAAGTGCTTCTATACCGGAAAGCCTGCCACCTGCGAGGCCATTTTCGCACGTGCCTACTAAATCTGTGGCTGTTGACACTGTAAAGTGCGGTCAGGAATGTAGCACGATTCCGGTTTAACGTGTAGCGTGAATTTAAACGTAACTACGTAACGTCTTCATGAACAAGCTTATAGAGCGCGTTTATATAACGTCAATGGCATCGCGCAAACGTTTAACATTCTGCAATGTCGTAAACCGGAAACATGCACATTTCCAAACCGTAATTTACACCCCTTCCAAGGGCAGGTCGTGTGTGTCTCACTTTGTTTCAGGTATTCAGCGTGGACACTATCCGCCGGAAAGTAGTAGTTATTTTCAACAATCTGGCAGTTATCGCTCTCAGCGAGCACTGCCCCATTCCAAACAGCTTTTGCCATTTTCATGGTTCCTTTCTATATCTCGTGCTTACAGTACTTCTGAACAAAAACTACTGAAAGATCTACTTGATCTCTCATTCCTCATCTCGTTTGAGGATCAGGGGCTGCAGTTGCTCCATCTCTCTTTTTCCTATGGCTGCTTGTAGTTGACCAATAAGCATACGAAACTGACTCATGTGCAAGTGTTCAAGGCGAGACACTCCGAAGTATTTGCAGACCTTATTCATGGTCTGCAGATCTTCTTTACAGCACTGGCGGACAAGCTAGGTCACTTGCAGCTGTTGGATCAGAGGATCTGCTTCTTGCGCACTTGCATTACTGGGTACCTCATTGCTCGATTCATTTAAGGCTCGCCTCTCTTCTTGCCCTGCTCGTGCCCGATTAATGCGGATCGATTCTTCGATTGACCAATCAATTGCTTCATCGAGCACATGCTCACGGATACGTTCAATGAGATGTATTGGAATCAGGTGATCCCTGAGGTAGGCCTTGTCAACTACCTTGGGCACTCGAGCTATGATCGGATACATCGATCTTTGGTCAGACGACGTTCCGACGACCCTCATGGCACCTGGAGCAGTGGGGAGCGAAAACAGGTAGAAGGGAGCAACGGCATTTTTCCCCTGCGCACGGCGATAGTCACTGTAGTATTCCAGCACACGGTACTGCTGGGCCAGTGTCTCAAAGACTAGGCCAGTACTATACCCGCTCAGGGTGACTGGAAACCACTCACTGTATCCACGCTGGACAAGTTCATGTATGAATACGCGCATCTTGAGTACCATTTGCCTCTTTTGTTTGCCTCGCTGTGTGAAAACAGGTAGCCCTTGCTCGTCATAAACAGGCATCCCAGCATAAGCCAGCCCAACCCGATCATGCAGGTTCCGTTTCATCTCCAGGGGAGACTGCAAGCGCTTAGCGATGATGATCAAGGAAGCCTCGCGCAAACGCCAGTAAGGTTGGGGCTCAGTCTCGCCCTCTTTATCAGGCCGCGTATGCACGAGGTATTGGCGTACCCCAATGCCCTCCATCATTTCATCTAGGAAGGGATTGACGCCAGCTTCAATGTGCCAGCCAACGGCCGTGGTACTGGTATCCGTTGGAAGTCCATTAAACCACAAGAGGTGCGCTTCCTTTGTGATCGGCTTGCTGGCTTGCTCTTCTTCGGTAAAGTCAATATCAAAGGCATCGAAGGCCTCATCTGTATAGATTGTATTGGAAAGGGAAATAGTCTTAGGAGCACTCTCTTCCATCTTAGTAGGTATAGCCCTTCTTCTGGCAGTCGTCGCCCCGAGTGAGGTAAAAATACCTATCGCGGCGATAGCAGCACAAACGAGGAAGGTAATACGGAAACTGTAGACAAAGGTCTGCTGTAACGCATGAAGCCGATCTCCACTAAGATAGTGAGTAGAAATAGTTTGACCAGCAGTGGCACCTCCCAGTCCTGCAAAGATAGCTCCAGTCAGGGCAGTGCCCAGAGTGTTTCCGAGGTTACGACCAGTAGCATGGAAGCCGGAGGCACTACCTTGCAATTCGCGTGGTGCTGCTCCCATCAAGGCACTAGCGTTCGGTGGTTGGAAGAGGGCTTGACCAGAGCCGATGAGTCCAAGAGACCAGATGATATTCAGGACGGAGCTATGCTCGTCTAGTTGACTGATTACAATAAGCCCAATACAGGTAACCGCCATTCCTCCAACTCTCAACCAGCGCGTCCCGAAATGGTCAGCCAGTGAGCCACTGATCGGTGAAACAACAACGAGCATAATAGGCAATGGCGTCAGCAGCAATCCAGCCTCTTGTGCTGGGAATCCATGTAACTCCTGCAAGTAGAAAGGCAGTATAAAGCTGACACCATATACAGCCAGGAAATGCAGTACCCAGCTGGAGATCGCTGATGCAAAGACACGATTCTTTACTAATGATAAGGCGAGGATAGGATTGGGAACCCATATCTCCACAAATGGCAGAATAGTCAACGTGATGATACCCACAGAAAGCGAGGCCAGAATTGGTGGTGAAGACCATCCTAGTTCTTGCGCGAACGAGAGTCCTGCCGTGAGGCTAGCCAGGCCCGTACCAAGCAGGAGTGCTCCTAGAGGATCGAAGCGTCCGGGATTACGAGGCGGATGCTCGGTCAGAATATACCAGGCGAGGATCAGACCAATAATGCCGATCGGTACATTGACATAAAAAATCCAGTGCCAGGAGAAGGATTGGATGATGAAACCACCTACCGTTGGTCCCACAGTAGTCCCAAGCGAGATCGTAATCGTATTCAGCCCGAAGGCCCGTCCACGTTCGTGTGCAGGGAACGCACTGGCCAGCAAAGCAGGAGTTACAGACATCATCAATGCTCCACCTATTCCCTGCAAGAATCGCGCAGCAATCAAAATGCCCAAGTTGGGGGCAGTCCCACACATAGCCGAACTGGCTGTGAATATAATTGTACCTGCAGACCAGACGATTCTCTGTCCAATCATGTCTGCTAAGCGACCAGCCGTCAGCAGCATCGATGATAAGGCAATGAAATAGGCGATGATGACCCACTCAATTGCACCGCTGAGTGGAACGCTAAAATAGCCAGCGATCGTGGGCAAACCTATGCTCACGATTGACGAGTCGAGCGTTACCATAAACATGCCAGTAGCTACTATCGCGAACACTGCCCACTTTCTACCTGGAGATTTCTGCTCTTCCAAACGCTCTTGTGCCATTTTACTTGCGCTATTCATGTTATTCATAAACTCCTCACCTGAAGAGGGATTGAAGAACGGTTTCCTTACTGCATCGGTCTGTTATCTCTGTGGCAAGGAAAGCTGCATCTTCCCCTACCCCTAAAAGAAGAGACGATTTATTTTTATACAAATAACGCAACCCAAGGAAGTATAGCCCGGGAGAGTTTGTGACTCCACGCTTGTGTATAGGGTAACCAGCCTTATCAAAAACAGGAATGTGAACCCAACTAAAGTCTTGTTTATATCCAGTTGCCCATATCACATTGGTAATACCATGTGCCGTCATATCCAGCATGTGAATGGCGGAGTTCTCATGCCGTTCCTTCCACTTCGTGCTGTTGAGATCTTCTGGCTCTGGGACTTGTATTCCTGCTATTTGTGCAAATTCATCAATTCTGCGTTTGATATCTTCTGCAAATTGCTCTGCTTTCTCAAGGTTTTCTACAAGATTGGGAGCTATGATGACCTTGTCTGCTTGTATGGATTGTAAACGGCCAAGGAGGACCACCCCTTCTTGCTCTAACTGGCAAGGATTGATGTCACGTTCAGAGCTAAGGGGAGCATGGCAGACAAACTTCGCACTAGGCGAAGGGAGTTGATCAATTGTTCTATCATAGACTCCGATCATATTTTGCCACCAGACAATATCTCGACCGCGATATTGGCGCGGCAGTCTCCCACAATTTGATACAGCTAAATAGACCTTACGTCCCGCTTGATTGAGTTCTTCGGCAATCTGACAACCCGACTGACCAGAGCCGACGACAAGCACATTGCCTGGAGCCAGTTCTCGTGCATTGCGGTAGAGACTGGAATGAAGATACTGAACTCTCTCAGACATATCTTCTCTAAGACGAGGAACTTTCGATTGCTGATATTCCCCCGTCGCTATAACCACATTCTTTGCTTCTAGGGGGGACGTCATAGTTGTTTCTATTACATAGTGATCTGCTTTCCGGGAGACTGACGTCACATGAACCCCAAACTGGATGGGGGCATGAAAGGATGCCGCATATGACTCTAAATACTTTATAATCGCATTTCGAGTCATAAAACCATCTGGATCCTCTCCTTGATACTCATATCCAGGCAAACGGATTGCCCAATTCGGGGTTACTAGTTTGAAAGAGTCCCATCTTTCTGTACGCCAACTCTCCGCAATACGCCCTTGTTCTAGGATGATGTGATCAACTCCTTGCTGGGACAAGTAATAGCTCATGGCTAATCCAGCTTGCCCTCCACCAATAATAACAACATCAATGGGTGTCATTTGACTCATCCCTTTCTTATCCTTGCTACTTTGCTAGAGTCATAGAAAAGGTAATAGACGCAGATCCCTCACTTCTTCTCTATAGCTTTGCCTCTTTCGTCTTCTTTAACGTGGAATGGCTCTCCCCATTTCAAGACACCATGCCAAGCACTCCGCAAGCTGTTGGACATGTGGTTGGGAGAGCATCGTGTAGTGGGTTCCTGAGACAGGATAAACCTCGAGGGCATTTCCAATCAGTTTTCCCCAACCCAGTGTCTGATCACCCGCATGATCAACAAGCATTTCATGTGTCGATAGTAAAACCGCCTGGTTAGGATAGGTCAGTGGCACATAGCTAGTCAGGGCTTGTGCATTGGCTTTGAATACCCGCACCAGTCGATGCAGGTATGAAAGACCCGCGTCTGGTGGTAACACTTGCGCTTGCTGAGTCTGCTCCAGGATAAAGGAGAGTTGTTCGTCTGGCTCCAATTTTCGTAAGTCATCACTTGCTAGCATTAAGCTCTTTCCACTACTTTCTCCGAGGTCTTTTGCGAACCATGCTAGCAGATCTGCATCATCTAAGTGTATTCCATCCTTCCTATTCTGAGGTACATCACTATCTAGTAGCGCCAACAGAGCAACCTCTTTGCCCTCTTGGTGCCATTGCTGTGCCATCTCAAAGGCCACCAGACCACCCATGGACCATCCTCCTAGCAGATAGGGACCTTGTGGCTGCACGGCCTCAACGAGTCCTCTATAGCACGCAGCCATCTCTTTCAGGCTGGTATAGGGTGAAGCTTCTCCCTCCAAACCAGGGGCTTGCAGCGCATAAAATGGTTGTTCCTCGCCCAGTTGCCGCGACAACTCTGCATAACAGAGCACATTCCCTCCTACCGGGTGGACACAGAAGAATGGTGGCTTCAGTCCATTCGGCTGAATGGCAACTAATGGGGACTGCTGACGCACTGGCTGGATCGATGGTTGACGCAGAATACTGGCTAGCTGCTCAACGGTTGCTCCCTCGAAGAGGATTGACAGCGGAAGCTCTTGTCCGAATTGCTTGCGAATCCGTTCCATCAAGCGCAGGGCTCCAAGAGAGTTTCCCCCAAGCTCAAAAAAGTTGTCGGTTACTCCAATAGGATGCCTCTCTAGGATGGTTTCCCACAGGATGACGAGTTGCTGCTCTAGTGCATCTCGTGGGGCAAGATAGATCTTCCTCTGTGCTGATCTTGCCTCATCCCATTTCGGCAGGGCTTTTCGATTTACTTTGCCATTAGGAGTCAATGGCACCACGTCGATTGGCACAATGACCAGTGGAACCATGTACGCCGGGAGTTTTGTTTTGGCAAACGCACACAGTTCGTCCGGATCTAGTTCCTGCCTATTATGAAAAACGATATAGGCGACCAAACATTTCTCCCCTTGCCCTGCCGTCTTCTCAACAGTAGCAATGACCTCGCATACTCCCGGGTATTGCTTCAGTGTCTCCTCAATTTCTCCCAGTTCGATGCGATAGCCCTGTACTTTCACCTGAAAATCTTCTCTCCCGAGGAATTCTATTGTTCCATCGGGCAGGTACCGACCAAGATCTCCTGTCCGATAGAGGCGCTCATGCGTATGGGGATGCTCGATGAAGCTAGCATTTGTTTTGGCCTCATCATGCCAGTATCCCCTGGCAAGCCCAATCCCACCGATATAGAGGTGACCAGGAACCCAGGTAGCCCGATGGTTCAAATCGGCATCAAGCACATAGACATGCTGGTTTTGCATTGGACGACCATAGGGAATACTTTTCCAGTCATCTCGCACCGTCTCTATGGGATAGAGGATGGACCAGATGGAGGCTTCTGTCGCGCCCCCAAGGCTCACGACTTGAATATCCTCTCCTAGAGCTTTGATCTTCCCGGGAAGATGCACGGGGATCCAATCCCCGCTGAGCAAGACCAATCGTAATGAGGTGGGGAGTTTTTCAGCTCGGGAGATAAGGTATTCGATGAGCAATTCCATTAATGCCGGGGCAGAGTTCCATATGGTCACTTGCTCTTGATTGAGCAATTGTGCCCAGTGGGCAGGATCACGTGATGCTTCTGCATCCGGTAGAATGATTACTCCTCCTGCACCTATCACACCAAAAATGTCATATACAGAAAGATCAAAACCGAGCGACGAGAGTGCGAGGATTCGGTCCTCAGGTCCCACATTGAAACGCTTATTGATGTCAAGCACTGTGTTAACAGCTCCGCGATGATCGATCATCACCCCCTTTGGCACGCCTGTTGAACCAGAGGTATAGATCACATAAGCCAGATCATCTTGTTGTTGGGCGGGAGCAAGAGGATGTACAGACAGTTCATTGATGTGCTCATCGTCTATACAGAGACACTGGATTTCTTTAGGCCATTCCAGTCGATCATTCACTCGGCGTTGCGTTAGCACCTGTTGTACAGCTCCATCTTCGAGTACATACCAGAGACGCTCCCGAGGAAGCGTCGGATCAATGGGAAGATAGGCCGCACCTGCATACAATATCCCCAGCGTCGCGACTACTTGTTCCCATCCCTTCTCCATAACAACGGCAATCAGGCTATTGGGACAGACACCTCTCTGACGCAACCAAGACCCAACTTGATTAGCCATACGATGCAATTGTGTATAGGTTAATGTCCGCCCACTGGTCACCACGGCTTTTTGGGAAGGTTGTTGCTCAATGTGTTGCATGGCCAGGGTATGGAGTAGCTCGGTTGAAATGGGAGCCTCTGTTGCATTCATCGTTTCATAGCGGGCTATCTGATGAGATGGCACCAAGTGTCGGGATGATTGAAGCCAGAGAGCCTCATCATTGGCTAGCGATTGCAAAAGGTGGTAATAGGCATCAAGCATCTCTGCAGGCATGTTTTCTGGGAAGACTTCATCAACTGTATACCACCGGAGGACGAGACCACCACTTCTCTCCTCTCGGACCCAGTGATCAAGGTAGACCTGTGGCGTCTGGAGGGAATGATATTCCACACTCCACTGTTCCTCTGACTCTAGAAGCGGCATTACACCTATATTTAAGCCACTTGAGAATGTCACAGGCATCAGAGCTTGAGACGTCCATCCTTGCGTTTTTGCCACTTCACGGATGACACGTACTCCACTGATGGAACTATGGGCAAGATCATTCCAGAGCTGTTGCTGTAATTGTTGAGTGTGTGTGGCAAAGGAGCTTGGCTCAGTCAGGTTCACCTCGAGCAAAAGAGTCGTACTCAAATTCCCAATGAGATCATCGACCTGCGGATGCATGGGGAAGCGATTAAAAAACAGCATATTGATGGTAAAGTGAGCGGTTTTACTCCAGGTTGCTAAAACCTTTGCGTATGCTGTATACAAAACGGCATTGGGCGTGAGTCCCTGGCGAGCGGCAAGAGCTTTGAGACGCTGCCAAGTCGATGCATCAAGTTGTCTGGAGCGGCTCACAAAACGTGTCTCTTTCACATTGCCTGGACGCTTTAATAGGGAAAGCTCTGGAGTCGGCGGCAAAGTTGCAAGACGCTGCATCCAGTAGGTACAGGACTGTTGATAGAGAGGGGTGTGTTCTAAGTCTTGCAAAGCGAGAATATAGTCCCGGCAAGTCAACTGCAAGGGAAGGAGGGAAGCATGTGGGTCCTGATAGAGGTGTACCAATTCTTTGATGAGAGTAGTCTGGCTCCGAGCATCAAGAAGGATTAAACAAAAGCTGACATGTAAACGGACATGCTGATGATCAAGGAGGCTTGCATGTATTTCCCATAAAGGCCACTCAGAGGTATTTGGACCATGTTGAGACATATGGGCTCGCATGGCTGCGAGTTGTGAAGTAACCACCTGTTTATCCTGCCCACGTAGATCAGTCACTGGTATCTGATAGAGAGGAACGTTAACCAGGACCTGCTGCTGTCCATCAGGTAACACAATACTGCGCAACGTATCATGACGCTCTACCAAGCGTTGGATGGCATGATTCAATCGAGAAAGATCAAGATGGGGAAATTCAATCTCTACGTAGATGTGAGCAAAGATGTTTCCCAGTTCAAACAGGTTCGTTTGACCAATCCAGTATGCCTGTTGCAGATCGGTGAGTGGATAGGGCACGTTCTGTTGACTGGGATCAGGAATAATCATTGGGAAGGGGGTGGGATGGTTTGGCTCACCTTCTCTCTGAGAGGTTTGAGAGAGAGCTGAGAGATTTTGCCTGACCTCGTTCCCTTTCATTGCTTCAATCAACATAGCTAGTTCCGCAACAGTTGGTGCCTTCAATACATCCTGCATGGAGATTCTTATTTGAACGGCCTTATAGAGGTCAGTGATAAAGTTGATAACTAACAAAGAATGAGCGCCTAGCTCAAACAAACTATCGTGAATACCAACAGACTTGATTCCTAGAAGTCGCTGCCAGATAGCACAAATCGTCCGCTCTGTTTCATTCGTGGGAACGACATTGGCAGTCAACAATGGTACTCGAGGATGCAACGACGAACCTGGAGTAACTGGAGCTGATTTGTCATTTAAATCGACCGATTGCCCCTTACTTGCTCCTGCTTGTAACAGCGACCCTGTATCCGACCGATCTAGCAGCAACAGATCAGTCCAGAGCTGTTGTCGCTCAAAAGGATAGGTTGGCAAAGGAAACTTCATCCTTCGCTTGCCTTCATCAAGGACTGTCCATTCGATGGGAATTCCGCTTTTCTCGATGGGTACGCCCATGAGCAGCTTCTTAATCGGTACTTCCAATTTCTTGCCATTCAGTGTCCTGGGCACTTCTGGAATCGTCAGGATTTCATCAGGGACATGATACGGCGAGATCGTAGTGCGTAGTTTCCCGTTGATCTTGGCTTTGAGGGCATCATCCAGTTCCACACCTTCTCTTAAGACGACAAACAGTGGCATATAGTAGCGTCCATGTGGTAATTCAACGCCTACTACGAGGCTATCGAGCACTTCGGGGAGGCTCTCTATAACGCGGTAGATCTCACTGCTGCCTATTCTGATACCAGCGCGGTTAATGGTAGAGTCGGAGCGGCCATAAATGATAACACTGCCTCTTGGGGTAATCTTGATCCAATCGCCGTGCCGCCAGATGCAGGGATACACAGAAAAATAGCTCTCCTGGTAGCGCTGATTACCTGTATCGTTCCAGAAGAAGAGGGGCATCGAAGGCAATGGTTCTGTGATCACCAGCTCACCAACTTCATCGATGAGTGTGTGTCCTTCTTCATCAAAAGCTTCAATTTTTGCACCTAGGCTGCGGCATTGCAACTCGCCCTCGTAGACGGGCAAGAGGATGGAGCCGTTGACGAAAGCGGAACAGATATCGGTTCCTCCACTTACAGATGCCACCCAGAGATCCCGTTTGATGTGCTCATACAGCCAGAGGAAGCTCTCTGACGGTAGTGGTGAACCAGTTGAGCCGATTCCCTGGAGCTTATGCAGATCAAACTGTCCACAGGGATCAATGTCAGTCTTCATGCAAGAAGAAATGTAGGCAGCACTAGTGCCAAACAAAGTCATTTTCGTATCCTGGGCGAATTGCCAGAGGGTATGCAAATCTGGATAGCCGGGGGAGCCGTCATAAAGCAGAATAGTTGCCTCAACGAGCAGGCCACTGACCAGACTATTCCACACCATCCAACCAGTGGATGTGAACCAGAAGAAGCGATCGCCGGGTTTGAGATTCATCTCCAGGGAGAGATTTTTGAGATGTGCGAGCAAAATGCCGCCGTGACCTTGTACAATGGCTTTGGGTAAGCCTGTTGTCCCAGAAGAGTAGAGTATCCAGAGGGGATGGTCAAAAGGGACCTGTTCGAAGACGAGTTCACCAGACTGGGCAACCACTTCCTGCCAGACAATGGTATTGGTCAGCCGCCCTGGCTCAAACTGCTTCTGGAGATAAGGCACCAGGACGGTTTTTTGCAAAGAGGGTAGAGCTAGCTGCAATGCAGCGATAATGTGGCGACGGTTAAAGCTTTGGCCGCCATACTGATAACCGTCTACCGCGAAGAGGACTTTGGGTTCGATCTGTTGAAAACGATCAATCGCGCTACTGATCCCAAAGTCGGGTGAACAACTCGACCAGATGGCCCCCATACTGGCACAGGCCAGAAATGCAATGATGGTTTCAGGAATATTAGGCATATAGGCAACGACCCGATCCCCACATTGCACACCCATTGCCTGCAGTGCCTTGGTAACCGCGCTTACCTTCTGCCGCAACTCATCCCAGGAAACTTCACGTAGTGGATGGCGTTCAGAACGGAAAAGTAAAGCTGGTCGCTGGTCAGAACTATTGCGAAAGATGTGCTCTGCATAATTGAGTTTGGCTTCGGGGAACCACGAGGCACCAGGCATAGTGTGGGTTGTTAACACCGTCTTATAGGGCTGGGAAGCTTTGATGTGAAAGAAGTCCCAGATAGAAGTCCAGAAGTCCTCGAGGTGGGTCACGGACCACTGCCATAACTCTTCGCGGGTCTGGAAGTGGAGACCGCTTGTTTGCTCTAGCCATTGCATATAGCGGGTCATGTTAGCCTGTTGTTTCATCTCAAGCGATGGTTCCCAGAGAAGGAGATCATTATCGGATGGAGTTACCATAGGGAAGCAACCTTTCCTTGTCAAATTAGCAACAGAGATTTCTGCAAGTAAGGTAGATAGAACAGTCTGATGAACAGAGGTCCGTTAGTGCGATATGGACGACTCACTGAGCTTGGTATGAGCTGACAGTACGCTGATTTTGCACTAGAGGGACCCTTTTTGCATTTTTAGCCGCCTGAGCATTTCCTACGACGAAATCGCAAAGATAGAGTATTGAGGTGTAGCCTCCTTTCCTGACGTAGTAAAGTAGACCTGAGATATGATCAGGTTCCTGGAAAAAATCACCCACCATACTATCAGCATAGTTCCTTCTTATCAAATTAGCAACAGAGATTTCTGTAAGTAAGGTAGACGGAACAGCCTGATGAATAGATGCTCATTAGTGCAATGTGGACAACTCATTGAGCTGAGCATGAGCTTAACAGTACGCTGATTTTGTACTGACGGCTCTAGAGAGCGGAAACCAGTTATGCTAGCCGCTCGTTCCGGGTAAGCTGAGTATAGTATGGCAGAGTTTCGCATGTTTTTGTAGGGGGAAGGAGGGACAGATGTTAGTTTTGAGTGACACCTCATTCAGAGACCTTAAGCATGCTCGCCCACGACGTGGATCTATTGATCTGCGAGAGCATGTACGATGATGCCGCCGATCTGCCCCTGGCACATGCCAACGCACATATGACTGCAGAGGAGGCAGCTGGCATTGCCCACCCTGCCGGGGATCATGCATTGGTACTGTAAAGTGCGGTTAGGAATGCAGCACGATTCCGGTTTTGAGTGCTGCACTCGCTGCTGGCTCATTTTAGTCCAAAGATCAACAATACCTCGCAAGCAGAAAAAATGCCATGCCGTGTCTTCGCAAACACACGTGCCGCCAAAGATGACATGGTCATCACGCTGACGTTCCCAGATACGCGGAAAATTGCACAGTTAGAGCATTCTCAAGCGCTATGAACGCCTCTACGACGTCACCTCTGCGCTCTACCACATGACCTCAAGGCGCAGCAATCCGCGTTGCCTGAGTATTGGAGTGTGTATGAGAGTTTGCTGAGGTACCAGCCGCAGATTTGGCAGTCGCTGGCAGAGCGTCTCAAAGGCAATCTGTCCCTCCTTGCGTGCCAGAAACGCCCCTAAACAGAAGTGGACGCCGTGTCCAAATGCTAGGTGGCGATTGGGTGATCGCTGCATATCAAACTGGTCTGGGTGAGGAAATTGCGTTTCATCCCGGTTCGCTGAATCGAACACCACCAAGAGCAAGGTTTCCGGTGGCAACTTGATCCCTCCTACAGTCACTTCCCGGGTAGTCGTACGAAAGAACGCCATAGCGGGTGGGGCGTAGCGCAAAATTTCCTCGATAGCCTGTGGAATACGTTCGGGATGAGCACACAGCGTTTGCCATCTCTCAGGTTGCTTAAGCAAGAGGGCAACTCCATTCCCGATGAGCTGTGTTGTGGTTTCGTAGCCCGCGACTAGAACACCCCAGGCCAATCTCACTAATTCTGTGTCATTGAGCGGAGTGTCTCCTGGTGACGTCTCAAGCAAACTACTTATCAGATCTTCTCTAGGAGCACTTTTTCGCTCGTTGATGAGCTGCATCACATAGTGTTGGAGGCTAACAAAGTCGCGAGCACATTCCACTTGTTGCTCCTCTGAGAGTGGCGAACTGAGGAGTATTGCAACACTGTGGGTCAACTTTTTGGCTAAGGCCATGTCTTCTTTAGGAACTCCGATCAGAAAGAGAGCAACTCCAAGGGCCAGCGGATAAGCGAACTGTGAAATGAACTCGACTTTGTGGTCATCAATGAAGGAGTCTACCAGCGAGGTTGCAATCTCTTTGATGAAGGGCTCCAACTGCTTCACGCGTTTGGGAACAAATGCCTTGCTCACAGCATTGCGAAGCCGAGCATGTGCTTCTCCATCGCTTTCGATCATACCCGGGACTCGTGGGTACCCTTTGCCCATTTCTGCAAACACTGCAGGGGACAATTTTATCACAGGACGGAAAGCATCCTTCGATGAAAAGATGTCTGGCTGGTTTAAGATGGTCAGAACATCATCATATCTGGTGACAACCCAGGCGTCCAGTTCAGGACTGAAAAAAACAGGTTCTTCTTTACGAGCACGGGCATAAAAAGGATAGGGGTTTTCCAGCTGCTCACCCTCTAGAGGATGATAGAGTGCTCCAAGAGAGCCTTTGTTCGTTTGGGCCATGGTAGTTGGCCTTGCCTTTCTTGCTAGCTATCATTACGGCTAAAAGTTTCCATTTGAGATGATGTTGCGACAGCTTCTCAAATCGCCTTGTTGATGTACAAACTGCTATACCGACTATTACCGGGGAAGCTTTGATTTTTAGGCATGTGTCAAAGAGAGGTGATTCTGCTTGACAGTGTTGAACTTGTACAAGCACGAAACTGTCAAGTGGATTTGATGCATGCCCCCATGAAAATGCCTCAGACCAACCAGTCATCAGCGGGCAGGACGTTGCGCGGTGAAAAGGCTGTCATAGTCCAAGTGTAGAGAGAAGCGGGCATGGCTGTCCAGGGAGAAAGAGGGACAAAAGAGAGGAGGTTGCTTGGCGTCGCTTTCCCATGAGATACGCAACGAGATGAAAATAAGCAGGCAATGAGAAGACTGACGACATTAGCATGAAGAGGAAGAATGGAAAAGGAGAGGAGAACAGAACGGTTTGCGTGCGCAGCAGATGGAACCATCGTCGCCGGATCTGACAGCGCTCCCAATCTCCCCACAGGACCGAGCTAGAAGGTACTGGCTCATCGAATGCGGGCATACCAAGGGCGGGCCTATCAGGTGTTGGCTCATCGAGGGCATACCAAGGGCGGGCCTATCAGGTGTTGGCTCATCAGATGCTGGTGCATCAGATACTAGCTCATCAGATGCTGGTGCATCAGATACTGGCTCATCGAACGCGGGCATACCAGGGGCTGGCCTATCAGGTGTTGGTTCATCGAATGCTGATGCATCAGATGCTGGTGCATCAGATACTGACTCATTAGGTGCACAAGCAGCAGAAGTGAGTGGACAGAACACAGCACTCACCCGTCGCGGTTTGAGAGTGGTGTTCGGCATGCGTCAAATCGACTTGACAGTTTAGCCATAGAGTCATTTTTGAGAAAAAGGAATAAGAATAGAAGCCTTGTCAGATGATACGTAAAAACTGGCAAAGCAGTGATAGAGACAATATAGCCTAAATATGATTTTAGGCGGCAAGATCCTCCATTTTCTGTTCACGAGAGAGTATCGAGCATGGTTGTTGCTCGCAAGAGGGAGAAGCAGATAAATAGCCCAAAGCAGCCAGCCAGTCGGTGGACTCTTTGGCCAAGCCGCTGCGTATGAGAGGGCTGAGTCCTTTGTGCAACCCACGCGAAGCAAGCCGATGGTTGTGCCAGACAGCCAAGATGGCAAGCATATCAGCGGAGAGGCTGCGATGGACAGCAATGAAAGGGCGCAGGACACTGTGCCAGTTCTCGACAGCACTGCTGGATCGAACCGCTTGATCCCAGGCTCCAAACAGCTTGGCCACCACAGGTTGCCAAACGGGGGCAAAATCAGCGGCCAGTTTCTCGGTCTGTGGCCCTAAGATCGCTCGATGGAGCCATGCCCAGCCAATCAGATGGCAAGCCTCCTCCCCAAGCTGCACGATGGCCTCCTGCTGAACGGCATCCAAATCCGGACAAAAGGCCAACAGACCTAGAAGCGCGAAGTGTACATGACGAAGCAGCTTCTTCACATACTTATTGAGGGGAGATGGAGTTCCTTCATACAACTCAGCGAGTAATTCTAAGAGGGCATGAATTTCTTCAGACCGTTCTTGACTGGTAAGAATGTCATGATCTGTGAGCACGACAATCTCGAGCAACCGTTGGAGTTCAGTACGCAGATAGCGCAAGCTTGTCGCTACATACTCCATATGCTGCACGTCCCAGGCATGCGCTCGCACATCTGTTTGAGGATTGCGACCCAGCGGTTTTTTTCCTGCCTCCACACGCTTGGCATTGCGTTCTACCGCTGGAGTACGTTGATGCAATGCTTTCACAGCCCTATCAATTCTTTCTTGCACTTTTTGCCACTCGTGTAGAACATGCCAGACATCCCGTTGATGAAGAGCATCCGGGGCGATTTCACGCACTGCACGCCCGATCGCTTTCCCTCCATCGGAAACCATCACACGAAACTGGAGCCCGTGATCTTTCATCTGCAACAACAGGAGGCTCCAGCTCTCCCCATCCACGGTCACTGGAGGACAGCTGGCATAGACGAAGGATGTCTGAGCGTCCACGATATTTAAATAGGCTTCTCCCCGGTGATGGCTATACTGCTCATCTATGGCGAGATCTCTCCTCTCTTTAGGAATATGCTGATCGAGCCACTCTTGGGCTCGTTTGCCCGCTTCATGAAGAATGGATGAAATCTTGCCTGTGCTCACATGGATTCCCAAAAGTTCCTCCAGACAGATCTGTATCCCTTCACGACTCGCATGGCCCTCCGTGAACAGAATCAGGACTGCTTGTTCTATCTGCGTCATCCGTTCTGTCGCTTCCTGTTTTGTTCTGAACACCCTTTCCATCGCCTCCTGCCCTCTCAACTTCAACGTGTAGAGCGATTGGCGCGAAATATTACTCTCTCTACTTAGCTGACTGACAAGCCCATACTTTCCCTGATGCGCAATCATGCGGCTCGCGAGATCCACCCGTTGCGTTACTGGTATACAATTATTGGGATGCATTGGTTCCTCCTTGCAAGGCATTGGTTGCTTTTTCTTACCTTACCTCGTCAAGGAGGGTCTTTGCCACTTTTCACCACACTGTCAAGTCAAGCCACGCTCCCTTTGACACATGCCTGAGAAATGTTGTCGAAGGCCCCTT
>Ga0207416_1002027_pt1 | contig 23709 bp, 23 predicted proteins | sample PaiPotPPM11metaG_FD_184107 | JGI IMG/M metagenome (GOLD analysis project Ga0207416, IMG submission 184107) | Iron sulfur acid spring bacterial and archeal communities from Banff, Canada, to study Microbial Dark Matter (Phase II) - Paint Pots PPM... ...
CGGGCGAGGGCGGGCGGCTCACCTTCTTCGGCGACGGCACCGGCTACCGGCTGTACGTCCAGGCGCGCGACGACACGGGCAGCCTGAAGGGCGCGCCAGTCGCCGTCTTCGACGAGCGGGGCCAGATGGGCGTCGCCACGACGCCGGGCGCCGGCTACACCCTGGACGTCAACGGCACGGCGCACGCCGCCACGTTCGCGGCCGGCGCTCGCACGGTGGCCGACGGCAGCGGCTGCTACTACGCCTGAGCGCCCGAGGGGTGCAGGGCCACCGTCGTTGCCGGTTGAACGGAAGGGAGGAGAGTCGGATGGCGACCTGGCCGAACGACCCCATAACCAAGAACGTGGCGATCCAGGCGGCGGACATGCAGCAGCTGCGCCAGCTGGTGGAGGGGGTGGTCGGCCCCCAGTCCGACTGGATCGACAACCCCATCACCAACGCCACGACCATCAAGGCGGCCCATTTCACCCAGCTGCAGGCCAAGATGCGCGCCGTCTGGACCGCCAAAGGCATCCCTACCTGGTTGCCGATGCTCTGGACCCAGACGGTCCCAGGCAGCGGTTCCCTCGGCGGCCCGATCCGCGCTACCCACCTGGACGACCTGCGGCGTTGGTACGACACCAGCCAGCAGGGCCTGGCCGGCTACCAGTTCCCCAAGGTCCGGCCCCTGCTCTTCGGGATCGTCCCCTCCTGGCAGTCGCAGCAGCCGGCGGGGCAGCAGTACTACACGGACGACCAGATGCTCTCGGCGATCAAGGCGGCCGGCGCCACCTGCGTGCGCTGGGGCGTCGGATGGGACGCGGTCGAGCCCAACCCGCCCGACTCGGGCGGCCACCACTACTACTTTGCGGGAGAGCAGGGCGGGGAGAACTACGACTACGAGGTGAACAAGGCGCTCCAGTACGGCCTGACCTACATCATGGACGTTCAGGGCTGCCCCACCTGGGCCAACAACAACGACAGCCAGAAGCGTATGCCCCCAACCAGCGCACACACGGCCGACTATCAGGCCTTCGTCACCGCGCTCGCCCAGCACTTCCTGGGACGCGTGCGCCACTACGAATGTGTGAACGAGCCGAATGGGTTCGGCGACTGGAACTACCCGCAAAACGTAAACAACGACTACGATCGCGGCCGCACCTACGCCCCTTACCTGAAGTATTTCCACGACGCCATCAAGGCGGTGGACTCCGGCGCCTGGGTGGCGAGCGGCGGGGTGGACAGCCTGCAGGGGCCGGTAAATTTCGTCTGGGGCCTCTACGCCTGGTGCTACGCCAACGGCTACACGTCGCCCTACCCCTTCGATGCGGTGGCCTGCCACCCCTACCCGCAATCCTACCCGCCGCCCCAGCCCATCGACGAGGGCAGCGGGACCCCAGCCAACTGTCCCCTGCCGCAGAACCCGCCGACGGCCCTGCTGCAGGGCACGGGCATCCTGGGGCTGCGCCAGCTGATGACCTGCTCGCCCTATCTCGACTACGGCAAGCCGCTATGGCTGACCGAGTACGGCTACCACCGCAACAGCTTCGTCCCGCCGCCCGACGCCCAGACCCAGCAGGCAAGCAACCTGCAGGGTGCGCTGGACTGGCTCAGCCAGGAGTCTCAGAACTACATCACCACCGCCACCTTCCAGATCGCAGTAGATATGTTGGGTCCGGGCAGTAGTGCGTCCGATATGGGCCTCCTGCAAAATTCGCCACCACCCACCCCGCTCCTGCCATACCCAGCCTACTCGACGTTCTCTGGCTACAGCAAACCGACCACGTAGACGACCAGATGGGAAGTTGAGCCGAATGAAGATGCTCCTGGCGGCATTTTGCGCCATGGCCCTCCTCCTCCCGATCGCTGCCCCGGCGCTCGGCGACAGCCCGGTGCAGACGATCAAAGTGGTGGTGACGGACCAGAACGGATCGCCCATCCCGTTCGCGGACATAACAATCTCCGCTTCGCACGGCAACCTCATTTCGCACTTCAAGGCCAATGCCCAGGGGGTCCTGACACTATCGGGCCCGGCCAACACCAGCATCCAGCCGTACGGCATATGCGCAAGCGCCTCCATCGGCAACTATTCCTATGACGCCTGCTCGGGTCTCCTCAACCCCGCGGCCGACGCGACCATCACGGTGCCGCTCACGATTATTTTGCCTACCGGGACCGGCGCTCCGGCGGCCCCGGCGGTCTCACCGCGCGGCTGGGTCTTCGGCACGGTCAGAGCAGCAGGCAGCGGTGCCCCGGTCCCTGGCGTCACGGTCCAGCTCGCCAACACGCCCGTCAGCACCACGACCGGCCCCGACGGGCACTACCAGTTCCCCGCCATCAGCACTACCGACGGAGCTGGCGGCGGCCCCGCCTACACCGTGGCCGTCACGCCCCCGGCTGGCTTCGTCGCGGCCGGCTCGGCCAGCCAGACGGTCACGGTGGTCGCCGGGCAGGGCGCGGAGGCGGACTTCACGCTCGCCCCAGCGTTCGTGCCCTTCTGGGTGGAGAGCTTCGTCCCGGGAGCCACCCTCTGGTCGGGATCGGACAGCAAGGCGGTGGCCTTCGGCGCGCGGCCCCAATGGAGCTATTTCCTGGTCGTGGCCGAGCAGCGAGGCCCGCGGCTGGAGGTGTGGGACCCCAGCACCAAGGACTACGCCTGGGTGGACGCGGCGGCGGTCGGCCCCAGCGGCCCGCCCGCCCCCTGAGCGGGCGGACGGCCGCGAGCAATGGAAGGAAGCGAGCGTGTGGGATCGGCCGACCCGCTCAGGGGGCGGGCGGCGATCTGGCGAGGACGTGGACAAGGTAAGAGAGAAAGGCGCTGCCATGGCCGATTGTAATTGCAACAACTTCCCGGCGAGCTTGGGCAACGTCACCTTCCAGGCCAGCGTCGGCATCCAGGCGGCGATGAATCCGGGCACGGAACGCCTGGTGGTGGCGGGCGGCGGGGTGGACTTGATCGCGCCCGCCCTGAACCCGGCGGGCGACGCCGGCCTGGGCCTGAGCTTCGAGAGCTACGGCGGGCGCCTCCAGACCTTCGAGGGTAAGCCCTTAGTGCTCAATCCCCTCGGCAACAACGTCGGGATCGGCAGCACCACGCCCTTCACCGAGCGCCTGGTCGTGGCCGGCGGGCTGGACCTGACTGCCCCGGCCACCAACGCAATGGGCGACGCCGGGCTGGGGCTGAGCTTCGAGGCCTACGGGGGGCGCATCCAGACCTTCGAGTCGCGGCCCCTGGTCCTCAATCCGCTGGGGAACTCCGTGGGCATCGGCACCACCAGCCCGGCAGCGGCGCTGGACGTGGCGGGCACGGTGCGCGCGCAGGGCATCCTGCTGGGCGGGGACATGCTGATGTCGGGCGGGCTCAAGGACTCCACCGGGCAGCACACCTACGTGGACTCCGGCGGCTGCCACTACGCCTAGCGCCGCGGCGGCCGCGGTACCCCAAGGCGGCATCCGGACAGGGGATGGAAAGGTAAGGTGCTCACACGATGGACTGTGGCTGCAACAACTTCCCGGCGACCCTGGGCAACGTTAGCTTCGGGTCGAGCGTGACCGTCGCGACCGACCTGCGCGTCGCCAGCTCCGGCAGCGGACGGCTGCTCATCGAGAACCCCAACGGCAGCGTGCCCTACCTCCACGGGACCAACACCGGCGGCGGGCAGGACATCACCTTCGTCGACACGGCGGGCGCCCCGAAGCTGACGGTCGACCTCGCCGCCGGCCGCGTGGGCGTGGGCGCTGTCAGCCCCAGCGCCGCGCTGGTGGTGGCGGGCGACCTGATCGAGGGGGCGGCCGCCAACCAGGGCATCCGGCTGTGGGACGACGGCGCCAACAGCTACCTGTACGCGGGCTACGGGCGCGGCAGCGGCACGCTCGCCCTCTACGCCTCGGCCGGCAGCCCGGCGCTCGTGGTCGCGGCCAACGCCGCCGTCGGCGTCGGGACCGCCAGCCCGGCCTACCCTTTGGACGTGAGCGGGGACATCAACGCCAGCGGGAGCGTGCGGGCGAGCGGCCGCAAGGTGGCCGACGGCAGCGGCTGCTACTATTCCTGAGCCGCTCCTCGGCGGGAGGCGGCCGGTGGCGCCCGATCACCAGGCTGTCGCGCCGCCGTCGAGCGCGATCACCTGGCCGGTGAGGTAGTCCGAGGCGGCGGCGGCCAGGAACACGACGAGACCCTTCACATCGTCCGCCTGACCCAGCCGCCGCAGCGGGATGCCGTCCAGGATAGCGGCCTCGCTCCGGCGGATCACCGCGTCGGACATCCTGGTCGGGAAGAAGCCGGGCGCGATGGCATTGACGGTGATGCCATGGCGGGCCCACTTGACGGCCAGGTCCCGCGTAAGCGCGATCACCGCCCCTTTGCTGGCGCTATAGCCGACGGCCGACAGCACCTCAGGGGCTGTCCCGGCTAAGCCGGCCAGCGACGCCACGTTGATGATCTTGCCGGCGCCGCGGGCGATCATGTGGCGGCCGACGGCCTGGCTCATCAGGAAGGTGCCGGTGGCGTTGACTTCCAGCACGTAGCGCCAGCGGTCCAGCGGCATCTCCTCGGCCGGCGCGCCCCAGCTCACGCCGGCATTGTTGACCAGGATGTCAACCTGCCCAAAATGCCCGAGGCTCTGGTGCAGAAGCGCCGCTACCTGATCGGGCTGCGTGACGTCAGCCTGGACTGCCAAGCAATCGAAGCCACGGCCGGCAAGCTCTTCCCTGGCAGGACCCAGCCATTCCTGCCGGCGAGCGCTGATAACGATGCGCGCGCCGGCCTCGGCCAGCCCCTCAGCCACGCTCTTGCCCAGGCCGCGCGAGCCGCCGGTGACGAGCGCAACCTTTCCGTGGAGGTCGAACAGCGCCGGCGCATCCATCCCAGCACCGTCTCCAACCAGCACCAACGCACGTCAAAGCAGCCTCTATATACTACAGGCCATGGGTCCGCAAGGAGTGAGGAACCCGAGAGGGGCAGGACGATGAAGTTCGCAATTCCAGACAACTTCCCTGTGGTCTACACCGAGCACGACCCGGCGCTGCGTCCGCTCTACGAGCGCGGCGAGGTGGCGCTGCACTCCGCCCGTCAGCAGTCGAGAGAGGAACTCATCGACCGGCTGCGGGGGGCGATCGCCGCCATCAACGTCCGCGCCTATTCCAAGTTCGACGAGGCCGTGTTCGCGGCGCTACCCGACCTCAAGTTCCTCACCGTGATGGGCACCGGCACCGACAACATCGACCTGGTCGCGGCCGCCCAACACGGCGTGGTAGTCAGCAACACGCCGACGGCGCCGACCGTTTCCGTGGCCGAGCACGCCGTGGCCATGACGCTGGCGCTCACCAAGAATCTCGTGCCGATGCATAACGCCCTGCGCAGCGGGCAATGGCAGCACCTGCCGGGGATCGAGCTGCGTGACAAGACCTTCGGCTTCGTCGGCCTCGGGCTGATCGCGGCGGAGGTGGCGCCGGTCATGCGGGTGCTTGGCATGCGGCTGCTAGGCTGGAGCCTGCGCCACGATGCGCAGCGGGCCGAGCGGCTGGGCGTGGAGCTGGTCGAGATGGACGACGTGCTACGCCAGTCCGACATTGTCTCGCTCCACCTGCGCGCCTCTCCCCGCACCGCCAGACTGATCGGACAGCGCGAGCTGGCGCTGATGAAGCCGACCGCCTATCTCATCAACACGGCACGCGGCGCCATCGTGGACGAGACGGCGCTCTACGAGACGCTGGCCGCCGGCCGGATTGCCGGGGCGGCGATCGACGTCTTCCAGCAGGAGCCGCTCCCCGCTACCTCGCCACTCCTGACTCTGGACAATGTGCTCGTCACCCCCCACGTCGCCTGGGTGACCGACGCCGGGATCGCCCGCATGGCACAGCACCCGGTCGACAATATCCTCGCCTTCCTAGACGGCAGGCCCCAGTTCGTCGTTTCCCCGGCCCCAGCGGACACACGCTAGCGGGTCCGGCGCCAGTAGACCGAATCTTTACACCTCGGAGTATCTTTACAGCGAGCGACCATCGTGCTAGAGTCCCCGCTGGGAGTCAGGAGGATATCGTCCACCTCGGGAACGACCTTCTGACTGGGTAGGGCGCGCCGAACTGTGCGCGCGCCCGCTTGTGGAAGGATACCGTCCGTGGCCTCAGTAGACTCCGCGCATCAAGATTCTTCAGTTCCCTGGTTCCGTCCCACCCGACGTCAGTTGTTCCCTCTGGTTGGCTCGGCGGCGGTGGCGGCGCTCGCCGCGGAGACCCCGGCGTTTGCCCAGGGCACGTCGGCGTCGCAGCCGGCCGAGCTGCAGACCACGCAGAGCGGGACGCTGGCCGGCAGCACCGGCGGCGCCTATGCCTTCTACCAGATCTCCAATCCCAACGGTTCCTCATTGACGCTGACCCTCTCCTACGCGCCGGCGGACCCCGCGCTGACGCATCAGATCGGCTTCAACGTCTACCAGAGCGGCAGCTCGCTGGTCGGTGTCCACGGGAAGAGCACCGGCCTGGGCGACAGCGCCAACAACACCTTTCCGAGCGCGACCATCACGCCCAGTGTGTCAGGCGGGCCGGTGCTCGTGCAGGTGTACAACTACAGCGCCGGCACGATCACCTTCACCCTCACCACATCGCTGGCGCCCGCTGCAACCGTCACCTCTGCCGCGGTCAAGCCGCGCTACGTCTACATCGGCACCTACACCCCGCCTTCGGGGAAGGCCGAAGGCATCTACGTCTACAAGATGGACGGTTCGGGCGCCTTAGCGCCCGTGCAGACCGTCTCCGGCGTGGTCAATCCCTCGTTCCTAGCGATCGATCCCCAGCAGCGCTACCTCTACTGCGTCAACGAGCTGAGCAATTATCAAGGCAAGAAGAGCGGTGGGGTGAGCGCTTTTTCCATCGACCCGACAACGGGGCAGCTTACCTTCCTCAACGAGCAGCCATCCAACGGTACCTCCCCGGCCCACTTGAGCGTCGATCCGACCGGCAAGTACGTCCTGGTCGCGAACTATAGCTCCGGCAACTTTGAGGTGCTGCCGATCCAGTCCGACGGGAAGCTGGGCGACCCCACCGACCTGGTCCAGGATCAGCCGTACTGGTCAGCCGGCAAAGGCCCCAACCCGGGCCGCCAGGAGGGGCCGCACGCCCATATGATCATGACCGACCTGGCCGGCAAGAACGTCGTCGGCGTCGACCTGGGCCTGGACCGCGTCTTCGCCTTTCACCTGGACACTGCTACGGGCAAGCTGGCGCCGAACGACCTGCCCTACGCGCAAGTGGCTTCCGGCTCGGGCTCACGCCACATCGCCTTCCATCCCAATGGCAACTTCGCCTACGTCATTTGTGAGATGGGCTCGATCCTGAACGCCTTTGCCTACGACGCGACGCGAGCGGCCTTCGACTTCATCCAGACCGAGTCGACGCTGCCCGCCAGCTTCAACGGCTCGAGCACCTGCGCCGAAGTCTGGGCACACCCATCCGGCAAGTTTGTCTACGGGTCCAATCGCGGGCACGACAGCATCGTCATCTTCTCCATCGACCAACTGAGCGGCAAGATGACCTATGTCGCCCATGTCTCGTCAGGTGGCAAGACGCCGCGCAGCTTCAATCTGGACCCGTCGGGCACCTTCCTCTTCGCCGCCAACCAGGGCACGGACAACATCGTCGCCTTCGCCGTCGATCAATCGACCGGCAAGCTGACGCCCACCGGCCAGGTCACCTCGAACCCGACGCCGGTGTGTGTGCTTTTCGGCCGCGTCGCTTCCTGAGCGGTGGGCGTCCGGTGGGCGGAGGGTGTTCGGCGCTATGCTCCGCCCGCCGGGCGCCCAGAGCATCAACGCGCGCTCGCCAGGGGGAGCCGTCTCTGCTGGCGGTGCCATCATCATGCAACGGGCACCGGAGTGCCGCAACATTGTCGGGCTTGAGGCAATGGCAGCTCTGCTAGTCCACGCGGGTGTACTGCCCGGTGGAGTCGGTGATGGCGCCCCACAGCAGCATGTCGCCGCCCAGCAGCACGCCCGTCGTGCGCACGGTACCCGCCACGTCCAGCGCGCTGGGGGCTGGACGTCCCGATCCCGACGTTGCCGCCGACGAGGTAGCTCGCCCCGGCCACATCCAGGTGCACCTTCACGGTCGAGCTGGCCTTGTCGTAGACCTCCAGGCTGTGACCGTCGTCGGCGGCGTGCGTCTTCCACTGGAGTGCCGTCGATGGGGGCGTAGAGGAACTTCGGGTCGGGCAGGTTGCCGAAGATCAGGCTCCCCGTCGCGGTGCTCGGGGCGGTGGAGTCGACCACACGCGGCCCGGCGGCGCCCACTACCTCCAGCTGCGCCCCCGGCGCCGTCGTCCCGATGCCCATCTGGCCCGACGCGGTGACCGTCACCAGGTCACGGACGGCGGAGGTGAAGATGCGCAGCGTGCCATCGGGCGATCAGAGGCATAGAAGAGGCGTTGTCCTTGGGCCTGGCCCGTGGGTGGAATTAGCGGGTGCCGGGCGCGGCCTCGGCGGGTCGGGTTACACCAGCAATGACCGTGAGGCTGTGGCCGAGCTGGTTGGCAACGTAGACGAGATGGGTGCCGGGGTCCACAGCGACGCCCCACGGCCGGTCGCCCGTGGGCACCGTCGCGACCACCCGGCCCGTTGCCTCGTCCACGGCCGCGACGCCGTCGCGGCGCGGGCTGCCGGGAAAGAAGAAGTCGGTGGCCGTGACGTACGCGGTCTGGGTGGCGACATCCACCGCCACGCCGAACGAGCCGGCGAAGCCGCTGTTCCCGGATACCGTCCGCAGGGCAGGGCTGTCCAGCAGCGCGATGAACGTGGGGGTGCTCCTCGCCGCGACCGGGACGTAGACGGCGTGGCGGGCCGGGTCGACCGCGATGCCGCCGACGTCGCTCCCCACAACCCCCATCGATGCCGGTGCCAGCGCGCAGCCCGTGGCGATGTCCACCGCACGTACGGCACCGCTCGGCGGGCCGAAGGGGATCGGGTCCTGCTCCGTGATGTAGACACGTCCGGCAGTAGGATCGACGGCGACGCCCATCGGACCGGCGCCGATCGCGACGGTGCCCGTCACACGATTCGTCGCGGTGTCGATCACAGATAGGTCGTCGCTGCCCTCATCCGCCACGAAGAGGCGGTGCCGCCGGGTATGGATGGCCAGGCCATTCGGCCGGCGACCCACGGGGATGGTGGCGATGACGCGTTTGCTGGCTGCCTCGACGACCGAGACGGTGTCGTCGCCACGGTTCGTTACGTAGACGGCGTGGGTACCAGGGTCCACGGCCACTCCGGTCGGATCGGCGCCGACCGGGATGGTCGCCACCGCGACCAGTTGGCGACTCACTGGAGCGGTGGCCGCCGGGGCAGGCGCTTTGCCCGCCCCAGCGGCGAAGGTGGCTTGGCCGACCAGGGCCACGAGCAGCAGCATGCCGTACGTGAAGACCGAGGTGGCAGCAGTCGCACGGTATGCCGGGCTCACCGGGGCGCCCCTGCGGGCGGCAGGGGCGCGCGCCCCCATGTGCTAGGGGTTCTGGTACAGGATCTGCAGGCCAGCGTACCAGACCTCCGGGCCGGTCGCGGTGAGCTTGCCAGTGGAAGCGGTCCGGCCCGACGCCACATACCCTGTCCCCCGCGGCCAGCGGATGGACGTGGAAGCACATCGTCGGGAAGGTCGCCCGCAGGGCCTGGTAGGCGTCCTGGGCGGACGCGAAATCCTAGGCATTGTCAGTTGCTCCCCATTCGCCGGCGATGTACGGCGTCCCGTCGTGATAATACACCTGCGTCCGCGCCAGCACGATCTTCGAGGATCGGACACTGCAACGCCGCGTAAGCCATGCATCCGGAGGCCGCGTGATGGCGGTGATGATCGTGGCGCGAGGCCTCTCCCGACAGAGCTAGTGAAGCCTCGGTCGGCACGTCGTCGCGTTACGAACTGACCGCTGGGTCGTTGTAGGTTCCAGACCGTGTACCCGCGGTCGGGGAGGGATCTGCGTGATGCGATCGGCCACCGGATGGTCATGGGCCGCTGCTGTGCTCGGCCTTCTGATGGCGCTGTCGGGCGCATCCGAGGCGACAGCGGCGACCGCGATGTGGGACCCGCGCGTCGCCATCGTCTGGCCCCAGGACGGCCAGGGCCGCCAGGCCAGCGTGGCCCAGTCCCGCGCCGTCAACGTGGCCCTATGGCCGGCCAACCAGGTCAATTGCAGCCCGCCGCCCGGTCTTGCGCTGTCGGGACTGGTTACCCTTGCGGTGGCGAAGGACAACGAGCCTGCGCGTCCTGTGACGATCGCGCCGCAGTGGATCCTCCGGACGACGAACGGCGCGACCTTCCCATCGGTGAAGTACGACAATGTCCCGGCAGAATTGGCGGCGGACCCGACGGCCAGATACTCCTTCGCCGTCGTCGGCGGGCTCCTGGTCGGCGGGTCGGGCGAAACCGGTAACGTCTGGGTCCACGCGGCCGATGCGCGCACCATCTACCCGCGGCCGGTCGTACCGGTCGGCTACGTTGACGGGCAGCTCACGACCGTGGACCTGCGCATCCAGATCGTCTGGCCGCACGACGGCGAGGGCAACTATGCCCCGGTTGGACGCGCGACGTTCGTCAACGTTGCCGTAGACCTCTTCGAGCACGGCACGCTCGAATCCGTCCGGCCCGACTTCCCGCCGCCCGATCTCGTCAACCCGCCCACGCTCGGCGTGGCGCGGGACAACGGCCCGCTCCGGGGGAGCGGCGTCCCCGCGCAGAAGGTGACGTACGAGGCCAACGGGCAAGCGTACCCGCGCTGGGTCTTCAACGACGTGCCTGTCGAGCCAGGGACGCCCTACCACTTCATGGCCGAGATCGGCGGGCGGTTTGCCTACCACTCCGAGTACTCCAGCATCTGGACGCACGCCGCGGACGCGCGAACCATCAATCCGACCCCGCAGGCGCCGCCCGCCTGCACCTGACCCGATGGAGCACAAGCCGCCTTGCGCAGATAAAGGGACATGGCGGGCAAGGGGAGCCGCGAAGTCGCGGCTCCCCCATCGGGTTACCTGGCGAATCCACATGAGCCTACAGGCCGGCACCATCGGATACCCGGCTCGCCTCGTCCTCACTAAGGACAAGGCTGGGAGCAGTCGAAGGGGCAGACCTTGCCGCTGGCGATCTGGTTCCACTGTGTCTGCGTGTAGTCGAACTGCCGCCACCCCTGCCCGCCGCATGCGCTGGTGTCCCCGCTGTGCGTGAACACGACGCTAACGAGGAGGCCGGGCAGAAAGTTCGCCTCGACCTGGCCCAAGAAGCGCAGCAGGTCGGTCAGGCGCCCATCGTCGCCGTACCCGCCACTGTATTGCCCGCCAGCGCAGGGCGCGTTGCTGTTCACCTCATCCATAACTACCTGCTTTCCATGGGCTTGTGCCATCTGCTGCACGTACCAGTAGGTGAAGCAGGTGTACCGGCCCTGCGAGCCCATGATGTCGCTACAGCTGTTCCAGTAGTTGTGCGCCCCGACGTACTTCCAGATGGCGCCCGAGCCGACCGAGTAGTTCGCCGACAGCGCGCCCGAGTTCATCAGCGCGGTGATGTAGTCGCCCTCGGACTCGTGGCTCGGGCTGGTGGCCCCAGCGCCCAGCGGCGGCGTGGCCCAGGGGACCACGATCCCCTGCTGCTGCTTGAAGGTGTCGATCGCGCTCGTCAGACTCTGCATCGCCGCCTGGAACTGGGCGCTGCTCACGCCCGGGCTGGTGCAGACGTTGGGCTCGTTGACCGGGATGTGCGCCGACCACTTGCCCAGTGCGTTGTACAGGCTCAGCTTGTTGTACCAGTTGAAGGCGTCGTCGGTGATGTAGGCGTTGTTGAAGTCGCAGCCGTCCGGCTCGCCCTGGCCCAGGTTGGGCCCCCAGAAGCGCGTCACCACGCGCACCGCCGGGTTGTTCTGCAGGGTCGAGGCGATCCGGTCGATATCGGCGTAGTAGCGGACCTTGACGGTGGTGAGGCCGAAGGTGTAGGCGTCGTTGGGGTCCACGTCGCCCAGCACCTCCATGCCGCGCGGCGCGGGGTCCGGCCCGGTGGGCAAGCCCAGCGCCGTGGAGAACTGGTCGGTCCAGGCGCGCAGGTCGTTGATGTCGCGCGCGCTGATGGGGCGCCCGCCGCCGGGAATGGGGTCGCTGCCGTAGCTCCAGTTGGGGAGCGACATGTGCTGCAGGATGGCGGCGCGGATCTCGGTGAAATGGATCGCCCGGATGTGGACGACGTTGGTGATCGGGGTGTCGTGCCAGCCGAAGGCAGCCATGCCGGCGACCTGCCGGTTGCGGTCGACCGTCCACCGGATCTCGTTGAGGTGCACGGCGCGGATGTGCGTGCTGCTCGTCGCGGGATTGTCGGTCCAGTTAGCCATGGTTGATCCTTCTTTCTTCTTTTCGTCGCATGTCGAACCCTGAGGGGGGCCGGCCGGAGAGCGATACCTGCCGCTCCCCGGCCTCCCCGGAACCGGCGCTCAGCTCGCGTATTAGCAGCCGTTCTCGTCGGCGATCAGCTTGGTGCCGGAGGAGTCCTTGAGGCCGCCGACCGCGGCCAGCGGCAGGATGATCGTCCCGCCCGAGATGATCCCCGTCCCGCTGCGGATCGTCCCCGCCACGTCCAGCGCCTGCTGGGGGCTCACCGTCCCCACGCCCACGTTCCCGCTCTGGTCGACCACCAACCGGAACAGCCCGGCGGTGGCGTCGAAGACGGTGAACTTGTTGGCCACCGTGATGTTCTGGCTGCCGCCCACCCCCACGTTGTACTGGCGGCCGTCGGCCTTGACCATCAGCCCGTTCACCCCCGAGGCGGGGTCGCTCCCCTGGACGGTGATGCCCGGATAGCCGCCGACGCCGAGGTTGTACTGGCGGCCGTCCGAGGCCAGCATGCAGCCGTTCACGCCGGAGGCGGGGTCCGTCCCCTGGATCAGCACGCCGGGGAAGGCGCCGTTGCTGGCGATGTGCAGGAGCTGGGTGGGCGCGGTCGTCCCGATGCCGACACTCGCCCCGAAGGTCACGTTGCCCAGGCTCGTCGGGAAGTTGGTGCAACTGCAATCGGTCATGGGAGTCTCCTTGTCCTTTCTCTTCCTCGCCTACTTGCTGTCCCTGGTCGGCGCCCGCTAACACCAGCAGGAACCGCCCGCCGTCCAGGGGCTCGATGTCGGCCGCCTGCGGGACGTGCCACTGCAGGACCCTGACGAGCGCGGCCTTGGCCACCAGCAGCCCGCTCACCGCGAGCGGCGGGATGGCCGCGCCCATCGCCGGGCCGGGCGGGCCGACGCCCCCGACCTCCCCCGTCGCGATCGCCCCCGTCGGGGCGCCGTCCTCCATCGCTGGGACCTCCTTCGCACTCCGGGCCGGGAGCCGCCGGCCCGCCGAAATGGAACTGTTGTTCCACTCCTGGCAGCATACGGCGCTCGTGTTCAACCAGTATCGAACTAATGTTCAAATCCTTGAACAAACCAACGCGAGAGAATGCGTTAGCGTGGGCCGCGCGAGAGGTTAGACCTGGCTGCTGGGGAGGCGCTGGTAGCAATAGCCACCGCCGCGCTTCGCAAGTAGGTAGCGCGGTCGTCTGGGTTCCGGTTCGATCTTGCGCCGCAGGAAGTACACGAAGTGATCGACCCCGCGATCCGTACCGACGTAGTCGGGGCCCCAGACCGCGTCGAGCAGTTGCTTGCGGCTCAGCACGGCGCCCTCGTGACGAAGGAAGTAGCGCAGCAGCCGGAACTCCTGGCTGGACAGCGGCCGCACACTGCGCTCACCCAACAATTGCTGGCCGGCGGTGTCCAGCCACCATTGCTCAGTCACCTGAGAGACATCATCACCCACCTGATTCACCCTCTGGTGGCGCATGGCGACGTGGACCCGCGCCACCAACTCTTCAGGATCGGTCGGGTCGATGTAATCATCTGCTCCCGCCTCGAGAGCTTGCGCGCGCTCAGCGCAGGTAGCTCGCTGGCCGACGAGCAGTAGCCGCGTCCCGTGCGAGCGACGGATCTTGCGGCAGAGCGCGAGGATAAGCGGCAGCGAGTGCTGGTCGGCGTCGAGGAGCAGCAGATCGACCCCTGCGGCGTGCAGCAGGCCAGCCAGATCGCGGTCCCTGGGACACAGGAGTACCTCGTGGCCCTCCTGGCGCAGTCGCGACGCTAGCGCGCCGACGACCGCGGGGGAGGACGCTGCAATGAGCACGCGCATGGCATCGGCCCTCGTCTGTTACTGACCGGATGTGCCGGCGCCGTTCCTCCTGCACCGCGCCGCGGATTCGGGCGAGTAAGAACTTATGTTCCAACATACGACAGCGGCCTGTCAAGTTTGTGACTTCTGGGGACACTATGAGCGCGCCGAGCGGTCAGCGTGTCACAACACTCGGAACGCGACGTCCGCCACTCACCCGCCTCGCGGCGAAGTGCTACCATAGCACCCGATATCACCGAGCCGAGCGATGCTCCGTTGTCCCCGTCTAATTCGCTGCCCATCGTCCGGGCACATTCGTGGGAAGGGGGCCGTGGCCATGGCAACCGTGTCGTTCGACCTCGTCAACATGGATGGCCGGCGCATCCGCTTTATCCGCGATGACGAGCGCGTCGTGGTGCGCGCACTCGGCACCGAGAGCTCACGAACTCTGGACTTGTCCGCCGCGCGACAGATGTTTCACCAGATGGATAACCACGGCTTTGCGCCGGCGTCGGAGTCCGACAGCGCGACTATCGTGTCCTTCTTCGGTGACTCAGCATCGTCCGCCGCGCCTGAGCTGGGTCATCTGATCATCGTGGTGCGCGACCTGCCGGCGGCGATCCGCTTCTACCAGGAGGCGCTTGGCCTCACCCTGCGCGAGCGACTTCCCTACCGTGCCACCTTCACCAACGGCGGCGCCACGTTCGATCTCGTCGCCAGGGACGCCGACCCCATACTCGGCCTGGCTGTCCAGGAAACGCTGCCGGTGCTGCGAGTTCGCAACCTCGCAGCGGTGACCCAACGCCTCGCGGCCACCGGGAGCCCCGCCGGATCTAACACCGGTCGGACCGAGCGCTCGTTATTGGGGAACCGGCCCCTTGCCGTGTGTCGAGATCCGGAAGGGCACGCCCTGCTGCTATCCGAGCAACCGGCTTGACCCCGTGGCGGACTCGCCTCACCCGGCGTGGTGAACCAGCCAGAGCCCGGCGAGGAGAAACAGCACACCCACGACCGCTATGGCATAGAGGATCAGATCGGCGGGGCGGGTCGTGGGCCGGTGGCGGTTGCCAGTGAGCAGGTCGACGAGGTACAGCAACGCCCGATACCCCGCCACGCAGGTGATGATCAGGCCGAACGCCAGCAATCCCACGCCTAGCTGCACGACACCTCCCCGCCGGCGCCCTCGGATGGCGAGCCGCGGGTCGCTCAGCCGCGCTTCAGTTCGATCACGAAGTTGCGGTGGCGCTTGGCCCCGATATTCGTCAGTCGGTTATCCACTTTGCCATCGGTGACGGGAACAAAGGTCACCTGATCGTCCTGGAACTGCACGTCGTGGTATTCCGCCGGGTTGTCGGGATTGGCGAAGCGGATCAGGCCGCCCGACTCCACGATGAAGAAATAGTCGGTCCGGTGGATGTGCTTCTCCAGCGATTCCCCCGGCCCCAGCGCCAGGTCCCACACCCGCACCCGCTCGTTCTCGAACATCAGCTCGGTGCCCACGCGCTCTGTCGGCTCGGTCGCCACGCCCGTCACTCCTTCTCGCTTCTCCTACGCTGCCTACCGGCATCAGAGCCCAACGCGTGAGGGGAACTCCGGCACGCCCTGGATACCCAGCCGCAGGCGGAACAGCGCGCCGGCGCCCGTTCCTTCCGTCGCCTTGTTCTGGCCGCCGGCGGTGGTGACATACATATCCTGGTAGTCTTCGCCGCCAAAGACGACCGAGGACACCTTCTTGGCCCGAAAGTACACGCGCCGCTCTTCCTGCCCGTCCGGTGCGTAGCGCACCAGGCAGCCGCCATCCCAGCGCGCGGACCAGACGTATCCCTGCGCATCGACTGTCATGCCGTCCGGGCTGCCCTCGCCTTCCCGCTGAGGGACGGTAACAAACGGTCGCCGGTTGGAGATAGCGCCGCTGCGCCGGTCATAGTCGAAGAGCGAGATGTCCCGGCGGCGCGTGTCGGTGTAGTACATCGTCTTGCGGTCCGGTGTGAAGCCCATGCCGTTCGATACCCCCACCTCATTGATCACCTCGGTGAGCGTGCCGTCGCGGTCCATTCGGTACAGGCGGCCCGCGCGCTCGGGTATCGCCATGGTGCCGCAGAACACGCGTCCCTCCGGATCGGCAATCACGTCGTTGAAGCGAGTCTGTTCCTCACCCGGGATGGCCTCGATCACCGTGGAGAGCTGGCCGCCGCGCCAGGTCTTGATAGCCCCTTTGGCCATGAAGAGCAGCAAGGCCCCGTCGGCCTGGATGGTGAAGCCGCCGATCACGTCCCCCTCATACACTTGCTCGTGCGCGCCGGTGCCGGGGTCGTAGCGAAACAGTCTGCCCTTGGGGATGTCAACCCAGTACACCCTCCGTTCGCCCGGGTGCCACAACGGCCCCTCGCCGGTCACACACTGATAGTCGGCCAGCAGCTCCGGTTCCACAGGGCGCCCACTCCTTTTCGCTGTGCATTGCTCCGACCCAGGAGCGTAGCAGGACGGCCCCCAAGCGGCAACTATGCCGGCAGCGCGCCTGCCCCTTTAGGACGCTGTTGGCGACTGCCGGGACGGACCCTCACCCCCGGCCCCTCGCCCGCTCGGCGGGCGAGGGGAGCCGGGCATCCCAGTCAGGGCCTCTCCCCCGCTTGCGGGGGAGAGGTGGCGAAGCCGGAGTGAGGGTCCGTCCCGGCAGTCGCCAACAGCGTCCTAAAGGGGCAGGTCTGGCGCGTCGTTTGACGGAGACCTTCACCCCTGGTCTGCCTCCCAAGCCGGCATCGTGACATAAAAGGCGGCGCCGAGCAGGCGCAAGGCAGCGGCAACGAAGAGCGCCCCTTGGATGCCGATCTGCTGGTAGAGCAGCGTCCCCAGCAGCGGCATGGCGACGGCGGTGGCCCCGGCCAGGGTGTTGTAGACGGCGATGCGCGTCGGACGCTCCTCCGGCGGCCCCATCTCGATCAGTGCCTGGGTCCAGCCCGTCGTCACCCCGGCGCCGAAGAGGTTGCCGTAGACGTTGGCGATTCCGTAGAAAACGACGTTGGGCGCCAGCGCCACGAGGGCCGGGAAGAGACCGAGACCGATAGAGGCGACCGGCAGCATGCGGCGCAGCCGGCCGCGACCAAGCAGCCGGCCCCACAACGGATAGGCGACCGTCGCGGCCAGGCTGCCGCCGGTGCCGACGATGCCGACCCAGATGTCGCTGGCGTGCAGCGTCTTGACAAGGTAGATAGAGAACAGGGCGGTCGGCAGATACAGCCCCGCCAGATAGACGCCCACGCCGGCGCTGAAGTGGCGGAAGGCCGGCCGGCTCAGGACAACTCGTGTGGACGCCTGGCGCGCCGGCACCGTGGCGCTACCGGCTCGCGATGCCGCCGGCAATACCAGCCGGCCGCGATGGTAGAGGCCGATCAGCGAGAGCGCGAAGGAGAAAATAAAGACCGCCTGGTAATTGCCCGGGAACGGCAAGAAGGCAAGCGCCCAGCCGCCCGCCAGCGCGGCCAGTGTGCTGCCGATGCCGCTCAGCATATTGCGCACGCTCAGCACGTGGGCGCGGCGGTCCACCGGCAGCACGTCGCCAATCTGCGACGTGATGGCAATGTTGCTAATCACCGTCGGCGCCGACGTGATGGCGACGATGGCGACGAAGACCCAGGTCCGCGGCGCCGGCTGGAGCAGCGGGACGATGGCCAGCAGAGGGTAGCCGGCGCGGAAGATCAGCGACGGGACGATGACGGTCTTGAGGCTGTGCCGGTGTCGGTTGACGTAGGCCGCCGCGCGAAACGACAGGAACGTCCCAGCCACGGATGGCAAGGAGACCAGCAACCCGACCTGCAGAGCCGTGCCACCCAACCGCAACAGAAACACCGAGAGGAAGGTATTGATGATGCCGGTGAGCAGGCTCGACCAGAGCACGTCGTGATAGAGGAAGAGGATGTTGTCACGCACAACATCCGTGCTACGCTGAGGCCAGAGGAGCGCCCGCGTGCCGTGCGGCGGTGGCTTGATCGCGCGCAAGGTGACATCCTCACCGGTTGGCGAAGCAACGGTCCGCTTTGGGCTGCATGATACGCCTGAAATGGGTCACCAGTGAGGAAGGTCATGGAAGAGCACACAACGCCGCCGCGCATCCTGGGTGATGGACTGGCCTTGCGCTGGTCAACGGCGGACGACACCGAGGCGATCGCCGAGCTCGTCGGTCACGTCTTTCGCGACGGACCGGAGGATGGGCCGAACCCGCTGACGTCCGCCTATGCCCGTGCCCTGCTGAGCGGCCGGTCTCCGGTCATGGCTCCGGACGACTTCACCGTCGTGGAGGAGATCACCGGCGCGGGTCGGATCGTCGCCTGCGCCTGCCTGCTCGCCCAGACCTGGCGCTACGGCAGTGTCGTGTTCAAGGTCGGCAGGCCGGAGCTGGTGGCGACCCATCCCGACTACCGGCGGCGCGGCCTCATCCGGGCGATCTTCGCAGCGTTGCATGCCCGAAGCAGCGCGCGCGGCGACCTGGCGCAGGCCATCACCGGCATCGAGTACTTCTACCGGCAGTTCGGCTACGAGTATGCGCTGGAGCTGGGCGGCGGCCGCGTGAGCTACTTCGCCGTCGTGCCCGACGCCAAGCCGGACGCGCCCGATCCCTACCGCCTCCGCCCGGCGGAGGCCGCCGACGTGCCGTTCCTGTCAACGCTCTACGAGCGAGCGTGTACACGCTCGCTTGTTTTCGCGGAGATCAGACCGGAGCATTGGCAGCACAAGCTATCCACGGCCCCGACATCAGACGAGGACTGGGGCATCTACATAATTGTGGATTCCAACGGTGTACCGAAGGGCTACGTCAGCGTCGAGGCGTTCCGCTTCGGTCCTCGGCTGTCGGTGCATCAGGTGGAAACGATCTCTGGACTGGGACTGCGCACCGTCGCTGTTCCGCTGCTGCGTGCCTTACGCGACCTCGCGCCATCCATCCAGACACCTAAGCCGATAGAGCCGGCAATAGGCGTCACCTTCATTCTGGGGACTGCGCATCCCCTCTTTGAGGCGCTGGGAGAGGCGATCTTGCCGATGGTGCATCGTCCCTACGCCTGGTACGTGCGGGTGCCTGACCTACCCGGCTTCCTGATACAGCTGGCTCCGGTGTTGAACGAGCGGCTAGCGGGATCGGTCGCTGCTGGCCATAGCGGCGCACTCAGCCTGGACTTCCATCGCGGCGGCCTGCGGCTCACCTTCGAGCACGGGCAGCTCCGCCGGGCCGAGCACTGGGAACGCGGCATGTGGGAGGAAGATCAGGCTGGTTTCCCACCACTAGTGTTCCTACCGCTTCTGTTTGGCTACCGAAGCCTGGACGAGCTGCGCGACATGTACCCCGATGTGCATTGCAGCGACGACGCCGAGCCGCTGCTGAAGGCGCTGTTCCCGAAGGCGTTTTCGAACGTCCTGCCGTTGGATTGAGCGCAATAGGCCAATTGCATAAAGCCGGGGGCACCCCTCTCCGCTCCGTTCCATCCCGCCCGTCCGGCAGTCTCGTCCTGAAGGTATGCCGTCCAACTTGCCGTGGGCTCAAGACCCGATGGCATCGGGCGGACGCCCGCGCTCGCGGCGACGATCAATCGCCTTTGGCCTGGTGTTTGTCGTGTCCTTTCCCGATCCCTTTGCCGTTGCCCGCTGGCGCGGTCGTGTCGAGCGACACCGGCTGCACGGCCGCGGAGAGGGCCGCCGCGCTGTGCTCCAGCCGCCAGCCGGAGGCGGTGTTGGTCACCGTCCAGGTCAGGCTCCCTACCAATCGGCTGCCCCCGCGGTATTCGGTCAGCAGGACCGGCACCGTGGCGGTCGTCCCGGTCGGAGCGACGGAGGGTTGGGACCATTGCCAGACAATGCCGGAATCTCCCTGATATTGCCGAACCAGATCGTCAAAGCTGATCTGCTGGCGGGCAGTGGCGCTCAAGTAGCTATAGGCGAGCGCGAACTGGGCCTGATCCTTCGTGCGCAGCGCATCATAGATTGCCTGGTAGAAACCCTGCACGGCGTCCGACGGGACAGTCGGGTGCACGCTTACCAACGCCGGCGCCGTCGGCTGGGCGGAGACGCTGCTCCTGGTCCTGGTGGTGGTCACGGCCGTTCTACCGGACGTGGCCCCCGGCGTCCCGGCGACGGGTGTCGCGCCGGCCGCCGGCACGGCCGCGCCGGTCGGCAAGGTGAGGGCGCTGAACTGCTGCGCGTAGCGCCCACCCGCCAGTGCGAGGACGAGCGCGGCCGCTCCCCCCAGCGCCCACCAGGGCAGCCTACGCCGCCGGTAGCGCTTCGGCGCCGCCTGCTGCGGCGGGGCGACGGCGCGAGATGGTTGCCTGGTCGCCTTCGCATCTGGTGGCGGCACTGGCCGGGTCGTCCTCGCCGCGCTGTCCACGCGCTGGCGCTCACCGCCGAGCGACGCGGCGAGCGCGCCGGCAAGGGCCCCCGCGCTGCCGTACCGCTCTCCTGGGTCCTTGGCAAGGCAGCACAGGAGCGCGGCTTCCATCGCCGCCGGCACATCCTGGCGCAGCCGCCGGATCGGCGGTGGCGCAGCATTCAAGTGCTGGAGCAGCAGCCCGCGGTCGTCCGCCGCGCTGAACGGCAGCCGTCCACTGAGCAGCTCGAAGGTAAGCACGGCCAGGCTATAGACGTCCGATCGCGGCGTGGCGGGATCGCCTCTCGCTTGCTCGGGAGAGAGATACTCCAACGTCCCGACGGCAACCCCGGCCCGGGTCAGGCGGCTGCTGGCCCTGGCCTGGGCGATGCCGAAATCCATCAGCGTGACCCGGTCGCCCGGCTCGAGCATCACGTTGCCGGCGCTGACGTCGCGATGGACCACCCCCCGAGCATGCGCGTAGTCCAGGGCAGAGGCTAGTTGCTCCACGATCCGGACCGCCCGCTCGATGGGAAAGCCCCCTTCGGGGATGGCGCGCGACAGCGGCAGGCCCTCGATGTAGCGCATCGCGATGTAGTAGTAGCCGCCGGCCTGCCCTGAATCGTAGATGGGGATGATGTGCGGGTGCTGCAACACCGCTGCCGACCGCGCTTCCTGCAGGAAGCGCGCCACCAGGGTCGGATCGCCCGCAAACTCTGGGGGAAGCAACTTGAGCGCAACCGGGCGATCGAGCGTGGTCTGCCGCGCTCGGTACACGATGGACATGCCGCCGCGACCGAGCAGGGCCTCCACGCGATACGGCCCGAGCACGCGCCCGATCACCGGCGCCTGTACCTCCAACTGGCGAGGGGGCGCCGGGGCGATGAGGCGCAAGGGCGAACCGGGGGAGGGGACTATCGGCATGCAGAACGGAGAGCTGATCCCGTCTCGCTCCCGTCGGCTCAACCCCCAATCGCCCCTCGCCTCATCGCCCCTCACCCGCTCGCCCCCTCGGGCCAATCCCGGCGCTGGTATCATCATAACCGGGAAGATCGGGGGCGGGCGTGAGCGGAGAGCCGCCGGTCGAAGTGACAGGTGTCATCGCCGAGGTTCTGCCCAGCGCGCTCTATCGAGTCACCCTCTCGGGCGGGCACAGCGTGCTGGCCGGCCTCGATGTCGAAGCGCGACGCCGGCTCATCCGGCTGATCCCCGGCGATGGCGTACGCGTCCGCCTTTCGCCCTACGACCTATCGCGCGGCCGCATCCTCGGCCGCCACCCGGAGCCAGGAGGAATGTCATGACTGCTAGCCCATCGATCGCCGCGCCGCGCTCGGCGGCCCCGCCACCCGCGACCCCGGTCGGGGTCGGGCGCTTCCCGACGGTGCGCCCACGCCGACTGCGTTCGAGCGAGCCGATGCGGCAACTGGTGCGCGAGACCACACTGGACGCCGGAGATTTCATCTATCCGCTCTTCGTCGCGGAAGGCGCGGCTACTGATCGGCCCGTCGGCGCTATGCCGGGCGTCACCCAATGGACGCTGCGATCGCTGCCTGCCGAGGTGGAGTCGATCGCCGCGCTGGGTATCCCCGGCGTGATCCTGTTCGGCCTGCCGGCCGAGAAGGACGCGGTGGGCAGCGGCGCCTGGGCCAGTGAAGGCATAATTCAGCAGGCCACCCGCGCGATCAAGCGCGCGGTACCGGAGCTGTTGGTCATCGCCGACCTTTGCCTCTGCGAATACACCAGTCACGGTCACTGCGGTGTGCTGCGCGACGGTCAGGTCGCCAACGACGAGACGCTGCCGCTGCTCGCCCAGACTGCCGTAAGCCAGGCCGAGGCAGGAGCGGACATCATCGCGCCCTCCGACATGATGGACGGGCGGGTCGGCGCCATCCGCGGCGCGCTCGATGCTGCCGGCCTGTCGGCGGTGCCGATACTCTCCTACGCCGCCAAGTACGCCTCCGCCTTCTACGGTCCCTTCCGCGAGGCGGCGCAGTCGGCGCCCCAGTTCGGTGACCGGCGCAGCTACCAGATGGACCCCGGCAACGCGCGCGAGGCGCTGCGCGAGGTCGAACAGGATTTGGCCGAGGGGGCGGATATGATCATGGTCAAGCCGGCCCTGGCCTACCTGGACATCATCGCCCGCGTGCGGGCGGCGACGACGGTACCCCTGGCAGCGTATAACGTCAGCGGCGAGTATGCCATGGTCAAAGCGGCGGCGGCCAACGGTTGGATCGACGAACGACGCCTGACCCTGGAGCTGCTCACCGGCATCAAGCGCGCCGGGGCCGACGTGATCATCAGCTATCACGCCAAGGACGTCTGCGGCTGGCTGTGCGCGCGGGTCGAGCGGCACAACGATCCAGTTGGGGCAAGCGACGGTTGGTGATGAGGCGCCGGGGCGGCGACTGCGGTCTGCCGCCAGAGCACGGCACTGCGGTGCGGCGATCGGCTCCTGGGGAGATCGCTGCTGCCTTGCCTGGCAGCAGCCTCGCACTTTGGCCCGACCGCAGTCGCGTACTCTGGCGGCAGACCGCAGTCGCCGCCCCGGCGCCGCCATCTCCCAAGAATGATCCAAGACGCCAGCCGGAACGACCGCTCGATATAACGGCGTCGGTAACCAAACCCTAACCCAGCATGCCTAAACTAGCGATGGGCAAGTGCAGGGAGCCAGTTGTCGACGGAACAGCCACTTTACGTCCTGGCGGGAGTCGTTGCTACGGTCATGCTCGTGGCCTGCGGCGCCAGCACGACCTCCAGCAGCGGAGGTCCAGCGGCCACCGCCCTGCCCGTCCGGCCCACGGCCACCGCCGTCGGCGTACCGTACGTGCCACCCGCCGCGGCCGGTACCGCGGGGGCACGATTCTCGCTCACGCCGCACCCGTCGCCGACGGCCACGACCGTGCCCACGGCCACGCCGGCCGGCGCGCGTGTCACCTTCGCGGCCGTGCAGCAGATCCTGACCGGCAATTGCGCCGGCTGCCATCCGCCCAACCAGGGTCTGGATCTCACGACCGGCCACGCCTATGCCAGCGTCGTCGACGTCCCCAGTCGCGAGGCTCCCAGCCTCATGCGAGTGAAGCCGGGCGACCCGGCCAACAGCTACCTCTTCCAGAAAGTAACCCAGGCCAAGCCACTGGTTGGCGCCCGCATGCCCCGGGAGGGTCCGCCGCTCACAAGCGACGAGATCACCACGCTGCGGTCATGGATCGAGCAGGGGGCGCCGGCGTAACGAGG
>Ga0207416_1002028_pt1 | contig 23708 bp, 22 predicted proteins | sample PaiPotPPM11metaG_FD_184107 | JGI IMG/M metagenome (GOLD analysis project Ga0207416, IMG submission 184107) | Iron sulfur acid spring bacterial and archeal communities from Banff, Canada, to study Microbial Dark Matter (Phase II) - Paint Pots PPM... ...
GTCGCGGGGGCCTTCTCAAGTTACATAAGCATGTGATATAAGTTTCTTATGGAGAGTTCTTCCGGGACGACGCTCGACGCCCTCGCGGACGCCCTCGCGGGCGACCTTGAGCGGATCGTCGGGCTGTACCGTTCGCTGAGCCCGGCGGGTGGGCTGTCGATGACCGCGGTCGCGACGCTCGGCGCGGTCGAGCGCTTCGGCCCGCAGCGGCTGACCCTGCTCGCCGCCCGCGAGGGGGTGACCCAGCCGGCCATGACCCAGCTGATCAGCAGGCTGGAAGAGGCCGGCCTGGTGCGCCGGGAGCCGAGCCTGGAAGACGGGCGGGTCGTGCTGGTCGCCATCACCGACGACGGCCGGGCCACGCTCGCGCGCCGCCGGGCCGTGCGGAAGGAGCGCCTCGCGAGCATCATCGCCCAGCTCAGCCCGGAACACCGGGCCGCGCTCGCCATCGCGCTGCCCGCGCTCGACGCGCTCGCCAGCGTCCCCCGCGACGACGACCCCATCAGGGCAACGACGCGCTGAGGAAACACGCGTGCGGCTTTATAACGGCGCCGCCCGCCAGTCGCAAAAGTACCGAGGGAGTTCAGCTTCACCATGAGTGACGCAAGTCACGGCTCGGCTGCGAGCCCGTTCAAGCAGCCCAAAGCCGTTTTCGCCGTCGCGTTCGCCTGCGTCGTGTCCTTCATGGGCATCGGCCTGGTCGACCCGATCCTGCCCGCGATCTCCAACCAGCTGCATGCCTCGCCGAGCGAGACCACGCTGCTGTTCACCTCTTATCTCGTCGTCACCGCGGTCGCGATGCTGATCACCAACTGGGTGTCCAGCCGCATCGGCGCCAAGTGGACGCTGATCTGCGGGCTGGTCCTGATCGTGGCCTTCGCCGCCCTGGCCGGCTCGTCCGGCTCGATCAGCGAGATCATCGGGTTCCGGGCGGGCTGGGGCGTGGGGAACGCCCTGTTCATCGCTACTTCGCTCGCGGTCATCGTCGCCTCGGCGAGCGGCGGGTTCGCCGGTGCGATCGTGCTCTACGAGACCGCGCTCGGCCTCGGCATCGCGGTCGGCCCGCTGCTCGGCGGCACTCTCGGCGAGGTGAGCTGGCGCGGGCCGTTCTACGGCGTGTCCGTGCTGATGGCGATCGCGCTGATCGCCACCGTGATCCTCGTCGAGAAGACGCCGAAGCCCGCGCACGCGACGAGCCTCGCCGCGCCGTTCAAGGCGCTGCGGCACCGCGGCCTGCTCACCATGGCGCTCACCGCGCTCTGCTACAACTGGGGCTTCTTCACCATCCTCGGCTACGCGCCGTTCCCGATGGAGCTGTCACCGATCAAGCTGGGCTTGGTCTTTTTCGGCTGGGGCATCTTCGTCGCGCTGTTCGCCGTGTTCGGCGCGCCCCGGCTGCAGGCTCGCTTCGGCATCGCCAAGACCATGTACGCGAACCTGTTCGTGTTCGCGCTGATGTCACTGGGCATCGCGATCTGGACGCTGGACAAGCCGGTGCTGATCATCCTGGTCATCCTCTCCGGCATCGTCTGCGGCGTGAACAACACGGTCACCACCCAAGCGGTCATGACGGTTTCCCCGGTCGAGCGCCCCGTGGCGTCCGCCGCGTACTCGTTCGTGCGGTTCATCGGCGGCGGCCTGGCCCCGTACGTCGCGGGACGGCTGGTCCTCGCCGTCAACATCCACTTCCCCTTCTACCTGGGCGCCGTGGCGCTCGTGATCGGCATCGTGATCCTCTCCACCGGCCACAAGCTGCTCGGAGAGGCCGAGCGGACCCAGGCCGCCGCGGCCGCGGCGGCGCTCGCCGCGGGTCCCGAGTCGGCGGCGGCGGAGGCGGAGCTTGAGGCCGAGGAAAGGGCCGAGGCCCTGTCCGGCGACGCGGACTAACGACAAGATCCCTCGCCCGAACGGATGCGGCTTACTCGGTCCGGCAACTAGCTTGCCGGGGTCGCGGCGGGCGGGGTCAGGACGCGGGCGCCCGTCAGGTGGCGGGCGCCGTCAGGTGGCGGGCGAGGAACGCCAGGGACGCGGGCTCCTGCGAGTTGAAGAAGGCGGCCGTGTGGCAGCCGCCCCCGAAGTACACCTCGGCGCTCTTCGGCAGGGCCCGGGCCAGGGTCTGGACCCCCGGATAGAACGGGTCGTCCGCGCCGGCGGCCACGCGGACCGGGATGCCTTTGAGCGCGGGCGCGTGGGTGACCGCGTCGTCGGCCGCGAAGTCGGCGGCCGATGCGTACGCGCCCGCGTTCGCGCCGCTTGCCTGGGCGTAGCTGGTCCAGATCGCCGGCGCGATCGCGGCCACCGCGCCAATCAGGTGCGGGTACTTCTCGGCGAGCAGGATGGCGCCGTAGCCGCCCATGGAGATGCCGAGGGCGCCGATGGACTTTGGTTGGGTGCCTAGGTTTTGGCGCCGGCAGAGCGGCATGAGCTCGTCGACGAGCATGGCCTGCGGGTTGTCGCCCGGGTGGGGGTTCCAGTAGCCGTTACCGCCGTCCACCGTGACCATCGCGACCGGGGGCAGCGGGGTGCCCGCGGGCTTCAGCGCCAGCGCCTGGGACGGCGTCAGCCCCGACAAGGCGCTGGCGTGATCGCCGCCGAACTCGTGCAGGGCGATCACCAGCGGCAGCCGGTCCCCCGAGCGGTGTCCAGGCGGGTAGGCGATCGTGTAGCCGACCGCCCGGCGGCGGGCCGCCGAGTAGAACGTGGCCGAGCGCTGCGGTCCCGGGGTCGCGTAGGTGCCGAAGTCGGGGGCGGACACGTCGCACGCGCCCGTGAGCTGGTCGAGCTCGGTCTTGCCGGGCAGCACGCCGTGCTCGGCGAACTCGAAGCCCGCGGCCCCCGCCGCGACGAGGACGGCGCCGCCCGCCGCGTAGCGGAGGAACCGCCGCCTGGATTTCACGGTGGATGTCACTGTTGGTGTCACTGGCTGCGCCCGGTCAGCCGCATTGTCCGCAGCGCCGTGTGCCGCGCCTGGCAGGCGGCGGCGAGCGCGACCGCGAGCAGCGCGGTGCCCGCGATGTCGATCAGGCCGGCGTGCGCCGGGCCCGGCGTCCCTCCGGCGTAGACCCAGGCTGCGCAGCAGGCGAGGAAGACGGCCGCGACCGCGCAGGCCGCCCCGGCGACGCGGGTCTCGTAGGCGAGCAGGCGCGGCGGCAGGTCGGCCCGGCGCACCAGGGTCACGGCGGCCGCCACGGCGGCGGCAAGCGCCAGCGGGCTCACCGCCATCCAGGCCAGATCCTGCGGGCTCAGCCCGGACAGGTACGACCAGTGCCCCCAGCTGGCGGAGAACCAGTAAGTGAGCGACCAGACGAAGGCGAGCAACCCGGCCGGCACGGCGGGGCCGCCGCGCCCGCCGGTGCCCGGCCACTGGTAGATGAAGTGGTGACCCCCGAACGCGAGCACGGCGAGCGCCGCCGCGAGCACGAGCGCGGGAAGCACGAGCCGCCGGCCGAAGTCGCGCGCGACCGCGTGGCCGACGGGGATCGCGGCCAGCGCGACGAGCGCGATGAAGGCGAGCACCCCCGTGGTTAGGGTGCCCGTGGTCAGCGTGCCCGTGGTTAGCGTCGGCGTTTTTATCGGGTTGCCCGGTGTCCACCGCCAGGCGATGGCGAGCTGTGACCACATCGCGGCGCTGAGCGCCAGGCAGAGCGCGAGCGCGGCCCACAGCGCGCCCAGGCTGGCCCGTGCCTGGCCGGCGAGCGATAGACCTGGGGCCAGCCCGGCCGCGGCGACCCTGGCCGCGAGGCCGGCCCGGGCCACGTCGAGCGTGCGCACGGCCGAGCGCGGCCGCTCTTGCATGTCGGCGATCAGCAGCTGGGCGAACTCCTCGCCGTACCGTTCCCGCCAGGCGCGCGGGTACCAGCGCAGCAGCCGCGCGGCCCGTTCGGTCGCGCTGTTCACGGGGTCCCCCAGTTGGCCCGGAGGCGGCGCAGCCCGGTCTCGGCCACCCGGCGCTGCGCGTCCAGGTGCGCTTGCAGCGCGGTCGCGCCCGCCGCCGTCAGGCGGTACGGCCGCCGCCGGTCCTCCGCCGCGAGGGCCTCGATCAGCCCCTGCGATTCAAGTCGGGCGAGTGCCTCGTAAAGCGTGCCGGGAGCGAGCCGCACGCCCGCGAACGCTTCCACGTCCTTCGTCAGCGCGTAGCCGTGCTTGGGCCCGTCGGCCAGGCTGGACAAGATCAGCGTGGCGGGCCCGGCGAGCCCGGGCTTGTCATCGTCCTGCTTCTTCCGCACGGGCCTACTCTATATCGTCATCCGATACATCGGGAGCCGATCCAGGAATACGGGGGCTGCGGCGCCGGCTGGCGGGAGCGTAATGTCGGCATGTCAGCGTGTCTGTGGGGCTATGGGGGGCGGGACCCGTGCTTGACGCGTTTTATGGTGCTTTTTCTCCTGCGTGCTTCGCGCTGCTTGGACTCTGGCTGGTGGTCGTGCAGATGCGGGCCGACGAGGTGCGGGCCAGCCGGGAGCTGAACCGCCGGGCCTACGCGGTCGCCCTGTTCTTCGCGCTGCCCGGGCTGATGAGCGTCATCGCGCTGATCGACACGGGCAACCCCGTGTTCTGGCGGGCGTCGTTCGTGATCATCGCGGTGGCCGGCGCGGCCGTGCTGTTTCCCGTACACGGCCTGCCCGGCGGTGCCCGGCTCAGGGCCGCTGCCGACGTCGCGGCGCTGCTCCTCTACGCGGCCATCGCGGTACTCGCGCTCATTGGCGGTCCCGATCCCCAGCGGGCCGAGGCCATCCTGCTCACAGCCCTGATCTTCCTCGGCTTCAACATCGCCTGGCTGTTCCTGTTCGCTCCGGTCGCCGCCGCCGGGCCGACGGGGAACCAGGTGCCGGCTCCGGCGGCGGGGACCACGGCCGACGGCTGACCGAACGGACGGGGGTCCGCGCCTTTCGACTACCCGTCGCCCGCTTGGGGGCTTCTGCGACTATTTGTGCGAAGATCGGGCCATGCGCGCGTCGGAGGAAACCGGTCCGGCAGGCGACCGGGTTGCCCGCCCGGGCACCGGCGGGGTCGTGTCCCGTCCCGGGTTGTTCGCGCGCCTCGACGGGCCGGCGCGGGTGACGGTGGTGTCGGCGCCGCCGGGCAGCGGGAAGACGGTGCTGCTGCGGTCGTGGATCGAGCAGGCGGGCCTCGGCAACAGTGTGGCCTGGGTGCCAGTAGGCCCCGGCGAGCGCGACCCGGAGCGGTTCTGGCTGTCGGTGCTCGGCGCGCTGCGCGGGACTTCCGCCGGGTCGGGCCTGGTGCGAACGGTGACGGCGGCGCCGGACCTGGACGGATGGGCGATCGTGGAGCGGCTGCTGAGCGACCTGGCGCCCCTGCGGGAACCGATCTGGCTCGTGCTCGACGACGCCCACGAGCTGGGCTCGGACGAGGTCCTGCGGCAGCTGGAACTGCTGGTGATGCGGGCCGCGCCGGGGCTGCGCCTGGTGCTGGCCGCCCGGCACGACGTGCGGCTGCGGCTGCACCGGCTGCGGCTGGAGGGAGAGCTGACCGAGCTGCGCGCGGCCGACCTGCGGTTCACCGAGGCCGAAGCGCGCGAGCTGCTGGCGACGGCGGGGGTGGAACTGCCGGAACCAGCGCTGGCGTCGCTGCACGAGCGGACCGAGGGATGGGCGGCGGGTCTGCGGCTGGCGGCGCTGTCGCTGGCCGGGCACCCGGACCCGGTCCGGTTCGCGGCCGAGTTCTCCGGCAGCGAGCGCACCGTCGCCGAATACCTGCTGGCCGAGGTCCTGGAGCGGCAGGGAGCGGACGTGCGGCGGCTGCTGCTGCGGACCTGCCTGGTGGAGCGGGTCAGCGGGGAGCTGGCCGACGCGCTGACCGGGAGCTCAGACGGCGAGCGGATCCTGCAAGACCTGGAGGCCGCCAACGCGTTCGTGGTGCCGCTGGACGCGGCGCGGTCCTGGTTCCGCTATCACCGGCTGTTCGCCGGCCTGCTGCGACTGGAGCTGCGCCGCACCGCTCCGGGCGAGATTACCGTGCTGCACTCCGTAGCGGCCCGGTGGTTCGCCGGGCACGGGTTCGCGGTGGAAGCGGTCAGGCACGCCCAGGCGGCGCAGGACTGGGCCCACGCCGCCCGGTTGCTCGTCGATCACTGGCCCGGCCTCTACCTGGGCGGGCAGACCGCGACCACCCATGAGCTGGTCGCGGGGTTCCCCGCCGAGCTGCGCGCGGCGGATGGCCAGCTGGCCGCGCTGACCGCGGCCGACGAGCTCGCGCGGGGGTCGCTGGAGGAGGCGGAGCGGTACCTGACGCTCGCGGGGCAGGGTTCGGCGTCGGTGCCTGCCGACCGCCAGGCCCGGGTGCGGCTACTGCTTGGGGTGGTCGGGCTGTTGCTGGCCCGGCAGCACGGCGACCCGGCGGCGGTGCGCGAGGAGGCGCGGCAGCTGCTGGCCGCGGCCGGGGTCCATGAGGGCGGCGCGGCCGGCCTGGGCGAGGACCTGCGGGCGCTGGCGCTGATCAACCTCGGGATCGCCGAATACGGGGCGTCCCGGTTCGAGGACGCGGAGCCGCACCTGGAGCGGGGCATCGCGCTTGCGCGCCGCATCGGGCGGCCGTATCTGGAGTTCACCGGCCTGGCCCATCAGGCCGCGATCGAGGTCTGGCGGTCGTTGGCGCGGGGGGCCGAGCGCGGCAGGCAGGCGATCGCGCTGGCCGAGCTGCACGGCTGGACCGAGGAGCCGACGGCCAGCCTCGCCTACCAGACGCTCGCGGGCGCGCTGACCGGACAGGGGCGGCTCGAGGAGGCAGAGTCCTGGGTCCAGCGGTCCGAACGCACCGTCAGGGCGGAAGCCGAGCCCGCCGCGGGGGTGCGGGACCGCTACACCCGCGGACTGCTCGAGCTGGCGCGCGGCCGTTACGACGACGCGCTGGCCGCCTTCCGCGCCGCCGAGCGGCAGGGTGAGCGGCTCGCCGTGCCGCACTACCTCGGTCCGGTCGCGCGGGCCCTGCTACTGACCGCCCTGGTGCGCCTCGGCGCGACCGAACGCGCCGAGCGGGCCCTCGCCGAACTTAGCGAACAAGACCGCGACAGCCGCGGGATCCGCACCGTCGTGGCGGCGCTGCGGCTCGCCCAGGACGACCCGCGCGCGGCCATCGCCCAGCTCGCGCCCGTCCTCGCGGGCTCCGAGCCCATCACCGCTCCTTCCCTGCTGGTACAGCCTTTCCTGCTGGAAGCGATCGCCAGGGACGCGCTCGGTGACCCCGCCGCCGCCGAGCGCGCTTTGGAGCGCGCGCTCGACCTGGCCGAGCCCGACGGCCTCGTCTTCGCGTTCCTGCTGCACCCCGCGCCGGACCTGCTCGAGCGCCACGCGCGTCACCGCACCGCGCACGCCGCCCTGATCGCGGAGATCCGCGAGCTGCTCGACGGAAGGATGCCCGAACCCGCCGCCGCGGCGCAGCAGCTGCTTGAGCCCCTCACCGGAAGCGAGGTCCGCGTGCTGCGCTACCTGCCCACCAACCTGTCGGCACCGGAAATCGCGGGCGAACTGCACGTCTCGACGAACACGGTCAAGAGTCACATGCTCCACCTGTACGCGAAGCTCGGCGCCCACCGGCGCGGCGAGGCCGTCGTGCGCGCCCGCACCCTGGGCCTCCTCGCACCCACCGTAATCGGGCACTGACCCGCGGATGCTTCAGCGGGTGCTTCAGCCGGTTCTTCAACGCGGTGTTTCAGCCCGGGGGCAGGCGGCGGACTTCGAGTAGTTCGAGCCCGAGCGCCTCGATCTCGGCGAGCACGCCGTAGAGCGCGGCCTGGTCGGCGAGCGTCCCCGTCAGCATGGTGTCGCCGCCGTGCGTCCGGGCCTGAAGGGCGGGGAAAGCGGTGCGCATCGTCTCCCCCAGGTGGCCGCGGACGGTGATCTCGTAGTGCGTGACGGTGATTCCTTCCCCTCGGGAGAACTTTGCTGCGAGTCTCGGCCCCGACAGGATGAACGGTCATCACACGATCCAGGTGAGACCGGGCGGCCGGCGAACCGCTCCGCGAATTCACCCCAATTGGTGGACGTAATCTCACACTCCCCGGCCCGAGGCTGACAGAAAAGCCACTGAAGGGAGCATGCGATGCGGATTGGATTCACCGGAACTCCGGCGGTCGCCCGTCGTCGTCGGCCGGAATTCGCCCGGCCCGGTCACGGGGTACCCGCGGACACGTTGGACAAGGGTGCGACGGAGCTCGCCTGCCGTCGAGGGGCCGGCATCGAGGTCACGCTGCGGTGGGACCGGACGGACGGCGAGCTGACGGTTTCGGTCGCCGGAGCGGCGGCAAACGCTTCCTTCGAGCTGCCCGTCGCTCCCGATGAGGCGCTCATGGCGTTCTACCACCCCTACGCGTACGCCGCCTTCAAGGGAGTGGCCTACTAGCGTGCGCATGGAGGCGAGGTGCAGGGCGAGCAGCAGCGGCACGGTGACCGTCGGGACGAGCGCGAGCGGGAACTGACCGATCGCGGCGCTGGAGGGGGTGACGTTGACCAACTCGTTGATCAGGCCCGTCACGCCAGGCCACCGGCCGCCGGCCGCACCGGGCCCAGTCGGCCAGCAGTGCCGTCTTGCCCGATCCCGCCGGCGCGCACACCAGCAGCCGGCCCCTGGCCAGCCCTTCGCCAAGCGCCTCGGTCAGGCGCCGGCGCGGCACAAAACCCGGCTGTGGCCTGGGCACGTGCAGCTTGGTCGCCAGCAGGACGTCCGGCCCGGACATGGCAACCAGAGTACCCACAACGGACTGCCTTGCTGGCTTGCCCCCGTGGTCAAAGCGCAGTGGTCAAAGCAGTGAGAGCTGTCCTTCGATCGCGGGGCGGTGTTTCCTCAGGTGACGCCAGGCGGGGAGGTCGTCCAGGTAGGACCAGGACAGGCGGTGGTACGGGGTCGGGCCGAGGGCCGCGAGCGCCTCCTGGTGGGCCGGGGCCGGATAGCCCGCGTTGTCAGCGAACGCGAAGTCCGGGCAGGTCTCGCCGAGTTCGGCCATCAGCGTGTCGCGGTGCACCTTCGCCAGGACCGAGGCGGCCGCCACGGAGACCGAGCGCAGGTCGGCCTTGACCGCCGTGCGGACCCGCCAGGGCGAGCCGATGTAGTCGTGCTTGCCGTCGAGCAGCACCACGTCGGGCCGTGTGGGCAGCCGTCCGAGCGCCGCGCGGGCGGCCAGGCGGAGCGCGGCGGTCATGCCGAGCGCGTCGATCTCCTCGTGGCTGGCCGAGCCGAAGGCGTACGCCTCGACCCAGCCGGGCAGTTCCGCCGCGAGTTCGGTCCGCCGCTTCGTCGTCAGCCGCTTGGAGTCGGTCAGCCCGTCCGGCGGTTCCGGGAACCCCGCCCGGGCGATGGCCGCGCAGACGACCACCGGGCCCGCCCACGCGCCGCGGCCCACCTCGTCGACGCCCGCGATCCGCGCCGGCCCGGCCGCGGCGATCTCGCGCTCAATGTCGTAGCCCGCTGTTTTCGAGCCAGCAGTGTCCCCCATGACGGGCCATGATGCCATCTCGATCAGACCTTGGCTCGATTAGACCTGGGCGCGGCTTTTCACGGCGGCGACGATCTCGTCGATCGCTTCCGCGATGGGGACGCCGTTCTTCTGCGCGCCGCTGCGGTAGCGGAACGAGACGGCGCCCGCCGCCACGTCCTCGTCCCCGGCCAGCAGCATGAACGGGATCTTCTGCTTCTGCGCGTTCCTGATCTTCTTCTGCATCCGGTCGGCGCTGTCGTCGACCTCGACCCGGATGCCGCGGTCCGCCAGCTGGATCGCGACATCGGTTAGGTAAGGCGCGTGGGCGTCGCCGATCGGGATGCCCACCACCTGCACCGGCGACAGCCACGGCGGCATCGCGCCGGCGTAGTGCTCGATCAGCACGCCCATGAACCGCTCGATCGACCCGAACAGCGCCCGGTGGATCATGATCGGTTCCTGCCGGCTGCCGTCGGCGGCCGTGTACTCGAGGCCGAACCGCTTGGGCTGGTTGAAGTCGAGCTGAACGGTCGACATCTGCCAGGTCCGGCCGATCGCGTCCCGCGCCTGGACCGAGATCTTCGGGCCGTAGAACGCGGCGCCGCCCGGGTCGGGCACGAGCTCAAGGCCGGATTCCTCGGCGACATGGCGCAGCGTCTCGGTCGCCGACTCCCACTCCTCGTCAGAACCGATGAACTTCTCCGACTCACCGCGGGTCGACAGCTCCAGGTAGAAGTCTTCCAGGCCGTAGTCGCGCAGCAGGTCGAGGATGAAGGCGAGCACTGACTGCAGCTCGTCCTCCATCTGCTCCCTGGTGCAGTAGATGTGGGAGTCGTCCATGGTCAGGCCGCGCACCCGGGTCAGGCCGTGCACCACGCCCGACTTCTCGTAGCGGTAGACCGTGCCGAACTCGAACAGCCGCAGCGGCAGCTCCCGGTACGACCGGCCGCGCGCGCGGAAGATCAGGTTGTGCATCGGGCAGTTCATGGCCTTGAGGTAGTACTCGCTGCCCTCAAGCTCCATCGGCGGGAACATCGTCTCCGCGTAGTACGGCAGGTGCCCGGAGGTCTCGAACAGGTGGCCCTTGGTGATGTGCGGGGTGTTGACGAAGGAGTAGCCCGCTTCCTCGTGCCGCAGGCGGGAGTAGTTCTCCATCTCCCGGCGGATGATGCCGCCCTTGGGGTGGAAGACCGGCAGGCCCGAGCCGATCTCCTCGGGGAAGGAGAACAGGTCGAGCTCCGCGCCGAGCTTGCGGTGGTCGCGGCGCTCGGCCTCCTCGAGCATCTTCAGGTAGGAGTCCTGCGCCGCGCGCGACTCCCACGCGGTGCCGTAGATCCGCTGCAGCTGCGGGTTCTTCTCGCTGCCGCGCCAGTACGCGCCCGCGTTGCGCATCAGCTTGAACGCCGGGATCTGCCTGGTGCTCGGCACGTGCGGGCCGCGGCACAGGTCCTTCCAGCGCAGCTCGCCCGTCTTGCCGTCCACGTTGTCGTAGATGGTCAGCACGCCCGCGCCCACCTCGGTGGACGCCTCGTCGTCGGTGAACGCGTCGGACACCGCGACCGTGCCCTTGATGCCGATCAGCTCGAGCTTGAACGGCTCGTCGGCGAGCTCCGCGCGGGCGTCGGCGTCGGTCACCTCGCGGCGGACGAACCGCTGGCCCTGCTTGACGATGTCGCGCATGCGCGACTCGATCGACTTCAGGTCCTCGGGGGTGAACGCCCGGTCGACCTGGAAGTCGTAGTAGAAGCCGTTCTCCACCGGCGGCCCGATGCCGAGCTTCGCCTCGGGGAACGCCTGCTGCACCGCCTGGGCCATGACGTGCGCGGTCGAGTGCCTGATCACCGCGCGGCCCTCCGGCGAGCCGGCGCTGACCGGCTCGACCTCGTCGCCGTCGGCGAGCGGCCAGGCCAGGTCGCGGAGCTGCCCGTTGACGCGCGCGACGACCACGTCCCGGTCGTCCGGGTAGAGGTCGCCGGCGGTAGTCCCCGTCGTCACCTCGCGCTCACTCCGCTGAGCCTGGCGGTCGAGCACTTGGATCTTGATCTGGGACACGGCTTCGCCTCACGTGGACGTCGGAACGGAATGTGGCGCGGAACCCGGGTGCCAGGTTTCCGGCGGTGAACTACAACGATGCTACCGGGCCGCGCCGTTAGGCGTTCAGGTACGCCAGGACCGCGAGGACCCGGCGGTTGTCGTCGTCGGACGGCGCGAGGTCCAGCTTGGCGAAGATCGAGGTGCAGTGCTTGCCGACGGCCTTGTCCGAGATGCGCAGGCGCTGGGCGATCGCGCTGTTCGAACGGCCCTCGGCCATGAGCGCGAGCACCTCGCGCTCGCGGCCGGACAGCCGCGCGACGGGCTCGTCGCGTGCGCGCCGGCCGAGCAGCTTGCCGACGACCTCCGGGTCCATGACGGTGCCGCCGCTGGCGACGGCGCGCACCGCGTCGGTGAACTGGTCGTCGTTGAACACCCGGTCCTTGAGCAGGTAGCCGACAGCGCCCGCCTGGTCGGCGAGGAGTTCCCGCGCGTACAGCTGCTCGACGTGCGCCGACAGCAGCAGGACCGGCAGGCCGGGCACCTCGTGGCGCGCCGCCATCGCGGCCCTCAGCCCCTCGTCGGTGAACGTCGGCGGCAGCCGGATGTCGACCACCGCGACATCCGGCCGCTTGTTCACCAGGGCCCGCAGCAGCGCGGGCCCGTTGTCGACGGACTCGATGACCTCGAACCCGTACTCGCCGAGCAGCCGCTCTAGGCCGGTTCTCAGCAGGTAGAGATCTTCGGCGAGGACAACTCGCATGGCACCTCGATGACGATGACGGTCGGCCCGCCAATGGGGCTGCTCACTGCCAGGATGCCGTCAAACGCGGCGAGGCGCCGCTCGATCCCCGCCAGCCCGGTGCCGTGCGCCGGGTCGGCGCCGCCGTAGCCGTCGTCGGTGACCTCGGCGCGCAGCATCCCGTCGGCGTGGTACACGCGGACGAGGGCCCGGCGCGCCTCGGCGTGCTTGGCGATGTTGCTCAGCGCCTCGGCGACGGCGAAGTACACCGCGGCCTCCACCGGTGCCGAGGGACGGCCGGGCAGTTCGATCTCGGTGGCGACCTTGACCGGGCTGTCGAGCGCGAGCGCGCGGACCGCGTCGCCGAGGCCCCGTTCGGCCAGGATCGGCGGGTAGATGCCGCGCACCAGGTCGCGCAGGTCGGCGAGGGCCTGCGAAGAGGCCTCGCGGCACTCGACGGCGAGCGCGGCCGCGGCGGCCGGGTTCAGCGGGATCATCTTCTCGAGCGCCCGCAGGCTGAGGCCGATGGCGACCAGCCTGGCCTGCGCGCCGTCGTGCAGGTCGCGCTCCAGCCGGCGCAGCTCGGCCGCGGCGGCGTCGACCACCTCGGCGCGGCTCTGGGTGAGGCGTTCGACCCGGGAGGCCAGCGTCGTGCGCTCAAGCATGTCGCGCACGACCGTGTACCGGCCGAGCACGAGGCCGGCGACGACACTGCCCACCGCGAGCCCGCACACCGTACCGCGGGACGTCATTCCGTACAGCCAGTCGTACCAGTCGGTGCCGTTGGCGGCGGGCGAGAAGAGCGCGACCGCGACGAGCTGGTAGAGGCCGAAGGCGACGAGCCCGGCCGCCGCCAGGTACCCGGCCTGCCGCGAGACGAGGACCGCGACCAGGGCCATGACGCCGAGGATCAGCATGCCCATCCAGAAGGTCGCGGCGGGGCTGCCGGTCACGGTCGTCACCACCGATACGGTCTGCCCGGCCGGGAAGACCGAGATGAGGTGTCCGGGCGCGACGGCGCCGTTGCTTGGGTCAACGGTGACGTAGGCCGACGGCCCGATGACGACGAGTCTCTGGGGAAAGGGGGCTGCCGGGGAGCCAAACGCGATCCTGAACGCGCCCCCCGCGGCCAGCACCGCGCTCCGCACGGTCTTGAACTGGCTCCCCACGGCGATCGTGGTGGCGAGCGACCGCGTCGTGGACGTCTGCTGGTTCTCCGCGGTGACGCCGAACGCCCACAGCCACAGGCCGGTGACCGGGACGAGCAGAACGCCGAGGCCGACCGAGCGTGCGCGCCGCTTGAGCGCCAGCGCGAGCAGGAATACGAGAGCGGCGGCGAGGGCGATGCCTGCGAGCAGCCACCATGTCCATGCGTTGACCATGACGCCATCGTGGCCCCGTTCCCCGGCGGGCACCACTAGCCAAGACCCACCTTCGAGGTAGGCAAAAACCTACCTGCCAACCCGCTACGCCTTGGCCGGGCCGCCCCGTCCGCGGTCGGCCGTCTGCTCGCCCAGGTAGCTGTTCAGGACCAGGTCCGGGTTGGCCTTCAGGGTCGCCGCGTCGCCCTGGGTCGTGATCTCGCCGTGGGACAGCACGTAGCCGCGGTCGGCCACGGTGAGCGCCAGCTCGACGTGCTGCTCGACCAGCAGGACCCCGCAGCCGCTGTCCTTGGCGTAGCTGCGGACCACGGGCAGCAGCCGCTCGACGATGATCGGGGCGAGGCCGAGCGACAGCTCGTCGATCATCAGCAGCCTTGGCTTGCGTGCGAGCGCCCGGCCGAGCGCCAGCATCTGCTGCTCGCCGCCGGAAAGCAGCCCGGCGCGCCGGCCAGCCAGGCCTTTGAGCGCGGGGAAGTACTGAAAGGCCGCGGCCTCGTCCAGCGTCTCGCCGCGGTGCGCGAGCTTGAAGTGCTCCGCCACCGTGAGGCCGAAGAAGACGCCGCGCCCTTCGGGGACATGAGCGACGCCGAGCCTGGCCCGCCCGTCCGGCGGGTTGCCCTTGCAGTCGGCGCCTCGGTAGAGCACCCGGCCGGCCATCGGCTTGACGATGCCGGAGATGGTCAGCAGCGTGGTCGTCTTCCCCGCGCCGTTCGCACCGAGCAGCGCCACGACCTCGCCGGGGCGGACCGTCAGGCTGATGTCGCGCAGCACCGCCGAACCGTTGTACCCGGAGGTGAGGCCGTCGAGCTCGAGGACGGGCGCGGCCGTCGCCGTGCCCCCGGCCGGCTGCGCCGGCCGGGCCGCGCTCTCGTCCGCCATGCTCTGCTCACTCAAGACGACGCACCCGCCGACGCGTGCCCCAGATATGCGGCGACCACCCGTTCGTCGCTCCGTATCTCCGACGGCGTGCCCTGGGCGATGACCGCGCCGGAGTCGAGGACGACCACCCGGTCACAGACGGAAAGCACCAGGCCCATGTCGTGGTCCACGAGCAGCACCGCCGTTCCCGTTCGCGCGATGCCGGGCAGCAGCGCGCCGAACTCCCTGCTCTGCCTGGCGTCGAGGCCGGCCGCGGGCTCGTCGAGGCACAGGAGCCTCGGCCTGGCCACCAGCGCGCGACCGATGCCCGCGCGCTTCCGCTCGGCCTGCGTGAGCTCCCACGGCATGGCGTCGGCGGCCGCGACCAGGTCGAGCAGCTTGAGCTCGGCGTCGACCGAGGCCGACTTGCCGCCCTTGGCCGCGACGGTCAGGTTCTCCCTGACGGTCAGGTCGTCGAACAGCTCGACCGTCTGCCAGGTCCGCGCCAGGCCGCGCTGCGCCCGCACGTGCGGCGGCAGCCCGTTCAGCGTGGTCTCGCCGAGTTCCACGGTGCCTTCGGACCGGACGAAGCCGGTGACGGCGTCGATAAAGGTGGTCTTGCCCGCGCCGTTCGGTCCGATCAGTCCGACGAGCTCGCCCGCCTCGATCTCCAGGTCAACCCCGGCCACCGCGCGGACGCCGCCGAAGCTGACGGACACGCCGAGCGCGCGAAAGACGACAGAACGCGGGCCCGATGGCGCTTTCTGCCATTGGGCGCGCACCGGGGGGTACGGGGGGTCGTCCCCCCGGGAGACGGAAGCCATCGTCGTAAGCCTTCCGCGAGATTGATTGATCAATCAGTTTCACTGACGCTAACTGTGGGGCACAGGGGTGTCAATTGGGGCGAGGTCTCAACTCGACGGCCCGTTTTGCGCCTGTCCCCCAACCCGGCGGACGCCCCCTTACGGCCGGGGCCTAACTTCGCGGCTCCCGGGTTAACACCGGGATCACACGCATGCGGTTTCCGCTAGCGTGATTGCGGGTCAGAGCGGGGAAGGGACAGCGATGACGCCCATTCCGGCCGTGCAAAATAGAACAAACTGACTACCGTTACGTCCTTCTGGCGTGATCGCGGGTCAGAATTGGCGATATCCGCCCCCGATGACCCGCAATGACGGAAACGCCCGGCCAGAGGCAGGGACAAAGGCTGACGAAACGCCGTAATCGGAGCGGCGCTGCAGGGTCTCCGACCCGGATGACCCGCAGTCTGAGCCCAGCGGGCGGCGTGCGGCCGACTCCGGGCTCACGAGGACGCCCCACTCGGCGCCAGCACCCGCGCCGGCACCCCGCCCGCGCATGACCGCGAGCTTGGGGCTAGCGCAACGCGGGTCAGTCATGTACTTTCTAGGTGGAAAGTACATAACGGAGGAGCATCGATGCGCGATGCGGCAAGAGATCCGGCAGCGCTGGAGCCGTTGGAGCTGCTGCGGGTGCAGCGGGGCCGGCTGGCGGACCGGATGCGGCCGCCGTGGTGGTACCTGCCCGGTGCCGCCATCGTGTGGGGACTGTTCTTCGCGGGCCCCTTCACCTCACGGTCTTTCTCTTCCCCTATGGCGGTTAGCACCTGGGCGATCCTGGTTCCCGCAGTGGCGGTGTGCTTCCTGCTGCAGTGGGGCCTGGTCCGGGCAACCGGCCTAAAGGTGGGCCCCGGGCCCCTCCGCGTTCTGCAAGACGGCCTCTTTTCCTATCGCCCGGGCCGTCCCGCGGGGATAGCGATCGCCTTGGTGAGCTTCACCGGCCTCGGGGCCGAGGCCGCCCTGATCCGCCACGGCTTGCCCGGTGCCGCGATCGCGGTCGCGGCCCTCGCGGTCGCGGCGGAGGTGGCCGCCCAGCGGGCCCTTCTGCGGGCGATCCGCCAGGACCTGCGGGGCGGCGGAGGGGCGGCGTGACTGGCGGTGGGACCGCCAAGCCGGACGCGCTCATTCACCCGATCACCCGGCTGTCGATCTGCGGGCTGCTGGCCGCCGGCGCGGACTGGGTCGAGTTCGCCGCGCTGCGCGACGCGGCCGGGATCAGCGACTCGGTGCTGTCGAAACAGTCCCGCGTGCTCGAAGACGCCGGGTACGTGGAAGTCCGCAAGGGCGCGGTCGGACGGCGGCCGCGCACCTGGCTCCGGCTCACGCCGGAAGGCCGCCGGGCCGTGGAAGGTCACCTGGCTTGGCTGGCCCAGCTGGAGCAGGCGGTATCCGCCGGCATTAGGGATGCGCGGGAGGCGGGGCCTATCCCTAGTGACCGCGACCAGCCCCTCCCTAGTGACCGCGACCAGCCGCGCCGCGTACTGCCGCCGCCGCTGCTTGGCGGCACCTGAGCTGGTCCTGGCGGGACGTGAGCCGGTCCCGGCCGGCCCGGCCAGCCGGGCGCCGCATAGGGGCGGGCGATGCCCAGCCGGATGGGCTAGCTGACGGGGCGGTATTCCGGCGGAAGGTCAAGGGCGAGGACGACGTTGCCGAGCATCGAGCGGGCGACGTGGCGCAGGACGAGTTCGCGCGGCGCGCCGTTGAGGCGCTCGGTCAGCTCGACGAGCTCGATGAAGCGCCGCCGGACCGGCTCCCTGATCTCCGGGTCGGCGGTCGCGGCGGCGTGCGCCTGGACCTGGAACAGCACCTGGTGCGGGCGCTCGTCGAAGAGCCGCTGATAGGCGCCGTCGAGTGCCTGCTCGACGGCGTCGCCGCCGGGTACGTCGGCGCTCGCCTTCTCGAGGGCCTCCTTGATCCGTTCGGTCGTCGAGTCGTGGCAGGCGAGGAACAGCGCGCGCTTGTCGGGGAACAGCGCGTACACGTACGGCTGCGAGACCCCCGCGCGGGCGGCGATGTCCGCGGTGCGGGTGCCGTGGTAGCCGTGCTCGGCGAACTCGATGACCGCCGCCTCGAGCAGGTCCGCCCGGCGCTCCTGCGCGGTCAGCCGCGGGCCCCGCTTGGGCTTTCCAGGTCCGCCGTCGGCGCCCGGTCCCTGGTCGGACGCCGCGTTTTCCCTGCCTGATGCCCTGCCGGGACCGAAGGTGGCCATACGCAATTATCAATCAGCCGCCGACACCTCCGCGCACCGGGACCGCCGTACCGGTCCGGACGGGCGCACTACGGCTGGTCGATCGACCCGGTCGCCGACGTCGGCGCGGACGCCGCCGCCCGTGGAGCCGGCCCGTCGACGACCGCCGCGCCGCCGCCGCCGGCGGCGGCGGCGAGCGCCTTCTGCTTCGCCTTCGCCCGGCGCTTCCAGTAGGCCGTGCCCGCGACGCCGTCGGGGTTGCCGACGAGGGTCACGAGCAGGCCGATCGCGCCGATCAGCAGGGCCCAGTTGCCGCTCAGCCCCCACCAGGTGTCGAACGCCTGCGGGATGAGGCCCTGGGTCGCGCCGAGGCCCGCGAACAGCGCGCCGGTGATCATCGTGATGCCGCCGAAGTAGGCGTAGGCGATGATCACCAGCGAGTTGACCGTGCCGAACAGGTCGGAGCTGACCGTCTGGAAGTTGTAGGCGTACAGCGCCCCGCAGATGCCCGCGATCAGCGCGGACAGCATGAACGCGGTCAGCTTGACCCGCCGCACGTCGATGCCCGCCGCGGCGGCCGCGCGCTCGTTGGAGCGGACGGCGAGCATCTTCTGCCCGATCGTGGCGCGCCTGATGGCCGCCACGAGGAGGCAGAGCAGGATCAGTACGGCGAGGACCACGAAGCCGAAGACCGGGCTCGGCACCTTGCCGTCGACGCCGCGGAAGGCCGCCGACGGCGACAGGTTCAGGCCGAAGATGTGCAGCGGGCTGACGGGCGAGCCGCTGTTCTGCTGACCCCAGGCCGCGTTGCCGAACCCGAAGTTCTCGATCGCGTACATGCCCGCCAGGGTCACCACGGCGAGGCTCACGCCCCTGACCCGCAGCGAGGCGACCGCGGTGATGAAGCCGACGATCAGCGCGCAGCCGATGCCGACCAGCGGGGCGAGCGGGAAGTCGGCCCACACCCCGCCGACGCTGGTCAGCATGTGCGACATCGCGTACCCGGTGACGCCGGCCAGGCCGACCTGGACCACGGAGATCTGCCCGACGTACCCGACCACCACGATGAGCGACAGGCAGATCATCGCGCCGAGCATCGAGTTGACCATCGCCTGGCGGAACTCGTACGGCAGGATGATCAACAACACGACGCCCGCCACCAGGCCGATCACCGAGAACCTGGTCAAGTGCTCGGGTCGCGGCGCGAGCGGCATCCGTTTCTCGGTTATCTCGCCGCGCGCCGGCACCTTGGAGCCGCGCCAGAACATGGCGATCGCGACGAGCACGAAGAACAGCAGCTCGGCGAGGCCGTTGAGCGGATTGCCCTGGGACTGCGGGAACCAGCTCTGCGAGGCCCAGTAGTTGAGCAGCGACGCGCCCGCGCCCATCAGCAGGCCCGCGAAGCACGCCACCCCGAGCGAGTTGAACCCGGCGAACAGCGCGGCGCCGAGCGCGGGGACGATCTCGAGCGGCAGCGTGGTCGTGTTCAGCGTGATCAGCGGCGCGACGAGGATCCCGAACGCGCCCGCGATGACGCTGGCGAGCAGCGAGTTGGCGAGCGACAGGCGGCGCGGCGAGACGCCCGCGTACATCGCGAACCGTTCGCTCTCCGCCGCGGCCCTGGTCGAGAGCCCGAACTGGCTGAAGCGGTACAGCGCCCACAGGGCGACGCCGAGCGCGATCGCGATCCCGGCGAGGATCATCCGGTCGACCGGGACCACCGCGCCGAACAGGTGGAAGACGTTGCCCGGCAGCACCGAGGTCGGCGACAGGGTGCTGTTGCCGTACACGATCGCGATGATCGACTGCGCGAGCAGCAGCAGCCCGAGCGAGGCCGCCAGCTTGGCGAGCGGCGAACTGCCGCGCAGCGGCCAGAACAGGCCGAGCTCGATGATCGTGCCGAGGATGGCGACGAAGACGAGGACGATGATAAAGGCGGCCCACCAGGGCGGGCGGAAGCCGAGCGCGCCGTTGTCGACGCTGTAGTACAGGTAGCTGCCCACCATCGCGACGGCGCCCATGGACAGGTTGACGGTGCCGGAACCCCGGTAGAAGACGACCACGGACATGGCGAGGGCGGCGATGAGCGCGCCCTCGCCGAGCCCGAGGACCGCGAAGAGCAGGACGTTCTGCACAGTTCGGGATCCCTTTGGCTAGTTCGTCCAGCCTTCAAGCAGCTTCCACTGCCCCTGGCCCTCGTACTCGTAGAACTGGTCGTAGTCGCTGCAGGAGTTCTTGTCCGCCGGGTAGAGCGAGCCGGTGCAGTTGATCGTGGTCGGGCCGAGCGGCATCGCGCCGGTGTAAGCGTGGAGCTTGGCCGTGACCGCGGACGGGGTCAGCGAAGAGAACGGGATCTCGTCCATGATCTTGGCGGCGAGCAGCAGGTTGCCGAAGGCGACGCCCGCGAAGGGGTTGATCGCGTTCGCCTGCGACAGGCCGTACTTTTCGATCGTCTGGAAGTAGGCCGCCACGCCCGGGTCCTGGGTCGAGGCCAGGTTCGCGGTCGCCTCGCCGGCGATCCACTTCGGCAGGTCGCCGCCCGGGTAGGCCTGCCCGGGCAGGTCGGTCCACAGCGGGACCGACAGGGCGGGCTTGCTCGCGCTGATCTCGCTCATCGCCTTGGCCATGAGCGGGCAGTCGACGAAGCCGCAGTCGGGGACCGTGATCTGCGCCTGCTCCATCTGCGTCGCCTGGGCGATCAGGTCGGTCGCGGTGGAGGAGTACGGGATCATCGTGACGGTGAAGCCGCTCGCCTGCGCGGACTTCTGTATCGCCTGGCTGATCGGCACCGCGCCGGGCAGGTTCTGGTAGGCGATGGCGATCGTCTTGTCGCTCGGGTACTGCGAGCGGAGGAACGGGCCGAACGCCACCGTCGCGCTCGCGCCCGAGCCCTCGAGTTCGAATACGTTCTTGCCGGAGTCGTCGGCCGGGTCGGCGGACACGCCGACAAGCGTAGAGATCGCCCCGTTGACCACGCCGTACATGGAGGCGTTGCCGACGGCGTCGATGCCCTCGGCGATCACCTCGACGCCCTTGGTGTTGACCATCTGGTCGCCGCAGGTGGTGCCCTGCGCCTCGACCGCGGCTATGTAGCAGGTGGACAGCTTGACCGGGTGGCCGTGGACGCCACCGAGGGCGCTGTTGATGAACTTGACTGTCGCCTGGGCGGCGAGCGTGGCCTGCGGGAACGTCTCGGACGGGGGACCGCCCTGCTCGTTGACCCAGCCGATGGTGACCGGGGACAACGAGGAATTGGCCGCGCCCGAGGCGCCGACGAACTGCTGGTAGTTGGTGACGGAGCCGGCGAAGGCGGTCGCTGTGTTCCCGCCCGCCGAGGAGGGCGACGAGGTGGCGTTGGAACCGGTACTCGACGAGGCCGCCGAACTAGAGGTCGCGACCGAGGCCGCACCCGTCGTGCTTCCACTCGAACTGCAGGCCGCCGCTCCGGCCAGCAGGCAGGCGCCGACGGCGGCGACCCGCCATCTGGAGCCGGTTCTCATCCCACGAGACATGCGTGTCCAGCGCGCCATCGCACCCAGCCGCCTCTAATTGATAGGCCAATAAATTAGGGTTCACGCTAAACCGGCGTAAATGGGGTGTCAACACCTCGGGGAAGCGCATCTTCGCAGCGTGACGGCGGCTTTCTTCGTGTGGTTGCCACACGAAGAAAGCCATTGATTTTTGGTTTCTTACCCAGTGACGCCACCCAAACGGGTCTTGGCAATTCCCCGTGGTCAGCGATCAGCGTCAGCGGCCGCCCGCGTGTTGACTGGCCCGGTGCCGGAAGAGCCAACTGGCCGTCACCGCCGCGGCGACGAGGATCGCGGCGCAGTAGGCGGCGGCGAGCCACGCCTCGTGGCCGACGGAGGCGCCGGTGGACGTGTGGCCCATCCAAAGACCGCGCATGGTCTCGATCACCGGCGTGAACGGCTGGTTGGCGGCGATGGGCCGCAGCCCGGACGCCATCGTGCTCGCCGGGACGAAGGCGCTGCTCACGTACGGGATGAACATGAGGATGAAGGTGGCGCCGTTGGCCGCCTCCGGGCTGCCCACTAGCAGGCCGAAGCAGGCGGCGAGCCACGACATGGCCAGGATGAACCCCACGATCATGGCGATCGCGCCGAGCCACTGGGCCGGGCCGGCGACCGGGTGCCAGCCGACGGCCAGACCCACGGCGATCACCAGCGCGGTGGCGAGCAGGTTGCGGGCCAGGCTGGCCGCGATGTGCCCGGCGAGCACGGTCCACGAGGCGATCGGCATCGAGCGGAACCGGTCCACGATCCCGCTGCTCATGTCGGTGGCCACGGCGACCGCCGTCGTCCCGGCGCCGAAGCCGGCGCAGAGCACGATCAGGCCCGGCACAATGTAGTTGACGTAGCCCGCGCCGCTTGCCTTGACGCCGGCGTTGATCGCGCCGCCGAAGACGTAGACGAACAGCAGCATCAGGATGACGGGCAGGGCGAGCGCGGTGATGAACGCTTCCGGGTCGCGCACGGAGCGACGCAGGCTGCGGCCGATCATCACGCCGGTGTCGGTGAGGGCGTAGCCGGGCCAGTGGTTAGTGGACCGGTGGTTAGTGGACCCGTAGTGAGTGGACCCGTAGGCGGCGGCGCTCATCGGGAAAGCTCCTTGCTGTACTCGGTGCCGGTGTAGTCGGTGCCGGTGTGGTCGCTGGCGGTGTAGTCGCTGGCGGGCTCGTCGTCGGTGAGCGCGAGGAAGGCCTCGTCGAGGCTGGCCACGCCGAGGCCGGACTTGAGCTGGGCGGCGGTGCCCTCGGCGACGATGCTCCCTCGGTGCAGGACGGCGACGTGGTCCGCGAGTTGCTCGGCCTCGGCGAGGTACTGGGTGGTGAGCAGCACCGTCACGCCGTCGTCGGCGAGGCGCCGGACGGCGGTCCACAGCTGGTCCCGGCTGCGCGGATCGAGGCCGGTCGTCGGCTCGTCGAGGAAGAGCAACGCGGGCCGGACGACCATGCTGACCGCCAGGTCAAGGCGGCGGCGCATGCCGCCGGAGAAGGTCTTGACCAGGCGCCGGCGAGCGTCGTCCAGGTCGAAGTCGCGCAGCAGCCGCGTCGCGCGGTCGCGCGCCTCGCGCCGCGGCAGGTGCCGGAGCCTGGCCATCATGCGCAGGTTCTCCTCGGCGGTCAGCATGTCGTCCACGGCGGCGTACTGCCCGGTGAGGCTGATCGCGCGGCGCACGCCCGCCGGGTCGGCCCGCAGGTCGTGGCCCGCCACCGTCGCGGTGCCCGCGTCGGGGCGCAGCAGCGTGGCGAGGATGCGGATCAGCGTGGTTTTGCCGGCCCCGTTCTGGCCGAGGAGCGCGACGATCCTGCCCTCAGGAACGGCTAGGTCGACGCCGTCGAGAACGGTCACGGACCCGAAAGACTTGCGAATGCCGGTTGCCTCGACCGTGAACGGCTTTACTGTGTAAGTCATACACAGAACAGTATGTGTCATACACAGTTAGGTCAAGAGGGCAAACGGGTGGGGGGATGAGAGTCAGGCTGCATCCGTTCGGGCCGGGCTTGGTCTTGAGCTTGGGGATCTTGACTTTGGGTACCGGTGGTCACCGGCGGTCGGCGGGCGGCGTACCGTGAATCGGCGAGCGGGCGAGGAGGGCACCATGGCCGAGGCGACGTCGGGGCAGCCCCCAACGCCGGTCGAGCCTGCCCGGCCGCTTCCCCCCGGGCTCGACTTGTTGTGGGGGCGGCGCGAGCGCGGCCGGCGCGGGCCCCGGCCGGGGCTTTCCGCGGACGCGATCGTGACGGCCGCCGTCCGGCTGGCGGACGCCGAGGGGCTCGAAGCGGTCTCCATGGCCCGCGTGGCGGCCAAGCTCGGGTTCACCACGATGTCGCTTTACCGCTACGTCGCGAACAAGGAAGAGCTGCTGCAGCTCATGTGGAACGCGAGCGCGATCGGGGCGGAGAGCCTGGTCATCGAGGGCGAGGACTGGCGGGCGCGGCTGCGGACCTGGGCGGTCATCCAGCGGGACATGCTCGACCGCCATCCGTGGGTCACCCAGATGCCGATGGCCGCTCCGCCGGTGGCGCCGAACTCACTGCACTTCGTCGAGCGGGGGCTGCGGACGATGGACGATACCGGGCTCGCGGACGACGACAAGCTGCGGATCATCGGGCTCCTCAGCTCCTACACGCTCAGCGAGGCGCGGATGGCCGCGGACGCGCGGCGGGCGGCGCAGGCGGCGGCTGGGGCTGCTGATG
>Ga0207416_1002029_pt1 | contig 23706 bp, 21 predicted proteins | sample PaiPotPPM11metaG_FD_184107 | JGI IMG/M metagenome (GOLD analysis project Ga0207416, IMG submission 184107) | Iron sulfur acid spring bacterial and archeal communities from Banff, Canada, to study Microbial Dark Matter (Phase II) - Paint Pots PPM... ...
TTGCAGATGCAATGCCCCGAACGCTTTGAGCCGCTCCTCATGCACCTGCAAGCACCGTCCCCACCACCCCTCAAGTTCCTGCTGACGGCCTTGATCAATGTGTTAGCTGAGGGCACGGATCACTTTGTGCTGATTCTTGATGACTATCAAGTGATCACGGAAGAGCAGGTCCATACTACCCTGGCGTATGTCATTGGGCATCTTCCTGCCCAATTGCGTCTTCTTCTCGCCACACGTGCTGGTCCTCCTCTGCCACTCTCACCGCTGCGGGCAAACAAGCAGGCCTTGGAAGTACGCACGGACCAGTTACGCTGCACCGCAGAGGAGGTCAAGGTTTTCTTCCATGAGGTGATGGGTATCCAGATGCCAGAGGAGACCATCCAGCAGATAACTCTGCGCACAGAAGGCTGGTTGGTCGGCTTACACCTGCTCGGTCTTTCCTTACGACACAGTGCCAATCCAGCAACCCTCTTGGAGGAGGCCAACGGAGATCAGCACTACATCCTGGACTATTTGACGCAAGTCGTCCTCACGCAGCAGCCACAGGAGGTCCAAACCTTTCTCCTGTTCACATCCATCCTCGAGCAACTCACCACCTCCCTGTGTGATGCCGTGATGCAACAGCACAACAGCCAGCAGATGCTTCAACAGCTCGAGCAGGCCAATTTATTTGTCGTGTCCCTTGACAGCAAACGAGAGTGGTATCGCTATCATACGTTGTTTGCTGAAGCTTTGCACTATCAACTGGAGCAGAGACAGGCTGGTCTCGTGCCAATCTTACACCATCGTGCCAGCCTCTGGTATGCCCAGCACGGCCAGACCACCGAAGCCATCCTGCACGCCTTCAAGGCTCAAGAGTGGCAGTGGGCCGCTGACCTGGTCGAGAGCAAGTGTCTGTCACTCATATCACTGACGTGGGGAGTGAGTGACTATCTGTTAGGGACCCTGCAACATTGGCTCAGGCAGATGCCGACAGAGATCATCGGGTCTCGACCTCGCCTCTGCTTGGCTTGTACCTACATGTTGTCTATGGTGGCCCCCTATCCCATGCTAGAGACGTGGTTGAAAGCGGCCGAGGCAAGTCTGACTGCTTCGTTTGGCATCCAGACCTCAGAGCCAGCTTTCCTGTCAATGCAGAATCTGCAAGAATATCATGAGCAGCAGGAGCAGCAGAATTTACTTGGAGAGGTGCTTGCTTGGCATGCCATGCTGCACAGTCTTTGGGAGGATCATGGACAAGAGGCTCTCTTGCTCTGTCAGCGGGCTTTGGCTCTCCTCTTCCCAGAGAACACTCCGATTCGCGCACAGATCGACTGTGCCCGACTTACAGCCTTTTTTGTCTCTTCTGCCAACGATGCGGTGGCTGCGATCGAATATGGGCTCCAAGCTGGCTCTCTTATTCAGGCGGCAGAACCACCTGCTCTGGCTATTGCTATCCTGGGCAATACGGCCTGTTTCATGATAGGAGCAGGGCGATTGCACGAGGCACTGCAGCTGACCCAGCAAACCATTCACCTCGGCAGGAAGCCAGGAGGTCCACCATTGCCTGATGTGGGCTATCCTGCTCTCTTTCAAGCAGAGATCCTGCGCGAGTGGAACCAACTGGATGCGGCATCTACCCTGGCAAAAGAAGCCCTGGCGCAGTGCCAACAAAGCACATCGTTCACATTGCTCGCGCATGTCGTCTGTGGGTATGCGGTGCTGCTGCGCATTGCTCTCTCGCGCGGAGATCTCGATGCGGCGTCCTCAGCCCTCCAGGAGTTGGAACGCACGAGTACGAGAATGAACCAGCCTATCTCTCTGCATTTTCGTTCCTTCTTCACGACAATTGATCAGGTCCGGCTCTGGCTGGCCTGTGGGGAACTAGATCGTGCCATACAGTGGGCTGAGATGTTGGATCTGACAGAGCAGTACGGCACGCCCTTTGCGCATGAACGGGAAGAGGTTGCACATGTGCGTGTTCTCTTAGCCAAGCATCAGCCGGCTCTTGCCTTGCAGCGACTCGATCCCGTCCTGCAGAGAGCCACCGCAGGCCAGCGCTGGGGACACGTCATTGAAATCCGACTCTTACAAGCCCTGGCATACCAGATAGTCCTGGAAGAGACGCAGGCCCTGGCAACCCTCTCGGAGGCCGTTCGTCTGGCTGAGCCGGAGGACTATATCCGCAGCTTCGTCGATGAAGGACCTCCGATGGAAGCTCTGCTCTATCGGCTGCGCAAGCAGGATTGCAAGCACGGACCAACCCCCTATTTGGACAGGATACTAGCCGCTTTTCAGCAGGAGACCATGGTACAGAGACGCACTGAAGAGCATACCGCAGTCCAAGCATTGCCTGAGCCCTTAAGTGAGCGAGAGCGAGAGGTCCTCCAGTTGCTGGCACGTGGGGCATCGAATCAGGAAATTGCGCAAGAACTGGTCATTGTCGTCGATACGGTCAAACGCCATGTCAGCCATATTTTCGCCAAATTGGGCGTCAGTAACCGCATCCAAGCAATCAGGCAGGCACAAGAGCGTGACTTGCTGAGTGAACAACCTTGATCACTTTGCCTGAAAGGCTTTTTCTGGCCTGTGCTGGCCGCATTCCAGTACATCTTTCCGTTTACAGAAGAGCTTTTTGCAGCAATACACGTTGCCTTTTGCTGCTACGTCATTGATAGATCAACATGGTACAGCGAGCATAAAACTAGTAAGAAGTCGAGATAATCTACTTTTTAAGGAGGCTATGATGTTTCCCAATCGCATGCGTTACGTCGCTAAGCACGTTATCAATCCGCTGATGAGCCGATCTGCGGGTTCTGCCCGTAGTCGGTTTGCTCTCATTCGCCATGTTGGACGCCGCAGCGGCAAGCCGTACGAGACACCGATCATCGTGCTCCCAAAGGGTGAGGACTTTATCATCGCGTTAACCTATGGGCCAAAGGTGGACTGGTATCGCAATCTGAGGGCCTCCGGGCAGGGAATGCTGCTGTGGCACGGGAGGACCTATACGATCGGAAAACCGGAGTCCATAGATCGCACTCCTGCCTTGTCAGCTTTTTCTCCGCTTCAACGGTTCATTTTACGGTTGGTTGGCGTTCAGCATTTCGCATGTGTGAAGTCAATTCCCTCTGAGTCAGTCAGAGCCTGACGTTGTTTTAACCTGATGCAAAGGAGACCGTGTGCGGTTGCTCTGAAAACGCTCATGTTCACGATCCTGGTTCCAGTGCTTGGCTCGATGAACCTGAGCACCTCAACCACCATAGGTGTAAGCACCTGGGAAATCCGCTGGAACCTCTTTTTTCTTGCCGCTCCATTCTTCAATGCAGATGCGATAGACACTGGTACGAACCAGTTCTTCTGGCATGACGGGACGATAATCCTGACCAGCCTGCAGATGTGGGGCGTATTTGCGCAAGAGGTGGTGTAGGGCATCGGTGGCCTCTTTGGTCTCGCTGAGACGAGTGGCAGTCCCAAAGACCACAACACTGGCATACTCGACACTAAATTCCAGAGCCGTCTTCGCTGGCAGCAAACGGCCCATTTCGTAGATGGTGAAACAGACACGATCATTGATCTCAATGTTGGCACGAGTATGCCCTACCCGCGCCGTATGCAGATAGATGGCATGCTTGTTTTCGTCGTAGATGAAGATGTTGCTATTCAGGAAAGGTTGCCCATCATGGACCGTAGCAAGGATCCCAATGGGAGCACGCTGTAAGAGGGCTTTTATCCAAACGTCATCGGTAACAGCGCGGTCACTGCGGCGGAGTTTGGTTCGTGGCGAAGTTGCATAGTCTCTGGGCATCGACAGTTCTCCTTCAGTTCCAGAATGAGTTGAGCATCTGGTCGCTCTCTTGTGAGTATGAGCATGCTACCTTTTGCAAAGAGGCAGCGTCAGTGGTTCTGATTGTATATAGCAATTGGTCTTGTGGCAAGAGCCAATATCTGGTAGAGTGAGCAGACCAATTGCACGTGAAATGAGAAAGGAGTCAACACATGAGTAAGCCCCCTACAGCGACCTGGCCCTATCTCTTGCCGCTTGATCATACGAGGGAAGAGCCACTCTACCAGCAGCTCTACGCTGCTCTCAGACAGGCTATTCTGGGTGGCCAGTTGAGAGCAGGAACACCCTTACCTCCAACGCGCGTGCTCGCAGCTGAACTGGCGGTGTCGCGCACAACTATCGTGACCGCCTTTGAGCAGCTTGCCGCCGAAGGGTATCTCGAGGCACGTATCGGGGCTGGAACCTTTGTGGCATCAACGTTGCCAGAAGAGATGCTGCATGTGCAGGTCCAGCAAGCTCCTATCGAGCGTATGGAGAAGCTTCCTCGATTGTCGCAACGCAGCCTGCGGATCGTGCATTCTCCATTGGTTCCTCGTCTCAAAGCACCACCGACAAGAGCTTTTCAGCCAGGGTTGCCCGCCATAGATGCCTTTCCGTTTGAGGTGTGGTCTCGACTGGCAGCACGGCACTCTCAGCACCCACCATTTGAACTGCTGGCCTATGGCGATCCAGCAGGCTACCGTCCCTTACGCGAGGCCATAGCTCACTATCTGACAGCTTCACGGGCAGTGCGTTGTCAACCTGAGCAGGTGCTCATTGTCTCGGGAGCCCAACAGGCCATCGATATCACGGCTCGAACCTTGCTCGAAGAGGATGATGTGGTCTGGGTAGAAGATCCTGGTTACCTGCGAGCGCAAGCAACACTTCTGGAAGTCGGTGCAAGAGTTGTCGCCGTCCCGCTCGATCAAGAAGGTCTCCATGTTGAGGCAGGCAAACGGCTGAGTAAGAAGGCCCATCTGGTCTACGTGACGCCATCGCATCAGTATCCCCTGGGCATCACCATGAGCTTGACACGGCGGCTCGCGCTGCTCGATTGGGCCCAGCGTGGAGGCGCCTGGATCTTGGAGGATGATTATGACAGCGAGTTTCGCTATCGTGGGCGTCCGCTCGCTTCTCTGCAAGGTCTGGATACCCATGGACACGTCATCTACATGGGGACGTTTAGCAAGGTCTTATTCCCTGCTCTGCGATTGGGCTACCTGGTGTTGCCGCCTGAGCTCGTGGAGCCTTTTCTCACCATGCGAGCAGTATGCGGACGCCACTGTCCAACGCTGGAACAGGCCATGCTGGCAGATTTTATCACAGAAGGCCATTTTCTCCGGCATATCCGGCGAATGCGGTCGTTGTATGCCCATCGTCAACAGATCCTGGTTGAAACGGTACGGCAGGAACTCCATGGGGCGATTGAACTGGAAGAGCATGAGGCTGGAATGCACCTGATCGGCTGGCTTCCGCAGCATCTGGATGACCGTCTGGTTTCGCAACGAGCCGCACAGCAAGGGATCGATGTTCCAGCACTCTCTGCTTGTAGCCAGCAGAAGCCTGAGCGACCGGGGCTCCTCTTCGGATATGCAGGAGTCAATGAACAAGAAATACACGAGGGAGTCAAGCACCTGACGAGCGTATTGGATGCCATGAGATGACCAGCGATTTCCTTAATAGTGACAATTGTCCCTGTTTCCCCCTAGAGGAGCATGCAAACTTCCCCTACACTCTTCTCAAAACTAAAGAAGGGGTTCAATATTGATGAAGAAAAATATTTGGACTAGCAAACACTCGCTTTTCATAATTAGCTTGCTCTCCTATGCCCTCTTCCTATTTTTCTTTGTTGGCATCAGAGAAAGCAATGCCACAACCTATGCGGTAGACTTGAAGCATCATCCCTCCCCAACGCCTACTGCGACCTTTACACCTACTGAGACACCTACATCTATTAAGACACCTAAACCTACTGCGACCTTCACACCTACAGCTACGTCTCTACCTACAGTCACAGCTACACAACAGCCAAAGCCAACACCCACTCCACAGGTACAAGCATCGCCAACAAATGCAATATTTCCTGCCTCCACGACGCTGACGATGACACCTACTATCGCTACTCCAACAAGTACCCCGGCAAGCGCCGCCACCACCGTGGTTACTACTCCAGGTAGCGCTGCAACAACAGCAGAATCCACATCCAGCAATCAGCAATTACAAGATGGAGAGAGTAAAAACAGCAATATATTTATGCTACCTCTTAGCTTCGGTATTCCTTTGTTCGTACTTAGCGGAGGAATGCTGTTGCTACTGTGGAGAAGGCAGATGAACCAGCACAAGTTAGTGCTGCAGAGAGCATCTCGCAATACTCAGGCTTACCCGTGGATGAGTAGACGTGAGAACCACTCTATCCTCACATTTCCACGATCCACATCGTTTGCAGCCCTAGCAGCAGGAGCATCTGGAACATTGCCTGTGCTTGGTAGAGTTCAGACATCGTCTAGTGAAATGCCATTCCCAGAACCGGCATATACGCCCAGTGGTCTCCAGCCGATGACCACCAATTTCCCAGAGCAAATGGATATACCTAACCCATCCTTACCAGCCGCACCACCAGTTCCACCACTGTCAATTCAACCACCATTGATCAGCGAAGATCTGATGTTAGAAGAGATAGCGTTGCAAACTAAAACGGGGCTTTTTGTCCTACTGGGGCGCGAGAAGAGTTCGCAATAATGCCCCTCTCTAGGAAGATTTAGGTTTAGACTAAATTCGGATGGACAGGTCTATAGGACCTGCCATCTCCGCTACCGTCGAGATGCTTGAAGAGAAAATCGGAAAGCTTTTATGATAGGCTGTACTTGGTATCATTATGCTCTAGAGATAAGGTCTCAAAATTATCAGCATTAAGAGGGAGATAACTAAGATGATTAGCCTTTTGCTGAACCGAAGCACTCTCACTTTTAGCTTCCATGAAACTTTGAGCTAGCTTGCCATTCTTACTTTCCAATACCAGCTTTCTGTAGAATTCTATGCCTGGATTCTTCATACAAGACCTCACCAATTTTAGAGCATCAATATACTCTGCTTGATCGTCCCGGTACTGTTTATTGTGCGGATAAGCAGCTACAAAAACTTGCTCTTTTGCTTCAGCTAACCCACTTTGTAACTTTTCAACAACTTTGTTGAGAAAAGGGATCTCTTTTAGACTATCGGCATTTATCCCAGCCTTCTCACTTACTGTAATATCAGAGCTAGATTCTCTTACTGCGCCCACTTCTTGATATTCTCTAGAACTTTGTAGACCTAACATTTGGGGATCATTAATAATGTGACCGAGATCCATTGCGCTTCTCCTTTGCAGCAGCTTTAGAAAATTGAACTTACGGTTCCACAGAGCTTTCCGATTGATCTTTCTCCTTTTAGAATAACCAAGAGAGGTGACCTTTGACAACTGACAAGACCAGACAACTAACAGAAAACTTTGTGGCTTATCTTGTACTAATATGTGTTGATATCATAGGAGAGGCTCATGAGACAGGCCATTAGCAGCGTATCGAACTATCAACACACTAGAGAGACAATAGATAATCTTCTGCTAGCACGGTGATATCATAGGGGAGACTCCTGAGAGGACAGATCAGCACCAGCGTATTGAGCTATCAACACACTAGAAAGAGACTACCTGTCTGATATCAGGAACAACTTTGAAGCGCAAGAAACCGATAGCATATTCGTTCCTCACGTCTTATACTTTCTTTTGTATTAAAGAAGAAAGGATACTGAAATGATACATGTAAGAGAAGCCATCAACCAGGAACCTTTGAACGAAGAGCAGTGCTGGCGGGCAGCCGCGGCGAGAGACCGAGCAGCTGATGGAACGTTTGTGTTCGCCGTACGTTCCACTGGCATCTATTGTCGTCCGTCGTGTCCCGCTCGTCGGGCTCGCCGTGAGCAGATCACCTTTTTTCGTCAGATGGAAGAGGCTGAAACTGCAGGATTTCGACCGTGTCGGCGCTGCTATCCGCAATACGCCAGCATGCCAGAGCCGCAGGCAGAGACGATCGAGCAAATTTGCCGCTATATTGAGGCACACCTAGATAGTCCACTGCGGCTCGCCGACCTGAGTCAGCAGTTTCACTTGAGCCCGTATCATCTCCAGCGCACCTTTAAGCGGATCAAAGGCATGACACCGCGTCAATACGTAGAATCCTGTCGCCTAGCTCACTTCAAGGCTCGGCTCCAGGACGGAGCTGCAGTGACAAGTGCCCTCTACGACGCTGGCTATCACTCGAGCAGTAGCATGTACGAGCGTATCCCCATACAGCTCGGCATGACACCAACAGCCTATCAACGAGGAGGAAAGGGCATGCATATCGGCTATACCATTGTGAAGAGTCCACTGGGACATATCCTGATTGCGGCCACTGCACGTGGCGTCACTATCGTACGCTTCGGCGACTCGGAATCGGCCCTGCAAGCCGAACTCACACGTGAGTATCCAGAGGCCGAGTTTGAGCGAGATGAAGAAGGGCTTCGTCCATGGGTGACGCTGCTCCAGGATTATCTGCAAGGGCAGCCTCTCCCACCCACTGCGCCCTTAGATGTCCATGCCTCAGCCTTCCAATGGAAAGTATGGGAAGCCCTGCGAGCTATTCCATCTGGCAGCACACGATCTTATCGTGAGATTGCTCAAGCCATCGGCCAGCCTACCGCGGCACGAGCTGTCGCCCGAGCCTGTGCGACCAACCCGGTGGCCGTATTCATTCCCTGCCATCGCGTTGTGCGAGGAAATGGTCAACTGGGAGGCTACCATTGGGGTGTAGAGCGCAAGCAGCAGTTGCTCGATTTAGAACATAACGCTGCCGATGATGGAGCAAGCCAGTAATTATTCCCTATCTATCCTTGGGGAGTATTCAACTTCCACATCTATCCATCACAAAGCAACATTTTCTTTACTGCATTGGTGGCATAGTTTGTGGGTACTGCGCCTCTGGCATTTCATATTGCCCCCACCCTGACTGAGGAGGATACGGCTGATAGGGCTGTGAGTCTGGTGGCGAAGCTGAGTATCCCTCCTGATAGGGCTGTGAGTCTGGTGGCGGTACTGAATATCCCTCCTGATAGGGCTGATTAGCTTGGTGCGGCTGATTGAATTGCCGAGAATTTGTGCTGGGGCTAGCAAATCTGCCACGTAGCAACTTGAAGAGAAACACAATCCCAATCATGCCGAGAATTGCAATGGGGATCAGCAGCCACCAGAAACGTATAAAGGCAACCGCCACGAGAATACCAAACATTAAAGCAAAAATCGAACAACCGCCTCCTCTATTATGGCGAGGTCGGTCGTAATAACGTGAGCGCCAAAAAGCTCTGAGAAGAACGGCGAGTAAAGGCCATCCTATCCAGGGTTCCTCCACATGCTGGGGATGGCCATGTCCATGGTGAATATCACCATGATGGTATCCACCATGATGATACCCGTCTCCGTGATGGCCATGTGACATAGTATCCTCCTTTAAACAAAAGGGAAGACCGTTCTCTACTAATACATACTCGATGAGAAGGCTGGCCCCTTGACGAATATGTTTGACTTCTCTGGGAGTGGGAGCGCAAACAAGCTCATCCTTGATCCCTCGACCGGAGAGCCTGCATCCTAATTTACCCCGTTTTGACAGAAGAGGGCTATATCAAGTCCTTTAAATTAAAAAGGTGTATGTTCCAGGGGACAAGCTTTCCTTCGGCAAACTGCCCCCTGGACCCACACTTTTCAACACTCTTCAACTGATCAACTGAATTTGGTACTACTTACTTATGAAGTAGCTATCAGGATGAATTACTCCCTTGTCCCTTATATCTGTTAACACATTTATTAATCTATATGTAGCTAATACAATATTCTCACGAGTAGGCATTTCCATTCCCTCGAGATCGACATCCATCAAACGGCTATACCATTCAACAGAAGCACTCCATTCATCAAAATTTCCTTCTTGAGAGAGATAGAAAGGAATGTCCTTATATGTCAATTTCTCAACTGATTTACTGTGATCCTCTTCAGCCTTATCAGTCAGACTACTCAGTTCTTCCAACGGAACATCTGGCAATGTCTCTAATACTAGTACCATGCCGCTAATCAGTTGAGCAAACTCGTGAGTAGTCATATTTCCTGCATTATCTGATTTTGATTGAAAGCGCATCAAAAGATCCTCCTCTTTTTTTAAAGAGTAATACAATCACCTATTATTAGTATAAACAGTGATAGAATTGAGCCCTGATGGAACACTGTTCCAAGAGACCCCCTACTGAAAACTATAGCACCCAAAATATAGTCTTTCTAGTCCCATAGAGGCCCAATAATATCCCAATGAAAAACTTGTAACTCCTCAGGTGCCTTTCTACTTTCTCACTGCCTCCGGCAGTTCGCAGGGCTATGAGTCATCCCGAATTTTTGAGAAGCCCTTCAAACATCTTTTTGCAGGGGTTGCAAGGGGCACAGCCCCTTGTCTGGGGTATGGGGCACAGCCCCATTTCTCTCTTTTCTTGCGCCGCCTCGGGCGGCGCAAAAGGGAAAAAAAGTATTTCGGGTCCAATTCGCTAGATCGCGACGTACCCCGATCCCCGACAGAGGGCGGCTGCCCTCTGCACTCCCGCTTTTAAAAAGGCCATACGAACATTTCAGGTTCCAGAAAAATTCGGGATGACTCATAAACCCAAGCGAGCCACTACAGGTGGCGAGGTGACCTGAGATAGAACCCAATTGTATCGAACGATATCGATTAAGGAAGGGTGAGCAATTCCTGAATGGTTGTCAATAGGGTCTCCTGAGAGCAGGGCTTTGTAAGGTAAGCATGCGCACCAAGTTCCATGGCATGCAGTTTATGTTTTTCCGAGCTACGCGAAGTTAACATAATCACCTTCATGTTCTTGAATTCTGGAGTCTGACGCACCATGTTGAGAACATCGTAACCGTTCAGATTTGGCATCTCTACATCGAGTACACAGACCTCAGGGACGCTCTCTTGCAATTTCTCTATCGTTTCTATCCCATCCCGCGCTTCGATTACCGTATAATCGGCATGCTGCAATGTTTGCCGTACCGAGTGTCGCAGATATACAGCATCGTCGGCTACCAGGACACGTATCTGCCTGGTCAGTGGATCAGGCTTTCCTGCGCCTTGTTTCGTCTCCCATGTGCTGCCCAAGATGACAGAATGCATATAGTACTTCACTAGTGAGGGTAGATCAACCATCAGTGTGATACTCCCCTTACCGTCGATTGCAGTACCCATAATGCCAGGACGCTGCAGATAGGATTTGAGAGGCTTCACGAAGAGTTCAATCTCACTGACTACCTCGTCTACAGCAATGCCAATTTGGCCAAACTCCGTTTCCTGCATGACTAGTACTGATTGGCTATGCTCTGCCAAAATTGCTGCAACAGGAGATGGAAAACCGAGGAGATCTCGCAGATGATAGATCCTGTCGAACGTCTCTCGCTGTCTATCTACAACACGCTGTATCTGTGAAAATGGTATAACGAGTTTTTGTAAATTTACGCGCACGAGCAAGCATTGTACAGCTCCCTGCAAACGTGGAATGTGGAGAAAGAAGCTGACGCCACCATCTCCATTGCGCTGCAACGACATCTTGCCGTTTAAACGGTGGATTGAATCGCCTATCGCATCGATGGCACCTCCATGGACAGTCATCGAGAAACCTATTTCTATGATGATCTCATTACCAGTTTCCCGTATATGCAGCCAAATATGTGATAATCCCTTTTGCTCCTGTCTCGTGTGATCTGTGCTCGTAACGGTATCTGCAATACATGTGCGCAGTAGCTGTACGAGAGGAAATGCCAGTGCTTCCAGGGTATTCTGATCAATCTCTGTGGTTTCGCCTGTCACTTCAAATTGGACCTGTTGAGTTCTTGCCAGGGCGCTCATCGTAACAACACGTTGTAAGCGCGGTACCAGGATACTCAAAGGGGCCTGGCACATTTGTAATGTAGCGCTGCGTACTGCAGCAACACGAGACACATACTCCTGTTGGATCGTAGCGAGGTGAGCATGAGCAGCTTGTAAACGAGCGGTCGTGAGGGAAACATCAGCAATAGCTTCTTTAAGCGAGCGTACTAGCAGATCTTTCTCGGAATACTGCTCCATGTCCAGTTCGTCCCAAACGGTCGCTGTGGGAACAGCGGCAGGGCGTGCCTGTAGTCGGGATTTGCGGAAAGATAATGGACCGCGCCGTTGTAGCGCATCATTGAGAATACGAGCAATCAGCGAAGAAGAGGTTGCTTCTCCAACCTTCTGAGGCAAGGTACTACTGGTCAGGAAAAGAGAGAGCATCGGCTCGAGGTGCTGGAGACGCATTTGCGATGTATGTAGATCCTGTAACGTCATTTCTACATCTTTTTGTGCATCTTCTAAGATGGTGTGTAGATCCACCAACTGCTCAATATGCTGGGTAAGTTTTTCGAAACGCTTTACATCGATGCGGGTATTTCCACCCGGATATTGTGAGGTCTCTGCAATACTCTCTGCGGACAACGGAGTAGTGATACGGGCAGATACTTTTTTTTGGCTCTGAGTATCTACTGCATCCCCATACGAATTTATTATATCAGCAAGTACTTTGGGAGTGAAAACGAGATTGGTGTGTGTACCCTCCTTTTCAGATTCTAGCTGTAAATCGATGTTCAGGTTTCTATAAGTTATATCGAGCGTAGTCAGGAGTGCGCCACCTTCTGGCTCTTTGCCTTGGGGTATACTTTCACGCAGGTAGCGTTCAAGAGCGGTAATAGCCTGAGAAAGGGCGTATATACCAACAAGGGGGTAGATCTTTTTCTCGGTGACCTGTTCAGCAATCACTTCTACATGGGAGGCAATGGTTGATATTATTGGAAAGTCGACAGCTCCGGCTGTACCACGCAGTTTATGGCCAAGGCGCTGTAGGCGCACAAAATGACCCAGATTAATATGATCATCCTGCTCCAAATGTTTCAGAATTTGCTGCATGCTGGCAATATCTTCTTCTGCTTCAGCGGCGAAGATCATAAGCATATCGTCGTCATTTCTTGGCGTGATGGGGGAAGTGAAAGGTGCTAACGGCGCAAGAAGGGCAGGGTCAGAATCCTGCGCAGTGTCTGCCTTTACCAGAGCAGGAGGCCAGTTTTCCATAGCCTCAAAGGCCTGCAAAACAGCCAGATCGTCTTCTGAGAGTTCGCTCGCATCGATTTCATCTAAAGGGGAAAACGCATTATCCATATGCCGCCGTCTCTCTTATATGTTGTACCATATCGGTGAGAATGATCCCAATATCAAACACAAGGGCATCGGTGTAGATGCCTGAGATCGCTCCCGCAGAAAGATGGGAATACTCTGCTATCGCTTGCTTGGGAGGGGAGTATTGTTCCAGATCTAGCGCTGGTATTGACTTCACAGCAGCAACAAACAAGCCCAGTATGATCTCATCTTGCTGGATAACGAGGAGTACGTAATCTGAGCGTAGCCGTGTTGGCCGCTGCGCAAGATAAGCATCCAGGTCAACTGTTGCGATTGTTTCACCACGCCATGCAGTGATCCCCGGCATCCATGCAGGTATAGAGGGAAGAAGCGTAATCTGGTGAGGTGGGGCTACAACCTCACGCAATACTGCCAGAGGCAAAATACAACGCTTCTGCTCTAACGCGCATTCTAAATATTTTCCAATCTCTAGTTTAGCAGTCGGGGTTGCAGATGCCAACTCAGTAGCATAGCGCCAGAAATCCTGATCACTCAACCCCTCAAGAAATAGCACATGAGATTGATCCGTTAACGCAGTGGCCAGAATATTGTACTCGCTCAAATATCCCTATCCTCTTCATCCCTAAGAGCATACCCACCGCTTCACGCGCGAGTTTCCTGACGTCCTAATGTGGTGCAGGCATACCCAGGTATGATTCTGTGATCGATATAATATCCTGTGTTTTAAAAGGCTTCGTAATGTAATCCTTGGCTCCTGCAAGACGACCTTTGAGACGGTCTATCACACCATCTCTACGTGAGAGCATAACGATAACGGTATTGCTAAACTGAGGTTTGATTTTCAGACGACGAGCAACTTCGTAACCATCCATTTTGGGAAGCCCTATGTCAAGAAGCACGAGATCCGGCACGCGCGATGCTGGTTCCATAAGCCACCGTATAGCTTCAATACCGTCAGGGAAGCCCATGACTTGGAATCCTTGTCGCCTCAGACATGTTTCGATGATTTTACGAACTGTTGTTGAATCGTCGATAACCATTACTAGTTTGCTCATACAGGTGTCCTCTCTACTCATCCCACTACTATCCAAATTGTACCCGACATTCCGTCAACACACAAGAGCAAGTAAGAGACAACTATGCCAAATAATAGACAACATCATAACGACCTTGAGATAAACTTGTGTTGATGTGTAACTACCTAGTACTCTTTCTGGTCTATTGTGTTGGCATAGACTTCATCTTATACATGCAATGTTACCATATAGATGCAAAAGTTGCAACGTATATCACATAAAAATTGCCTTAAAATTGTGGAAGCTCCTTAAGAAAATACTCCAAAGTACGTGTACGCGACTGCGATGCAAAGTCGCTGACATGCAAATGGGTATCGGGAGAAGTATGTTGAAGTTCAGATTCCACGAGATTGCGCAAGAACGGGATATCCTCGCTCCAGGCAACTTCAAATATGATCTCCTGCACTTGTTCGCGGACCTGGTGCGTATCTACACATTTGAGCCAGAGAGCGAAGAGCCGCTCAAGCCAACTGCATCTTACTTTGGGGGTAAGTAAAGGTGACATGGCAACTGGAACCGGTGTTGGAGAGGCGATGAAAGTTGAGGGATCAGGTATTTCGGACAGATCAGAGGGCTGAGATGGCTCTGAGATGATCAGGCTACTAGCTTCAGCAAGCAACATATCCAGTTGTGGTAGAAACTCAGCAATGGCCCGATCAAAGAGAGAAACAAGTACAGCCTCATCTGAAGCCAGATGGGCGTCAATTACCTGTGCATAGATATCCAGAGCCTGCTGATAGCTATTCCGATCGGCGTACGCCTCTGCATCTTGCAGTAAGCTGATCAGATCGTCGAAGATAACTTCTGGTGTTTCTCCCTGCTCAAACTTGGATTTCATGCAGTTCTTCCTTAATAGCCCATTCATAATTTGGGTAAATTTCGGACAACGGTATGCTACGTGTGGGACGCTTCAATGTGCTCCATGGGTTTGATGATCGGGAGAGTAAACGTGAAAGTGCTCCCTTCGCCGAGAGTACTCTCGACCCAGATGCGCCCACCATGAGCTTCGACCACGTGGCGAGCGATAGCAAGGCCTAGGCCTGTACCTCCGCCCCCTGGTCCTATGAAACCTACTTTAGCACGTGCCCGATCTGTTTTATAGAAACGTTCGAATATACGTGGCAACTCTTCGGAGTTCATACCCACTCCAGTATCACGAACAAAGAAGTACTGAGCTGAATAATCTGCCTGCGGGGCCATTCCAATAGTAATTTTGCCCCCCAAGGGAGTGAACTTAATGGCGTTGTGTACCAGGTTAACAAGGACCCGTGTAATCTGTTTACTATCTGCAGCTACCAGGATGCCGTCTTGCTGAATGTCAGTGCCTAATTGCACACGGCGACGTTGAGCATGCGTGAGCATGCGTGCCATTACTTCACGCACTAGCATCTCTGCCCTAGTTGCTTCGATCGTCATTGGCGCCTGACCCGATTCCAATAGCGACAGTTCGAGGAGTTCCGACACGAGTTCGCTGAGATACTGTACCTCGGTTTCGATCTTTTCGATGAACTCATGTGCACGGCTAGGATCCATATCAATCACATCTTTAAGTGTCTCCGCGAGCAAACGGACGGATGTAAGCGGAGTACGCAACTCGTGCGAGATATTGGCCAGAAAGTCGCGCTGCATACGCTCCAAGCGGCGTGCTTCAGTCAGATCCTCAATAACGACAGCGAAACAATCATTGGCAAGAGGCGATACTGATACCTTCCACAGGACATCGGAAGCATTCTTTTCGTATCTGCCTTTCTGCTTGCTCTCGGTCTGTATGCTGTCTTGAACAAGCTGAATGATAGCTGGATCATGAATCACTTGGTCGAGCGGTACGTCTTGTAGGGAGGAATGGGAGGATGCAGACAGCTGCAAGCTCTGCTGATTGTAGTAACAGATAGTAAGTGAATGATCTACGATGAACACAGGTAAAGGGAGTGCTTCCAGGAGGCTTAGAGAGATTGTTTTGTAGTTGATAGTTGGATCAGTCAAGGGGTCCCCCACGGACGCGATAAATCGGGTCCCTACCTTTACTCGCAATAAATTGCGGTTTAAGGTGTTATTGATGAGTAATATTACTATACATAATAAAATGTGTTTACGTAGCTTTCTACGTAATAATATCTGGCAATTTATTGCCGACAGGAAATTTCCCATCGAGACACGTAAATTAGGGCCACCAGTTGGTGGCCCTATCTACTGGCTCCTCGAACAGGATTCGAACCTGTAACCCATCGGTTAACAGCCGATTGGTCACAAAAACACAGCTTGCTTGCCTTGGAGCCCCTTCAGAAGCCAGTTCACAGCATCAGTTTTTTCTGAAGCTGAAAGGAATATTTGGCTACTACTAAACATAGCCGATTGGTCATCAGCTTCTAGAGGAGAGTATAGCACAGTCAGTAGGATAATGCTAGTAAGTAAGCTGATTTCCTCTTTCCTTGATGAGCTTCCACCTGTTGTCTGGATGAGCATCTCGTTCGTTGCATTGATGAGCTTTTTATGGTTTACCTCATCCCTGGTGGGTCTTAGAGTTTTCTTCTATAGCCTGTTGTATATAGTAACCGCCAACATTCGTCGCTAGCCACTGCAGCTGGTCACTAATGGCGCTCGACGGATAAGAGACGTGTGCGAAGATATGATTTCCAATATATGAAGAAATGAGAGCTGTGACGAAGGCTGACACGAGAAATCGCCGGGCAATCACCGCAGGGAAGCCACTACTCATGCCTGCTAGAGCAACGGCAAGAGCGAACTTACCTGCCGGTGTGCTCAGTGGCCCTGCCATCCTGTCATTCAGCTTGATAAGCTTCTTACGAAGAGAACCCCATCTGGTAGAAGTATCAGGTTGCGCGCTTTCCATCTGAGTTCTCCAGCTGGCAACTTCCCTCGCTAATACTTCACTCCTCCGTGGGGAAAAAAGCCTCCAGCTTGACTCTTGTGTTGCGGAAAGAGCCAAAAGTGCTTCACACTCCCTACCAAGATTTCTTTTTGCTTCTTCACTCCCAGCTAAAGCTTTCCATATCACTCCTACTTGTTGCTGAGCCGCCTGGTGATTTATAATATCCAACCGTCTGCATAACTCTCGGACATCAACCCGGGGGGCTTCGTTGGCTGATGATACGCGGTTTTGTCCGGAGAGGTCTAACCGGTCGCCTTGTGGTTCGTTGATCGAGACTATCGCATCGCCCCCTCTACCAGCCTCTAGTTGACCACTACCATTGCCTCCTGTGGAAGGCGAATATACCACTTTTTCTCTTTTTGCTTCTTGTATTTCAAATGCTTCTATCGCTCTTACTATTTGCTCGTTTAATGCTTGCCTTGACGATTCCCTAAGTGGTGCACTGCTTTCTGACTGAAGTGGGTGTTCACTGTGCATTCTTTTTATACGTTCATAACTTTTTAACACAGCATCTATCTCCTTGCCTAATAGCAATGCAATAGATGATGCACTGCTTTCTGGCTGAAGTGGGTGTACATCGTGCACTCTTCCTGAGTTGCTTGGACTAGACACACCTTCTCCTTGTACTTCCCTAGCATATTTAGTTGCTTTTTCCATTTTTCCATAATGAATAGAAGCTGATACTTTAGATTTATGAGTAGAAGCTGGTACTTTAGATTCATGTGTCTGTTCTACATGTTCAAATGGCTGTTTTCCCCCAGTCCCTACATCTGACATAATATTTCTCCTTTTCTTAATAACGTATTTCAAAAAATTCTCATACAACACTCACAACGAGTGCCTATCACAATACTATCCACTACGAACTCATAGCGCAATGCCAAGCCGTAGACAACTGGGCGACATCTTGGGAATGGTATTGTCTCACAGAAAGGTATGCGTCACACGTAGGTGATTCTGCTTGAGCGTGGTGACCGTGTACCAGCCAAGACACTCCTCATGCCCCAAACGCGCTTCAGCGCCACGGGGACGGCTCATTCCGAGCATCCGCATTCACTCTCACTTTCGCAGTGTGCCAGAGATGCATCGCATGCTGCTCTCACGTGGGGTCAGCATCACCGAACGCAGTGTAACGCATCTGATGCAGTGCTACGAGGAACTGGTCGCTTTGCGAATCACTGATCACGAGCGGATCAAGGCTCAACTGAAGAAGCAAGGGCACGTGATGCTAGTCTTGGATGGTCTGCAGCCAGATGTCGGACATGAAGTCCTGTGGGTGGTCCGTGACTGCCTCTCAGAGGAGATCCTGCTGGCCCGCCCTTTACAGTTAACAGCCCAGAAAGCCCCTAGCTTTTAAGCAGGGAATGAATGGGCCTACCTTAGATGCTTGACAAAAATAGATAAAATTGTTATTGTATGCATACAGCTAAAAAAGCTGCAAATTATTATAGAGAGGAGAAAACGCGAATGGAAGAATGCCTCGCACGGGCAAAATGCCCCACCTGCGGGGGAAGTGGCATTCACACCCATACCTGCAAGAACTGCAATGGTACAGGGATAACCATTACCAACGATGACGATGGTAATGAAATCGCTGAGACCTGCGGCACTTGCGACGGTGCTGGTTTGGATGACATCTGCGAAACCTGCGGCGGAACTGGTGAAGTCTAGCTTCGGTTAGTCTGCCAGGGACTGTAGTGGTCTAGCTCACCACTACAGTCTGCTGTGAGGCATTGTACCATTTGCAAAATGCCATGTCTATCCAGATTAATACACAAAAAGCAGATTGCTGGCAAGAGACTGCGGAAAGAATCTCGCGCACTGTAGACAAACTTGGTCTGCCAGTTGATGAAGGCATCAAAGAAACGGTTATTGTCTTAAATGCCCTTGGTATCTCAACCAGAGCCTCCTGCGAAGGTCATCTTGACTCGGGGACCTGTGCTCCCTGGGTAGATATCGCATCCTCCGATCCGCGAGCAGATGTTTCCATTGTTAAATTGTCTGAGGAGGCACAGCAGGAGTGCAATCGAAATAAAAAGACTGAGCAGGAGATACGAGCTATCTTTGCAGAAGTACATAAAGCCAGACGTGCAGTCAAGGCGTATCACATGGAAGAGCGACGGATGCTCATGGCATATCTCGCCGAATTCTACGAGAATCGCCGTGTACCATATGGCCGTCGGCTCATCATTCGGCCGCTTGGGACAGATGGAAAAAGCCGTTTAGAAAGCCAGGGAGCAGATTGCCAGGAGGTTGCGGATTCAGAGGAGAAAGCGCAGAAGCTTGCAGAGTATCAGGAGGAAATGCGAGATTTTACTGCATTCCTAAAACAAATTTTCTTTTATTCTTAAGTGATCATAAAAAAAGAAGCCTTCTTCTTTCTACGCCTGACAACAAGCCGAATGGTCATAGCAATGTGTGAGGGATATCACAGACACAGTTTTGTGATATCCCTCACACATTGCTCTAATCGTTTGCTTGTCGTAGAAGCGCCTCAGAACTAGCTTCTTGGGTGATTAGCTCCTCGAACAGGACTCGAACCTGTAACCTATCGGTTAACAGCCGACCGCTCTACCATTGAGCTATCGAGGAAGGTGTGCTCTCATTGGAACATTTCGGAGTATAATCTAATTTCGGCAGTTCGTCAATACCTTTTTTGGCGAAAATTTGGTTACCCGCCAAATTTGTTGAGCAGTGCTAGTGTGGCCATCAAGAAGACGCTCAAGCTAATAACAGCAATCATTGGATCGAGCAATGGGGCTGCAATCCAGCTCCCACGCAGACGCAAGCGTTGGAGCAAATTGGGCAAGACCATCCCGCAAATGGCCGCGATAAGCAGTGTCAAACCTGTTGCCAGCCCAACCGTCAAGCTGAGTAGTAGAGAGCGGAAGAGTAACCATGTTAGTACCGTTATCAAGATACTGGTAAGCACACCACCAGCAGTACCATGCAGTAGTTCACGCGACAGGAAGCGAAGAAAATCTTTGCCACTTTTGGTACGCAGCTCCCATCCCGCTATAGCGAGTGATTGCGAACCAATAGAGCCCGAGGTAAGCAACAACATAGGCATCAAGCAGATTACTCCACCGATCGCTATACCAGTAGACAGTGCAGGAATATTCCTCGACTCCATGGCAAGGTCCAGGAATGAATGAATCACTCGTGAGACGACCAGTGCCAGGATAAAACCAGCAATTACATTTACTGCCTGCCAGGAGAAACGGCTCACAGCAGTGCGTACAGAAAAACCTTCTTCATTGATGGACTCTCCGACCTCGGTCCCAGACATCTCGGAATAATCCTTGGCTTGCTCTTCGTGGATGACGTCGATCACATCATCGACAGTAATCAAGCCCCGCAGGTGATTCTCAGTATCCACAACTGGCAGAGCGAGCAGGTCATATCTGGCGATAAGACGTGCTACCTCTTCCTGGTCAGTATTGATCTCTACTTTAATCACATCGCGGTTCATCAAATCCTTCATATGTACAGTGGGCTCGGATGTTACGAGCTGGCGCAACGAGACGACGCCTACCAGATGCTGCTCGTGATCTACTATAAAAAGGTAGTAGACCATTTCCAGGTGGGAAGAATGCTGGCGCAGGTAGACCAGAGCGTCCTCTACTGTGGACTCCTGGGGAAGAGCCAGGATTTCGTTGGTCATGATGCCACCTGCTGTCTGTGCATCATGGCGCAGCAGGTCGCGAATAGGCTGTGCTTCGATAGTGGGCATCAAATTCAAGAGATGCTCAGCCTCGGCTTGGGGAATGTCTGCCAGGATGTCGGCAGCGTCGTCAGGAGCAAGCCGCTCGAGCAGATGGGATGCACGCTCGGGATCTAATTCACTGAGCACTTCGGACTGTATCGGGTATTCAAGTTCGTTGAGAGTATCTGCCGCCATCTCGGTATCAAGGCGATCCAGCATAGCTCCAGCTTCTTCAATATCAAGCTGCTCTAGAATGTCTGCGATATCTGCAGGACGCAGATCAGTCAGCCTTGTACGGCTAACATTGAGTTGAACCTGGGGCACGACACCACCATTTCCCACTCCAGCCAATGCTGGTGCCAATTGACTTGTTGCAGCATAAGTGACCTGAATGGGTTCTACATAATTCCAGGTGACAGTGCGCTCGTTCAAACCTTGAGGGAAAACCCTGTGTAGTGCATTCATGGCTGGCTGCAACCCTAGACGGCGCAGCAGGCCACTGAAGCTAATATCTACACCGACTAGACGTGCGGTCTTCTTAATCTGTGCCAGTTTTAAATCATTGACTTTCACTACTCGGATACCCTGCGTATCCACTATCTGTTTATCAAGAATATCGCGTTTGAGTAAGAATTCATCAGGATGTGGCTCATAAGGTATAATTTCAGACTGGTTGACTGCAAGATGTATAGGCGACTCTTCAATACTCTGAACTTGAGACCAGGGAATTATCAGTTTGTGACTGCCAATACTGGGGCTGACAATAAACGCAGTGACAACCGGAAAAGTCTCGTTAAGTGACACACACACGTCATGCAAAGTGCCAACACGGCCATTCGCACTATCATATATGCTCTCGTGGAGCAGGGCGCTTAGAAAGATCATAGGTATCACCACCTTCTCCTACAGAAGAATCCTGCCACTGATGTATAGATATGCACATCAATGGACTAACGGATAACAAAAACCATCCACCTGTGTAACGATGTTACAAGGTAAAAACAAGCATAAAGACAAAAGGCATGTGTGCAAGACACAAAGACATGCACTTCGCCTATATGCAATGTTTATACAGGGGGACGCTGCAAATGCAGCTAAGGACTTACTGGCAGGAGGGATTATCCTTGCTCGACACCGTGCGCATCAATGAGGGTGATGCCGTCTCATCGAGTAAGGTAGTGATACCGAAATCACTGGTTCATCAGCAAGAGTATGCACCGATCGTGTTACTCAATGAGGAGAAGGACAGTCCGAAAAGCAGGCATGTTGTACCAATTACATACCTACTATGACTAGGGCCAGCGTCCATAAGTCCCTCACCTCCTTCGTTCACAAAGTTTGCACGCCTCCCAGCCGACGACATTCTCGATAGTGTCTACAATCATTGCTGGTGTGCAAGCGCAACTTTGGGATAACACAAAAAGATTTCTGGATTTAGTATAGCACGGGGAATCGTATCTTACAAGGAATGGAGTACTCGTGGAGGCCACTAGCCATTTCCCACAAAGAAGCGATATAGTTAATTGCAGTATCCTCAGACCGGATTGTGAAAGAGTACAGACTGTGAGCCTTCATCGCACTTCTGTGTGAGGAGAAGTATACTTGAATAAACCAAAATAGGTCAATTGATTATATACTAAGGAGAGATGTACTGTATGGTCTCTATCGACGGAGGATTGCTAGCGCTCATCATTTTCCTGGGCATCTGTGCCTGTGGGCTGGCGTTGTTTGGCATTTCTAACATTCGCTCGGGCTTGCGGGGAGGCTCGCAGGAACACCTGATGAAAGTGACGGCAGTCTGGTATAAACAACCAAAAGTATTATTTGGCATTAACAACATCATTTTTGCTTTAATACTCGTCCTTGTACTGCTACTCATTCTGCTGGCAGGTCAGACAGCTCGCTACGTTGTGGTGGGACTGATCGTACTCACGCTTGTTATTAGCAGTGTGCTGGTCGTACTCACTATGAGAGCAGCGATGGGTGCACTCCAGCATGTGTCGCGTCAGCAAAAGCAGCCGGAAGATCAGTAAGAATAGGAATAAGATATGGCTAGCAATCAAGTATTACATGTGAATATACCTACCCCGTCAGGGCATCTGGAAGGGATTCTTAAAGCGGGGGAAGAGGGCTCACAAGCAAATTATGTTGGACTCGTCTGCCACCCACATCCACTTTATGGTGGCACGATGCATAATAAAGTCGTTTTTAAGACGGCACAGACGTTTCAGACGCTCGGTATTCCAGCATTGCGCTTCAATTTCCGCGGTGTCGGACACAGCACGGGCACCTATGATGAAGGGCGCGGTGAGATGGACGATGTACGTTATGCGTTGGAGTTTCTCAGTCGGCGTTATCCTGGCGTCCCTGCACTCATCGCAGGCTTCTCTTTTGGCTCCTGGGTAGGGCTACGGGTCGCTGTTGTCGATGATCGTGTACAGGCTATGATCGGACTCGGCGTGCCTGCTCGCTCGTTTGATGGGAATACCCTGCAAGATTGCCATAAGCCCAAGCTCTTTATCCATGGCTCAGAAGATGATACTGCTCCCTATGCTCAAGCTAAGCAATGGTTTGAACAGGTACCAGCACCCAAAAGTATGATCCTGATCCAGGGAGCGGACCACTTCTTCCAGAATCATCTGGAGGAGCTGCAGCGGATTATCATCGAGTTTGTGCATTCGCTCGATGGCACAAAATATGTCGCGTAGTTGAAGAATCTGATCCATCCAGATATGCTAGAGCACCTACGCGCCAACCTCCAATCCTTCTCGATCATCTGGCGGTGCAACCTCGGAATGAGCATGTGGTGGTTCATTGTGAACCTCTGCCTTGCTAACGTTTCTTTCCTGCCTATTTTTAATTTCAGATGGTGTTTTCGTAGAATCACGTTCATCTATATCAGATGGTGTTTTCGTAGAATCACGTTCATCTATATCAGATGGTGTTTTCGTAGAATCACGTTCATCTATATCAGATGG
>Ga0207416_1002030_pt1 | contig 23696 bp, 22 predicted proteins | sample PaiPotPPM11metaG_FD_184107 | JGI IMG/M metagenome (GOLD analysis project Ga0207416, IMG submission 184107) | Iron sulfur acid spring bacterial and archeal communities from Banff, Canada, to study Microbial Dark Matter (Phase II) - Paint Pots PPM... ...
GCATAGTTTTCGTTCGGTTTGCCTTTCCGGTTGGTCTCGGTGTCGAGGTAGACCATCATCGCGGGGTCTTTCGATACCGCCTTCAGCAGGTCGTCGAAGTTTCCCAGCGCATTTGTCCGGAACAGCTGGTTCTGGACGTGCATCTGATCCGTGCCGGCTTTATCCAGGCCGCTGGTCAGGAGCCCGTGCCAGAAGAGCGTCATCTTCTCTTCGAGGGGGCGCGCGCTTTCCGTCATGCGTTGGAGCCACCATGCCTGAAGTAACGCCGCGCTTGGACCCGCTGGGGTAGCCATTGCGGCAGCGAGCGCCGGAAGGGCTGAGTCGAGGCCGGTGTTCGACACCTTCCCGAACGCAAGCAGGGAATCGGTAGCCGCCCGGGTCCCCATCGCCGTGTAGTGGTCGAGCTCGGCGGCGGTGGCGCCGAAGCCGGCCCGGCGAAGGAGGTGGGCGGTCCGTACCCTCTGGTTGGTCAGCACCCCCTCGTACTGATGAGTCAGGTCATGGACCTGCGTCAGAATCCCGGAAAAATCGTTACCTCTCCAGAGGGCGGCAACGCCGGCGGCGGCGGCCGTCGCGGCACCCGCGGCCAGAACTGTGCGGCGGGACAGGGGCCGCTGCCAGATCGCGCGGCGACCGGCTGAAGGGGACGGCGGGCTGGTGTCGTCCATGTGTTCAGGCTAGGGACGGCCTCTTAAGAGACGCTGAGATGGCGCTGAGAGGCGTCAGGGACAAAACGGAGCGCGGGGCTCCAGCTTGCTCTTCTAGTACCCGGGTCGGGAACTACTCGACGTGGTCGCCCCGCCGGAGCCCGAGCTGCCCTCGCAGGCAGCCAAACCGCCGGTCAGCAGCAGCCCGGTGAGCAGCAGGACGATCGACCGCTTCATCACTGAGGTAGCTACCGGGCCAGGTTACGAGCGGCGATTTGCACACCATCACCGATCCTCTTTATGCTTCAGGAGGTACAGCCACGGGTGCGATTTTTCGAGGTTGAAGCGATCCAGGAACCTGAATCAAAGCTGGGCCCGACGGGAAGGCTGGCTGCCTCGCCGCAGCCCGCCTCCCGCGAGTCGATCGACAAGGCACCCCGGACACGGGAGGCCGACCGGGTCGTCACCTCCGTCTGTCCCTATTGCGCGGTCGGCTGCAGCCAGCTGATCTACGTCAAGGACGAACGGATCATAGACATCGAGGGGAACCCGGAGTCGCCAATCAACGAAGGAACGCTGTGCCCCAAAGGCGCCAGCACTTACCAGTACGTCGTAAACCCCAACCGTGTGGAGCACGTCCGTTACCGCGCGCCCTACTCAGATCACTGGGAGAACCGCCCCCTCGACTGGGCGATGGAGCGTATCGCGGGGCTCATCAAGCAAACTCGAGATGAAAGCTTCGTTGAGCGGACGCCGGACGGCAAGCTGGTCAATCACACCACGGCCATCGCCACCCTTGGCGGGGCCACCATGGACAACGAAGAGAACTACCTCATCAAGAAGCTCTTCGGGGGAGGGCTCGGCTTGGTTTCGATCGAAAACCAGGCCCGGATATGACACAGCTCCACCGTCCCCGGTCTGGGGGCAAGCTTCGGGCGAGGCGGAGCCACCAGCTTCCTGCAGGACCTCGCGAACTCCGATGCCATCCTGATCATGGGCAGCAACATGGCGGAGGCCCATCCCGTCGGCTTCCGCTGGCCGATGAAGGCGAAAGAAAAGGGCGCGACCATAATCCACGTAGATCCGCGCTTCACTCGCACCTCGGCCTGCGCAAACCTTTACGTGCCAATCCGGCCGGGCAGTGACATCGCCTTTCTCGGCGGCCTGATCAATTACGTCCTGACCCACGACCGGTGGTTCAAGGAGTACGTCACCGCCTACACCAATGCATCGACCATCATCGACGAGGGATACGTGGATGCCGAGGACAATAACGGGATCTTCTCCGGGTTCGACCAGGCGAACCATCGTTACGACAACAGTTCATGGACCTACGCCGGTCCGCCTCAGGAAAAGAAGGAGGATGCTGCCTCTCATTCCGGTCACGGCAAGGAAGGGACGAGCCCGGCGAGGCACGCGCCCTACCGCGACGAGACACTCGAGCACCCTCGCTGCGTCTTTCAGATCCTGAAGCGGCACTTCGCGCGCTATACGCCGGAACTGGTGGAGTCGGTCTGCGGTACGCCGAAGGAGTTGATGATCCGGGTCGCGCAGACGCTCGCCGAGAACTCGGGCCGCGAAAAGACCTCGGCGATCTGCTACGCGGTCGGCTGGACGCAGCAGAGCTTCGGGCCGCAGATCATCCGAGCGGCCAGCATCCTCCAACTCTTGTTGGGGAACATGGGCCGGCCCGGGGGCGGGATCATGGCCCTTCGCGGCCACGCTTCCATCCAGGGATCCACCGATGTTCCGACCCTGTTTGACCTGTTGCCCGGCTACCTTCCCCAGCCGGCCAGTTTCAAGGGCGACGAAGACCTCAAGACCTACCTGAAGGAATCAGAGATCCGTGGCGGCTACTGGTCCAACCTGCCCAGGTTCATGGTCTCCCTGCTCAAGGCCTGGTATGGCGACGCCGCGACCGGTTCCAACGATTACGGGTACGACTGGGTGCCGAAGATCACCGGTGACCACTCGCACATCACCACCGCCGCCGAGATGGCCGACGGCAAGGTCAAGGGATTCATCGTCTTCGGGCAGAACCCTGCGGCCGGCAGTCCCAACGCCCGCCTCCAGCGGAAAGCGTTGCGGGAGCTGGACTGGCTGGTGACAGTCGATCTCTATGAGACGGAGACCGCGGCCTTCTGGTACGCAGCGCCGGAAGGCGTCGACCCGAAGACCATCAAGACGGAGGTCTTCCTGATGCCGACGGCCGCCCCGGCCGAAAAGGACGGCACCTTCACCAACACGCAGCGGCTGCTCCAGTGGCATGACAAGGCGGTGGATCCCAGGGGCGATACGCGCTCCGACCTCTGGTTCACCTATCACCTGGGGAGGCGGCTCAAAGAGCTCTACCGCGACTCGACCAAAGGTCGAGATCGTGGCCTTCTGAACCTCACCTGGGACTACCTGCCGGAGAATGAGGATGACCGCTGGCGCATCGAGGACGAGCCGTCGGCGGAAAAGGTGCTCGAAGAGATCAACGGTTACACCGTTGAGGACGGCAAGCTGATCACCGGTTTCGCCGACCTCAAGGACGACGGGTCGACTGCCTGCGGGGTGTGGATCTATTCGGGGGTTTATCCGGCCGAGGGACAGAACATGGCGCGCCGCCGCAGTCGAGGCGATGGTTGGGTCAGCCCCGAGTGGGGCTTTGCCTGGCCGGGGAATCGGCGAATGCTCTACAACCGCGCCTCGGCTGACCCGCAGGGCCGCCCCTGGTCCGAGCGCAAGAAGTACGTCTGGTGGGACGCCGACCGGGGGAGCTGGACGGGCTACGACGTACCCGATTTTCCGGAGAGCAAGGCGCCCGACACCGGGCCGAAGCTGGACGGGACAGGAACCGATCTCCACTCGGGGGCGGACCCCTTTACGCTCAAGGCTGACGGTCGCGGCTGGCTCTTCGCCCCCAGCGGGCTCAAGGACGGCCCGCTGCCCACGCATTACGAGCCACTCGAGTCGCCTATCACGAACTCGCTCTACGACCAGCAGAACAGCCCGGTGGCGAACCGGATGTCGCGCGAGGACAACCGGCTCAGCCCAGCCGGAGACCCGCGCTACCCGTTTGCGGTCACCACCTACAGGGTCACCGAGCAGTACCTTTCGGGCGTGATGTCCCGCTGGAACGGCTGGCTCGCCGAGCTCATGCCCGAGATGTTCGCCGAGATCAGCCCTGAGCTGGCCCGGATCTGCGGGCTCAAGAACAAAGATTGGATGGTGATCTCGACACCGCGTGGCGAGATCGAATGCCGCGCGCTGGTGACCCATAGAATGCGCCCTCTGCGGCACGGCGACGAGATGGTGCACACCGTCGGTCTACCGATTCACTGGGGATACAAAGGCCTGGTCAAGGGAGCGATCGCCAACGACCTGGTCGCGCTTTCGGAGGAGCCCAACGTGTATATCCAGGAGGACAAGGCCTTCACCTGCAACCTCCGCAAGGGACGCCTGTGATCGATTCCTACCGGCGGTTGATGAACCTGCAGAAGCAGCCCGAACCTCGTGGATTAAAGGGCTTCTTCACCGACACCAGCCTCTGTATCGGCTGCAAGGCCTGTGAGGTTGCCTGCAAGCAATGGAACCAGCTGCCGGCGGACGGCTACGCAATGACAGGTAACAGCTACGACAACACGGGGGCGCTTGGCGCGACCACCTGGCGCCACGTCGAGTTCATCGAGCAGGTCAAACAGAACGGCAATCGTGATCAGCAGCGGTGGCTGATGATGTCCGACGTATGCAAGCACTGCGCCAACGCAGCCTGTCTCGAAGCCTGCCCAACAGGCTCACTGGTCCGTACCGAGTTCGGAACCGTATATATCCAGCAGGACATCTGTAACGGCTGCGGATTCTGCGTCCCTGCCTGTCCCTTCGGTGTCATCGATCGTGCTCCCAGGGACGGTCAATTCGAAGCCGGCACGGCGCACAAGTGCACCCTCTGCTACGACCGGCTCAAGGACGACATGACTCCCGCCTGCGCCAAGTCCTGTCCCACCGCATCGATCCAGTTCGGAGACGTCGCTGAGCTGCAGCAGCGCGCCCGCGCGCGCCTTGGCGAGTTGCAGGCCCGTGGCGAGACCAGCGCGCGACTCTACGGGATGCCGGAGGGCAGGGAGGCCGCCGAGGTCGGACCGCTGCACGCCTTCTTCCTGCTGCTCGATAAACCGGCTGCTTACAATCTTCCCGAGGTCCCGCGGCTGCCGCGTAAAACGATGGGGGAACGCTATCGGTGGAGCGCCGTGGTGGGCGTCGGCTTCGCCCTGGTGGGCGCACTCGTCTTCGGCCGGCGATCCAGGTGAGCGAAAGACCCGGCGAGCATGGCTACTACGATTACCCGGTCGTCAAGCGCCCGGTTTGGACCTGGGAGATTCCGGTCTACTTCTGGCTCGGGGGGATCGGCTCGGGAGCGTTTATCACCAGCTCGCTGGCGCAGCGCTTTGGATCGGAGGAAGACGCTCGCTCCCTGGCCGACGGCTTCTACATCGCGGCCGCCGCTCTGCTGCCCTGCACCCCGCTACTGATCATGGACCTGGGGCGCGCCGATCGCTTCCACCACATGCTGCGTGTCTTCAAGCCGCTGTCGCCGATGAACCTCGGTGCCTGGACATTGGCTATGTTCACGCCGGTGGCGATCGCCCGAGCCGCCGCCCTCGCCGCTGATCGGGGACTGCTTCCGAGAGTCGCTCCGATGCTGACCGCACTGGTGCCGCGCGGGCTAAGCGAACTGGCGGGCAGCCTGCTTGGTATCACGCTGGCCGGCTACACCGGCGTGCTGCTGGCCGCCACCAATATTCCTATCTGGGCCAAGAGCAAGCTGCTCGGTGGTCTCTTCACTGCTTCTGCCCTGGCCAGCGGCTCGGCTGCGGTCAGCCTGGGGGCGACCCTACGCTCGGTCGAGGACGCTCCCTTGCACCGGTTATCGAAGATCGAGTCCGCTGTGTCACTGGCGGAACTTGCCCTGGTCGCGGGTTATGTCGGCCAATCGGGCCGAGCCGGCCGGCCGCTCACCGTCCAACGCCTGGCGCTCCCCTTCTGGTTGGGGGCTGTGGGTGCAGGTACCGTGCTGCCGCTCCTGCTCCATCGCCTGGCGGCGACCCGCTCGGGCGCCCGACTGCGCCGGCTCAGCACACTCGCCTCGCTCTGCGCTCTGGGCGGTTCACTGGCCCTTCGCTGGACCGTGTTCGAGGCAGGCAAGGAGTCGGCAAACGACCAGGCGGCGTCCTTCGAGTTGTCGAGCTAAGCCTGGTCTACGCGACCAATCGCTGGAGACAAAGACGGAATCGCGCCCCCCGTCCGGCGGTGCTGTGCACCGATACTTCTCCGCCCATCGCCTGCATCAGGCCGCGCACGATGGTGAGTCCGAGGCCCATCCCGGCTACCGACCCGGCCGACTTGCTGCGATAGAAGGGTTCGAACACTCTCGCCAGGTCCTCGGTGGAAATTCCACGGCCCTGGTCGACGACCGCGATGTAGACCTGGCTTGCGGTCGCCTCGATTTCGACCCGCACCGGCGTCCCGGGCGCCGAGTACTTGATCGCGTTATCGATCAGGTTCGTCAAGACCTGGCGTAGGCGTTGCCGGTCAGCCCGCGCCCTTGGCGCTGGTCCTCCGAGGAGCTCGAAGCGGCGATCGTCGTAGCGCAGCCGGTAATCCGACTCGATCTCCTCGAGTACCTCGTTGAGATCTATCGACTCCATGGCTACAGCGAAATTATCCGTGTCAAGGCGGGCGGCGGTGCTCAGATCGTCGATCAGTCGGTTCAACTGCTGCGCCTGCTTTTCCAGCCGCTGCAGCATCATCCCCCGCTTCGGTTCGGGCAGCCGAGGGTCGGCGGCGAGTTCCGCGTAACCTCGGACCGCGCCCGCAGGCGTGCGGAGATCGTGAGCGATTGCCGCCATCGCAGCTCGCCGACGCGCGTTCAGTTGATCGACCTGCTGCGCGTGATTGCCCACCTCCGTTTGCAGGCGAGAGTTTTCGATCAGCGCCCCTGCAATGGTGCCAAGCTGCGATAGCAGAGCCTCCTCGAGATCGGTAAAGGCGGGCCGTTCCACCCGGTTGGCAACGAGCAGCTCGCCGATCACGGCTTCCTTCGTGAACAATGGCACGCCGATGAAGGCGGCGACGGGGGGATGATGGACCGGGATTCCGACCGAGCCCGGATAATCGCGAATGTCGGCGATCCGAAGGATGGAGCGCGTCTGCAGTGGTTCGCCCAGGAGGCCGACCGGATCCGGATGCGCTCGGTCGGTGGGGAACAGCTCGCGGGGGGCGTTGTAGGTAAATCCGGTGGCGCGGTACGATTCGCCATCGGGCTCTACCAGGACCAGGGCCGAAAAGTCGGCTCCGACTAAAACCTTGGCCAGGTCGGTAAGGGATTGGGCAACGCGCTGCAGCTCTGGTTCGGCCAGGATCGCTGCGGTGGCTTCGGCCAGTTGATGCAGTTGCCGGATCAGGGCCTGGCCGGTGGGATCGAGCGCATTACCAGGTTCCTCCTGGATCAGGACCGCCCGCCAGTCGCTCTGGCCACCCTCGCCGTCGAGGGGGATGGTGCGACAGCTGACCGGGATCAGCCGGCCCAACTGGGAGCGGAGTGTGCCGGAGGCGGAGTCGCTCGCAAGCTCCAGGGCTTGCCGCGCACGCGCAAATTCCTCGGCGTCGCTGAAGAGGCTGGCGAAGGGTTGGCCCTCGAGCCGGTCCGCGGAGTATCCGAAAAGCCGCTCACCGGCAGGGTTCCAGCGGCGGATCCGCCAGCTGCCATCGAGCACGGCGACGGCATCCCGGATGTGATAAAAAAGGGCGCCGATGCGGCGCTGATTGGCCTCCCCCGCCTGCGCTTTGGTGGCCTTCCCGGTCACCGCCGCATTATAGAAGCGCTAGGTCAATTCCTGACCGCGTCGATGGGCTCAACTGCCGCCTTAAGGCGAGGACTTGGCCGAAACCGAGACGTTGACGTTGGTCGTGTTCGTCGCACCGGTGCCGAACCAGTGGCCGCCGCCAAAGAACCCGTAGTAGGCCAGGATGAGCAAGAGGACGATCACCACTATCGCGAAAATTGCCACTACGCCCGCGGAGGAGTCCCCGACCTGGTGACGCAGACGCGATTGACGCACAGAACTCACCTCCATTTCCCCGAGTCTGTCAGATCTCGCCTTCCTGACGCTACCTGGCGAATTGGGAACCGGCCTGTTGAACCGAGGCGCTCGGGCTCGCTGCCAGGCGGGTCGTGAAGTGCCAGGTCCTGTGAAAGGCAACCCCATTGATGGTGCCGGTCAGGTCCATGGAGTAGGTGGTACCCGGCTGCAAGGGGGCGTTGGCGAGGAAGGCGAAAGAGTTCTCTGTCGTGGTCGTGCTCGGGTCGCCGGGCGTGAGAGATACCCCGGCCATGTCGCCACCGGTGGGACCCCGAAAATGGAATCCGGTGATGGCCACCCGCGCGTTTCGGTCAAAGGTAGCCGTCACCGGATAACCGATCGGATAGGCGGCGTTGGGGGCTGGGTCCGGGATCTCGTTGCCATTGAATGCGGCCGGCACGTCAACCTGGTTTGGGGCCGGATAGAGGATCACCTGGCTGCCTGATGTCTCCCGGTAGGACATATCCATAACCTGGACCGTCAGCGGCCCGAGGTAGGCATCGCCATAACCCAGTTCCAGAAGGTCTGCTCGCAGGATGGGGAAGCGGTGGTACACGGAGTCAACCCAGTCCGAAACCGCTCCGGCTGGATCCTGGCGATGGGTGATCACCTCCGCCATCGAGCGGGTGGGGTAGCCGAAGTGCTGCGCCCGTGTCAGGACGTTTTCACCCACGAAACCCTGTCCATCCGATTGCTCTTTGTGGATGCCGAGGTCCCGGATGCCGGGGCTGGCCGCGTTGAAGAAGGTATAGAAGGCGTGTGCCAGGGCCGACTCGTGGATCACGGCGGAGCGTCCGACGGGGGAGAGGCCGGCCAGCCTGCGGTAGCGGTTGACGGCAGCAACTGCCTGCGCCTCACGATCGGCCGCCACGAGGTCGAGGTCGACGAAGGCGGACGTCGGTGCCGGGCTTGACGGGGTCTGGGACGGAGCAACCAGCCGCTGGGCCGCCTGCAGCCCTGCCGCGTCGTCCTTTGAAAGGTAGCGAAGGACCGCGACCAGGTATGCGCCGGCCTCCTGGTCCGAGGGCTGGACGGCCAGAGCGGCGCGCTCATCCTTGATGGCCGTGCCGGGGTCCTTGTCGAGGGCGACCGCGATCTGGCCGAGGATCTCGAGATCGAGGGCACTCCGCGGCTGCAGCTGCAGGGCGGCGCGGTAGGCGGTCTTGGCCACCGCATAGTCCTGAGCGAAGAGTGCCACGTCACCGAGTTGCTCGCGAAGCCCAGGATCGTCTGGGGAGAGGCCGGCGGCGCGTTGCAGGTAGCCGGTCGCGGATGGCAGGTCCTGGCGTGCGATCGAAAACCGGGCCAGCTCGAGCAGGCGCTCGACCCAGCCTGGCTGGTCCTGGGCGGCCAGCTTGAGATGGATCAGGGCCTGCGGATAATCCTTTAAGTCCCGGTAGTAGTTTCCCCAGTTGCGCTCGATCTCGGCCCGTTCGTAGTCGTTGCCTTTCTTCGCCAGGTCTGCGCCTTTCTTGAGCTGTGTTTGCGCTTCCGTGTAGCGGCCCACGTCGGCGAGAGCCTCGCCGTAAAAGGCGCGAGCCAGCGCCGAGTTTGGCCCTGCCTTGACCGCCGCCGCGCCGGCGCTGGCAGCCGCCGCGAGGTCGTTGTTCCAGTCCCTCACCCGGGTGACGATCGTCTCCACGTAGGCGTCGCCGGGGGCAATCTTCTCCGCGGCGAGCGCCTGCTCGAGTGCCTGCGTCTGCTTGGTCTGGTAGTTGAGCACGAGCGCATAGTCGGCGTGCAGCCGCGCATCCTGTGGGTGGCTTTTCAGAGACTCCTGCAGCTGCGCGGTCGCGGCAGCGTACTTGTTGTGGAACATGAGATCGAGGGCCGCGTCGGCATTGGGCCCATTCGTCTTCACGATCCCCTGGTTACAGGAGACCAGGACGGCACTGAGAACGAAAACTGCGACGCGCCGCCTCACGAGAAGCAGTCTATCGAGCCTCGCCTAAGAACTCATTAACGTTGGCGTGTCACGGGATCGTGACCCGGCCGTAGCTTGCGGAACCCGCAAGGGCCCATAGACTCACCGGGTGACAGAGCGCGCGCGCAAGCTCGATGCCAGCCGCTTGCGCGTCATCTCCGGCGGAACACCGACGCCGGCACCCTCCTACCGACTCCTGACCCAGGTCAGCGCAGCGCTCAGTACCTCGCTGGACCTCGATCAAACACTGACGGACATCCTCGAGCGGATGAACGCGCTGATCGCATTTGACGCAGCCACGCTCTTTCTACTTGACGACTCGCGTACGGAGTTGCACGTCAAGGCCGCCCTCGGAGTGCCGGTATCGCTCAACGAGGTCAAGAGCTTCAATGTCGGAGAAGGGGTGGTCGGTTGGGTGGTCCGCCACGGCACGACAGCGCTGATCCAGGACTCGTCGAAGGACGCGCGCTACAAGCCAACCGGGCCGGAGCGGCGCCCGAAGACGGTTCTGGCAACGCCCCTGCGCGCCAAGGACTCTCTCCTCGGGGCCCTGGTGCTGGTTCGCGCCGCCAAAGAGCCCTTCGGCCCCGAGCATCAACGCCTGGTGGAGGCGATCTCGAGCCAGGCGGCGGTCGCCATCGATCACGCACGCCTTTTTGAAACGGAACGGCAATCCCGCCGTCGGGCGGAAGCGCTGCTCGCGACTGCGCAAGCTTGCAGTGAGGCTGTGACGTTGCCGGAATTGCTTCAAACCGCCGTTAAAGAGGTGGCCTTCACAATGCGCGCCACCATTGCCGCCGTCATCAAGCCCGACGAAGAGCGCCAGGCTGTCGAGGTAACCTACGACGGCCTCGAACCCGGCTCGGCCGCGCTGCAAATCCTCGCCGGCAGGCCGCTTGCGGATTTGACCGCACTGCTGGGAGCGGACGAGCTGTCCCAACCCCTGGTGCGCAGGGGGGCAGATGCAAAGCGTTCAACGCAGGAGTGGTGGCCCGGCAGCGAATGCCAGGTTTTAGCGACAGTACCGGTTCGCTGGCAGACATCCCTTACTGCGCTGCTGATCGTCGGCTTTGCCGATCCCGAGCGGTTGCAGCCGGCCGAGCTGGAGTTGCTCGACGAGATCGGTCGCCAGATTGCGCTCGGCATGGAGCGGCTGAGGCTGCAGAGCCGGGTGCAGGAACAGCAGAACCAGATGGCGATCGTCACGGAGCGCAACCGCATCGCCCGCGACATGCACGACGGCCTGGTCCAGTATCTCTATGCCCTGGGCCTCAGCCTCGAGCATGCCCGTGATCTTCTCGCAACGGACCAGGTGTCCGTGGCCGGAGTGCTGACCGGCGCGATCGAGCAACTCAACCATGTCCTATCCGAGATGCGCACCTTCATCTATCAGCTCAGGCCGATCATCATGAAGGAGAAGGAGATCGGTCAGTGGGTGGTCGACCTCTGCCACCAGTTCCAGCAGGCGACCGGGATAGTCATCAGGGCGGAGGTTGGCGAGCCTGCGGGGCAGGAGCTCTCACCGGAGATCTCGATCGCGCTCTTCCGCATCATCCAGGAAGCACTTTCAAACATCTACAAGCACGCCCATGCGAGGGCGGCGACGTTGACCCTTGCCTTCGATCCGCACGGCGTCCGCCTGCAGATCGAAGACGACGGCGAAGGATTCAACCCTTCGCAACGGCCGCAACCGGGGATCGAGCACGGCCGCGGGCTCGCCAACATCGAGGAGCGCGCCCGCGACCTCGGGGCCACCGTCCGGCTCAAAAGCGCCCCCGGCAAGGGCACTCGCCTGGAGGCGGCGTTCCCGTACAGCCGATGAGTGATCGCACCGTTCGCCTCCTGATCGCGGATGACCACGAGATGATCCGGCTCGGACTCCGCTCAATCCTGGAGTCAGACGCACGGATCCGCGTTGTGGGTGAGGCGGGATCGCCGCAGGACGCCGTCTACCAGGCCGCCCTGCTCCGTCCCGACGTGGTATTGCTCGACGTCCGCATGCCCGGGGGTAGCGGCATCGATGCCTGCCGGGAGATACTCGGCCGGAACCTCGGAAGTCGCGTCATCATGCTGACCTCCTTCGCCGACGAAGACGCGGTTTACGAGTCGATCATGGCGGGCGCGTCGGGCTATCTCCTCAAGGAGATCAATAAGGCGGCGCTGATCGAAGCGGTCATCTCCGTTTCCGAGGGGCGCTCGCTGCTCGATCCGGAGGTCACCCGCAAGGTGCTCGAAAGGATCAGGAAGATGGCGGCCAGCACCGACGAGGTGGCTAAGGCGGCTCTCTCGGAACAGGAGAAGCGGGTGCTCAGGCTGGCGGCCCATGGCAAGACGAACAAACAGATCGCCGCCGATCTGTTCGTCTCGGACAAGACGGTCAAGCACCACGTCTCGAACATCCTGGGCAAGCTGAACCTGAGCTCGCGCGCCCAGGCGGCCGTGTGGGCGACCCAGCACGGCCTCCTCGACGAGTTCCCCGAGAGAAAGGCGAGCTAGCGCCGGTGCCGGTTTCACCTACGCGACACGTTTCATTTGCGGAGCTGCCTGCGCCGATGGGCGCTCCCGCCCTACTACCAGGAGGCCAGCATGCTGCTCGTCGATAAGCTCAACAAGGGCCGTCAGCCGGAGAAGCCGGACAACGGTGGAGAGGGCACGCCGGTCCCGCCTGTGGTCCTCGGCGTCAGCCCACAGAGCATCGGCCAGCGCATTCCCAACCTCGACCGCATCAAGAAGACGATTCACGAGCAGCTGATCGCCTCGCTCGGGTTCAACTCCGACAACCATAAGCGGGAGGACGTGCTGCGCCGCATCGGCGAGCTGGTCGATCAGTACTGCGAAGAAACCAAGCTGAAGCTGACCAGGTTCGATCGCGATGAACTGTGTGAGCTGATCATCGATGACGTCCTGGGTCTGGGCCCGCTGGAGAGCCTGCTGAGCGACCCCGAGGTCAGCGAGATCATGGTCAACGGTCCCAAGACGATCTTCATCGAGCGTCACGGCCGGATCACCCAGTCGCAGCTGGCCTTCGAAAACGAGACTCAGCTGCGCAAGGTGATCGACCGGATCGTAGCCCGCATCGGCCGCCGCGTCGACGAGTCATCGCCCATGGTCGATGCCCGCCTTCCAGATGGCTCCCGGGTGAACATCGTCATCCCACCGCTTTCCGTCCAGGGGTCGAGCATCACGATCCGAAAGTTTTCGCGCACCCCGCTCAAGGCACAGGACCTCGTCGGATTCGGCACCCTCAACCAGGAAATGTCGGACTTCATCCGGGCCTGCGTCCGGTCCCGCATCAGCATGGTGGTCAGCGGCGGTACGGGCTCTGGTAAGACGACAACGCTCAATGTTCTTTCGAACTTCATCCCCGACACCGAGCGGGTCGTCACGGTCGAAGACACGGCCGAGCTGCAGCTCCGCCAGCGCAACCTGGTTTCGCTCGAGGCTCGCAGCGCCAACGTGGAGGGCCGCGGCCTGGTCACCATCCGCGACCTCGTCGTCAACGCCCTGCGAATGAGGCCGGACAGGATCGTCGTCGGAGAGTGCCGCGCCGGCGAAACGCTCGACATGCTCCAGGCCATGAACACCGGCCACGACGGCAGCATGACAACGGTGCACGCCAACAGCCCCCGCGACGCGGTCGGCCGCATCGAAACGATGGTCATCATGGGTGGCTCCGACCTGCCTTTCCAGGCGATCCGCGAGCAGATCGTGGGCGGCATCACGCTCTTCGTCCAGCAGGCGAGGTTGCGCGATGGCCGCCGCCTGATCACCCATATCTCAGAGATCACCGGGATCAGCGGTAACCAGATCCAACTTCAGGACATCTGCGTCTTCGACCAGACGGGCATCGACAAGGAGGGCAATGTGCTCGGCGCCTTTCGCTGGACCGGCGTCATCCCCAAGCTCCTGCCCCGGCTCAAGGCCAACGGCGAAGACTTCCCTAGCGCGGTTTTCGGCGCCCCGGGTCTGCAGCTGATCCAGGGCTCGACATCAATCCAGGGCACCGGCGTGAGCGACCGGGCGGCGGCGGAGTAGCCCGTGGCCCGTTGGTTCGCACGCCCGCGGCCGCCCGTGGATCCGGCTGAACCCGAGCGTCACGCCGAAACGCCGCCTCCGCAACGGCACGTAGAGGCTCCCTCCGCGGAGCCCCCGACCTCGTCCACGCAGCCCCAGCTCGAAGAGGCGCGCGCCATCCAGGCCCGCCTGCGGCAGGACCTTGCTGAGCTCATCAAGGCGCACCGGCAGCAGGGCCGCATCCTGGAGCGCAACCAGAAACAGCTGGAGCAGGCGGAGCAGGAGGCGGAGCGGCACCGCGATCAGGTTGCCGCCCAGGCCCGGGAGGTGGCCGACCTGAGAAAAGCCGGAGCCGAGGGTGCGGCACGCATCCAGGAACTGGAAGCCATCAAAGAGGAGAAATTCAGACTGGAGGCAGCGCAAGCAGCCCTCCAGCGCGAGCTCGAGCAGACGAATTCACGCCTCGGCGAGGTGGCTCGGAGCCGGGCCAACCTGAACGTGGAGCGCGACCGGGTCATCTCCCAGCTGGCCAGCGCCCACGCTACGATCGCTGCCCGGGATGCGGAGGTCGCCTCGCTGAAGAATGAGCTGGAGGCAGCCGAGAAACAGCTAAGGGAGGCCCGGGAATCGCTCGCCCAGACGACCGCTGAGAACTGCAAGCTGAAGGCGGAGAACGAGCGCGCAGTCGAGACCGAGGCAGTTAATCACCGGCTTCAGCTCGAGAATGAGACGCTCGTCGCCCGCTGGGATGTGGCCAGGACCCAGCTGGCGGAGGCGGAGCAGGCGCTCGCCACCGCGCAGGCCACCATCAAGGCGGCGCAAAGGCTTTCCTCCTCGGTGGAGTGGCGTGGAGCGCTCGACAGCGTTCTCGATGCTGCCTCGGAGTTGGTCCGTTTCGAGCGAGGCACGCTGGCGCTCGTCGACGAACTACAGGAAGAGCTGAAGGTGGAGGCTGCCCGCAACAGCCCGATCGCGGTCAGCGAGATGTCGCGTTTCAAGGTCGGAGAGGGGATCGCTGGATGGGCCCTCTCGCACCGCCAACCGGTTCTCGTACGCGACAGCCGGTCGGACCCGCGCTTCAAGGCCTCCGACCCGAAGCACCAGCCGCGCTCCTTCATCTCCGTCCCGCTGCTGGCCGATAACGAAGGGCTTGGAGTCCTGACGCTGGCGAGGGCGGCCTCGGACCCGTTTAGTGAATCGGACCTTCGCAACCTTGCCCGCGTCGCCACTGACGCCTCCAACGCCCTGATCAATGCACGGCTGGTCGACCTTCTCAAGCAGCGCGAGGACCGGCTGACCACGCTGGTGCGCAAGGCACGTGAGCTGACCGCAGCCGAGGACATCAAGGCGGTGGTCCAGTTCGCTCTCTCCAGCGCGAGGGAGCTGGGCGGCGGAAAGGCGGCCCTGCTCGCCATCCGCAACCCGAAGACCATGGAGCTCGAGATCCTGGGCAGCGAGGGCATGCCCGTTGCGATCACGCAGCAGCGCATTGCGTGGGGTGCGCCTGCCGCCGCTGACGTGATGCGGACCGGCAAGCCATGGGTGGCTCCCATGCGTGAGATGCTGCCGCCCAACATGGTCGACAGCGTCGAGAAAGCCGGGCTGAAGACACTGGTGTCGGTCGCCTGCGGCCACCCCTCGCAAACCCAGGCACAGACTGAGAACGAGAGCGCCCTGCTCAGCAGGTCCGACGTGGAGGCCACCGATGAGACCACCGGCGTGCTGAACGTCTATCGGGAATCGGTCGACCCGATTCGTCCGGCCGACCTCGACCAGCTCAAAGCCTTCGCGGAGCAGGTCGCCGTCGCCATCCAGAACGTTCGCCGCGCCGAACGCGTCCGGGAGCAGCTGCAGGCCTCCGCCTCGCAAAACACGCGCATGATGGGCCGTGAGCGCTACATCAACCAGCTGCTCTTCCGCATCCAGCAGCTCGAAGAGGAACTCGGCCGCTACAAAGCCGCCTAGACCTCAGGCTGCCGCCTGAGCCGTATCGAAGACTTAACCCAGCCGGCGTCTGCGCTTCGCGGCGAGGTTCAGCCGGCCAAGGATGAAGGCATCGATGACGCGGTGGGACGCCACCACTCCGTCGCCGACGCGGCGGGAGCCCTTGCGGCGGTCGGTTTTGAGGTCGATCAGGTACTTCTCCTGCTGCGACCAGACGAGCTCGATCAAGCGACTGAAGCTGACGTTGGGCTCGACCAGGATGCCTTCGACCTCGATCCGTTCCCGGACCGGAGTAGGAAGCTCCTTGGCCTCTGCCAGGTTAAGCCGCTCGAGCGCTTCCAGGAGGTCGTCGAGGCGACGAAGATGGTAGCGACGCTCCGCTTCGTTTCCGTAGGCGCGAGGTGTTGCGTCCAAGCGGTTCTCCTTAGGGGTTTCTATGGCCGTATAACTCCAGAGCCGGCGATTACTTCGAGACCTTTCTGCTCCAGGGCGTCGATCACGTGATTGATCCCAATCGAGTCGCTCCCCATGTGTCCCGTGATGATCAAATTGGCCCCAGGTCGCTGCAAAAGCTCCAGTTCCCGCAGGTCCCGATGGTCGAGGTGCATGGCCAGGATGGTGTCAATGCCGTGCTCATAATACGTGCGATAGATGCCCGCGCCGCCGTTGGTCCCGGCTGCCATCTGGACCAACCACCGCCCGATCGGGTTTCCAGCCGCTCCCAGCCAGAGTTCCGGCCCGGTAAGGGACGCGGAGATCTCGGGAACTCCGGCCAGCGCCGCCAGCAGGTCGCCGGCTGTCGCGGATGGCTTGCCGCTTACCTCCCGGACGAGGTCCTCGAAGACTCCGCGCGCCAGGATGTCGGCGGCAAGGTGAATGTTCATCAACGGCATCCCGAGCTGCCGGGCCGCCATCACGACGCGGTCGTAGTTGGCGCTGTGCAGGGCATGCTCCACCGGGCTCTTGCGGGCCTTCACCAGGGGTTCGGCCACCGCTGCCGGTATCCCCTCGGCCAGCATCTGGTCGCGGTGACGGTCGATGATGACGGGCAGGCGAAGCCGCGCCCTGCCGCCGACGGGGTGATGGGCGATCACACCGTCGAGCCCGAGCTGACGAGCCAGCAGCAATTCACCAACGTCGATATCGATGCCGAACAGGACCCGCTTCACGACTCCATCGACGTAGACTTCGGAGTCCGCCGGCGTGTTCTCGCATCCGGCGAGCTGGTTCGCCAGCGACATAATCTCGGTCAGGCGCATGACGATTGCGATTATGCTGGTTGCGGATGGACGGCGGTTTCGCTCCCACCTTCAAGGAGGCGGTGGGCCGCTGGCGGCGGCGTCACCGGCACCCTCCCGCCAACGAGAGCTGGTTCGCGGTTCACTACCGGGCCGGGTGGCTGGTTGAACGGCTCAGCACCCTGGAGAGCATCCACCTGATGCGCCAGGGCCTGGATGTACGCTCACTGTCCGCCGAAAGGCCGGCGAGGAAGCGGAAGGAGGGGGAAGGCGCTCCGGATCCCGACGGCGAAGCCGCCGGCATCGAGTCCGGGGCGGAGGATCTCGACGGGCAGGCACTCCTACCCGAGGCGGTCACACCCTCCACAGATGCCGGATAATCGCCGCATGCCTCGGCCGATCCGACGGCGCTGGGTCAGCGCACTCCTCGGAGGTATTGTGCTGCCCTTCGACCCGATACTCGGCATGGTGATGCTTCTGATAGGTCTATGGCAACCGCGGCGAAAGCCTGGCGCCCGGCCATCGATCGAGCCGTGAAGGTTTATCTCGGTCGTGCCGTCAGCGGCGAGCTGGGGCCGCGGAGCCTGGAGGCGGTGCAACTCGCTCACCGAGCCCTGCTCGGCCTCGGAGTCGGCATCCTCTGCGAGCGCGTGGCCGACCCCGATTACCGCCCCGGGCTCGACCGCCCGGAATTGATCGCTGAAATGATGCGCCGTGAGCTGCTCGAGGCGGACGCGGGCTGCGTCGAGATGACCGGTCGCAGTAGCGGCGTTGGCTTCGAGGCGGGCTGGCTGGCAGGCAGGGGCCGGCCGGTCTTGATCCTCTACGACGCGGACCTGAGCCCCTCCTCTTCGGTAGTCCGTTTCCCACCCTTCGACCACTGCATCGCGTTCGCCTACCGGGATCTCCTCGAGATTCAGGGTGCCGTGGTGGACTTCGTTCAGACGATCGCCGGCCACGTCGCCTACCGGGCCAACGCCTGACCCCTTCGGCCGGCCGCTTCGTAGACTGAACCAAATGGGTTTCTCAGCCTGCGTGCTCACTGTCAGCACCAGGGGCGCCCGCGGTGAGCGCCAGGACGAGAGCGGAGAGAAGGTCAGCGAGATGCTCGCCAGGCTGCCCGCCGAGATCGTGGCTCGAGCCGTGGTGCGCGACGATGTGGCTGAGATCCGCGTCCAGCTGCAGGCGTGGATCACGGCGGCTGAGCCGGATCTCATCGTCCTGACAGGTGGCACCGGGCTGGGGCCCCAGGATGTGACACCCCAGGCGTTGCAACCGATGCTCGATTACGTCATCCCGGGTATGGGCGAGGCGATGCGTTCCGCCGGATTGAAGAAGACGCCCCACGCCATGCTGTCCCGCTCGCTCGCGGGGGTGACCGGGAAGACCATCATCCTCGCGCTGCCCGGCAGTCCACGCGGTGTCGCTGATAGCCTGGAGGCGATCCTCGAGGCGTTGCCACATGGCCTGCGCACCCTGCGCGGAGAAATTGGCGACGCGCCTGCCGCCCACCGTCCCAGCTGACATCCAGTGATCCGCGTCGGCATCTCCAGCTGGACGGAGCCGACCCTGATCAAGAGCGGCACGTTTTACCCAGCGCAGGCGACGACGGCGGAGAAGCGGCTGCGCTTTTACGCCTCTAAGTTTCCAATCGTCGAAGTAGACAGCACCTTCTACTCGATCCCCAGTGAAAAGACCGCTGCGCTCTGGGTGGAGCGCACGCCGAAAGATTTCACCTTCCACGCAAAGGCTTATGCCTTGCTGACTCAGCACCCCACGCCGCCGGCGCGTCTGCCTAAAGACCTGCGGGAAAAGCTCGGCACCGAGCGGGCCAACGTCTACTTCAAGGACCTCGGTCCAAAAGACAAGGAGAGTGTCTGGGACCGTTTCAGGGAAGGGCTGCAGCCGCTGCACGATGGGTGCAAGCTGGGTGCCGTCCTCTTTCAGTTTCCGAAATGGTTCCTTCCCTCGCCACAGTCATACCGCTTCATGGAGGACCTGCGCGAGTGGCTTCCAGATTTCCGGATCGCGGTCGAGTTTCGCCAGGCGGGCTGGATGAAGGAAATTCGCCGCGAACGAGTCCTCAAGTTCCTCAAGGATCGGGGCTTCACCTACGTGGTGGTGGACGAGCCACAGGGCTTTCCATCAAGCGTGCCGCCGGTGGTCGCGAGCACCGCGCCCCTGGCCATGATTCGCTTTCACGGGCGCAATCGTGAAACCTGGGAGAAGAAGGGAATCAGCACCGCTGAGAAGTTCCGGTACCTTTACCAGCCATCGGAGCTGCAGAGCTGGGTTCCCGCGCTCAAAGAGCTCGAGGCCGGGACAGCCGAAGTTCACGCCGTCATGAACAACTGCTATTCGGACTACGCGGTGCGAAATGCGGAGGATCTCACGCGTCTCCTTACCCCCCGCGGCGGAGCGGGCTGAACTCGAAGGGAATCCGGCGAATCGGAGTTCTATGGTTGCGCTTCGGCGCCATCATGCAGGCTTACCAGTCGGCACCCTGTCCCTACTGTGGCGTTACCTGGAATCCCCCGGGCGCCCAGGCCTGTGGCAATTGCCGCAACGGCCTGCCGCCGGCACCGCCCGCGTACGGGCCAACGGGCTATCTTCCGCCCGGTTATCCGCAGCCGGGCAACGCCTCCCCCGGGCAACCGCAGCAGCCGTACAGCTATCCCGGTCAGCCTCAACCGGGAGGTTATGCTCCGCAGCCCACCGCGCCTAGCCCCTACGGCTACCCGCCCACCGGCTACCAGCCGGGAGCGCCCTACGCACAGCCCCAGCCGCCCTCGGCGGGCTACCTGCCCCAGGTTCCCGCCGCCGCTGCCGCGGCCGCGGTTCGATCGAGCCTGCAGTTGTTCGGCCGTTCGGTCACCCTCCCCTTCGCCATCCCCGCGATCCTGCTCCCCTACCAGCGATACCTGCTGCTGGTACCGGCGGCGGTCGCCGCCCTTATGGTTCTCCTCGTCGGCGTGACGCCGGCGCTGGCTGGGAGCCAGGTCGACCGCGCACAACAGGCGATCAAGGCCACCGGCTCGCATCAGGCCAGGGTGGATACAGCCTTCGCGCGATTCTTCAGCACCCAGGCGGGATCGAGCGATCCCAATGTGGAAAAGGCGGCGCTGCAGCAGGATGCAAAGACGTTCAACGATGCCCTCGCCAGCGTTCAGTCCGATGAGGCGGCGCTCCGCTCCAGTGACCAGTCGCTCTCCCTGCTGCAGCCGGTGACCCCACTGAAGAGCAGCGCGATCGCGACCGAGCGCCACCGGCTCGCCGTCGCCCTGTCGGGCCTGGGACAGGCCGATCGGGCGCTGACGGCCGCGGTGAATGAAGCCAATGTGGCCCTGCCCTACATAGACGCGCTGATCGGTTACGCGAAGATGGGCGCGGCGCTCGGCAAGCACGACCTGGTCTCGGCCGGGGCGCCTTACCCGGATGCGCAGCAAAGGCTCGAGCTCGCCATGTCGCTCGACCACGCCGCCGGCCTTTCGCCTGCGATCGCGAAACAGGTGAGCAGTTTCAACGATGCCCTCAACGGCACCGAGGCCCTGATCCAGGCCCTCCAGGCAAAGGATGCCGCCGCGATCAAGAAGGCCAACGACGCTGTACAGGCAGCCGTCAAGGCGATGGGCAGTCCGGCCGAGTCCGTGCCCGCCGACTACGAAAGCAAGACCTTCGGACCGATGCAGAAGGCCTACGACAGTGCCCTCAAGGCGCTCTAAAGCTGAGCCGGACTAGCTAAGAAGCCACCGGGCGGCGCAGGCTGCCGCTCTTTCCGCCGCTCTTCTCCAGCAGGGTGAGGCCCTCGATCGTCATCCAGGGGTCTGCGCTCTTCGCCATGTCCACAACGGTGAGGGCGGCGACGGCCGCGGCGGTCAGCGCCTCCATCTCGGCGCCGGTCCTGGCCTCGCAGCGGACCGTCGAGAGGATCTCGATCCAGCCCTGCGACTCGTCGATGCGGCAGTCGACCTCCACAAAGCTCAGGGGGAGGGGATGGCACATGGGGATGAGGTCGCTGCAGCGCTTTGCCGCCTGGATGCCGGCCAGCCGTGCGGTTCCCAGTACCTCGCCCTTGGGAAGGTTCCCGGCGACGATCCCGGCCAGCGCCTCCGGGCTCATCCGGACGCGGGCGCTGGCGCGTGCTTCTCGACGCGTGACCGGCTTGCCCGAGACATCCACCATCCTTGCCTCTCCGGACGCACCCAGGTGGGAAAGCGGCGTTTCGCTCACCGGCGCCCATCGCGAAGACTGTCCAGGTCATCTCGGCGCACGTCTTTCTGGCTGGGCCGCTGCTCCCCCATTCCGCGCACGATGGCGCGCTCCCCGAAACGGTCGCGCAGCTGGTCCAGCCGCTGGTCGAGCCCGGCTCGCTGCCGGCTTCGGCTTTCGAGCAGGTTGAGCTGGGTCGCCCCCGCCTCGAGGTTGCTCACGCCGGCACCGATCAGGCGAACCGGCCGCGCGGCGTCCAGCTGGGAATCGAACAGGGCGCTCATAGCTGCGCAGAGGTCGTCGTCGCGGTCCGACGGGGTGGCGAGGGTTGCCTGCCTGGAATGCGTCTCGAAGGGCTGATACCGGATCTTCAAGACGACAGTCCTGGCCGTCAGCCGGTGGGCGCGAAGGCTCCGCGAGACATCCTGCAGCAAACCGAGCGCCATCTGCCGGAGCCGGTCCCGGTCGCGCAGGTCGTGATCGAAGGTGACCTCTCTCGAGATGCTCTTGGGCTCGCCCGGTGGCAGCACCGGGCTGGGATCGATACCGCGTGCGTGGGCGCCCAGCTGCCGCCCGAACTGGCCGAAGATCTCACCGAGCAGCGGGTCGGGTAGCGCCGCCAGCTCACCGATGGTGCGCACCCCGAGGCGGGCCAGGCGGGCGACGCTGGCGGGGCCGCAGCCGGGGAGTTTCGGCAGCGGGAGGGCGGCGAGGAAGGAGGCCTCGTCGCCGGCCCTGACCACGACCAGGCCGCGGGGCTTGCGCAGGTCAGAGGCGACCTTGGCGACCAGCTTGCAGCTCGCCACCCCGATGCTGAGGTCGAGGCCGCAGTCACGCCTGATTTCGTCGCGCAACCGCTCTGCCACTCGGACAGGCGGGCCCATCAAGGACTCCTGGCCGGTCAGGTCCAGGTAAGCCTCGTCGAGTGCCAGGGGTTCGATCAGGGGAGAGTACTTATCGAGCCGCTCGAAGACCGCCTGCGATGCCTCGCGGTAGGCGGGGAAATCGCAGGGCGTGAAAATCGCCTGCGGGCAGAGGCGGCCGGCGCGGCTCAAGGGCATGGCGGAGCGGACGCCGAATGCCCTCGCTTCGTAGGATGCTGCCGCGACCACGCCGCGCTCCCCGGGGACGCCACTGCCCCCGACGACCACCGGCCTGCCGCGCAGCTCGGGACGTCTCAGTTGCTCAACGGAAGCGTAAAAAGCATCGAGGTCGACGTGCATGACCACACGCGACCCCATCATCCGCCCATGTTAATCGGCGCCCGCGCCTGTAACAGGGTTGTGACGGCCTGGTCAACGGCGTGTCGCCGAAGCGCGACGGCGCTATGCTCGCTGCCGCTGGCTAGGCCCGCCGGCGTTTCTGATTCCCGTCCCCTTCGAATCGGATCCACCCACAACCCCTCCTTCCGGCGGGCCCCGCTTTCCTTCGAGCGCAAGGAGCGAGCAACGGTCACGTTGCGTGACAAATGGGGCGCACGATCACCGTCGTGGTCGCGATCGCTTCCTGCCTTTTGATCTGGCAGAGCGGCGCCCTCCACTCGGTCCTGCCGCAGCAGCAGAGCACCTCAGCGATCGATCCCGGCCCGGTAATCAGCCGCAGCGCGGACGCGATGCGCAATCTGAAGAGCCTCCACATGACGATCCGGGGCACTTTACTTCTCAACGGGATTCCCGGCGTCCAGCTCACCGGCAGCGGCGATCTCGCCTACCCGCACAATGAAAAGCTGTCACTCCAACTGGCGATCCCCTCGGAGCGTGCCGGCGAGCCGGATGCGATCGCCGCCGAAAATATCAGGATCGAGAACGGTCGGGAGTACATCCAGATCCCGGCGCAGGGACCCGCCTGGAAGGACGTGACCAACGATCAGAAGGGCCAACTCGCGCCCGGTATGGACCCGATCAACAACCTCGAGTTCGCCCACGCGTTCAGGGAGTCCGACGACCTCGGCGACATCACGATGGACAACATCACGGTCCACCACTTCTCGCTGAACGTCGACCCTGGAAAGTACATCGACGACCTCAAGAGCGATCCGCAGAGCGGGCTGACGCCGGAGCAGGAGGCGGTACTGTCCACCGCCGGCATCCAGGTGGAGGTCTGGATCTCCCCAAGCGACGCGTATATCCATCAAATGAAGGTCAACATGACGACCACCCAGTTCAGCTGGACCCTGACCTACCAGTTCTCTAAATTCGTCACGGGCGGCGGCCCGACCGGGGTCTAGTTTCCGAGCCGCCGGGGTGGCGGCTAGACGCCGACCTTTTCTCGCTCCCTGTCCTTTTCTGAGGGGTGCGCCTCGTACTCGCGCAGGTCTTCTTCCTTGAGATGGCCGGCGGCAATCATGAGCTCGACGTAGGTGACGCCGAGATGGGGCGCGGCCCGGCGCAGAACCCAGGGCGGCGGATTCTCCTTGTTCTTGTTGACCGCCTGGTAGAAGTAGATCTGGTTCAGGTCACAGCGAACCGCAAGGCGGTGCAGGGAAATGTTCTGCTCGCGGCACTTGCGCTTCAGATACTCGCGGAAGTCCACCCGACCCCTACCTCCATCCCACCGCGCGACCTACTCGGGCGACGTCACCTCATTATAGGTTCCC
>Ga0207416_1002031_pt1 | contig 23693 bp, 31 predicted proteins | sample PaiPotPPM11metaG_FD_184107 | JGI IMG/M metagenome (GOLD analysis project Ga0207416, IMG submission 184107) | Iron sulfur acid spring bacterial and archeal communities from Banff, Canada, to study Microbial Dark Matter (Phase II) - Paint Pots PPM... ...
GCCGTGCGCCATCACCGTCAGCCCGATCTCTTGCTGGATCTGCTTGGCCAAGGCGACGGTACGCGCCCGCGACGACCCGCCCGCCCCATACGTAATCGAGACGAACGCGGGACGCGACGGCAAGAGCTGCTCGATTGCCGCGAACAACTGGCGCGAACCGGCGTCGTCCTTGGGCGGAAAGAACTCGAACGAAAAGAACGGCCGCGTGTTCGCAAGCGCTTCGCTGATACGCATGGTACGCGATAGGATTATCTACTACAGCCGCGAGCGCCTGTGCGCGGATGCCTACCGAAAGCTCGCCTCAAACCCGGCGCACACCAGCGCCCATCCGTCCACCATGACGAAGAGCAGCAGCTTGACCGGCACGAGACCACCGGAGGCGATAACATCACCATACCGCGACCTATGAGATGAACATGCTCGCTACTTTTGGGGGTGAGGTGAGCTCACGTGTCTTGGGAAGGCTATAACGACGACCTTGGAGCGACCCTTTTGGCAGGATGCAATGCCAATGTCGGAAGGTGATATTTAGATGATTGCCTAAATATCATAGGGAAGATATGCGCCAAGAGGAGGTATTCAAGGCTCTTGCGGACCCGAGCCGGCGCCGCGTTCTCCGGTTGTTGCAACGCGGGTCGATGACGGCCGGCGAGTTGGCCCGGAAATTCGACTTCTCGGCCCCCTCGATGTCGCATCATCTTTCACTACTCAAAGCCGCCGATCTCGTGCGAACCGAGCGACGCGGTCAGAGCATCGTCTATTCGCTGAATACGTCGGTCCTCGAGGACGTGTCGAGGTTTCTTCTGGACCTGCTCGGGACGCGGTAGGGAGTCAAGCGCGTGAATCGTCATCAGGCATTCATCGTCGGGTTGGGTATCGTCATCATTGCCGCCGGAGTTTCGGTATTCTACTACGGTCGGGTTCCGCCGATCATGCCCTCGCATTGGGATGTGGCCGGCCGCGTCAACGGCTACGTGCCACGATTTTGGGGTGTCGCGATGATGCCCCTCATCATGGCGTTCACGTGGAGCTTGCTGCCGATATTGCCGCGCATTTCGCCTAGGCAGTTCAGCCTCGGTGAGTCGATCGGAACCTTCAATTTGGTCGTCGTCGGGATCCTCGCGGTTTTCCTTGCATTGCACGTCGTGATTTTGCAGGCAGCCACGGGCGCCTCGATTCGCATACAAACCGTCGTTCCGGCACTCGTCGGAGTGCTCCTGATTTTTATCGGCAACTACATGTCGAAGCTGCGGAAGAACTTCTTCATCGGCGTGCGCACGCCGTGGACCCTCGCCAGCGACGAGGTTTGGAGTAGAACCCACCGCCTCGCCGGTTGGGCGTTTGCCTTGGGCGGCATCGCGCTGATCGTCGAAGGCATCGCCGGTTTGAATCCGCTAGTCTTCGCTGGCATCATCGCCCTCGTTGTCGTCTTGCCGATCGTCTACTCATACGTTCTCTACAAAAGGATCGAAGGTTTCGGGCCCAACGGCTCATAGGAGAACTCCTTTGAAACGCACGACGTTCCTCGCCACCACGAGCGGCACAATTGTTGCGGCGTCGCTGGTGGGCATCGCTCGAGCCGCGGACTCCGAGATCACGCTCGCGACGGCGACGGGCTCGATTTACGGCACGCTCACGCTGCCGGAGAAGCTCCCCGCCCCGGCAGTGTTGATTATTGCCGGATCCGGACCAACCGACCGCAACGGCAACAACGATCCGGTTCAAGCTAACACCTATGCGTTGCTGGCCGCGGCGCTCGTCGCCCGGGGCATCGCGACCGTACGCTACGACAAGCGGGGCATTGCTGCCAGCGCGGCAGCGGGTCCGCCTGAGGACGACCTTCGTTTTGACATGTACGTCGACGACGCTGCGGCGTGGCTGCGCATGCTCGCAGCCGACAAACGCTTTTCGAAGATCGTGGTAGCTGGGCACAGCGAAGGCTCGCTGCTCGGAATGCTCGCGGTACAGCGCGCCCCGGCGACCGCGTACGTGAGCCTCGAAGGTGCTGGCAGGCAGGCTCCGGCGATCCTGCGCGAGCAACTCAAACCGAAGCTTCCGGCAGCATTGTACGCGCAAGCCGATGCTGCTCTGACGCAACTATCGCAAGGCCACATGGTACCGAATCCGCCGACGGAGTTAGCATCGCTTTTCCGGCCGTCGGTCCAGCCGTATCTGATCTCGTGGTTTAAGTACGATCCTGCAGTGGAAATGGCCAAAATGAAGATTCCGGCGACGATCGTGCAAGGCACGGCCGACGTACAGGTAACGCTGGCCGATGCGAACGCCCTAAAACAAGCCGATCCGTCCGCGTCGTTGGTCGTCGTGCAAGGCATGAATCACGTGCTCAAACACGCACCCGACACCTCCTCACAAGCAGCAATTCTCAAAGGGTACACGGATTCGTCGCTTCCAATCGATCCGCGCGTCGTTGAAGCGATCGTGGCGGCTAGCGAGTCAATCGCGGGAGCCTGACGGCATAATCGAGCGTGGCCCGAAGTCACTTTAGCAATGTCACGACGCCTTCGACTTGGACTATAGGGTAAGGCCGCTCGCCTTTCCGACCTCCTTGTCAAGGCGCGAGCTAGGCGGCTCGGCGAGCCTTCGTCGTTGCTATTCGAAGACGACCGGGACCATCCGTGTATCGAACGCGTACGCGAATATCGACGTCGGCGCCGAGCTTCGCTAGTAGCTGCGATAACCGCGGGAGCGAGAACCCCCACACCTTGAAGTTGACGATCTTCGAGATGTCGGCCTGAGCGACGTCAAGCCGTTTCGCCACTTCGCGTTGGGGTAGACCGAGTGTCTCGATGCGGCGACGAATTTCCAGAGCGAGAAAGGACTTCGCTTCCATCTCCTCTTGATCCGGATAGCCGTCCCAGGCACTCGCCGTCTCAACGAACGTCATCTCATCATCCGTCTTCTCTTTCTTGGCGGCGCGCCCACGCGAGCCGGCGTCGGATGAGATCGAGTTCCCTTTTCGGCGTCGCGATGCCACGCTTGCTTTTCTTTTGGAAGAAGTGGAGTGCATAGATCAACTCTTTTCCGACGTAGTAGACTCCTCGAAAGGCACGGCCTCGATCGTGAGCTACGACCTCCAGAACATCTCGGAGATCGCCTCGCATCGGCTTCGCATATTCGGCCCGCTGGCCGTTCGATGCAGCGAATAGAGCCGAACGGATGTCGCGTTGAGCGGCATAAGGCATTACTTCCAGGTCCTTCTTGGAACTGCCGAGCCACCCGACAGGCTTCATCCAAGCCTTCCAATGATAGGCGTTCTACTATCAATCGTCAACACTGACTCCATTCGGATCATCGAAAGCTCGCCGCTACGCCTCCGCAGACTAGCGCCCAGCCGTCGACCATCACGAAGAGCAGCAGCTTGACCGGCAGCGATACGACCGGCGGCGAGAGCATCATCATTCCGAGGCCCATGAGGTGAATTTGCTAGCCCCCTAGAGCAGCACAAAAAACTGATAGGGCGGGGGTTTTCTCAGAGCGACGGATCGTCGATGCGCGACTTGCGATCTACAAAGCTACGCGGTCAGAGGCAGCACTTGCCCTCGCCTTACCGATTTGCGCCATAGTCTTCACCCAAAGCCGGAGAGCCTAAGGACCCGGAGACCGCCGGGCCTACTTGTCATCCTCCCAGGCGCATCTACACAACTCGACGGCAACCGGAACCTTAGCACGCAGATTGACTCCAAGATTCGACTCGTACAGGAACGGAAGACGCACCCTTGTCTTTGCCGCACCGGCGAGCCTGACGTCCATCTCCCCCTCAACGAAGGCGCGGATCAAGGCGACTTGACGCTCACGTTCCTTCGGTACAAGCAGAACGCCGTATAGACACCTGTCCTTCTTACGCGGCACCAACTCCTCTTGAAATATCTGCACCTTGTCGAAGAACGCTCCATCGGCCGTAACGAGAAGAGCACGCTCTTCGCGTACTATCTGTAACACCTCGTAGAGGTCTTCATCGTCAGTGTGAGTGCCCTCGTACGGGCACGAGGGCTCGAGATCGTTAGCACTCCGGACAACGCTCTCGAACAACGGCGCTATCGCCTTCACATCGATATGCTTGTCGAGAATCACCGGTGGATGGTCGGAATTATGCTTCTTCTTCATGCGGCCGGTGACCATCGTAGCAGGGCAGCTTCCTCCGCCAACGTCGTCGCCGCCAAGCGGTGACGACGGTTAGGCATTGACGGATGCACGACCGGTACGATTTTCGCCCCGAAAGCCGATGCGACCGGCATCTCATCAATCTGCCTCCACGTCGAAGCTGTCGCCCACGCATTCGATGCCGCGATACCTACGAACCGAGTCGGAGCGACACCGAGTGGGATGATGAGCGTCGGCTTCATCATCTCGACCGTCGTTCTGAAAAACTCGATGCAGCGTGCCGTGAAGGCCGTGTCGCGCGCTCCGGGAATCCCGCCCTTGACCGGCTCGTCGCCCTCACGTAACACCGGCCACGCATTCGTTGCAAAAAGCGAGGAGCGCGAAACGCCGGCTAGGTCAATCAAGTTCAGAAGACCACGCCAAGTCGGGCCAGCACTTTCATCGCGCCACGGTTTTTCGACCTTGAACTCGTTCTCGTACCACGCCACGTCGCCGAAGTCCGAACCGAGCACGAGCGTTCCGCCAAAGGGGAACTCCGGCTCATCTCCAGGAGTCGGCTTCCACAATCCATCGCCGCCCGGAAAGAATGCGGTGCCGTTCATGATGGGTCGCCCTTCGAACCCCAGGCAACGAGGCGGATAAGGAGCGAGTTCAGCTAGGCGAGCGCGTAGCTCCCCGACGACCTCGCTCATGCAGGCCCGCCTTCCTGCGCTACTACCTTCGAGCGAATCGTGGCAGCAAGCTCGACCCACCATGCGTTCGTTTTGCGTGAGCGTGCGGGTTGCGGGGCCAGGGCGCAGATCGTCTTACCACAATGACTGAAGCGGTCGGCGTCAAAGCTCGTGCCGGCAATCTCTTCGTAGTACGTTCGGTACTCTAGGCCGTAGAACACTGCGAACTTTGGCTCATTTTCCAGTAGTCTTTCGCGGATGGTTCGGATACGCGATGGGCGGTGCGTTCCTCGATCGACACCGGTCGTCGCAATGCTCCGCGCATGCAGCGCATTCAACTCGATGACCGCCGTTTCGCCGTTTTTACTTCCCCAATAGTCTCGTTGGTATAGGCGCACGTCCTCGCGCTCGCACGGCGCTTCCTTGTATGCAAGAAGCATCAGGATGAGTGGTCGCCACGTGGACTGCAACACATTTGGACGATCTCGCCGGTGGTACTTCGTCCACTCCGAATTATCGACGCCTTGCGTCTCGAGTTGCCACTGATGGTGATCGCGGCAGTCGATCAGCTCATCGCCGCCCAAGTCAAGCCACGCTTCGTACGAAGCGTGCGTGTCATCCCCACCCGGCTCCATGCCTATGAACCAACACGGGGCATCCCAGCGGCCATAGCCGAACCATGATTCGGCGGCAAGCGCTTTTGAGTCAATGGGCATCCGTAAACACCCGGAGCGACTCCAGCGCTTCATGAAAGGCTGCAAACGTTGTGACTGCCCACGTAGCAATTTCATCCGCCATGCCTTCCCGGTTGATAACCGGGAAATAGCGGTACACCATCGCCTTCGTCTTTATACGCTCTTCCAGCGGCTTTACGTCAACTTTCAGAGTGAGACCGGCTCTGCTCTCGATCTCTTGTCTTTTCGCCATAATTTGGTTGATTCGTTCGTGAGAAGAGTCCGCGCCATCGAACACCAACGCAACGGCAGCATAATCGCCTTCAAACGTGAGCGCCCAATGACTACTCTTCACCGGACCGCCTGCGAACTCGGCAAAGTTGTGGTCGACACGGGGCTTACGCGCTCGCACAATACCAAGAGCCGATATGCGAGCGGCCACATCCTCGAAGAGATTGTTGCGAACGATCTGGTCTGGAGATACATTCATGCGTGGCTCCGCTTTCACAGGGATTGCGAAAGGGGCCGGAATATAGGAAGTCGCTTCAACGAGATCGGTGGCATCCCGCGACGGCGGAACGATAATGGCCCCATGATAGCCGCTCGGAGCCGGCGCTACCGTCGTGAAAGCACAGTCCGAAGGGCCTGTGCCGCGCAGTTCGACCGCAAGAAAGCGTTTACGAGAGAGGCTATTCAGCCACCCGATCGCCTCGCGGTATTCATTTCGAAACTCACGGGCGATCCAGATGATCATCGCAGCATCGTAGAAGCCGGCATACGTGAGAACCTGGCCGAAATGCTTGTGATCTGCCTTCGTGACCTGATTTTCAATGATGACCGGGCGACCGTCGGTAGTCATCGCAAGTAGATCGGCGGCAAATCCACCCACGCGCGCCTCCCTCGCATGTGGCCGTAGCTGCGTGCCAACGACATCTGAAAGCCGCTTCAGATTTCCGTGCAGCCAATCCGAAAAAGCTATCTCGTTGGCCCATGAGTCATCTGGCATGACATCTGCCCTCCTTGGACCAACATCGTTTAATACTCGGCTTCATCGCTGATCAAAAGACAGTGAGCCTTTGAGAAAATCTTTGGTATACTTCGCCAGCCGCTTTACAAGCGAGGCGTACCGCCCATCATACTGCCTTGACAGCTCATCGAGGTAGCGCAATTGCGCGTAGCCCCGGAGCTCCAATTCGAAATCGATCAGCGGCTGGTTTTTCTCGGTCGTTACTATGTAGTAGCCCTTACGATTCTTCTTATCGGAGATCGAAACGCAAAGGCCGACGCCCTGAATAAGGCCATGCAGCGCGAAGAAGAGCACTGACCCTGGCTCGAGCCTTGAAGGTTGGCCGGAGAAGGCCCAGGTCTGTGTCGGCCCGGCCATATACATCACCCATTCGGCTGCCGTCGTGTTCTTTTCGATCGAACGAATAGCGTCTGGCATGCGCCGTTCCTTCGTCGTCGGATTCTGTAACTACCGCCTTTTTATTCCGGCGTAGGCCCCTCGGACTAGGTCGCGCACCGCCGCGCTCCCCGACGTGGCGGCGGTCCCGTCGAGCGTTACATGCCGCCCGACGAGTGCGCGTAGCTGATTCCGGCATTCGCGAGTGAGCGCGTTTGACTTTCTGCCACGTATGATTTGCGGCAGTAGAGCAGAGTACGCATACGGCGGTGGCATGGGCAACCCGTGAGTTTTGTTAGCAGAGTTGACACGACACCGGTTTTATGTGATCGATCAATCGAGACCCCCGCCCATCGCGAAGAACGGAGATGTAAGCACAATGATGAAATTCATCGGAGCAGTAACGCTTGCGGTGTTCTTACCGAAGCTAATTCCGGCAGTTATCGCCGTGGTCATCGGCGTTGAACAACTCTTCGGAAGAGCCGTTCACTAACGCCGCGGGGAGATACGCCGTTGAATTTTATCCCGCCACTCAGCATTATCGTTCCGCACGGCGCTTAACTGGCGGTTAGTTAAACGCACCGGAAAGGCCCTTGGTGCAGCCGCTCGTCCATAGACCTCGTGCGCTTTCACTTCTCCTTAGCGTTTACGCCCGCCACGACTGTGCTCCGTTGCAGTCGCGTCACTACTTGGAACGTCAACACTTCGTTCCACGTCGTGGAGCGACCAGCGAACCGGGAGATTAATTAACGGCTTTCCGCCGTTTACGCGACGACAAAGCCGGTCCTCGATGTCGTAGATACGGCCACGTTGGTCACGTGTATTTGCTGCTGCCCGCTGCCTATCTAGCCATGGCAGAACTTCTCGGTAGATGTCTTTGTCAGGCATTTCACCGCTCCATTTCGTAGTCGCACCGTCGATCTCGATCATCGGCTCGATCATGGCTGGGATGAAGGGATCGCTTGTGCTCGTCTTCTCTGTCTTGTTCACGGCGCTGTGCGATCATGCGTTCGAGGTCGCGTGCCAGGACGTGCGCTCGGTCGAGTTCTTTCTTCCAATCGCCGTACCGAAGCGGTTGCGTCTCTTTGTGCACCACCGCGACCGCCTCGCGAAATTGTTTCAACGCGACCACCTCGCGACTGATCCTGTCGGAAAGCGAAAGCATCCGGTCTTTCGAAATCTCCGCCTTCTTCTGCGAGTAGGTCTCGCGAAGTTCTCGGACGCGTTTGGCACGGACCGCGAGCGCCGGCTCCTTGCATTCCGCCTCCCAGCGACGGCGAAGGCGCGAGTTGCGGGCGGCTTCCTCGCGTTCCATGTGAATAACTCGCACCGTGTCACGTCCGCCGGTACGTTCCACGACCTCCTCGAAGTTGCAGGAAGTCGTCTTCAACGAGATTCGGCCTGCCACGTGCTCCGCGAGTTCCGCGACGTTTCGGAAGTTGCTCTCCGCGATGATGACATCGAGTTTCACCTTCGACCGCGACATCGCCACGAAGACGAGTTCGGCCGAAGCGGATGGGTCAATGATGCTGGTGCCGGCAGATACCGAGGCACCCTGCGATTTGTGGACGCTCAGCGCACTCGAATGATCCCACGCTTTGTATCCACGTGGGCTGAACGACACCGTTCTGCCGTCGTGGAGGTCGACGGAAATACGGTCGCGCTCGACGGCCTTCACGATGCCACGGTCTCCGTTCAAGATCCCGATGCCACGCTTGCCTTGGCTATTTTCAAGGAATACGAACTCGTCGCCGACGGACAGTTGGCGATAGCCGCCCTCGGTAAGATAGGTGAGCCCCTGCCCTTCGCGTCCGCTTCGACGCCGGTCTTCCTCATTCAAATGTCGCGTCGTGTCTTTGTCGGCCGCGATCAATAGTGCGTCGTTGAAACCCAAGTGGCGATTGATTCGATGCCGCTTCACGGCTTCATCAATCGCTTCGTCGCGGCTGGCCACGAATGTGATCGCGCCGTTAGCTTCGAGTATTTCTAAGGACCGCGTCACGAGCCCGAGACGTTTTGCCTCATCCTTCTCGGTTATCGCGTCCGCCATCAGGACGACCGCTTCTCGGTGCCATGCATTTCGTTGGCGTTTGATATCCCGCAGCTCGAAATGCGTCCCAGCGTTCTTCGCTTCATCCCGAATAATGCGGGCCGATGCGCCGAAATCGATAGGTTGGAGCTGTCGCAAATCGTACACTTCCATCGCGACGCATCCACGCTCGCGTGCGGCCGCGAGGATTCGACCATTTGAACGCGAGTCCATCATCGCGGCTTCGTCCACGACGATGATGGAATTCGCGCGAAGAACTGAGCCAGGCTCATTCTCCTCGAGCAAGGCGGCCTTGGCTGAGTTCACACATTTGAAGCCGGCTTCGACTTCGAGACGCTCGGCGGCGGCCTGGGACAGCGTTATACCCACAACATCGCGATCGGTCTGCTCGCCCAGTACGCGTACACATCCCATCGCGACTGTTTTCCCCACGCCGGGTAATCCGGAAATGGAGAGCAGCGAGCCTTTCGTAATGCCCTCGACGGCTGCACGTTGTTCATCCGACAATCGAAACGTCGTGCCGAGTTTCTCGGTCTGCTCGGCCTCGTACGTCGCAATGGCTTTGCGAACTTGGTCGAGCGTGATTGCGGAAGATGCGTTGGCGAGCGACCGTGCGTCTTCCGCGAGTTTATCTTCAATCGCGAGCACGTCGGTCGTGGTCATCACGGGGTGCATCGAATCAATGGCGAGCACCCGTACCGATTCGTGATTGGTCACGAGATCACCGAGTCGTTCTATTTCTTGCGGGTCGGAGATCCGGGCGAACAGCCACGCATCGACGTCCTGACGCGAGAACGTCGATGATTGCGCGGTCACGTCGTCGAGCACGATGCGCGGCTGCGCTTCGACCATCTCGATGATCTCCGTTTCCGACGCCTCTACGGAACGAACATCCGAAAGATGCCCAGGCAGTTCAAGGACATCGGATAACAGGACGGTCTCGCCCTCGCGTTCCTTGCGAACCCTCTCCTCCGCCTCAACCTTCGCCTGCTCCGACTTCCGTTCGGTCAATAGACGATCCATCTCTTCGGGCTCGATGCCTTGCTCTTTGAGAGAGCGCCGAAGTTCAGCGATCTCTTTACGGTGCTCGTATTTCATAGAGCCAATACCGACGTCGCGGAGGACGACTTCGCCCTTCTCCGCGTCGTATTGAATCGAGCACCCGTAACGCGCTGCGGTGATATGAATATCCGCCCACGTTGGTTTCCGTCCGCGTTCTTGTACCGTGTTAATGGTGCTACGGAGGCGATAACCGACGGTCGCATCGGCGTATCTCGCAAAGGTCTCGTCGCGCTTTCGGTAACCCTCAAACGAGCGTCTTTCCTGGCGCAGAAGCCGTTCGTCTTTCCGCTCTGCGTTCCAGGCTTTCAGCTCTTCACCGGTCGCCCAACGGATGTGCTGCGTCGAGAGGCCACGGTCCTGAATGACGGCTAGGCCGCGATCGGTTTCAATGCCGTTCTCGACTTCGATTTCCCGATCGGCCCACGCGATGCGGCGATGAAACTGCGTGCGATCGTATGCGAGACCGGTGACGGGATGGCAGGTGCCCACTTGGATATGGGCATGGATGTTGCCATCCTTAACGATGCGATTCCCCTCGGCATCGAGCTTATACGATCCATCTTCGTTCCGGTCGAAGACGATGGTATCGCGATGAATGACGACCATGTATCGATGCTCGGAAAGGCCGAGCTTCGCCAAGTGGGATTCGACCATCGCATGAATCTGCTCGTCGGTCAGTTTGCCACCCTCTTTGGTCTGGAACGACGTGACGAGGTGCATCGTGCTCGACTTGATCCCCATGGTGTTGATGGCGTCCGAATCCATCTCCATTGCAGCGAGCGAAAAGCTGGAACAGTTCCGAACGAGGATCGACGAAGGGCGAGTGCCTTGGCCGGCGCTCGGCCTCCAGATGGCATTCACGCCGAGGTCGGCGCGGCTTTCAGCCTCGACATGCACGCCGTCGAGAGCCTCGCGAATTTCCGCTCTCGTTGCGCCCTTGTCGCACATCGCGTAGCCGATCATGTATTCGGCCAGGGCAACCGCAGAACGGCCCCCACGGGGCGCTTTACAGGACTTGGTGAGCATCAGTCTTTCACCGCGTCGGTCTTGCGACAGACTTCTTCATCGTGCTCGGACCGCAACGGCCGCATGGCCTCGACGACGATGCGACGGATTTCATCCACGTACCAACGCGCCGCGTCGAGTTCGTTCCGGTTCACGACGTCGGCGAGCCGGACGAGGCGATATGAAATGTCGGCCAGCGGCTTTGCGATTCGAAGGGCATCCGTGTCGTAGACGCGCTCCGGAAAGGCGAGCGCATCACGGAAGGAATCCGGCCCACTCAGTCCCGCTGCACGCGCACGCCTGAAGAACGCCTCACGAGCTTCCGGCTCGACTTCCATGTGGAGCGCAACGCGCTTCTTTGCGGGTGAACCTTTGCGGGGCTTCTCACCCCGCAGCACCTCTCGCTGCACCGACATCGCGTCTTTCGATTGCATCCGCTCTCCGTGGGCGATCCATGTAATGGATCAAATAGCTTGCCGCAGGCACAGGGTCAGTCCAGCTTGCTGGCCAGCCTGCATCCTTTCTTTCTCGCTCATCGTACGGGTCGAGAATCCTTAGCGCACGAGACTCGAACACGAATTGAGCACGACGCAAAGGCGAATAGTCCCAAGCCGATTCCAACTTCAACACGAACCATCGCATGGTTTATTCCAAGCCGACTGTTAGAGTTCTGATCTGATTGTCAGGATCCAATTGACGTCGAGCACGATGTCGATCAATCATCGACCCGATGAATACGCACATCGCGCCAACGAAAGCGCGGAGAGAACCGCGACTCGGAGGCGATTCGAGAGCGACGAAAGCCCAACGCCTTTCCAGCGCACTTCCGAAGGCGCTCAAGAAACTTGCGAGTGCGAGCCCGACGAATGCCAGGACGAGCGCGGCTCTGCTTGCGCTCAAGCCGAGGGCAGACGAGATTCTCGATCTGCTCCAGCGCGGCTATTCCGCGAATGCGATAGCGACCGCTCTCGCGGATGAAGACGGCGACGATGCGAGCTTTTCCGTGGAGACGATCCGCGTTGCGATCAAGCGGCTACAGGCCGAGGCATCGGCGAGAGCAGGTCGTCCCCAAGGATCGCGCGCCGTGCCAACCACGACGAGGCCGAGCGCGGTACAAGCGGCTTCTATCGTTGTCCCACAACAGCAAACAAAAGAAAGGTCGAATGCCGCTCACGCTGCGTTCGAGGATGATCCACAATGAGGCCGAGAGCAATCTTTGTAACGAGCCGTAAAGGGGGCGTGTCGAAAACAAAAATCGCGCGACTCATAGGCGAGATGCATCGCGAAGCGGAGACGGGAGCAATCCTCGTGGATGCCGATATGGCGGTTGGGCAATTCGCGAAGCACCTCGGCCTTCGCGGAGAGGACGGCAAGCTGCTCGTACCTCAGCCGATCGAAGGCGTGTTCACACTCGATTGGCATAACAACGTGAAGGCCCGCGACGAGATTGCGAACTACCTGGCTTACGGCAAGGACATGATCGTCGACATGCCCGGCGGTTCGCTCGACGGGCTGAAGGCACTCGACGACGAGGCCGGCCTGTTTGGCATCGTCGAGGCGAGCGGCTTCGAGGTGACCTTTATTTCGCCAGTTACTCCTTGGGTCGAGACGTGGTCGGACGCTCAAAAGGTCCGCAAGTCCTTCCCGAGCGCCGCGCATGTAATCGTTGTGAATCATGACTTCGGTGACGATGACGATTTTAAACGATGGACGGCCTCAGAGACTCGCCGAGAGCTGTTGGCAGGCGGAAGCCGCGAGATCGATCTTCCGCTTCTCAAAAGCGGTGTCGCTGCAGACATCGCGTTTCACCGACTACGTTTCCACAATGCACCGAATCAAAAGCTCGACGTGCTCGATCGTGGACGCGCGTATAAGTGGCTCATTGCCGCGAAGAGCGCGGTTTCGCAGGTCGCTGACCTGCTCGCCATTCCTTCGGAGGTCGCCTAAATGAGTCGCGAAGCGTACGAAAGGGTTCGCCGCGCTCTCAATGGGACGGCCCTCGACGGACAGATTGAGCGTCTCAATACGGAGCTGCATCTAACTCCTGATTCCCCGGAGTGGACGATTGCGGCGCTCGGGATTATCGGGTCGGAGAAAGTGCGTACGGATATCGCATCGTTGCGCCTACGCCTTAAGGCGGTCGAAGAGGAGATCGTCGAATCCATGCGTGCATCCGCTATTGATATCGTCTCCGGTCTCGCCGCGGATATCGCCGACAAGTCGGTCGAAGCGATCAAGGTTGCCGTGAGCGGAGAGATCGTGCAATCGGTGCTCGCCGCGAAGACATCATTAGAGGCTCTAGCAACACAACACGCGACCACGATGACCGAAAAAGCAAACAAGTTCGGCACTTCGGCGGAGGCGGCTGTGGGTCGGCTTGTGGTGGCAGGGACGGACGTGCGCAATTATGCGGCCGCAATAACACGGCTCCATACAACACACCTCATCGTGCGATTCGGTTGGGCCTTCGGCGGGTTTTTCGTCGGCGGAGCCCTCTTGTTTCTCGTGACGCATTTTGGGATCGATCACTTTTCGTGCATCGCGACGGTTGATCATCTCCACGCGTATCATTCGGAATCACAACGTCATGCCTGGGAGGCCGCTCTATGTCACTAACTTCATGGTTCCGAGCGAACCTTGCTTTCACGTTTCTGTTCGTCGCTGTGCGCGGTTCGACGGGCTATGTGACGTGGATAGGGCACCCGCCTTGCGTTACATGACGCTTAAGAAATTGCTCGATTAACGGTGCTGGGCACACCCAGAGCCTTTTGCGCTCCATGTCACCACCCCATATCATGCCGCAAAATGCACCCGACGCATTATAAACGCCTGACCCGCTGATTCCAAACGGCTCGTTGGCAAGCTCGGGGCGGCTCTCGGGATCGTATTCCAACTGAATAAGCCGCTCCGACACAGCCTTGATCACTGTTTCAAACGTGAATGGGCGGACATGAAGAGCTCGCTGATCGCCATCAGCGTCAACATCTCGTGATCGGTAGCCAGTTAGGAGAACCGGGCCATCGGCTTTGACGATTCCGAACTTCTCGCGTGCAACAAAGGCACAATTCGACTCCGCCAATTCGCAGTCTTCGTCTGCTATTTCAAACAGAGCGAGATCTTCGAATTCATATCGACTTTCTACGCCGTCCTCAACGGCGATATCTCCGGAGCGCGGTTGAATGAAAACTCCCTGATAACGCTCTATTGCCACGTCTTTTCCTTCGTCGTTTGCGAACAGTAGCGACGTTTGCATTACTAGCTGTTCACCAAGTTCTCTTCCACTTAAGACAGCATCGAGGTAGTGAGCGGCGGTAAGAACGAAACGACGGTCTCCGGAAGCTATAAAGGTCCCGGTAAACGGCCCTCCACTTGGTCCATCAGCATTGTAGAGACATAACCACGTAACGCGCCTCTTTACGTACGCCTGTAATTCTTCCATCAATTTACTTCAGCGAGTCCGGAATCGCTATTCCTTCCGCGTTGACGGTTTCTGCAAACATCGTAACGGGATTCGAGAAATCTCCCGAATATCCGACGAGCCTGAAGATGATCAACAGCGTCAACCGCTTCAGGCGATCCACGTCATTGAAGCGTTGTTGTTGCTCCTCGAACGACAGCTCGTGCCACCTCTTCAGAAAGTATCCATTATGAAGCAGTTCGTTTCGATAACCGAGCGCACGAGCATCATCCTCACCGGATACATCGATCCCGAGCGAGTCGAACAGAAATTGTTGTCGCCATGCGGTGCTCGTTCGTCCGGCCGTCGATATCCCGGTCCTGAGATTGTCCTTCACTTCGTCGGATAGGGGCCCATAATCGGACGACTTCTTCAAGTATTTCCGAAGAGCATCGCCGATCTTTCGCCATTCCGCCTTCGGGATCCAGTGCTCGCGCTCCGAAAACCGCGCCCAGGCTTCGATGGCCGTATGAATCGCGAGGGCAAGGTGCTGGGCTTCGATATCCGGCGGCTCGCCTGCCGCAAGATGTAGATGTTGCAGCACCACGTCGATCGGAAAGTTCTTTCGAAGCAAATGACGTATGCCGGTCACGAGAACGCCGAAGCCGCCGGCAGATAGTGTTCCATAGTCCGGGAAGATGCGATGAAAGAAGCGTTGGCGAGCGTCGCGCGACGCATGGCCGACCCGGTGCTCGGTGTAGACGATATCGCCGTTCTCGTCGAGGTGCTCGGTGGCAAGCCGTTGCGTCGTGTTTCCAGCGAGCAGGTTGACGGTGTGCCATACCGCGTCCTCGGTCAGTTCGTCCGGAACGAAATCGTAGGCGACGGCGATGAATTCTTTCTCAGGATCATCTTCATCACCGACCAGACAGGTCGTTGCAACGACGCCTTCTTCGATCTTATCCGCTACATTGAACCCGGCTCGGCGGTAAATCGCGCGCAGGCCGACGACGGGGTTTCCGGCGGCTGGGCCATCTTTGCGAAGCTTTTGAACCCTGAACGTGTAGGTGTCGCGATGTATGCTAGGCGCGATATGCGACCCATGCGCGAGGTAGATGACGTCGTCCGCCGACCAACCGTCGCTGGTCTCGATGCGCCCGTAATGCTTTTTGTGGATGAGCTGGTTCGGAGCCGTCGGGCGAAACACCATCGCGGGATCGCGCATGGTTCCCGGCGGAAAGGTCTGCCAAGCACGATGTTGCCAACCGCTCTCATCTACGATGGTCGCATCGATGCCGGCGGTCCCCACCTCGACCGTCGTGTCGCCTGGCAGCGGAATGGCGGCGCCATGAAAGACCGCGCTCGAGGAGCGCAGCGTGAGCTTCGCGTCGAATTCACGACGGGCGGCCCGGATCAGGGCATCTTGTTCCATACCCGCCCGTTCGACGTGCAGTGGGTGAGCGCTTACCGCAGCACCAACTCCATCTGCACGCCGCGATCCCGCCGCGAGAGTTCGTCGAAGATCCCCGACATGATGCCGAAGATCATCGGATCGCACTTGCGGAGACGCGCCGGCGAGACATCCGGCCAGTGCGATGACGCATCGTTCGCGGACATCATCGCGCGAAAGGCCTCAGCGAAGTACTCATCGACGCCCGTGGCGGCATATGGAGTGACGAACCGCGTAGCGCCGGTAAACGCAGCACGGATTTCCGGATCGTACCCGGAGCGGTACACGCCGTCTCCGAGCGCGCAATCGAGGGCATGCCCAAGCTCGTGCACGATCGTCATCTCCGAACGTGACCGCACGTACACGGTGCGCTCTTCGACGACGAAGAGGCCAGCAGGCGGACTCGGCCACGCATCCACGTCGATCCCGAGCCGCTTTAGAGCGGGGCTCGCTACGTCGTAGCGCTCACGCTTTTCGAGCGGACGAATCGTGCAGTTCTTCTCTGCGAGAAGGTTCAAGGTGCCAGCCGGCAGTTCACGGAGAATTGCTGCGATCGCCTCACGATGTAGGCTCGATGCGGTCGGGATAAGGGCGGAGATGATGCTCTTGTCCACGTTTTTGGCTCCTTTGTCGAGTGCTATGGAGCCGTGAAGATGCGGACGAACGAGCGGTCAAGGACGCGCTAGCGCCCGGTACGGGTCGCCTTGAACGTGACTAGTGAGGACGTGGAATGATGGGGGCTACGCACGAGAAAGGGGCCGGAATGTGGACCTCAATCACCGCGCTTGTAGTCCGAAAGTCCCGCACGGAAGCCGGCGGGGGCCCGACCGATAACAATGGAGTCGCCTGATCTATGGGAGGATTGGACTTGCTCGATCTCACGCAAGCGCGAACGTTACAACGACGCCCGCTACCCATGCGTACGCGCAACCTCGGGATCATCCGGCCGACGTATGCTGGCGTCTTCGATCTGAGCAAGGACGGCTTCGTTCATGCCCGCGATGTAGTCCTCGATTGGATATCCTCGAACGTTCCAGTGCGCGACAATATCGGCTCGTTGGACGGCGATGAATTCGACCGCGAAGTCAATGAAGTGCGCGTGCAGGCCGCGCGAAACGGGGACGATACGCTGACCGTTCTCCGGCTTCAGCATCCCGAGTACGACCGCGCGACGCGAGTCTATGACCGCGTTCGCAACTGGCGAACGGACATTACGATCGGCAGAGATGACGATGGCGCATGGATCGCTGCTCGGCAATGGTTCAAGGGCGTAGCTGACGACGTGCGCAAGGTCTACCCGCCGAAATTCATCCGGGCGCTATGGGACGAGAAGGTGCTTTCGGACGGACTCGTTCTGGAGACGCCGTGCTTCAACGTCGAATACGCAATAGAGCTAGATCGGATCGTCGAGCTGATAAACGACGAGGAGCGGGCAATGCCCGTCGTCGTGATGGCCGAGGGATGTCCGCTCGATCCGGAGCGCGTAGCTCGCGACTCGGTTGGACTCGCGCACGTGATTCGGATGCCACGCGCCTTTCGACATCAATTTAACGCCGCCGTTACGCCAGGACAGGAACTCGTGCATGGGGCGATGCGGACGTTCTATCCGAAGGTCGCCGGCCGCGAACTCATCGCGCCCGCCGCACGGTGGGAGACGATCATCGATTGGCGCTTCGCCGGATTGAACGGGCCGGCGGCGTTTGGGGAATGGCTGCACGCCGAGCTTGGCCGAGCAGTCGTTTCACGGTTGCTCAACGATCCAGTGCATAGATCATACGAAGACGTTCGTGCCGCTGTCCTCGACAAGGAGCACACTGAACTTGTTTGGAGCGAACGAACGACCGCGACGCTTGAGCAGTCCATCAGCCTACTACAAAGCGAACGAGATCTGCTAGCCGCTAAGAACGCGAGTCTCGAAGAGCAGCTTGAGGAACTCAGCAACCGCGTCGAGGACATCTCAGGCGAACTGAGCCAAGAGCACGAGCGGTATGGCGATGAGCGGACCAAGGTCCTGGAACTTGAGCGGCGGATAATCGACCTTCAATACGCGCTTGCGAACAAGAACGGCTCGGATTTCATCCAGCTGAGCGCCGAAGAAGTCGAGAATCTCATCGAGAAGCAGGCAGAGCCGAAGAGCGTCGCCGCAGCTGTCGAAGCGGCCGAAAGAATCTTCAAGACATACGGCGCGAGAATCGCTTTCTCTGACACGGCGCTGGAAACGGCACTTGAATCGCCGTTCGTTCGCCCCGGAGACGTCCTCGCTGCCCTTCTTCGCCTCGGGGATTCCTATGGCACGAGGTCGGCGCTGGTAAGCGCCGCGACGATCGCGCGAGAGAATTACTTCGCTTCAACGTCGCAGTTCACGAATCGGATACGGTCTTAAATAACAAGAAACTGATGGCCGAGCGTCGAGCAGTGGCCCCGGACGGTCAAGAGGTCTTCTTCGAAAAACACATCAAACTCGGCGGCGGCCCACAAAATGCCACAACCTCCCTTTGCATCTATTTTGGCGACAAAGACGGGGAACTTCTCGTGGGACGCGTTGGCGCACATCCGACGGGCGCAAGGACGCAATGATGACTTGCATCGGAACGTTTCAAAGGCATCACGCTAATGCGCACTAAGGAGCGCGACGGACGCCGCTTTGCTGAGACAATAGCGAAAGCGCGCTTGGAGAAAGGGACGCTTCGTTTCGGCGCGTGGGCGTTGGCCTGCGGCCGGAAACGGACTGAGCGGGCAATCCAGTACAATCAGGAAGACTGGCTCCTAGCGTTGCACGAGTACGAGGTCTTGCAGAGCCAAGAGCGAGCGATATCCGTGTCGTTGCAGCTTTACGAGAACAGGCTTCATCACTTTCGCCTATTCGGCTACGTTAAAGGAAACGGAGGAGCCGTTCCGTCCCCAATGGCGTTCTCCGTGAACCTAACGACGAACAAAGGCGGCAACGGGATATCGTTGGAGCAAGCGATCGCGTTCAAGGAACGGTACCCGGACGACGACGACGGCGGCATCGCTCGACGTCGTCAGAAGCAGATAATGTTGTGCGACATCTTGAGCCGAATTGGAATGGAAGTCGACGATGACTGCAAGCTCGTACTCGGCGCCTTCGACCCGGATTCGGGATCGATGCTGAACGTATCGGTCAACGACTTCCTGAACAACTTCCTCGTCGTCACGCTATTGAAGGGCCACTTCCAAGGCAACAAAGGATACGAGCTGGACCTTCTTCCGTCGTTTCGCGGCGCGTACGACATCTTCAAGCCGCGCGAGAATGCCGCGAAGTGGGACGAGTATCGGAAACCGAAGCCGAAGGCGCGCACGCCGATTTCCGGATCCCTTCGGTATGCAGTCCTCGTGCGCGATGCAAAACGGTGTCGTGCGTGCGGCGCGACACCAGGCCGAGGGGTGAGCCTTCACATCGATCACGTCGTCCCCGTTAAGCTCGGTGGTAAGAACACGCTCGCAAACCTCCAAGTTCTGTGTTCTACCTGCAACCTCGGAAAGGGCGCGAGATTTCGGGAATAGATACCACGCAAGAATTGGAAGTCCGGAAAGCCAGGTATTGACGCCGTGTACGGGCAGGACGGAGAGCTGCGCAGTCTCGCCGGCCGTCCCTTGAAAGATCCCTGGTTGCCACCGGAATTCATCAACGACAACATGGGCCGCCAGGTCCGTGCCCAATCGTTTCTTAACGGCTACCTCATAAATAATCCGAGGGCCCCGAAGTGGCCATCGACCTCCACTTTGCGGGGGCCATTCATATCGGTAAAATATAAGAATGAGCAATCGCGAACTACTTGTCATCGATGGCTTCCTCGACAAGGCCACGGATTCGGACCTGCGCGACGTTGCCGTCAAGCTTCTGAACCGTCTACATGGGCGTGGCCTACTCTCTGTTTACATTCCGCTTGTCGGCGATGACCCGGCTGCCGATCCGCCGCCGATTACGGACGTCGCGGATGGCATCGAATCTATCCATGTGAACGGCCCCGGCGTGGACATACTCATAGTTGGAAGCGAGCGATTCATTCAGGCACGATAAAAAGAGCGCCGGCAAATTAAAGCCGGCGCTGAATCTTGCGAACGAGCGGCCAGATTACCAGATCGTAGACGAGCCGTCTCAATATGTAAGAAAGCATAACTCCGAAGACGGCCGCTTACGCGGCCGGCTCCTGGGTGTAGCGCTCGTGGGATAGGCCCCGTCATGCGGCCAACGATTTCTGTGGGGTTGGGGTAGTTGCGTAATGCGCTAGGAACTCCTCGGGCGTCATCCCGTCGAGCGCGCTGTGCGGATGCCCGCTGTTGTACGATCGCCGCCACTCGTCGGCCGCGAAGCGCGCCTCAAAGATTGTTCGAAAGCGATTCGCTATGAGAAGTTCGTCTCGTACGCGCGAGTTGAATGACTCGATGAACGCGTTCTGCGTCGGTTTTCCCGGCTGGATGAAGAGTAGCTCGACGGCATGCTCGTGCGCCCACTCCTCGAGAGTCGAGGCGATGAACTCGGGCCCATTATCGATGCGGACGTATTTCGGGTAGCCATGTTCGTGAGCTGCATCGTCGAGCGTACGAACGACCGAGGCGCTCGGGTACGAGAAGTCTGGATTTACGGCAAGGGCGAAACGGCTATGTTCGTCGAGCAGCGTCAAGGTGCGAAAGACGCGGCCGTGCAGCAGTCGATCGGAAACGAAGTCCATGGTCCAAATCTCGTTCGGACGCTCGGCGCGCCGCAGCGGCGTGCCTCGAACATACTTTGCCCGGCTTCGCCGGCGGCGACGCGATATCTGCAGATTCGCCAATCGATAGAGTCTTCGGAATCGCTTGTAATTCATGTAGGGATCGGTCTCGCTGGCGACGCGCTCGTAGATTACGTACAGGCGTTTGCATCCGTAGCGGGGATGCATTTGCGCGAGTTGCGTCAATCGCTTCATCAAAGGCGCATCCTGCGCCACGCGAATGCCGGTGGCTTCGTTCGGCGAGCGTCGTCGCGCTCGCATAATCTTGCACGCCTCACGCTGGCTCAACCCTTTGCGCTGCAACGCCCTCACCGCTTCTTGTCGCTGCGAGGGCCCCAGCCGTTTTTTCGGATCAGATCATCCATCGCGTCGACCTTGAGCGTGAGCTTTGCGATGATGCGGTGCATCTGCGCGTTCTCTGCCTCGAGCTCTTTCAGCCGAACGACGTCAGCGACGTCCATGCCGGCGTATTTCGATTTCCAGAGGCGGATGGTATTCGCGTGAACACCGTGCTTTCGGGAAAGTTCGCCAACGGCCGTTCCGGCGTCATACTCGCGGACGATCGCGACGATCTGCGCTTCCGTGAAGCGACTCTTGCGCATGGGTGGATCTCCTTGCAGCCCGATTTGGGCGGAAATCCACAGTTATCCCTGGCTCCCGATTCAGGGCCTATCCCACTCGATCTTGCGGACCGAGATGGTCGCAGACTTCCGACGGCTGCCGTCCTTCGCGTCATACGCGTTTGAGCGGAGCGATCCGGTAACGCGGACGAATGCACCCTTGGCAAGGCTCGCGAGTTGGCCAGCCGCATCGCCGAAGGCAACGATGTCGAGGAAGTCCGTGGCCGACTCTTTGCTTCGCGAGCGGTCCGACGCGATGGTCGTCTTGGCGAGCGTTACGTCGCCCTTAATTTCGAGTGTCGCTTCGCGGACGATTCGGCCCGTGATGGTGATGGTGTTCATTTGTATCTCCTGCGGCCGTGCCGCTGCGTGATTTTGTGCAGCGGTCCAACGCGCAAAAAAGACGATAACGCAAGGGCTTTAGAGTGCAGCGTCCCTTGCGGTCATCGGCGAGCGCGTACAGTAGCGAAATAAATCACGACATGCGGTATCGGTGCGGACGAACGAAACCGAACGCCAAACGCCATGGCAAATGTTACGGGAACAGAACGCTCGATGAAGGGGCGCTTACTCTCGTCGCCCGAGCAGCGCGTCGAGCCTCACGACGAAATTTAGACGGGCACGAGCGGATAATTCCGAGAGGTGTTTCACGCCGGCCGCTTCCGTCACTTGGCGGACAAGATTGATGACTATTTCGTCGTCCTTGGTCGCATCGCGTATGAGATCGACGCTACCAAAGGCATCCCGTATCTCTATGCAAAGGATCAACCTAGTCACGGCTGTCGAAAGTTTCATCTGGGCATATGTCTACGCCGACCTGCGCCCGAAATAATTACGGCTCGCGCATGCGCGCAGTTCGAGTAGCTCCCGTGCGGATTGTGGCGGGTCAATCCCAAATTGATCGATTGTGTCGCCGACACAATCGTGATAGACGGCCGCAAAGTCATCGATGCTTGCGAATATCAGATCCGACGGACCGGCAACCAGGTTATCGTTTTCGCATCCGAGATAGAGCATATAATGCAAAATGTCAAAGCTGCGGCCCATCTTGTCGACTGTCTCGAACCACTCGGAGCATCGCCAGACGCGATAGCCCTCCCAGGTAAGGATGGCGATTTCGTCCTCGTGCGTAAGAATCACGATTACCTAACGCTCCATGTACCGATCGTATTCGCGAACTTCGTGGTCGGAATAGCAATCGGCGCAGACGTCGCCCGTAACCTCGCATCCGTCAACGCCGTCCACACCTTTGCAAAACCGACACGTGTTCTTCATCTCGATGCTCGCGGGCGAAGTGATTCTCTATATGCGTCGATGGCCTGCTCGGGCGCCCGGACCTCGTGAGCGTATAGAACCCAACCCTTACCAAGATCGTCGTCGCGGAACTTTCCGATCCACCAGAGCATTTCTTCTTGGAGATTCGGCATGCCGGCAACGGAGTGCATCAGGTGAGCACAGAGGCCGTAGGCTGATCTATCGTCGATGGATTGCCCACTAATGGCGATGCAATCTGAACCGTGCATGTTTCTGCCTGAGTATGTCACGTGGACACTGGCCTGCTGTTCGCGTGCGACCTGTTGGACGATTCGATAGAGATCGTTGCTCATACTTACTTGAAACATTTATGATAGCCCTCTCGCCAGAGAATTCGTATCGCATCCGCAAACGTCATGCGACGTGCCTCTCATCGTGCTCATCACCACGACATACGAGGCAAAGCCGAGACGTAACAAAGTTCCCGATGAGGAAACGGTGCGGTCTGTTGCCGAGGGTCTCCGAGCGTGTTAGCGTGCATCCGCCCTTGCCATATCCAATTTCGACCGGCTGACGAAACGGTGCTGCCGGCGCACCGGTTGCTGCGGAGATTTTCCCGCGTGCCCACGATTTGATCGCCGGGATGCAAGAGCCGCATGTAATCATCGGGTCAGCGTCGGAGCCGTATTGGACGAGGGCGTGGGCCGATGCACCGTGACCACACGATGGGCATTTCGCGGTTGGTAGCCGTTTTTGCATCACGCCGCCGCCACTTGCGTCTCGGGTGTCGGGAATACAGCACGTATCGCGAGGCGTTCACGCGCCGAAAAACCACGCTGGCAAATATTCTCGAGCGCGGAAATTATCTCGCCGAGTATGCCATCTATTTCGGCCTCGGCATACGACCGAGGAATATAGCCATCTAGGTGACGTGCGATCAACCCTATCGCCGTAAGACATTTATCTCCCCCGCCAGATCGATGAACAATCGCGAACCGAGCGCCCTCAACGATTTCTGCCAGAGTCGCCGATTTGCATAGGTGATCTTGCATGTCACGGATGAGCTCTCGCTCCCGAGCTTTTTGCGCTTTCGTCATTGTCTGTTCTCCCCTAATATGTCTGTATGGTAGTTTTCACGCCGCAACCTCCGTTGGTTCGTCGCCCGCACGTTGCTTTTTTCCGCCGATCTTTTCGCGCATCAACGTGTATGCGCCAAGCGCTGCAGGCCGTTCGCGATCGGAATACACCGTTTT
>Ga0207416_1002032_pt1 | contig 23677 bp, 19 predicted proteins | sample PaiPotPPM11metaG_FD_184107 | JGI IMG/M metagenome (GOLD analysis project Ga0207416, IMG submission 184107) | Iron sulfur acid spring bacterial and archeal communities from Banff, Canada, to study Microbial Dark Matter (Phase II) - Paint Pots PPM... ...
CGGGTTCTTGAGTACCACGCGCGCGATGGCGATGCGCTGCTTCTCGCCGCCGGAGAGCCGGTAGCCGCGCTCGCCGACGATGGTATCGTAGCCGTTGTCAAGCTCCATGATGCGGTCATGGATGGCTGCCGCCTTCGCTGCCGCCATCATCTCCTCCTCGGTGGCATCCTGCCGCGCGTAGAGCAGATTCTCGCGCACCGTGGCGTGGAACAGGTAGGTTTCCTGCGTGACCACGCCGATAAACTCGCTGAGCGAGTCCAGCGCGATCTCCTTGATGTTATGGCCGTCGATCTGCACCGAGCCGCTGTCGGCGTCGTAGAGGCGCGGGATCAGGTACGTGATCGTCGTCTTGCCCGCGCCGCTCGGCCCCACCAGCGCGGCCAACTGCCCCGGCTTGACCGAGAATGAGACGTGGTTCAGGGTAGGGCGTGGTTCAATCTCTTCGCTCTCTTCGCTCATGACAACCGGCGGCGGCGCTATGAGGCGTTCTATGTCCGGCTTCTCGCGCCCGTTGACGGACTTCAGCTCGCTAAAGCCGCTCAGCACGCCTGGCAGGTCGCGCGGGTAGGTAAAGGTGACATCATCGAAGGCGATCTCGCCGCGTATGGTATCCCCGCTCAGATGGCGGGCATTGGGCGCATCTTTGATGTCGATGGGCAGATCAAGATATTCGAAGATGCGGTCGAACAAGGCCAGCGCACCCTGGACATCAACCTGGGTGGTGAGCAATTGCCCAATAGGGAAGTAGATGCGACTTTGCAGCGTGGTGAAAGCCACGATGCCGCCCAGCGTGATCGCGGGATGCAGGGGATGGCTAATGATCATCCAACCGGCTACCAGGTAGATGATGGCCGGAGTGACGGAAAAGAACGTGCCGATAAACATGAAGAACCAGCGCCCGATCATCTGCTGGCGAATCTCCAGGTTCGTCAATTTCTGGTTTTCGTCCTCGAACTCCTTCTGCGCGTGCTTTTGACGGCCAAAGGTCTTGATCAGCAGGATGCCGCTCACCGAGAGCGTTTCCTGCATGGTGGCCGTGAGCGCGGCCATGCTCTCCTGCGTCTCCTTGCTGGTCGTGCGCCGCACATTGCCGACTTTATACGTAATCCACACGAAGAGCGGCAGCAGGCCCAGCGAGATGGCGCTCAGCAGCGGGCTGAGGAAGAGCATCGCGATCACCGTGCTGAGAAACGTCGAGACGTTCGAGACAATGCTCGTGGCTGTGCCGGTCACGACATTTTCCACGCCGCCGACATCATTGGAGAGTCGCGACTGAATCTCGCCGGTGCGCGTCGCGGTGAAGAAGCGCAGCGACATGCTTTGCAGATGCAGGTAGAGGCGATTGCGGAAATCGCGCATCACGTGCTGCCCTATCAGGTTATTGAGGTAGGTCTGTCCAACGCCGATGATGCCGGTTAAAATCGGCGTGACAATCATGATCCCGACATAAATGAAGAGCAGGTTCAGGTTATGCTTGCCGATGGCATCGTCAAAGATGGCGCGGATCAGCAGCGGGTTCACCAGCCCCAACACGCTCGTGATGATGATCGCGATCAGTACCAGCACCACCTGGAATTTGTAGGGACTGAACGATTGTGCGATGCGCCGCAGCGTGCGGCTATCCGTTTTGCGCCCGCGCTTTTTCTGCTCTTCAAGATAGCTAGACAAAGGTCTACCGCCGCCGCCTCTCATACGCATTCCCATAGATGACCTCTCCCATATAGATAATTTGACATGATCAACGATTATACACTACTATTACATCCAGCACACTGATCATGTGAACGGTTTATTCCCCTGTCAATTCTGACAGGAAAGTCCCCACCTGGTGGGTGCGATCCCGCTGTTGGGGCAATGCTGATGTGGCGGCGCAATGCATTGCGCCGCCACATCAGCATTGCCAGAGTATTTTGTGAAACCTCATCATTGCGTCCCTACGCCAGGCAGAGGTGGTGGATCAGGCCGGCCAGCAGCGCGCCGCGCAGGGGCAGCGAGTCGATGCGCAAGTATTCGCGGTTGAGGTCGTGCATTCCGCCGCCGATGGGGCCGAGGCTGTCCAGCGTGGGGACGCCGACCTCGACCAGCGCGTTGGCGTCGGATAGGCCGCCCTTGCTCTCGGCCACGATGGCGATGCCGAGAGACTGCCCCTCCAGAGCGGCTACGTCAACCAGGCGCGCGATGGCCGGAGTCGTCTCATAGGGCGTGCGCCCGCGCCCGCGCTCCAGCGTGGTTTGCGTACCCGGAACGTTGCAGCCCGTGCTGATGGCTTCCAACGCCCGCGCGGCCATCTCCAGTTGCTCTTGCTTGTGGGCGCGCACAGAGATATGGCAGCGCGCCATATCCGGCACAACGTTGAGCGGCTCGCTGCTGCTCAGGCGCGTGACGTTGAAGGTGACGCCGGGAAAGAGCGTGTTCAGGTGATGAACGGCGATGATCTTGTGCGCCAGTTCGACGACGGCGGAACGGCCCCGGTGCGGTTCGACGCCGGAGTGCGCAGGTACGCCGCGCACGGTCAGCGCGTACTTGTCAGCGCCTTTGCGCGCGCTGGTGACGAAGGCGGGGTTACGGGATGGCTCCAGCACGAAGGCGACGTCCACCTGCGGGGCTAGCTCGCGGAAGAGGGCCGTGCTGCCGGGAGAGCCAACCTCTTCGTCATTGTTGAACACGAGGCAAAGTTCGCCGAAATCCTCGAAACCCGTTTCCAGCAGCGCGCGCGCGGCGTAAATCGCCATCAGCACGCCCGATTTCATATCGATCACGCCGGGGCCATAGGCGATGCCTTGCTCGACTTGCCAGCGTCTGGCCGCCGCCGCGCCGCGTTCATAGACGGTATCCACGTGTCCGACAAGCAGCACGCGCAGGCGGCCTTTGCCCCGCTTGCGCGCCACCAGATTCGGCCCGAAGGGTTCGGCTTCGCGCAGGCGCACGGCGAAGCCAAGTTCTTCCAGCCAGCGCTGGAGATAGCCCATGATTTGCTGAATCCCTGCGACCTGCCCCGTTCCTGAATCGATGTTGACGAGAAGTTCGAGCCTCTGGAGCAGTTCTTCCTGGTATGTCCAGAGCGCCGGAAGGTAGTCCTGTGCGTAGGTTTGCATTACTATTTCCTGGTGAGGTCCAAAACGGCCCGCTTAGATACTACGAAAGGTGTAGCGAGAATATGGTGTATTGTACCACACACGTTCTTTCCGCCTGTGACAACAGCCCGCAAATGTCAGGGCTGTTGCAAGAATGGACCATGAGAGGAAAGTAGGGGCGGGGGTGGATGCGGTGTGGTGGTGGGGGCGCTTGCGCCGCCCGTTGTACAGTTTCCCGTCATCATCACCTGATTTGTACTCATTGTGACCCGGTAGCTGAAACAGCCTCTCAACATCTTGCAGGCTAGAGACACGATGATCATAAACAGGCGTGACGATGACAGAAAACCGTACACCCGTCGCGGAGAGCCACCCGCACATGAGGGGTCGCGCGGGCGGCGCAAGCGCCCCATCCCCGCGTCCACATCCTCTCCCGCCCCTACTGTTCCTGGCATTCGCGGGCCTATCACCTTGCCGTGCGATCACCGCATTATTCTTCCACGTAATAGGGGTGCCTTCTCGTTGCTATCCAACTGCCCAGCATGCTGAACAAACCCGTGATGATACCCGCTGCGATAAGCACAACCGCAGCAAACGCGATACTACCCAGTAGGCTTCCCGCGTTAAGGGGAGAGGTAGGAGACGTTCCGGCGCGCTGGTTGCCGGGGTAGCCAGGGATATAGTGGGTCACGATCACAGAGCCGTCGAAAAGCACGCCAGCGATAAAGCCGACCAGAAAACCTAAACTGCGACGTACTACCATTTTACCGGCAATGAAGCCAGCGATAAGGCAAATCAGCAGGGCTATTCCAAATACCAGCAGCCCGATCACAAAGAGACTGAAAGCGAAGGAGGACTGCGCTACCGATGATGTTGCAGCGTCATAGGCATGGTACAATGGAGTATTCACTAACGTGATGATGATGTTTTGAGCGATGCAGAGAAAACCGGCGATCAAACCGATGACCAGCGTATCTCTCCCGCGATTGTGTGGCAGCCGTGAAGTTGACGCGGCGCTGGCGCGCGAACGGGCCGATCCTCCCTTTGCTGGAGCGGCCTGATCGTCGAGATCATCCTCGTAGTCGTGATCATCCGGCGGGCGGCGGCGACGGCTGCCGCCCGGCTGTGATGAGCGCGGCGGTTGGTGTGGCGGATATTCTTGTTCGGAATCTTGCATGGTAGCTATCTCCTGATCATGAATGCTAACACAGCGGTTCGAATGTATGGGCCACAGCGTTTATTTCACATTGGCAAAGACGGTGGGATAGGTGTTGAGCAGCTTGAAGACGTTGAACGGCCAGTAGACCAGCACAGCTTTGCCAACCAGATCGCTCTGTGGGACAAAGCCCCAGGTGCGCGAATCGTCGCTGTCCGGGCGGTTATCGCCCATGACGAAGTAGTTGCCCGGCGGCACTTTCCAGGTCATGCCTTCAAAGTTTGCCTCCGCACTCACGTATGGCTCGTTCAGTTTCACGCCATCCACCCAGACCGTGTTACTGTTAACGGTAATGGTATCGCCCGGCACGCCGATCACGCGCTTGATGAAGTCTTTCGTCGTATCCACCGGGTAATGAAAGACAATGATATCGCCGCGCTCCGGCTGGTGAAAGAGGTACGCGATTTTGTTGACCAGCACGTATTCGCCGTCCTGCAAGCCCGGCTGCATACTGATGCCTTGCACGCGATAGCTCTGGACTGCGAAGTGGATTACCACAAAGATGATCACCGTCAAGGCTATGGTTTCGACAATTTCACGCGCTAAATGTGAACGTTTCAAGTTTAACCCTCGCTCTGTTCATGGAGTGGCGCGTATGGCCGCGAAGACCGAGGAATAGCTCGTGATGATCCCCACTTCGTTGACCGGCCAGTACGCCGCAACCACTCTTCCAATAATATAGCCCCTGTCGAGCGGCCCCCAGATGCGCGAATCGAGACTGTTTTCGCGATTATCGCCCATCACAAAGAACTGGTTGGGGCCAAGTTTCCAGGTTCGATTGTCATAATTAAACGGCGTGCTGATGTACGGTTCGCTCAACTGATCGCCATCGACGGTGACAGTCGTGCTGGTCGTATGAATGGTATCTCCTGGCACGCCGATGACCCGCTTGATAAAGACCTCGTGCGGGTCGAGCGGGTAATGGAAGACGATCACATCCCCGCGCTGCGGTTGCCCGAAGAGATAGGCCGCTTTATTCACCAGCACGTACTCTCCGTTGTGAAAATCCGGATCCATACTGTACCCGTCCGTGCGAAACCCCTGCACTACCAGGCGGATAAGGAACAACACCAGCAACGTCAGTGCAATGGTCTCGATTACCTCACGGATCCAACGGGTACGCTTCTCTGACACCGCATTGCCTCGTTCTCTCAGTGAAAGCCTGTAGAAGCGCCGCATTCAAACGGCGGGAGTTGTCACTTTACACTCTGGACATTATAGCGTAAGGGCCGGATGCACGCAATGAATTGCGCTCGCCCTGGCCATTACATCGCCTCGTCCTTCAATGCCACCACCACCGGGAAACGGCCAGTCTTGCCCTGCTCGGCGCGATGCGAGAAGAAGAGATCGGTGCGGCAACTGGTGCAGAGGCCCGGCAATTCGATGTGTTCGGGCAATAGTCCGGCCATGAGTAACTGGTTGCGGTTCGTCTCCCACAGGTCGAGGTGCAGCGTCGGCATGAGGCGGTCGGCGCGCTGCCGCGTGGAGAAGACGGCGGACTCGGAGACAGCGCCGCGGTAACGTTCGTCCGTGGGCATGGTGGGAAATGCCTCCTGGCCGAGAAAGAGCGCGCGTACATTCTCGGAGACTTCGTAACAGCAGGGGCCGATAGAGGGCGCGAGGCTGGCGCGGATGTCGCCCGACTGGCTGTCGAAGCGGCTGCGCATCATCTCGATGGCGGCAAGAGCGACGCCGCGCGCCGTGCCGCGCCAGCCGCCGTGGGCTATGCCGATCACGCGCTGCACGGGATCATAAAGCACGATCGGGACGCAGTCGGCAAAAGAGAGAACGAGCGGGATGCCGCGCTGTCGCGTGAGAATGGCATCGGCTTTGCGGCGCGCTTTGAACGTCCACAGCAGTTCGCGGCCATCGACGCTATACGAGCGGTACGGCCAATCGGTACGCCAGTCATCCCACGTCTCGTTGTCAGGGTCGAGAAGCGCGACGTCCGCGCCGTGTACCTGCCAGAGCGTGGCGCACGGCCTATCCTGCAAGCCCAATGTTTCTAAGACGAGCAAGCGATTGCGGATCGCGCTTTCCGGGTCGTCGCCGACGCCGGAAGACACATTGAGACCTTTGTACGGGCCTGCGCTATAACCGCCGTGGCGCGTGAAGACGCCGTGGGTAATCTCAGAAAATGGCTGAAGCTGGCTGAATTGCAGGTAACGCACAGTCCCGCGCTGCTGTTCGATCAAGGTGGCTCCTTATTATGGCTGGTAAAAACGCTGTTTAGAGGATATTGTAGCACATACATCATGTCTGACACCGGTTCCTGACACCCACAAGGGATGTCACCACATGATATCGTCGCAAGCATGGGTAATGTAGTGACATCCCTTGTGGGTGTCAGGCTACCTGGTATCGTCGCAAGCATGGGTAATGTAGTGACATCCCTTGTGGGTGTCAGGCTACCTGGTATCGCCGCGAAACGGGTGTAATGTAGTGACATCCCTTGTGGGTGTCAGGCTACCTGGTATCGTCGCAAGCATGGGTAATGTAGTGACATCCCTTGTGGGTGTCAGGCTACCTGGTATCGCCGCAAGCATGGGTAATGTAGTGACATCCCTTGTGGGTGTCAGGCTACCTGGTATCGCCGCGAAACGGGTGTAATGTAGTGACATCCCTTGTGGGTGTCAGGCTACCTGGTATCGCCGCGAAACGGGTGTAATGTAGTGACATCCCTTGTGGGTGTCAGGCTACCTGGTATCTCCGCAGCCGTAATCATCCCCCCACGTTGCAGCTCTGTTTGTTGCCCAGGCCGAAGAGGCTGTTGATTACTGGCTGGATGTTCTGGCAATTGGGGATGATCACGCTCTGTTCGGAGCCGACGGAGGGATCGTAGACGTTCGTCTCGTCGCCGTAGTCCTGGCTGCCAGGGCCGGGACCAAGCGTGATGTTTTTGATTTGATTGGTGGGAAAGCCGCGTCCGAAGAGGGCAAAACCCAGCAGTTCTTGTTCGCTGATGTCGGTATAGAGATAGCCGCTCATATCGGCCAGCAACTGCGGAATAGCGGTCAAAATGGTACCCGCGTTCAGTTTTGGCTTCAACGCCTCCAGGACTTGCTGCTGCCGTTGCGTGCGCCCGATATCGCCGATGAGATCGGCATGGCGCGAGCGCACGTATTCCAGCGCCTGCTCGCCGTTCAGGTGCTGCGGGCCGGGCGCGATGTAGAGACGCTGGTAGTTGAACGGAGAGTTCGTGCTGCTGCCCGTGTCCTGCGGATAAGCGTCGTCAACGATGGGGTGTGTCACGTTGATATCGACGCCTCCCAGCGTATCGATCACTTTGACGAAGCCGTTCAGGCCGATCCAGGCATAGCGATCGATGGGAATGCCGTAGTCCTTCTCCACTGTCAGGCGCGCCAGGCGCACGCCATTATCAAAGCTGTTGCCCTGCTGCGCTCCCAACAAAAATGCCTGATCGATCTTGTGCATCCCGCCGATCTCCGGCACGTAGACCCACGAGTCGCGCGGAATCGAAAGCATCGTGATTGTATTATGGATGGTATCGATATGCACGATCATCATCACCTGCGTCAGGACATCAGGGAAATTAAATTTCTGGTCGTTGTCGCTGCCCAGCAGCAGGATGTTCCAGACGCGCCCGGTGACGGCGCTGTCAGTCGGAATGGGCCGGTCAAGCTGCGGCTCGTCAGCGCCGCGCTGCACAGGACGAATCATCGTGGATAACGGCTTCTGGATGTTCGTCTCGAAATAGTAGTAGCCATAGGCTGCCGCACTGCCAAGCAGCACCAGCAGCGCCAGCGCGACCACTGCCACAACGCGCAGCCAGCGGCGCTTCTTGCGGCGCGTCTTTTTCGGAGACCTGGTGAGCGGCGGCGGAGGCGATGACGCCGCCGGACTGGCCGCGAGCGGCGCGACAATTTGCTCAGCAGGCTGCGCCGGTATATCCCGCGGTTGCCCGGCATCCTGGGCTGCTTCTCGCGCGGATGGATTATCTACTGACGAGGCTGTTGTTGCATCATCAGATACCTGTCTTGCTTGCTCGTGATCCATTGACGAATCCTGACATAGCGGACGGACGCGCCCCTACGGATTTTACCCCAGGGGAACATACTCACATATCTGAGTATAGCAAATTGACGCACAGAAATGCACGAAGATGCATAGTATGAACACTTATTTCACAAAATCTTGAGAAATGGGCAGCGCATGATACAATAATGGGGATATTTCCTGTAACCGGAGGATGTTGTTATGGAACTTGAACGTATTCAGCAAGCGTTAGCGGCGGAGCAATTGGACGGCTGGCTCTTTTACGATTTTCGCCAGTCCAATCCCATCGCCTATCAGGTGCTGTCGCTTTCACAGCAAGACATGTACACGCGGCGCTGGTGGTATTTTGTGCCGCGCGCTGGCGCTCCCACGGCCATTATCAGCGCCGTGGAGTCGCATGTCCTGCATGCGCTGCCCGGCGAGCGGCGCGTCTACCGCACGTGGCGCGAGATGCATTCCCAGGTAGCGGACCTATTGCGGCCAGGGATGCGCGTGGCAATGGAGTACTCGCCGTTGAACGCCATCCCATATTTGTCGCGTGTCGATGCCGGAACGGTGGAACTGGTGCGCAGTTTCGGCGCGGAGGTCATCAGTTCGGCCAATATCTCCCAGCGTTTCGTCGCGCAGTTGAGCGCGGAGCAGATCGCCTCGCACCTCGAGGCCGGGCGGCGTCTCATCGCTGCCAAGGACGCGCTGTTCGCCGAACTGGGTGAGCAGTTGCGCGCCGGGGCAGCGCTGGACGAATACGGCGTGCAGCAGCGCTTCAGCGCGCTCATCCGCGAGGCCGGGCTGGTCGCCGGCGAACCGCCCATCGTCGCCGCCAACGCCCATTCCGGCAATCCCCACTACGAGCCGACCGCGCAGCATTCTGATCCCATCCGGCGCGGCGCCCTTGTCCTGTGCGATTTCTGGGCGCGCCTGCCGGGACCAGACGCGATTTACGCCGATTACACCTGGGTCGCCTTCGCGGGAACGCACGACGAGATCCCTGCCCGCCAGCGCGTCGTCTTCGAGATCGTGCGGAAGGCGCGCGACGCCGGCATCGACTTCGCCCGCCAGCGCGTGCGACACGGCCAGCCGGTACAGGGCCGCGAGGTCGATGATGCCACGCGCGCGGTGATCGCGCAAGAGGGCTACGGCGACTACTTCGTGCATCGCACCGGACACAACATCGGTACGGTCGATCACGGCAACGGCGCGAACATCGACAACTTCGAAACGCTGGATGAGCGCGTCCTGCTGCCCAACACCTGCTGTTCCATTGAGCCAGGCATCTACTTGCCGGAGTTCGGCATCCGCAGCGAGGTGAACCTGCTGATCCGTGATGATGACGTTGAAGTGACGGGAGCGCCGGTGCAGGAAGAAATTGTGGCATTGCTCTAGCGATCAACCCGGCAGATGATACTACAGAAGCATCATCATATGGTATACTTTGATTGTATCTTCTGGGCAAACAATGTGATTTTCAGTGTATACAAACCGCGTTCGAGGAGGCATCCACGATGGCTAATTACACTGGTAAACAATTGGGCAATTATCGCTTGCTTCGTTTATTGGGGCGAGGCGGTTACGCGGAGGTTTACCTGGGCGAGCATATCCATCTGGGAACTTTCGCCGCCATCAAAGTGCTGCCGGATATGATCGAGGACGGCACGCTGGATGACTTCCGCCGCGAAGCGCAGATCATTGCTCACCTGCGCCATCCGCATATTGTGCGCGTGCTCGATTTTGGAGTCGAGAGCAATCTGCCCTTCCTCGTCATGGACTACGTGCCGAACGGAACGCTGCGCCAGCGGTATCCTCAAGGAACAATCCTGCCGCTCTTTGCCGTGGTCTCCTATGTGAATCAAATTGCTCAGGCCTTACAATACGCGCATGATCGCAAGATCATTCACCGCGACGTGAAGCCGGAAAATATGCTGCTGGACAACAACGATCAGGTTTTGCTCAGTGACTTTGGTATTGCCGCTATCGAACGCACGACCAACAAGCTCACCGCTTTGAAAGGGTACAGATCAGACCAGTCCGGCACTCTTATCTATATGGCTCCTGAGCAAATTTATGGCAATCCTCACCCTGCCAGCGATCAATATGCGCTGGCCGTTGTCGCCTACGAGTGGCTGTGTGGAGTGCGCCCTTTTTCAGGAGAGCCGCTTGCTGTCATGTACCAGCATGTGCATAATCAGCCGCCATCGTTACGAGAGAAACTATCGACCATTCCTCTGGGAATAGAACAGGTCATACTCAAAGCGCTGGCGAAAGACCCGCGGCAGCGCTATGCCACTGTACTGGATTTTGCGAAGGCGCTCGAAGAAGCTGTTCAAGCGGAAGTAGGCGTGACGTTTCTTGGGCAACTATCGCCTGCATCCGCGCCACCTCCGCTGATCGCGGCAGCGCCGCCTCAGCCGGCAGTCTTCCAGCCTGAAAGCGATTCAGCAATGCGAGCGCGTCCCCGGCCAGCGCCAGCGAACAGCATAAGTCCGGTTCAACAGCGTCATGGACCAGCGCCGCGCTGGATCGTGCTGCTCCTTGCATTAGCAATCATAATTATCGCGGGAAGTTTTGCTTTTTTCCTTTCCTCATCAATGAAACCAAGTCAAGCAACATTTGTCACCAATGCTCATGCAACTGCTACCGCTATAGCGCATGCCCATGCCGACGCGACAGCCAGCGCGGGCGCGACAGCGACGGCCTCCATTAATGCTTACAACGCAGCCGCCGCGAACGGAATCATGGATGGTTTTGATGCGCAACACACCCGCTTCAACCCTTATGAAAAGATCATTTCTCCTGCCACTGTTTCTCAATTGCATTTTGCATGGAAAACGCCTACCAAAGGAGAAATCTGGTCAGCAGCAACCGTCGCCAATAACGCCGTCTATATCAGTTCGAGTGGCGGCCAAATGTTTGCCCTTCGCGCCACAACGGGAGCGATATTATGGTCTTATAACATTGGCAGCCATGATTTCGGCAACGCGCCAACCTTCGCCAACGGCGTCGTCTACATGGGCGCGCCTGACCACAATCTCTATGCCTTCGACGCCAAAACGGGTCACGTCCTCTGGCAGGCGTCTACTGGCGGGAGAATCGGCTCGTCTCCGACACTGGCGAACGGCGTGATCTATATAGGCTCGGATGACCACAATCTTTATGCCTTCAAAGCCTCGACGGGCAAGCAGCTCTGGCAGTATCAGACCGGAAACGACATCCGTTCTTCGCCAGCCGTTGCCAACAGCATCGTCTATGTCGGCTCGGATGACGGCAACCTGTATGCTTTTAATACCAATGGTGTCTTGATCTGGAGCTATCATACAGGAGGCAACATCCGCTCATCGCCAGCCGTTGCCAATGGCATCGTCTATGCCGGCTCGGATGACGGCAAGCTGTATGCTTTTGATGCTGCTCATGGGACACTTCTCTGGGCCAAAACTACCGGAAGGGGTATCGACTCATCGCCAGCCGTTTACAAAGGCGTTGTCTATGTTGGCTCGAAGGACGGGACATTGTATGCCTTCAATGCCGCCAATGGCCGCCTACTCTGGACGGCAACCACTGGAGGCAGCATCAGTTCTTCGCCAACTATTGCCGGCGGCGTGCTATTCATCGGTTCGAATGACGACAATCTGTATGCCTTCGCTGCCGCCGGCTGTGGAAGCGCGTCGTGCCATCCTCTCTGGTCATTTCCTACAGGAGGCGGGGTTGTTTCCTCGCCAGTAGTCACCAATGGGTATGTCTATGTCGGCTCGAATGACGGCAATCTGTATGCTTTTGATACAGGCGGGGCGTAAGGGTGCGAAAGGGCCGAATAATTCATTGCGCTCCTACAACCTGTGCGTATGTCTCACGTATATAAGGTAAGTTACCAACAAGAGTTCACACCGGACGCAAGTCACGAGATATGGAAGAATTGCGCCCCTACAATGGAGGAAGTATCATGGGCGATGAATGGACACAGGATCCGCCGACGCCGCCGGAAATGGGCCAGCCCAACCGGGATGAAATAGACAAACGTATCGAAGATATCAAGCGCACGGTGATGCAGGGCGCAAATGAGGCGCAGCAGCGACTCAAGCGCGTCGTGGATCGCGCGGGCGGGTATTGGCAGCAGGCTCAGACGCCGGTAGCGCCGCATCAGGCTACCAGCGATGAAGAGCAGCGCATCCGCCACCTGGCGAACATATGGAGCGCCGAAAACTGGCGCGTTGCGCGCGAGCTTGGCACGTACATGGAACTTATCTCCTGGAGCAGCGACGAAGTCTGGGAGGTGACGCTGCAAACACGCTGGGAGACGCGCACAATGGAAATGGTGACAGAGCCATACGCGGGCCGCCCGGCAACGAGGCCGCAGCCGCTCCTGCCAGTCTGGGACTACGAACTCCCGGCAGTTACCGGCCTCAAAGCGCCCGCGAGCCGCATGCGCCTGCTCGGCCTGGACGAGACCATCGCCTGTACCAGTTGCAACGGCACGGGCCGCGCGCTCTGTACTGCCTGCACGGGCCGCGGCTGGGTCGTCTGCCCCGACTGTAAGGGGCGCACCAAGAAACGCTGTCCCACCTGCCGCGGGCGCGGCTACATAGCCGATTGGGCCGAGGCAAAGAAGAAGCCGTTTTTCAAGCGGCAGGCCGAAAATTTCGGCACGTCCGTCAACGAGAGGGTGGCTGACGTGTTTGATGGCATTCGCCAGCAGGGCGTACCCATTCCCAATCCCATCGACACCGATCCGGCCAATAAAGGCAAAACTGTTCCCTGCCCGGACTGCATCAATGGCGAGGTCGATTGCACATGCGGCAACGGCAAGCGTGTCTGCGAAGTCTGCCAGGGCGCGAAAAGCATTCTCTGCGCGAACTGCAGCGGCACCGGCAAGGTCGTGCGCTATCGCGAGATCGCGCGCCGCTTCGATCTGAGCTCGCAAACACGCATCGTCGGCAATAGCCCCATTCCTGAACGCCGCCTGACGATGGCAAGCGGCGACCTGGTCTACAGTACCGAGTCGCAGCAAGACCTCTACGCGGAAGCCGCGCCCGAACGCGTGCCAATGGATGTCTGGCGCATCGCCGTCGAGCTGGCGGAGGCCGAGCGCAACAGCCGCGAGAACCCGCGCTCCGATACGCCGCAATCCAATACGCGCGCCTCATTGCAGGTGCTGGAACTGGTGCGCATCCCGTACACCAGAGTGGATTATCGCTTCGGCGACCAGGATTACACGTTCTACGTGTACGACGAGGCGGGCCAGGAGAAGTTCTACGCCGACCGCCATCCCGCGCGCTGGGATCGTATCGAGCGTCTTGTCCGCGCCATTACCAATGACCTGATGTTGCCGGCTCAGCTGGAGCCGCCGTCGAATGGCAATCCCGCCGGCGGCTATCGCGTGCGCATCGAAGTCCCGCCGAATGATACGCCTGGCGACGACGATCAATAAATCTCTGTAGGAACGCGATTCATTGCGTCCTCTATACCTAGCACGATGCCGCGTACCAGGTCACGGCCTGATGTCGCGCCCATCGACAACACTATCCGAGCGGCAGCCGCGAGCTGCCGCTCATCGTTCCCAGCCATCGCCTCCAGCAGCGCGCAGATAGGCAGCGCCGCACAGCCCCGCGCGGCATAGCCAAGCCAGCACTGGCTCAGCAGGTGCGTCTGCCGCCGCGCCACCGCTAGAATCTCCTGGCAGGCCGCGATCACCTCAGATCGCGGCCCATAGAGCAGCCAGTTGATCGCCATCCAACCGGCCAACATATCATCGCCCGACGGCGTCAGGCCGGTGCCGCGCCCGCAGAGCGCGCGCGCCATGTTCGCAGCGGTCGGGAAAGCTGTTGGCATACGCGACAGCGCCGATATTATGTCGTCGTGATCGTCCGTCGTTTCGAGATATCGCCGCGCCAACCATGCCGCGTTCTCCCTGATGATATGCAGCCTGCCCATGCCTCTATGGATAATGTGAGGGTTCCATTGCGAACAGCCGGAAAGATCCAGCGAGCAACCGACAGCATCGATGACGAGACGTCCCGCGCCCAACAAAACGGGCATTCCTGGCCGCAGCGCGCCAAATGGGAACGCCTTTACCTGTATGCCATTGGGCATCCCCGGAAATGGCAAAGCGCGTGTAAGGACGCCTGATTTTTGCGCGTCGGCATTGAGGGAAACCACAAAGTCATGGGGGAAAACAAGATTGGCGGCTGCGGCGAAGGCGCTGTGGACCATGCCGCGCCGGGGCGCATCCACCAGCGCCGGCGCGAGGCACAGGCTGTAAGAGGTGGCTTGCGGCAAAGCCACCTCAGCGCGGAGAGACATTTATTCGACCGGTTCTTGCGGCTCGGAAACGAGCAGGCGCACAAAACGCATGAGCAGCCAGAAGATCAGCGCGTAGATTGCCATCCCGATAAGCGTGGTCCATTCGAACCTATCATTGCCATGAAAATAGGGATCGTTGACCAGTCCGCTGAATGGAGTAAGAAGCACGCCGGTCAGGGAGTAGAGGAAACCAGCAAACACATTGTTCTGGTTAGCGCCAATCAGGCTGAAAATGAAGCGGATCAGCAGAAAGATTTCGATCACAATGGCAAACCACTGCAAGAAATCTCTGATCTTGCCGATCACAAATTTGACGGTGCGGCCCTCTTCTTGCCGCGCATCCACCTTTTCGCCTTCTAATTCCTGCATAGAAGCAGCGCTGGACGGCGACGCAGGCGGCATTTGCCGCATCGGCATAGGGGGCATGACATCCGTTAGTTCGTCGTATGGATCTCGTTCCATTTAGTTCTCCTCTCTTTTTGTGGTCGAGGGGATAACAATCCTCGCTACGTCGTGTCCGTATCTACGATGTTGCATTCATTATAACACGTTGTACCTATGTTGTGCCACTGCGAACTAAAAGTACGACGCCTTCCGCCTGCGCCAACACTACATATTGACCGGTGCGCCGCAAGTGATCAAGCTCCTGGGTGACATATCCGCGATCCTGGGGGAAAACCGCGTCGAGATCAACGATCACATACTGGACAATGGCGCTGGAGCCATTGGGCAAATCATACGTGATCGAAGGAAACACGGCCAGACCCTGCCGCTCACTGACATGAGGGTTCATGTTGCTGCTGGCCGAAACGGAGGCATTGGGGGGAATCATGGCCAGCAGTTGCTCGATGTGCTGCTCGCGACTTCCCGGCAGGTGATCAGGTACGAGGGCAGAGAGAGCGGTTGCAGTCACCACGAGATTGAGCAAGATCATCGCGACGATCCACACAAAGAGGGCAGTTTGCAGGCGCGAGAGCACGACCTTCCTGGCAAGCGGGATCATGCGCTGGCTGAAACGCTGCCAGCGCGCGGATGTCTCGCGCGCGACGCGCTGGCGCAAGCCCAGGGACGGTGTTATCACCAGCCGTGTCAGTTGCCCTTGCGCGAAGTCAATCCCGGCGGCGGTGATAGTCGAGAAACGCAGCGTGAGCGTCGCTTGTTGTACCTGCGCCAGCACCGTCGCGCCGGCGGGACGCGCCAGCCTGGAGCGGACGCTGCTTGCTCGCGTGAGCGGTATATCTTCCCCCGCGGGTTCGCCGCGCCAGCGCTGCCAGAGCAAAAGCAGGCGGCGCGTCCCGTGAATGGCCGCGATCATCACGAACGGGATAATGGCGGCGTTATAGTGATAGACGCCGCTGTAGGTCGTCGCGTCGGTGCTGAGGAAGTTGACCGCTATGATGGGTAAGGCCGGTAACAGCCATTCGGGCGCGAGCAGGGAGAGGAAACCGGCGCTGCGGAAGAGACCCAGCAGGTAATAAACGCGGTCAAGTGTGACAAAGGTGGTGAAGAGCAGCCAGGGATGCAGAAGGAGGTTGACAATGGCCTGGCCAGGAGTATTGCCCAACGACTCGTAACGATACCAGAAGTTGTTGGACTGCTGGCCGGGGAAAAAGTGTGGAATTATCACCTCGAAGGCCAGGAAACTCCACAGGCAGCCGCCGATGAAGACGGCGAGACCCAGGCGCGGCTGCTTATACTTCCACATGACGAGAATGCCCAGCAGGGCGACGGCCATCGGTACATCCTCTTTGGACGACGCCGCGATCAGGCAGGCCAGCAAAAACCAGCCGTTGCGTTTGTAGGTCAGCGCCAGCACGGCATACAGCAGGGCCGGCGTGGCGAGGCTTACCGGGTGAAAATCGAACAGGTTGAGGCCGAGCAGCGCGGGCGCGAAGAAGTACGCCAGGGCCATCACCGGCGCGGCCAGCGGCCACCTGGGAATGTAGTAGCGCGTCAGCAGGAACACCGGCAGCGCCCCTGCCGTCAGCACGAGCGTCTGAAATACCAGCAAGATACGCGGGTCAGCGCCAAAGGCGTAGAGCAGCGAGAGCGGCAGGATGATCGGCTCGAAGTGGACGGCCAGGCGCGTCGGCGGGCCATAGTAGTCTATCGACTGGTTGGTGAACTCGAACCAGCGCCCGTGAATGGTATTCCACAACACCTGGTCCAAGTTGCCCAGGTCGAAGGCCGTCGCCTTGAACGTGGTATAGCGCAGGATGGTTAAAAAACTCATGCCTGCCGCGTACACGAGCATGATCAGGATCAGCAGCGCCCACGCGATAGATTGTTGTCGTTGGAGCCGAAAGCGTTTTAACATAGTCTTAGAAATTATATAACAAGAATGGATTGCCAGAGGCAAATAGCGACCACAATGATATATCCATAGACGATCACGAACTCCGGCCATGTACCGGTGCGGAAACGCCAGTGCGGATTGGCCGGCAAGCCATAGCGTTTCTGATAGGGCCAGAAGAGCGGCACGCCGCCTTCCGTCAGCGCGTCGGCGGCGATATGCATAATGCAGCCGAATAACACGGCAATGAGGACAAAATGCGTCCCTCCAACGACGCCCCTTGAGAGAACATAGCCATGTTGGGCCAGCAAATAGATTACCAGTTGATCCAGGCCCAGCGCAATTAAGAAACCCAACGCCAGGCCCAGCAGACTATGAAAGAGCGTGCGGTGCCCGGCCACGTGCTGGATCGTTTTGCTCACCCAGCCCAGTTTGTGGCCCAGCGTGCTGTGGGCGTTGTCGATATCAGGCAGCAGCGAGCCCAGGCCGACCATTGCATAAAAAATGCCCTTTTTCAAGAGCAGTTCGTGGGTAACAGGCGAAGCCATGCTGAGCGGCTCTCCCGTGATATGCGTGAAGCTATCCAGGACAAAAGCGGAGGTGAGACCAACCAGTAAATGCGAACGACCTTCCATACGATGACGATATCCTTATCTCTCATTGTTCCAACCACTCTGCGGGCGCAATGAATTGCACCCCTACATTGTAGGGGGTATGTTCCAAAATAGCAAGAGGTTGCTTCTCATCCGCCCATTTGTTACAATGAGCATACATCTTGTCATTGGGCAACATGATGACCGTTATGGAGGAGCAGCCTGTGTCGAAAGTGTACGCAATTGCGAATCAAAAGGGCGGCGTCGGCAAAACCACTACCGCTATCAACCTTGCCACGTATCTTGCCGCCGCCGGACGCCGGGTCTTGCTGGTCGATACGGACCCGCAGGCTAACACGACAAGCGGCATTGGCGTTTCCAAGCACCTTAAGCAATACACGATCTACGAACTGCTTGTCCAGTCGGATGACGAATTAAGTATTTTTGACGTGCTTGTCCCCACCGCACGGCGCGAACTGGTAGTCGCGCCGTGCACGGTCAACCTCGCCGCCGCCGAACTGGAGTTAGTAGGCGCGATTGGCCGCGAGCATAAGCTGCGGCAGGTGCTAGAGCCGATTCGCGAGCGCTGTGACTACGTCATCATCGACTGCCCCCCGTCGCTGGGCCTGCTCACCGTCAACGCGCTGGTGGCCGCCGACGCGGTACTCATCCCCATCCAGTGTGAATACCTGGCCCTGGAAGGGCTTACCCAGTTGCAGGATACTATCCGCATTGTGAAAAGCCGCCTCAACCCCGACCTCTATGTCGCGGGCGTTGTCCTCACTATGTTTGATCCGCGCACGCGCCTGGCCGGCGAAATTGTGCGCGAGGTACGCAGATTTTTCCCCCAGGAGACCTTCCAGACGATCATTAACCGCAATGTGCGCCTGAGTGAGGCTCCCAGTTTTGGGCAGGCCATCCTGGATTACGATGCGACGTCGCCGGGTGCGCTGGCCTACCGTTCTCTGGCAGAGGAGGTAATGGCGCGTGGCTAAACAGAAGTTCAGTCTGGGGCGCGGCCTCGACGCGCTGATCTCCGGCGCATCCGATGTCATCGCCCAGCAGCCTTCCCACGTTGACGAACATGCCATCGTATTTGTTCCCATCGACAGTATCATACCCAATCCGCGCCAGCCGCGCCGGGCTTTTCGCGAGGACGATCCCAGGCTGCTGGAACTCAGCGCCTCCATTCTAGAGCATGGCCTGCTGCAACCGCTCGTGGTGGCGCGCCTGGACGCGCTCGATCAGCAAGCTGGCAAGCCGCGCGATCCGTGGGGCAGCGCCACGCAGTCGCAAGCAAGCGCCCCGGCGCTGCAATTCCAGTTGATCGCCGGCGAGCGGCGCTGGCGCGCCTCGCGCATTGCCGGTCTAAGCAAAGTGCCAGTGGTGATCAAAGAAGCCACACCGCAGCAGATGCTCGAACTGGCCCTGATCGAGAACATCCAGCGCGCCGACCTCAATCCCATCGAAGAAGCCCTGGCCTACCAATCGCTCGTCCAGGAATTCGGCCTGACTCAGGAAATGGTTGCGCAGCGCGTCGGTAAAGATCGTTCTACCGTCACCAACGCTCTGCGCCTCTTGCAACTGTCGCCGAAGGTGCGCGAGGCGCTGATCAATCAGCTTGAGCATTTCAGCGAGGGACATGCCCGCGCCCTCGTCGGCATCACGCGCGAAGAAGACCAGCTTATGGCGATGCAGAAGATCATCGCGCTGAAACTGAACGTGCGCCAGGCTGAGGAACTGGCCGCGCGCATCAAAGCCGCCGAGCGCGCCGCCGTCGATCAGACCATTTCTCCACCGCTGCACCGCGCCCCCGACCTGGACGCGCTCGAAACGCAGTTCCGCAATGCTCTCATGGTCAAGGTCGATCTCAAATTGAATACCAAAGGCAAAGGAACTTTGGTACTACACTTCAATAACCAGGATGAGTTGGAGCGTTTATATAGCCGATTGGTGAAATCGGAAGAATGATTACGACGACGATTACAGAGAACGGACGAACCATATGACCACGATTGAGAATCCATATGAGAAAGTGCGCCGCAAACTGGTCGCCTCGCGCATCGAATTCATGGGACGACTGGCGAAATTCGGCAAAGACGAACTGAAAACGCGACCGGCAGAAGACGAGTGGTCGCCGCTTGAGATAGCCAACCACCTCTACATCACTGACGGATTAGCCTTGCAGGAGATGCAGCGCGTGCAGAACGAAGACAATCCTGTAATGTCGGCTCTTGAAGAGGAAGGGCCGCGCCTGACGCGCGCGAGCGGGCCGCCCGCTTCCCTTGACGCCGTGCTGGCAGGGATGGCCGCCCGCCGTGAGGAGATCTTCGAGTATCTCTCCGCGTTGCCGGTCGAAGCCTGGGAACGCCCGCTTCGCCATCACGCCTGGGGCCAGCTCAAGTTCTACCAGCTTGTCAACGTCGTGCCGCAGCACGACCTGCTACACGCCCAGCAATTGGAGAAAATCAGAGAGCAAGCATGATAAAGGTTTGCCATCCGCGCGGATGGCAAACCTTTATCATGCCTCTCCTCTTTACATCCAGAAGCGCCACCTGTCAGATGAAGCGACACCGGAATCTGCGGATAGCTCAGCGTCGTTCGGCCAGATGGTTGCGTCATCGCCGAGAGCCTTGAAGGCAATGGCAACCGCTCCCGCCCAGGTCTCATCCATGCTCAGGGCCGCCAGTTCCGCCGCGGAAAAGAAGCGCGCATCATCGACTTCACTGGTATCGGGTTGCAGATCGCTGATCGGCGACGCCAACCTGGCCTTGAACATGAAAAAGTAGTTGTATTCGCCGCTATCCATCACCCAGATACGCACGCCCAACAGCCCCTCGATCGTCACGCGCAGATTGGTTTCCTCGAACGTCTCGCGCGCCGCCGCGACGTCAGGCAATTCTCCGGCCTGGGCGCGCCCGGCAGGCAACAAATAGCGTCCCTTCGTCACCCCGCGAATATTGCGCACAAACAACACGCGGCCATCGTGAACGACGACCGCCCCCGCGCCGATGGTAAGACCCACCATGTGTCCTTCTCCTGTTTAGCTATAATGCCTGCCCAACTCGGACGCGTACTTTTTCCCTACGCTGTCCGCGTTTTCTGCCAGCCAGCTTGCCAGCCGTGTGTGACCCGTCGGCTCGCGATCCGAGATTAGCAGGTTCGCCATCAGGCCGGCGATCTCGTCCCGCGTGATTAGCACATCGCCTACGAATGGTTCGAGCAGTTTGCCCGCGTAGTAGGGCAGCAGGGGCGGAACATGCATAAATAGCACGCGGCGCCGCAATTTTTCAGCGACCAGGCGGACCAGGTTCTCATAGGTGAAAATATCCGGTCCGACGGCATCGATCTGCTCGTTCTCCTGTCCCTGACCGGCCTCCACGACGAGATCTGCCATGTCCTCCACATAGATCGGCTGCAGCCGATAGCTGCCCGACCCAGAAATGGGGAAGACGGGAAAACGCCTGATCAGCCACGCGATATTGTTGATGAGGATGTCTTCCGCTCCGAAGATCACGGTTGGGCGCATGATGCTGTAGGACAGGCCAGTCTCGATCAGCGAGCGTTCCAGGATGGCTTTGCCCTTGAAATATGGCAGGCGCGACGTCTCCGCCGGGTTAGTGATGCTCACATGCACGACGCGGCGCACACCGGCGTCCTTCGCGGCTCTGAACAATGCCTGCGTATTCGCGACTGCCTGATCGAAGGTCAGCGTCCCGTGCGCGAAACGAATCCAGTAGGTATTGTAGAGCGTGGCCGCTCCCTCCAGGCTTTTGACGAGCGCCGCGTGATCGTCAAAATTGAACGGGTAGATACTGACCTGCTCGCCGAACTGGTTGGGGTTGTTGGGATGGCCCGTCAGCGTGCGTACCTGTTTGCCCAGCGCCAGCAGGCGGCGGGTAATGTACTTGCCCGTGTAGCTGAACGCGCCGGTGATGACGTTGATCTCGCTGGTAGGCATGGATGATGTCCCTCTCGCGTTATGCTATGGAGGGATGCAATGTGTTGCATCCCTCCATAGCATAACGCGCGATCGCCTATACTGCCACGTTGGTTGAGCGGCTGTAGGGCTTGTCGGGGTCGATCAGCACGTTCACGCAGGCCGGTAAGCCGGAGGCGAAGGCGCGTTCCAGGGCCGGGCGAATATCCTCCGGTCGTTCCACCAGTTCGCCGTGGCCGCCCAGCGCCTCGACCATCCTGTCGTAGCGGATGCCGGGTCGCAGTTCCGCCGCCGTGGCGTGACCGATTAGCGCCTTCTGGGGATGCTTGATCTGGCCCCAGGCGCCGTCGTTGCCGATGACGGAGACGACAGGGATGTTCTGTCGGGCCATGCTCTCGAATTCCATGCCGTTGAGGCCGAACGCGCCATCGCCGTGCAGGATCAGTACGCGCTGGCCGGGGCGCGCGATCTGCGCCGCCAGGGCGAAGCCCGTACCCGCGCCGAGCGTACCCATCGGTCCGGCGTCGAGCCAGTAGCCGGGGCGCGCCACGTTGATGACGCGCCCGCCGTAGCTGGCGATGTCGCCGCCGTCCGCAATCGTCGTCGTCTCCTCGTCGATGAAGTCGCGCAACTCGCGGCACAGGCGCAGGGGATGGATGGGCGTAGCATCGGAGTTCAGACCGGCGACGTCACGCTCCAGCCCCTTGCGCTCCTGGCCGCGAAGATACTCCAGCCACTCGCCGCCGTCGCACTGCCGCGCCGCCTCGGCCACCTGCGTCATGCTGATGCCGACATCGCCCGCCAGCCCGACGGACGCGCCGCGATTGACGCCCACGTCCTCGCCCGCCAGGTCGAACCAGAGCAGGTTGGCCTCTTTGGGAATCAGCGGCGGCTGACCGTGATTGAGGCGGAAATCCATGCGCGTGCCAATCGCCAGGATGGTATCCGCGCCCTCTAAAGCCTTACGGCGCGACGCGCTGAAGAAGAGCGGGTGATCGGGGGGCAGGCAGCCGCGCCCTGCGCCGTTGAGGAAGACGGGAGCCTGGATGCGCTCGGCCAGTCGCCGCAGCGGCGCGGCGGCATCGCACCACCAGACGGCAGTGCCGGCCATGATGACCGGGCGCTGCGCTTTTTCAAGCAGTTCCGCCGCGCGTGCCACGTGGTCGGGTTCAGGCGCGCTGCGCCCGCCGGGACGGTAATACGACGGCTCGCCGGGATCGAAATATTGCTCGGTATCCACAAAATTGTTCAGCACGTCCATTGGTATTTCCAGAAAAGTCGGCCCAGGCTTGCCGCTCAGCATCTGGCGAAACGCAATGGAGACGTACTCGGCAATGCGCGAAGTCTCATGCACCGTACGCGCCCACTTCGTGATTGGGCGCAGGAGGTCAAGCTGGTTCATCTCCTGCAGCGCGCCGCGATCCCATAGGCTGAGTGGGGCCGCGCCGCCGATCACCAGCACGGGGCTACTGGCAAGGTAGGCGTTGGCGACGCCGGTGATGCCGTCAGTGACGCCGGGGCCAGCCGTCAGCAGGGCGACTCCCGGCTTGCGCGTGCATTTGGCCCAGCCTTCCGCCGCGTGAACCGCCGCTTGCTCGTGCCGCGTATCAACGACGCGAATATCTTCGCGCAGGCAGCCATCATAGATCGCGGCGATGTGTCCGCCGCTCAAGGTAAAAACGGTGTCGATGCCCTCTCGTTTCAATATCTTGGCGACCAGCCAGCCGCCATGAATCATACCCAAAGCGCAAAGCTCCTTTCGCGGATGTACCATAGCATTGACGAGTACTCTGTGAGACATTATATGCCATTCAAGGGGTTTGCACCCTGAAGGGGATCGCATTCGTAATATCATTAGATAGACTGCATTATGAAGAAGGGAAAACTGTATGCACGGGTCATCTTTTCGCATTGGGACGCTATTCGGCTTCGACATCTATATCAACATTAGCTGGTTGATTATCCTGGTCTTTTTGACGGCATCGCTGGCTCTCGGCTGGTTCCCCGCGTACTACCGGGGCTGGCCTGCACTCGAATACTGGCTGATTGGCTTCTTCGCGTCCATTCTGCTCTTTGTGGCCGTGCTATTGCACGAACTGGCGCATTCGCTGGTGGCGCGGGCGCGCGGTCTATCGGTCAAGAAGATCACGCTCTACATCTTCGGCGGCGTCTCCGATTTGGAGCAGGAGCCGCAGAGTCCGGGCGTCGAGTTCCAGATGGCCTTCGTCGGGCCAGTGGTCAGCCTGCTCATCG
>Ga0207416_1002034_pt1 | contig 23648 bp, 16 predicted proteins | sample PaiPotPPM11metaG_FD_184107 | JGI IMG/M metagenome (GOLD analysis project Ga0207416, IMG submission 184107) | Iron sulfur acid spring bacterial and archeal communities from Banff, Canada, to study Microbial Dark Matter (Phase II) - Paint Pots PPM... ...
CCGCGCTCGCCCACTCCCACGGCGCGCTGCTCGTAGTGGACAACACGTTCGCTTCGCCGTACCTGCAGCGCCCGCTCGACCTGGGCGCCGACGTGGTGGTCCACTCCACCACCAAGTACGTCGGCGGCCACTCGGACGTGGTCGGCGGCGTCATCGTACTGAAGGACCCGGCCCACGCCGACGAGCTCGCGTTCAACCAGAACGCGACCGGAGCAGTGGCCGGCCCGTTCGACGCATGGCTCACGCTGCGCGGCATCAAGACGCTCGCGGTGCGGATGGACAGGCACTGCGCGAACGCTGCCCGGGTAGCCGCGGCGCTCGCCGAGCATCCGGCCGTGACCTCGGTCCTGTACCCGGGGCGGCCCGGCCATCCCGGACACGAGGTAGCGAAGTCGCAGATGCGTGACTTCGGCGGCATGGTCTCCTTCCGGCTGGCCGGCGGCGAGGAGAAGGCCGTCGATGTCTGCGGCCGCACCGCCCTGTTCACGCTCGGCGAGTCGCTCGGCGGGGTCGAGTCGCTCATCGAGCACCCGGCGCGGATGACGCACGCCTCCGTCGCCGGGTCGGCCCTTGAGGTGCCGTCCGACCTGGTCCGGCTGTCGGTCGGGATCGAGGACCCCGACGACTTGCTCGCGGACCTGACCAGGGCCCTTGCCTAGTGCTACACCATAAAGATCAGTATGACCAGCCCGCCGTGCCGCTAACATTCGAGTCCTATGCACCGGGACGAGTCGAGCGACGCCGTCTGCCGCTGCGGCCACGGGCGGGCCGCGCACGAGCACTACCGCGCCGGCGCCGAGTGCGCGGTGTGCTCCGACTGCCCCAAGTTCCGCCCGTCGGGCGGCATTGCCAGGCGCCTTTCCGCGATCTTCCGGCGGCGCCCGCGCGCCGGCCGCTAACCCCCGGGGGACGCCTCCCCGAGCCCCCCCGGAAACAGCCGCTAGGAGCGGCCCGCGAGTGAGCGCGGCCCGCCCGCCACGCCGAGCGTCTGGCCGACGCCGTGCAGCCGGCTGGCCAGGCGCGGCGGCAGCAGCGGGAGCAGCGCCGCGCGGCGGGCATGCAGCACGGTCGCGAACTGGCTCGGCGTCAGGTCCGCGTAGCGCGGGACGTTCTCGAACCACAGGGCGCTGCGCCTGGCCTCGGCCGCGTGGCGGCGCAGCTCGGCCCGGCGCTGGCGTTGGTACGCGGTAAGCGCGGCCGTCAGGCCGCCGCCGCTCGCGCGCCGCAGCTGGGCGACGAGCGCGATCGCGTCGCCGATCGCCTGCGACGCGCCGAGCCCGGCGGAGAAGTGCGTGGTGTGCGCGCTGTCGCCGACGAGGACGACGTTGCCGTGGTGCCAGCGCCGGTTGCTGACCGAGCGGAAGTAGAGCCATTGCGCGTCGGCGCCGTCGGCGAACTGCGACCAGAGGCGGTGACCGTCCAGGTGACGGGAGAAGATCTCCTCGAGGCGGCCGAGCGCCCTGGTCGGCGAGCACTTGTCGAAGCCGAGCCCCGACCACGTCTGCGGCCCGCACTCGACGATGAACGTGCTCGCCCGCTGCTCGTGCTGGTAGGCGTAGGCCCAGATCCAGCCCGCCTCCGTCTGCTCGAAGATGAAGTTGAACGAGCCGAAGAGCTTGCCCGTGCCGAGCCAGATGTGCCGGTTCATCCCCTCGGTGACGGTGGTGCCGAACTCGCGGTGGGCCGACCGCAGTCGGCTGTTCGCGCCGTCGGCGGCCACGATGAGGTCCGCGGCGGACAGCCGCGACCCGTCGCGGACGTCCTGCTCGTACCGGATGTGCACCCCGAGCTCCCTGGCCCGGTTGGCCAGGACGTCCATGCAGCGCTGGCGGCTCACGCCGAGGGCCTCGCCGTTCTCGCGGCCGTCCTCGTGCCCGCCGCGGAAGCGGACGACCTGGTCGCGCCAGTGGATCGACCGCCATTCGAGCTCTTGCGCCGACTCGGCATCCTGCTCGGCGAGCCTGCCGAGGAACTCCCGTTCCATGGTCACGCCCCAGCCGTGCGTGACGCCTTCCTTATTCCGTTCAAGCACGACTACGTCGCTCGCCGGGTCCCACAGTTTCAGCAAAAGCGAGCAGTAAAGCCCGGTCGGCCCCCCGCCGACGCATACAATTCGCACAGTGCCCCCTTATGAGTCCTTCTTATCCCGATAAATCGGGCAATTATCTCCCCGCCGAATGGCGGGATAAAAAAGGCTCAGTGATACGACCGAGGTTACCTCTTGTCGCCACTTCTAGGGGGCGAAAACCGCCGCTAGCGGCGCGCGCCGCGAGTGCGAAGAAAATCGCTTACGACATATTCTCCCAGTCGTTCCGGTGTGGCCCGCAGCACGCGGCCGCCATTTCGCTTGGCCACGTTATCGACGAAGGCGGCGAGCCGGTCGTCGTCCGCCAGCATGAAGATGTTCAGCGCGGCGTGCCGCCTGGTCATCTTGTCCACCTCGGCCAGCGTCAGCTCGATGGTCTCCGGCGCGGGCGGCCAGTCGAACCACGGCCTGCCGTCCCGCATCAGGTGGGCGGTCGGCTCGCCGTCGGTGATGATGAGCACGACCGGCTCGTGCTCGGGGTGCTTGTCCAGGTGACGTCCCGCGATCATCAGCGCGTGGTGCAGGTTGGTCCCCTGGACCATGTCCCAGCCGAGGCCGGCCAGCTCCGTCTCGTGCAGTTCCCTGGCGTAGTTGGAGAACCCGATGACCTGGATCGCGTCCTGCGGGTACTTGGTTCGCAGCAGCGCGTGCAGCGCGAGCGCCGTCTGCTTGGCCACCGCCCAGGTGCCGCGCAGCGCCATCGAGTACGACAGGTCGACAAGCAGGCAGACCGCCGCCGCCGAGCGCCGCTCGGTCTCCGCCACCCGGAAGTCACCGGCAGTCAGCCGAACGGTTGCGTCGCTTCTGTTCTCCGCCGCCGATCTCAGCAGGGCCGAGCGGACGGTCGCGGGGACGTCGATCGGCTGCTCGTCGCCGAACTCCCACTCCCGCGTGGACCCGGTCAGGTCGCCGGCCTGCCCGGCGTCTTGCCGGTCGTGGTCACCGCTTCGCATGCCGTTCTCAAGCCCGGCGAACACCTGGCGCAGCGCGGTGTCGCCGAGCCGGCGGACGGCCTTCGGCGTGAGTTCAAGCTTGCCGCCGTCACTGTTCAGGTAGCCCTGCCGCTGCAGCTCGCGCTCCAGCTTGCGCAGTGCTTGGAGGTCGTCGACCGCCTGCCGGCCGAGCGCGCGGCGGACCGCTTCCTCGTCGACGTCCTCGAGGCTTGCGCCCGCGTACTCCTGGCCGAGGGCGGACTCCAGGTCGGCAAGGTCGGCCATGTCGGCGACGGCGCTGGTCGCGTCGCCGAGACCGAGCGGGTCGCCGCCGGACATCCGGACCCCGCGCTGCTGCTGGCCGAGCTCCGGCCTGCGGGAGCGCAGCGCGTCGCCGAGCGCGGACAGCTCCGCGGCGAGGCCGGCGTCCTCCATGGCCTGGGACATGAGGTTCGCCAGTTCCTCGCGCTGCTCGTCGGAAAGCGAGTTGAGCAGCCGCTCGGCCGCCATCATCCGCCGGACGAGGGAGTCGACGAGTTCCTCGAGGTTGGCCGGGTTGTCGGGGAACATGTCGCCGTACTGGGCCATGAAGTCGTCGAAGTCCTGCTGCGTGTGCTCGCCGCGCGTGTCGGCGTCGAGCATCTGCCGCAGGTCCGCGAGCATGTCCTTGACCCGCTGCATCGCCGCGGGATCCGGGTTTTCGAGCGCCTGCTTCATGCCCTTGAACTGGCTGTCGAGCACTTCCCGGCGCAGCAGGTCGCGCAGCTCCTCGAACTTCTGCCGCGCCTCGGGCGAGCGCCAGTCGTACTCGGACAGCGCCCTGATCGCCTGCGAGGTGTCGTTCGGCAGAGTGTCGAGCTCAAGCTCGCGTTCCCTGGCTTCGTCGCTCGGGTCGGGGAACAGCGCGCCGCGCTCCGCCTCGAGCGCCTCGTCGAGCAGCTCGCGGGCCTGGTCGAGCATGCCGTCGAGCCGCCCGGCGTTGCGCAGCTCGCGCTGCCGCTCGCGGACGCGGCGCATCAGGTCGTCGAGTCCGCGCCGGTCCTGCCATCCGCGCCGCAGCAGGTCGCGGAGCGCGTCCCGCGGGTTGTCGCCGCCGAGGATGCGCTCGCCCATCTCATCGAGCGCCTCCCTGACGTCGTACGGTGGCGCCAGCGGGTCGGGACCATCGTCGTACGCGCCGTACCGGTAATTGGCCATTTGTCGTGCTCCGTCCCTCTGACCTGCCGCGCCCGATCGCCCGATCCTGGTCTTTGCCCTTGATTGGGTTATGTCCGGTATGTGGCCGTTCCATCGCTAGTGTCCTTGGAAAGCCGGCGGATCAGGTACAGGCCCTCGAGGACGAACTCGATGGCCGCCGCGGCCTCGCCGAAGGACTCCCGGCCCTCCATCCCGAGCCGCGCCATGATCCTGGCCAGGCCGGGGACCTCGCCGGTGCGGCGGAGCAGTTCCGTCGCCGAGACCAGCTCGCCCGACTCGATCGCGCCGTCGTCTTCGAACTTCCCGAGGATGCCGGACAGGTCGGCACCGCCCAGCCGCGAGCGGAACGTCTCCGCGATCGCGCGCCGCAGCAGGTGGCCGAGGATCTCGTCCTCGCGCCCCTCCTCGCTGACCTCGAACTCGACCTTCCCGCGCAGCGTCGGAACGATGCCGGGCAGGTCAACCACCCGCGCGACGGGCACCTCGTCCCGTGCCTCGGCGACCAGCGCGGCGCGGCGCACCGCGGCGGCGCCGGCCGACTCGGCGGCCGCGATCGCGAACCGCGCGGAGACGCCGGAGCGGCCGTCCACCGCCGGCGACTCGCGGACCAGGCGGGTGAACCGCGCGATGACCTCGATCAGGTGCTCGGGCAAGTCCGCGCCCTGGTCCGTGCCGTCCCACACGACCTCGGCCTCCTGGCCGATCAGCTCGAGCTCGTCGGACAGGGAGAGCGGGTAGTGGGTGCGGACCTCCGCGCCGAACCGGTCCTTCAGCGGGGTGATGATCCGGCCCCGGTTGGTGTAGTCCTCGGGGTTGGCGCTGGCCACGAGCACGATGTCGAGCGGCAGCCGCAGCGAGTAGCCGCGGACGCCGATGTCGCGCTCTTCGAGGACGTTGAGTAGCGCGACCTGGATGCGCTCCGCCAGGTCGGGCAGCTCGTTCAGGCAGAAGATGCCGCGGTTGGTGCGCGGCACCAGGCCGAAGTGAATGGTCTCCGGGTCGCCGAGCGTGCGTCCCTCCGCCACCTTGACCGGGTCGATGTCGCCGATCAGGTCGCCGACGCTGGTGTCCGGCGTCGCGAGCTTCTCGCCGTAACGCTCGCTCTTGTGCCGCCATGAGACGGGCAGGTCGTCGCCGAGCTCGGCCGCGAGGCGGCGGCAGCGGGCGCAGACCGGTGCGTAGGGGTGGTCGTTGATCTCGCAGCCCGTGACCACGGGCGTCCACTCGTCAAGAAGCTCGCCGAGGGTGCGGATCAGCCGCGTCTTCCCCTGGCCGCGCTCCCCGAGCAAGATGATGTCGTGCCCGGCGATCAGCGCGCGCTCGACGTGGGGGAGCACAGTCTGGTCGAAGCCGACGATGCCGGGGAACCGTTCCTGGCCCGCGCGCATGCGCGTGAGCAGGTTCTCTCTGATCTCTTGCTTGACGGTGCGATAGAGGTGTCCGCTCGCCTTCAGGCCGCTCAGAGTGGTCGGCCCGCTGTGCGGAGCGCTTGCGTTGAATTCCTCGCTGCTGTGCTGCACTCTTCCGACACTATGTCGGCTCTGCGCGTGCTCGCATCCTCGGCGGGTCACCGGGGGGGTTAATGTTCGTGGGTGGCAACGACTACCCCGCTAGTACAGGCCGATGACATCGTGGCGGCACGCGAGTTGCTGCGCGATGTCATCTCGCCCACCCCGATGCTCTACTCACGGGTGCTTTCCGAGCAGTTGGGCGGGCCCGTGTACCTGAAGTGCGAGAACCTCCAGCGAACCGGGTCGTTCAAGGTGCGCGGCGCGTTCACGCGGATTGCCCGGCTGTCGGACGGGGAACGGGCGCGCGGCGTGGTGGCGGCGAGTGCGGGCAACCACGCGCAGGGGGTCGCGTTCGCCGCGGGCCTGCTCGGCGCGACGGCCACGGTCGTCATGCCGGAACGGGCGCCTCTGCCGAAGGTGGAGGCGACCCGCGCCTACGGTGCGTCGGTGATCTTGCACGGTTCTACGGTCGAGGACGCGCTCGACGAGGCGCTCCGGTTCGCCGAGCGGACCGGGGCGGTGTTCATCCACCCGTTCGATCACCCGGACGTGGTCGCGGGCCAGGGCACGCTCGGCTTCGAGGTCATCGAGCAGTGCCCAGGAGTGCGCACCGTGCTCGTCCCGGTCGGCGGCGGCGGGCTCGCGGCGGGGATGGCGGTCGCGGTGCAGTCGCTCGACCCGTCCGTCAAAGTGGTGGGCGTCCAGGCGTCGGCGGTGCCGGGTCTCGTCGCCTCAGTGGAGGCGGGAGCGCCGGTCCAGGTGGTCGGCGGGCCCACGATGGCGGACGGCATCGCGGTGCAGCGGCCGGGTGACATACCGTTCGCCATACTCGCGGAGGCGGGCGTGCGAGTCGTTGCCGTGACGGAGGCCGCGCTCGCGCGGGCGCTCCTGCTCTGCCTCGAGCGCGCCAAGCAGGTGGTCGAGCCGTCCGGTGCGGCGGGCGTCGCGGCACTGCTCGAGGGCCTCGGCGAGGTCGAACCGCCGGCGGTGATCGTGCTCTCCGGCGGCAACATCGACCCGCTGCTGCTGTCCAAGCTGCTGCGGCACGGGCTGTCCGCCGCCGGGCGGTACCTCGGCTTCCGCTGCCGCGTCCCTGACTATCCGGGCTCGCTCGCCGCGCTGCTCGGGCTGCTCGCCGACCTTGGCGCGAACGTACTCGAGGTCAGCCACGAGCGGCTCGCCCCCACTCTGCGGGTCGACGAGGTCGAAGTGGTACTGCAAGTTGAGACCCGCGGCCCCGCCCACTGCGCGCTGGTCAAGGACGAACTGCGCGCGGCCGGCTACAACCTGTCATTCAGCTAACCCGCGCCCAGTCGCAAATTACTGCGGGGCCCCGCCTGAGCGGTCATCGCGGGAGAGAACGTCGGTGGCGAGGTCGACGACGATCTCGCGCAGCTCTTCCTGGCTTGGCGGCGCGAGCAGGAGCGGGTCAAGCTCGGCCTCGGGCGCGTCCTTGGTGAAGAACATGCACGAGGTGCTGACGGCGAAGATCGCGGCGGCGGCCCTGATCCGCGAGCGCGTCGGCGCGTCGGGCCCGGTGATGATCTCCATGAGCGCCGCCAGCCGCGGCCGGAACTGCGTGAAGCGGTGCTTGCCGGCCTCGGTGCCGTGGATGGTCGCCTGGTTGCGCTCAAGGAACCGGAAGACCTCGCCGCTCTCGAACACGATCGTGATGTAGCGGTCGAGCAGTTCCCTCGCGGTCAGCGCGCTCGCCGGCTGTTCCCTGCCCCAGGCGATGAGCGCGTCGAGACGGCTGAAGTAGTCCTCGGTGAAGCTGCGGACGATGTCTTCCTTCGACTTGAAGTGGTAGTAGAGCGCGGCTTTCGTGACGCCGAGACGCTCGGCTACCTCGCGCAACGAGGTCCGCTCGTAGCCCTGCTCAGCGAAAAGCTCGAGCGCGACCTGCTGGATGCGCGCCCGAGTGTCACCACGCCGGCTGGCGTGCACTGTATTTCCCGCGCTCGCCTCCAGTGCGGTGTCGCGCTCGGTCTCTGCCGCATTCATTCTCGTGCCGTGCCCTCCACCTGCTGCCTGCTACCCGTCTCGGACGGGCCAAATCTACTTGACGGCCGGTTAGTTAGGAATATAGCGTTTCCAATGGATTTAAACTAGCCGGGCGGCAAGTAAGTTCCCCGAACGCGGGGAAGAGAGAGAGAAAGAAAGTGAGTGAGGCAACGGGGGACAGCGCCCCGGGAGCGGCGGGCGACGCGTCCGCGGGGGCGGGCACGTTCCTTTCGCACAAGCAGATCATGATCGTCCTGCCGGGCCTGCTGATGGCGATGCTGCTCGCGATGCTCGACCAGCTGGTCGTGAGCACGGCGCTGCCGCGGATCGTGGGCGACCTGGGCGGCGCGACGCACCTGTCGTGGGTGGTCACCGCCTACGTGCTCGCGTCCACGATCACCACGCCGTTCTACGGCAAGCTCGGCGACATGTACGGGCGGAAGAAGCTCTTCATCTTCGCGATCTCCGTCTTCCTCGTCGGGTCCGCGCTGTCGGGCCTGTCCACCTCGATGGGCGAACTGATCACCTTCCGCGCCCTGCAGGGCCTCGGCGCCGGCGGCCTGATCGTCGGCGCGATGGCCACGCTCGGCGAGATCGTCCCGCCGCGCGAGCGCGGCAAGTACATGAGCTACTTCATGGTCGTGATGATGGTCGCCACCGTCGGCGGCCCGCTCGTCGGCGGCTGGATCACCACCGCGTTCTCCTGGCGCTGGATCTTCTACATCAACCTGCCGCTCGGCGGCGCGGCGCTGATCTACCTGATGGCGGTCATGAAGCTGCCGGCCCGCCGGGTCGAGCACCGGATCGACTACGCGGGCGGCACCCTGCTCGGCGTGGTCGCCACCGCGATCATCCTGCTCGCCACCTGGGGCGGCACCCAGTACGCGTGGGGCTCGTGGGAGATCATCGGGCTCCTGGTGATCGCGATCGCCGGGCTCGCGGCGTTCCTCGCGGTCGAACGGCGCGCGGCGGAGCCGATGCTACCGCTGCACGTGTTCAAGAGCCGGAACTTCTCCGTCACCATGGCGCTGACGTTCTTCGTCGGACTCGGGCTGTTCGGCGCGATGACCTTCCTGCCGTTCTACCAGCAGACCGTGCAGGGCGCCTCGCCCACGGTGAGCGGCCTGCTCATGACGCCCCTGATGGTGGGCTCGGCGGTCACCTCGGTGCTCGCGGGCGCGCTGACCACCAAGACCGGGAAGTACCGCATGTTCCCGATCGTCGGCGGCCTGGTCATGGCGGTGGGCATGTTCCTGCTGAGCAGGATCGGCGTGAACACTTCGCGCTGGCAGACCGGCGTCGACTACGTGGTGCTCGGGCTCGGCATGGGCTGCCTGATGCAGATGATGTCGCTGATCGCGCAGAACAGCGTCGAGCTGAGGGACATGGGCGTGGCGACGAGCGCGCGCATGTTCTTCCAGCAAATGGGCGGCTCGCTCGGCGTCGCCGCGTTCGGCGCGGTCTTCGCGCACAAGCTGACCGAGTCGATGAGCGGGGTCGCGGCGGCGGCGGGGTCGAAGGTCAGCGGCGCGTCGCTTGACCCGGCCACGGTCACCAACCTCCCGCCGGCGGTCCGCGAGGTCGTGTACAACGGCATCGCCCACGCGGTGCAGACCGTCTTCCTCTGGGTCACGCCCGCGTCGGTGCTGGTCTTCCTGCTCGCGCTGCTGATCAAGGAAGTTCCGCTGCGCGGCCGGGGAGAGCCGGCCCAGGAGGTCGCCGCCCCCGAACCGGAGGCGCTGATCGGCTAACAGTATTTCCCGCGCTCGCCTCCGGCGCGCTGGACCCGCCGTTTCCTCCCTCGTCGCTCAGTCCGGGAACGGCGGCGCGCGCCTTCGGCTAGCGACGCCAAAAGCAACGGGCGTCCGCCTGCCGCATCGCGGCAGGCGGACGCCCGTTGCCGCGTTTAAGCGCCGCCGTACGGCACCGCGTCCAGGATTTCCACGGTCGTGGAGCGGCCGTTGGGCAGCGAGAAGGTCGCCTTCTCGCCGACCTTCTTGCCCGTGATCGCCGCGCCGAGCGGCGACTTCGGCGAGTAAACGTCGATCGGCGACCCGCTCTCCTCGCGCGAGGCGAGCAGGAACGTGACCTCCTCGTCGTCGCGGACAAACCGGACGGTTACCGTCATGCCCGGGCCGACCACCCCGTCGGTACGGGGCGGCGTGCCGACCCGCGCGTTCTCCAGAATCTGCTGGAGCTGAAGGATCCGACCTTCACGCTTGCCCTGCTCGTCCTTGGCCGCGTGATAACCGCCGTTCTCGCGCAGGTCCCCCTCTTCACGGGCCGCCTCGATCTTTGCGGCGATCTCCCTGCGACCGGGTCCGGAGAGGTAATCGAACTCGGTCTTAAGCCGGTCGTACGCCTCCTGGGTAAGCCAGGTGACGCTTTCGTTGCGCGTCTCGGTCACGGTCACTCCTCATTACTCCGCAGGACTCTTCGGGCCGCTGCGTGCTGGCTTTTTCCCCGGCGCACGGCATTGCCGCCATCCGCCAGGAGCCAGTCGGTCTCCGGGGGTAATCTTCTGAGGCTAACAAGAGTCGGCCACTGCCGCGAACTAGTCAAGTGCGGCCGGTAGGCGGCGCGGCGCTGCAGGAGGCCTCCGACCCAGGTTTCCCGTGCGGGAATGCCGCTAAACCGGGCCGGTGTTTCGTTAGAGGTACTGAGGACAGACGGAGGGCGACGACGTTGAAGCTGCGCCTGCTGGCGGTGCACGCGCACCCGGATGACGAGTCGAGCAAGGGCGCGGCCACGATGGCCAGGTACGCCCGCGAGGGTGTCGAGGTCCTCGTGGCCACCATGACGGGCGGCGAGCGCGGCAGTATCCTGAACCCGGCGATGGACCGCCCGGAGGTGCTGGCCAACCTCCCGGAGATCAGGCGCGCGGAGATGGCGAAGGCCCGCGAGATCCTCGGGGTGGAGCAGCGTTTCCTCGGCTTCGCTGACTCGGGGCTGCCGGAGGGTGACCCGAAGCCGCCGCTGCCCGAGGGCAGCTTCGGCCTGGTGCCGCTGCCCGAGGCGGCGGCACCGCTCGTGCGCCTGGTGCGCGACTTCCGCCCGCATGTGATGCTTTCCTACGACGAGTCGGGCGGTTACCCGCATCCCGACCACATCAAGTCCCACGAGGTCGCCGTGGAGGCGTTCGAGGCGGCGGCGGATCCCGACCGTTACCCGGAGGTCGGGGGTGAGCCCTGGCAGCCGATGAAGATGTACTACTTCGTTACATTTCACCGGGCCAAGTACGCCGCCCTCCACGAGGAACTCGTCCGGCGCGGCCTCGACTCCCCCTACTCGAAGATCTTCGAGGAGTGGGAGGAACGCGCGCGCAAGCGCCTCGAGCGGGGCGACAAGACCCTGGACATCACCACGAGGGTCGCGGTGGCCGACTGCTTCGGCATTCGCGACGACGCGCTGCGCGCCCACGCCACCCAGATCGACCCGAACGGCTCGTGGTTCGCCTGCCCGCGTGACGTCGAGCGCACCGCCTGGCCGACGGAGGACTATCATCTTGCTAGGTCGCTCGTCGATACCGAGCTGCCGGAAGATGACCTTTTCGCGGGTATCCGGGAGAGTGTGCCCCTGTGACGTTTCTCGCCGCCAACTCCACCTCCACGCTCAACGACGTGGAGCCTGGTCTGCTCGGCTTCCTCGTCGTGGCCGCGCTCGGGCTCGCGCTGTTCTTCCTGCTGCGCTCGATGAACAAGCAGTTCCGCAAGCTCGGCCCGAAGCCGGAGGAGACCGAGGCGGAGGGCGCGAGCGACGCGGCGCCCCAGCGGCCGCTGCGCGGCCTTGCGGCGCACCGGGCCGCCATGGCGGCCGCCGCCGAGGCGAACGCGAACGCCGAGTCCCAGTCCGCCGCCGAGGCAACCGAGGCCAAGCGCGACTAGGCCGCCGAGGCGGGCCACCCTGTTCGCTGACCTACGGTCAGCTTCCCGGCGGCCCGCAGTATTTTCCGGCCGACGATGGCGCGCTCGCCGCTCGCGTACCGGGAAGGCTCGCTACTCGGTCCAGGCGCGGCGCATGGCCTCGGGAAGCCCCCACCAGCCGAGTGGCGTCAGGCGGTCGTCCTCGTCGATCGCGCCGAGCACCGACCACATCGCGGTGACGTGCAGGAACAGTCCCTCGATGCTCAGTTCGTCGAAGTCGTCGTCCGCGTAGTCGTCGAAGTCGTCGTCGGCCAGGTCCTCGTCGCCGAACCCGGCGGCGCCTTCCTCGTCCAACTCCACGTCGCCGGTGTCCGCCACCTTGAGTCCGATGACCTCGTCGGGGTCGAAGTCCCTGACGTACCGGGCCAGGTCCGCGGCCGACGCGGGCGTGCCGGGGCCGCCGGTGACCAGGGCGGACATGACCGCGAGCCAGTCGAAGTGGTCGAGCGCGCAGACCGCGGCGATCGCCGCGGACAGCTCGTCCGGCTCGCTTTCCGTGCCCGGCTCTTCGAGGTCGTCGCCGAACTTGAGGTCCTCGTCCTCCGCCCACTCCATGGCGCGGGCGAACTCCCTGTCCTCCTCGGACAGCGGGTCGCCCTGCGGCGACGCCACCGAAGTGGCGAGAGTGAGCCACAGCTCCGCGTCGTCGGCCGGCAGCGCGTCCGCGGTGCGCCCGCTGAACGAAACGAGCATCTGCCCCGGCCATCCGGGCCGAGAGATGTCCGCGCGCAGCCGGGCCGCCGCCGACCTGAGATCGGTGCCGGGGACAGGGCGCTTCCCCACCCGGTCGAGCACGGACTGAAGCGCGGTGCGCGCCTCGGCGTCGGCCGCCGCCCAGTCCGCGAGGAACGCCTCGTCCTGCTCGTCGAGCAGCACGGTCATCGGTACCCGGCCGTCGGGCAGCGGCGTGGTCATCCAGCGCTCTTGCAGTGCCAGGCACTCCTGCCGGGCGGTCTTGTCCCCGGTGGCGAGCCGGTCGGGGTCGATCTCCCCGGCGGCAAGCCGCTCCTCCAGGTGGTTGACGAGCCGCGCGTGCATCTCCTCTTGCAGAGGGCTGCGCGCGGACGGCTCTTCCCACACGTGGAGGCCGATGATCCCGATCGGCTCGGTCCCCGTCGCCTCAAGCCAGCCGTGCACGTCACCGAACGTGGCGGCGTGCTCGCTGATCTTGTGCAGGATGACCTCCGCCGACTGCCAGAACGGCGCTGACAAAGGGTTACCCGCGGCTAGCAGGCCGCGCCGGATCACCGGCAGCGATGCGAGCGCGTCCTCAGCGGGAACGCTGAGGAGCGCGATCGCGACATCGCGGCGCCGCAGTTCGGCCACTGGCCGGTGGGCGATTTCGGCTACGCGATCAGCATGGAGTTCCACGCCTCGCAGCGTACGACGCTCGCGTCCCACGGTGCACGGCCCTCCGGTTTCTAGTCGGCTACAGCTCGGTCCGGCCGCCGAGATACGGCTGGAGCACCTGCGGCACACGGACCCGTTGATCTTCAGTCTGGTAGTTCTCGACGACCGCGGCCAGCAGCCGGGGCGTCGCGATCGCGGTGTTGTTCAGCGTGTAGGCGAACTTCACCGTCCCGTCGGTGTCCCGGTAGCGGACGTTTGCCCGCCGTGCCTGCCAGTCGTGCAGCGAGGAGCAGCTGTGGGTCTCGCGGAAGCCGCCGAGCGAGGGGAACCAGGTGTTGATGTCGTTCATCCGGTACTTGCCCGCGCCCATGTCGCCGGTGGCGATCTCGAGCACCTCGTAATGCAGCCCGAGGCCCTGCAGCAGGTGCTCGGCCACACCGAGCAGTTCCGCGTGCCAGCGGTCGGACTCCTCGTCGTCGGCCGCGCAGATGACGAACTGCTCGACCTTCTCGAACTGATGCACCCGGAGCAGCCCGCGGACGTCGCGGCCGGCGCTGCCCGCCTCCCGGCGGAAGCAGGGCGATACGCCGCCGTAGCGGATCGGCAGCGCCTTCGCGTCGAGTATCTCACCGGAATGCAGGCCGACGAGAGCCACCTCGGCGGTCCCCGCCAGGTAGAGATCGTCGGCGGGCAGCGCGTACGTCTCCTCGCGGTGCATGGGGAACTGGCCGCTGCCGATGAGCGCCTCGTCCCTGACCAGTACGGGCACCGAGATCACAGTCGAGCCGAGCGAGACCAGGTGGTCGATCGCGTACGACAGCAGCGCGCGCTCGAGCAGCACCATGTCCCCGGTGAGCGCGTAGGCCCGCTCGCCCGCGACCTTCCGCGCCCGGGCGAACTCCGCCCAGCCGCGGTTCTCGAGCAGCTCCACGTGGTCCTTGACCGGGAAGTCGAAAACGGGCTTCTCGCCCCAGACCTTGATTGTGACGTTGGCGGAGTCGTCGGGGCCGACCGGCGACCCGGTCCACGGGATCATCGGCGTGAGCAGCAGCAGCGCCTGCAACTGGTCGTTGACCCGGGTGAGCCGGTCGCGGACGGTCTTGAGCTGCTGATCCTGCTCCTCGTGCTCGGCCTTCAGCTTGGCCCTGGTCTCCTCGTCGGCCTTGGCGAACTCCCTGGCGAACGCCTTACGCCTGGTCTGCGCCTCGTCGAGCTCGCGCTGAAGTTCGCGGCTGGACTGGTCCAGGCTGAGCAGTTCGTCCACGTCCAGGTCGATGCCCTTAACTCGGACGGCCTCCTTGACGGCCTCCGGGTTATCCCTGATGAATCGTCTGTCCAGCATGGTGAAAACGCTACCAGGCGTGGCGCACCGCGTGCGGGAGACGACCGGGACGCCCGTGTTTAGATGCCCGGTACCTTAGAAGACATGCTGGTGACCAATCACGTGCTTTCCGGTGCCGTGATCGGCGCCGCCGCCCGCCGCCGCCCGGCGTCCGCCTTCGCGCTCGGTGTCCTCTCGCACTTCGCGCTCGACGCGGTGCCGCACTGGGGCCATTGGGGCCCGCGCCTGACGTTCATGCGGGTGGCGGTGCCCGATGGGCTCGTCGGCCTGGCGGCCATGGGCACCCTGACGGCGCTCGCACCCAGGGACGCGCGCACCGCGGTACTCGCCGGCATGGCGGGCGCGGCATTTCCCGACCTGGACAAGCCGTCGACCGTCTTCTTCGGTCGTTCGCCGTTCCCCCGCGTCGTTGACCGGATCCACATGGGGATACAGGACGAGGCGCCGCATCGCTTCAAATACGAAGTGACCGCGGCGGCGCTGTTCCTCGCCACCGCGGTCACCCTGCTGCGCGGCTCCCGGAGGGCCTTATCCCTCCGGGAGCGTCTTGCTTGTCGGACTTGTTAGTAGGTCTGCAGCTTTGCCGTGAGCGCGTTGAAGTCCGTGTCGAACCCGTCGAGGGTCTGCTTGAAGTTTGCGCTTGAGGCGATGGATTGGTACTGCGCGTCGGTGGTGGTCTTGCTCAGCGCCGTGAGGAGCCCCTGTGAGGAGGCGGCGGCCGCGGCGAGCTTGGCCTTGTCCGCCGACGCGCCGGACGGGACGGTGACGTTAGCCAGCTGGCCGGAGAACGTGCTGAAGGCGCTGGCGGCCTTGCTGTCCTCCTTCGTCACGCAGGTCAGGTTCTGCTTGCAGTTGGCCGACGCCGTATTCCAGGCGTTCAGGCTGTTCGTCAGCGTGGAGTAGTCGCTGACCAGCTGGTTGTTCGCGGTGATGGCGGTCGCGGTGTTGTTGACGGAGCCGACCGCCGAGCCGATGACCGCGACGTAGAACACGATGTAGCCGACGAGGAAGACCGAGCCGAGCACGATGAACGTGGTCACCAGGTTCTTGGCCGCCGACGTCAGCGGCAGGAGCCACGTGGTCGGCTGGTAGGCCGGCCGCACGCCGTAACCACCCGGAGCCGGAGCGCCGTAGGCGGTGGGGGCGCCGTAGCCTTGGGGGGCGCCGTAGCCTTGCGGGCTGCCGTACCCCGGCTGGGCGCCGTACCCCTGCGGTTCGCCCCATCCCTGTGCGCTGTCGTACCCCTGCGGAGCCCCGTAGCCTTGCGGGTTGTCGTATCCCTGCGGGCCGCCGTAGCCCTGCGGAGCCCCGTACCCCTGTGGTGCCCCGTACCCCTGTGGTGCCCCATAGCCCTGCGGTGCCCCATAACCCTGCGGTGCCCCATAACCCTGCGGAGCGCCGCCGGCCGGGTTACCCCACGCCGACCCGGGCGCGCCGTAGTCCGGCGCCTGCGTCGCCGCCGACTGGTCGGCCCACGCCACCGCTCCCGGCTTGTCGCCGTAGAGTCCGCCGGGGTAGGCGGGGGTCAGCATCCAGTAGAAGGCCAAATACCGTGCGTGGAACCGGAGCACCGCGACGTACGCGAGGTGGAACGACGACGGCAGTTGCCCCGCGACGAGTGTGGCCAGCCAAGCGAAGAAGGCCATCACCGTGTAGGCGCCGAAGACCACGACGCCGGAAAGGATGCCGGCCGGGATGGCGATGATGGCAAGGAAGAAGACGGTGAAGCGGTTGAGCGGCTGCGGCTCCGGGACCGCCACCCGCACCGGGTAGGTCGGGTCGTCGTCGAAGGAAAACGGCGGGTAGACGTCGGTGAGCAGCGCGTCGTAGGCGGCTACCCGGGTGCTCCAGCGCAGCAGGCCGCTCAGGTACGTCACGGCGAACTGCGGCAGCCGTCCGGTAAACAGCGCGCCCCACCAGCCGATGAAGAGGACTACGGCGCCGGCCAAGTTGAGCCAGTAGAGCAGGAACGCGTGCGGCACGGCCATGATGAAGCGGATCAGCACCGTCAGCCGCCGCTGCGGCACCGGGTCAGAAACAGCGACAAGCACGGACGGCGGTGCCATGAGGACCGGTGCTGGCCCGGGGTAAGCCTGATAGGGCGAGAAAGCGGTCACGGTTATTCCCCCATTCACTTGGCGTCGCTCGCGGAAGGAGCGGCCAGGAGATCCTAACCAGACACAGATCACGTTATAAACGAATTCTCGGCAAATCTTGTTGATTTGTGATAGATCGTTTAGCTCGACGGCTTCCGTCACGCGCCCGGCAGCGGGTACTCGAGCCCCACCAGGCGGGCCAAGTCGGTCAGCGTGAACTCGAACATCGGCGACGGATCGTCGAGCGCGAACCCTAGGTGGCCGAAGACCTCCATCGACACGGCGCCGTAGAGCACCACCCAGCAGCGCAGGAACACCAGCAGCGCGCCGTCCGGCGCGTCGGTGGCCAGGGTGGAGCGGAACCGGCCGAGCTGTGCCCGCAGCCGCTCGTCGATCTCGCCGGAGGCGGGCACCGGGAACCGCGTGGCGTTCCATAGCTCGATGAACAGGGCGTAGAACGTCCCCGCGAACTCGAGCGCGCATTCCTCGGCAACGTCGAACCGGCCGTCGTCGAGTCCGGGCAGCGGGACGCCGAACAGCAGCGCGAACTCGTCCTTGTGGCTCAGCGCCCAGCGCCGGAACTCGCGGCAGGCCGCCACCAGCTTGGTCGTGAGGTGGCTCCGGACCTGCTCCGCCGGGGCGTCGCCGCGGGCGACGGCCGCGCCGTCGACACCGAGCACTACCTCGTCGATCGCGCGGTGGACGTCGCCGGACAGCTCACGGAAGATCGTCGCGATCACGTGCCTGAAGAGGTCCTCGCGGCTGCTGTAGTAGCGATAGAGGCCCGGCGCGGTCATCCCCATCTCGCGGGCGATGGCGCGCAGCGACATCGCGTCTGGTCCCTGCTCAACCAGCAGCCTGCGGGCCGTCGCGGTGATCTCCTCCATCGTCGACGCGCGCAGCCGGTCCCGCCGCGTCGGGGGTGCTGGCTCGGTCGATGGGGATGGTGCCTGCGTCACGCGTGCCTCATGACTCCGTTTTACCGCGCGCGACCGCGGGCCGGAAGAACTTACGGCAAACACTCTTGACTTGAGTAAACGCCGTATGCAAAGTTAATCATGTAAGCAGTTTACGGTGTTCACTCATGATCCGCGCGAAGCGGAAACCATCATGGCCCGAGGAGGCGTGATGTTTGAGGCATGGGGACGGGGGCTCTACCGGGCGCGACGCCTGACGCTGGTGATCGCGGTGCTGTTCGCGGTGGGCGCCGGGGTATGGGGAACCGGCGTCTTCGGCAAGCTCAACTCCGGCAACACGTTCACCCCGCCGAACAGTCAGAGCAGCGTCGAATCCAACGTCGCGGACAGCCTGTTCGGCCGCAACGGCGCCGACGTGGTCGTGCTCTTCCACAGCGCGGACCGCACGGTCGCCGATCCGGCCTACCGGCAGGCCGTGGCGGGGTATCTCGCCGGACTGCCGGCCAAGGACGTGACCAGGGCCGCCACCTACTGGACGAGCGGGCAGCCGGACCTGGTCTCCGCCGACCGCCACTCCACCTACGCGGTACTCCAACTGGCGGGAAGCACCGATCAAGACCGAGAAAACACCTACAAGGCAATAAAGGCGGACTTCCCGCCCGTGGTCGGCCAACCAACCGCCGGGACACCGGCCGACGGCATCACCGCTCAGGTCGGCGGGACCACGACCACGGAAGTCGCCATTAACAACGCGGTCAGCGCCAACATCGCGCGGGCCGAGTCGATCTCGTTCCCCGTGCTGCTCATCCTCTTGGTGATCATCTTCGGCAGCGTGATCGCCGCCTTCGTGCCGCTCGCGATCGGCGGTCTCGCCATCCTCGGCGCGTTCACCGTGCTCCGCTTGATCACGCTGGCCACCACGGTCTCCGAGTACTCGCTGAACATCACCACGATCCTCGGCCTCGGTCTCGGCATCGACTACGGCCTGTTCATGGTCACCCGGTTCCGCGAGGAACTCCGCCGCCAGCCAAGTGTGGAACTCGCGGTCGCGCGGACCGTGGCCACCGCGGGCAGGACGGTCCTCGTCTCCGGCGTCACCGTCGGCGCGGCGCTGTGCAGCCTGATGCTGTTCCAGCCGGTCTTCCTCCGGTCGATGGGTTACGGCGGCGTCGCCACGGTCGCGATCGACGTGATCGCGGCGACCACCGTCCTGCCGGCGCTGCTCGCCGTGCTCGGCCACCGCGTGAACGCCCTCGCCGTCAGGAAGAGCGTCCGGCCGGGCCCTCTTCCTAACAACGGGGGCGCCAAAGCCGAGACGGAGGGGCGCTGGTACCGCCTCGCGCAGGCCGTCATGCGCCGTCCGGTCGCCTTCGTCAGCGTGATCGTGATCGTGCTGCTCGCGCTCGGCACCCCGTTCCTGCACATCGCCTGGGGTGGCACGGACGCCCGCGTACTGCCGACGACTTCAACCGTCCGGCAGGTACAGGACGCGCTGACCAGCGAGTTCCCCGCCAACTCGACCAATCCGATCGAGGCGGTCGTCACCGGGGTCACGAACCAGGCGCAGCTGACCGGCTACACGGACAAGATCGCCACGATCCCGGGCGTGACCGGCGTCCAGGCGACGGCGCGGCACGGTACGAGCGTCCGGCTCGAGGTCGGTTACACCCCGCAGCCCGATTCGCCGCAGGCCAGGCAGATCGTCACCAGCATCAGGGCGCTCGCGCCACCGCCGCACGCCGGCGTCCTCGTCGGCGGCACGACCGCGCAGGACGTCGACGAACTGTCCAGCATCGGCGGAACACTGCCCTGGATGGCGCTGCTCACCGCGGTGGCGACGTTCGTGCTGCTCTTCCTCGCCTTCGGCTCGGTGGTGCTGCCGATCAAGGCCATCGTGATGAACATCCTGTCGCTCGCCGCCACGTTCGGCGTGATCGTCTGGGTGTTCCAGTGGGGTCACCTGTCTGGCCTGCTCGGCTTCACGGCGATCGGCACGATCGAGCCGTCGATGCCGGTCTTGCTGCTCGCCATCGTCTTCGGCCTGTCCATGGACTACGAGGTCTTCCTGCTGTCACGGATCCGCGAGCGCTACGACGAGACGGGCGACAACATGGTCGCCATCGCCGCCGGGCTGCAGCGCACGGGCGGGCTGATCACGAGCCTCGCGCTGCTGCTGATCGTCGTCGTCGCCTTTTTCTCCGCCTCCAGCGTCGTGTTCCTCAAGCTGCTCGGCGTCGGCATGATCGTCGCGCTGATCGTGGACGCGTCCGTGGTCCGCATCCTGCTGGTCCCCGCCACAATGCGCCTGCTCGGCCGGCTGAACTGGTGGGCACCCGGCCCGCTGCGCCGCCTGTACTCCAGGTACGGCCTCAGCGAGGCGGAAAAGCCGCCGTCAACCCCCGTCCAGGTCTAAACAAGAGGGTTCAGCACCTCCGCTTGCAAGGCGTTGCCGCTAACTGACAAACTCTTGCAAGAACTTGCGCAAATTATGAAATCAATGGATCTTTCATTGTAAGAACAGGTACATCCGTGTTACATGAACGAATGAACGCGGGAAAGTCATGACATCGAGGTCCCCGCGGTTCGTTGAGTCCATGGAAGGCGGTGGGCCGTGTTCACACGAAGCCTCACCACGGGCGTGGTGCTCGCCACGCTCGTAGCATTGGCGAGCTCCGTTGGCGCAGCTGCGGCGAGCGCAGCGCCCGCACCAGCGGCAGCCCCGGATGCCGGCTATACCCAGGTGAACCCGACGTCCGACGGCGGCCGCGGCGCCGACGTCCCGTTCACCGAGTACTCGGCCGTCAAGGCGCAGCACACCGGGACCGTAATCGGTCCGTCCGACAACCTTTACACGCTGCCCGCGGAAGCCGTGGGGCGCACCGCGGTGACGCTCGCCGGCGCCGGGCAGCACATCGAGTTCACCCTGGCGCGGCCGGCGAACGCGGTGGACCTGCGCTATTCGATCCCAGACGCGGCGGACGGCACCGGGCTCACCACGCCGCTGCACGTGTCCGTCGACGGCCGGGCGCTGCCCGACCTGACCCTTACCTCGAAGTACACCTGGTTCTACGGGAGCTATCCGTTCACCAACAACCCCGCCGACCAGCACGGTCACCACATGTACGACGACGTGCGGACCATGTTCGGCCGGACGCTGCCCGCGGGTACCCGGGTCGAGTTCGAGATCGCCAACCCGTCAATCCCGGTCACCATCGACGTGGCGGACTTCGAGCAGGTCGCCCCGCCCGCCCCGCAGCCGCGCGGCTCGATCTCGGTGCTGTCCTACGGGGCGGACCCGACCGGCGCGACGGACTCCACCACCGCGATCCAGGACGCCATCAGCGCCGGCAGCGCGGGAGGCAAGGCGGTCTACATTCCGCCAGGCAACTTCACCGTCACCGCGCACCTGATCGTCAACAAGGTCACGCTGACCGGCGCGGGCGAGTGGTACTCGGTGCTCGGCGGCAATGGCGTCGGCGTCTTCGGGAACATGCCGCCCAACCCCAGCACCAACGTCCACCTGTCCAACTTCTCCATCTTCGGCCAGGTCACCGCCCGGGTCGACTCCGAGGACTTCATGGGCATCGGCGGCGGGCTGCAAGACTCCACCATCAGCAACGTGTGGATCCAGCACGTCCAGGCGGGCATCTGGATGACCGGCCCGTTCACCAACCTCAAGATCAGCAACGTGCGGATCCAGGACACCGTCGCCGACGGGATCAACTTCGACGGCGGCGTCACCAACTCTTCCGTCACCAACACCTACATCCGCAATACCGGGGATGACGGCATCGCGCTCTGGTCCAACGGGGTCGCGGACGCCAACGACGTCATCTCGCACGACACCGTCGTGCTGCCCATCCTGGCCAACAACTTCGCGATCTACGGCGGCAACGACAACTCCATCACCAGCGACTACGCCACCGACACCATCACCCAGGGCGGCGGCATCCAGGTCGGCAACCGCTTCTCCGCGGTGCCACTGTCCGGCACGACCACAATCGACAACAACACGCTGGTCCGCACCGGCACCCTGGACCCGAACTGGAAGTTCGGCGTGGGCGCGATCTGGTTCTACGCCTCCGACGGCGAGAACATGACGGGCACCATCAACGTCGACCACAACACGATCCTCGACAGCCCCTACGACGCGTTCGGCTTCGTCGGCGACTACATCCCCAACGCCACCCCGCCCGCCTACGCGATCACCAACGTCCACATCAACGACGCCATCGTCCGCAACGTCGGCACCTTCGTCGTCCAGCTCCAGTCGGCCGGATCGGCCACGATGTCCAATGTGGTCGCCTCCGGGGTCGGCCTCGACGGGCAGATGGCCTGCGCCTACGGCATCACCCTGACCCAAGGCACGGGCAACAGCGGCTGGAGCGGCTCGGAGTGCGCGTTCCCGCCGTTCAACTACCTCAGCACGTCCACCTCGTCGCTGGACTTCGGGCTCGTCAACCTGAACACGCAGAGCCCAGCGCAGACCGTCACGATCACTAACCCGGGACCGGACCCGGCGCCCATCTCCGGCGTCTCCGCGACCAACGGCTTCGACGAGACCAACAACTGCCCGGCGACGCTCGCCGTCGGGGCCAGTTGCACGGCCACGGTTACCATCACGCCCAGCGCCGTGCAGCAATACCTGGGCAACCTGGTGTTCGGCGCCAACCCCGCGAATAACCCGTTCGCGCCGTACGTGGTCAGCCTGAGCGCCGCCGTTTACAACCCGAACGGCAACCTCGCGCTGACCGCCACGGCGTCGGCCGACAACACGCTCGCCGGGTTCCCGGCCAGCAACGCCAACGACGGCAACCAGGCCACGTACTGGCAGGCGGCGAACGCCACCGGCGTGCTCACCCTGCAACTGGCCAAGGCCGCCCCGGTCGACCGGGTCGTCCTTCAGCTCCCGCAGGGCTGGGGCGACCGCCACCAGACCATCGAGGTCGACACCAGCACCGACGGCACGACCTGGACCACTCTGGTCCCATCGGCGACCTACCTGTTCAGCGCGAACAACGCTGACGGCAACAACGTCGTCACCATCCCGGTTCCCTCCGACCCCACGGTGAACTACATCCGCATCGACGTCAGCAACAACGACGTCCAGGGCGCCCCGCAGATCGCCGAGTTCCAGGTCTACTCGAACTAAGGCACATCCGCTGGAAGGACCGGCGGAGCCACGCACCCGTTCGGGATCATCAGAAACAGCAGCGGCGGCCGACCCGCAGTGGGTCGGCCGCCGTTTGCTGCTGACTAGCGGACTTCTGCCTTACGCGGCGGTTGCCGCCGCGGCCACCGACGCCGGCTCGAGAGCCAGCGCCAGCACCTCGCGCACGTCGCTCACCGGGTGGACGTCGAGCTTCGCGAGCACCTCCGCGGGCACGTCGTCCAGGTCCGGCTCGTTCCGCTGCGGGATCAGCACGGTGGTGATACCCGCGCGGTGCGCGGCGAGCAGCTTCTGCTTCACGCCGCCGATCGGCAGCACCCGGCCGGTGAGCGAGACCTCGCCGGTCATCGCCACATCGGAGCGGACGGGCCGCCCGGACAGCAGGGACGCCAGCGCCGTCGTCATCGTGACGCCGGCCGACGGGCCGTCCTTCGGCACCGCGCCCGCGGGCACGTGCACGTGGACGCCGCGGTCCTTCATCCCGACCACTGGCAGCTCGAGCTCAGCCCCGTGCGAGCGCAGGAAGGAGAGCGCGATCTGCGCGGACTCCTTCATCACGTCGCCGAGCTGGCCGGTGAGCGTGACGCCGGACGCGCCCGTCTCCGCGTCCGCCAGGGACGCTTCGATGTAGAGCACGTCGCCGCCCGCGCCGGTCACCGCGAGGCCGGTCGCGACGCCGGGGAGCGCCGTGCGGCGGTCGCTCGACGTCAGCTTGGTCTCCGGGGTGAACCGCGGCCTGCCGAGGTAGTCCTTGAGGTTGGCGGCGCTGACCGTGATCGGCAGCGTGCCCGTCTCCAGGGCCTCCTTGGCCGTGACCTTGCGCAGCACCCGGGCGATCGCCCGCTCGAGCGACCGGACGCCCGCCTCGCGGGTGTACTCGGCCGCGATGAGCCGCAGCGCGTCGTCGTCGATCGTGACCTCTTCCGCGCTCAGGCCAGACTTCTGAAGCTGGCGGGGCAGCAGGTGGTCACGCCCGATGGCGACCTTCTCGTCCTCGGTGTAGCCGTCGAGCTGGACGAGCTCCATCCGGTCGAGCAGCGGCCCGGGTATGCCGTCGAGCACGTTCGCCGTGGCCAGGAAGACCACGTCGGACAAGTCGAGGTCGACCTCGAGGTAGTGG